>Ga0302347_1000949_pt1 | contig 38744 bp, 36 predicted proteins | sample PhyWR1_FD_202178 | JGI IMG/M metagenome (GOLD analysis project Ga0302347, IMG submission 202178) | Leaf surface microbial communities from wheat plants in UC Gill Tract Community Farm, Albany, California, United States - DLSL W.R1 (v2)... | ecosystem: Host-associated > Plants > Phyllosphere >... | reverse complement strand
AATAGATATTTGCTGAATATTGATCTTAAACTCATCCCTAAAAATCTAACTTCTAACATCTACCCTTTTTATGTCTGGCAAAAATCTCCTTTTACCTGATTATCTTTTATTTGGTGGGATTTTCGTCATCTTTTTTTTGTTGGTTTTAAGTTTTTTTCTCTACGGAAAATACAAATCTTCAAAAGCGAAAAACAATCTTTTAGAGGACAATTACAAAGCGATTGAAAGCAAATTAGACAATGTACGATTGGAACATATCGAGACCAAACTCAATCCCCATCTTTTCAAAAACATTCTGAATTCGGTTCAGTCACACGCCTATCAGACTTATATTTCGCTGGATAAATTGGCAAGTATTCTGGACTATATTCTGTACGAGAGCAGCAACAAATACGTCAGTCCAAAGGAGGAATTAGAATTCGCAATGAACCTTATAGAAATCAACAAAATCAAAATCAATCCGTTATTCGATTTTAGGATCAAGACCAAAATCAACAAAGAAGATTCGATTTATCTTGAGAAAGTTTTTGCACCGTTGATTTCCGTAGATCTGATTGAAAATGCTTTCAAACACACCGATTTTTTGGCTCAGGATTCTTTTATTTCTGTGAATTTAATTCTAGATAATGGAAAATTTGAAATGAAAGTTTCTAATAAAATTTCAGGAAAAATACCTTTACAAAAAGAAAACAGCGGCTTCGGAAGCCAATCTTTTGACCAAAGACTAAAACTGATTTACAAGAACAATTACAAGCTTACAAAGAACATCATCAATGATAATTTTGTCGCACATTTAACCATTAATCTTTCAGAATTCTATGATAAAATGCGTTATTCTGGACGATGAGCTACTGGCAATCAGCTACCTAAAACTTCTCTGCGACCAGATTGAAGATATCGGGGTTGTGAAGGCCTTCAACAATCCAAAAATATTTCTGCAAGAAATTGAGAATATTGATTGCGACGTCTGCATTCTTGATATTGAAATGCCTGGAATGAACGGACTTCAGGTGGCAGAATTAATCAAGGACAAAAAAATCATTTTCACAACCGCTTATAAAGAATATGCGGCGGAAGCCTTTGACCTTGATGTCGTTGATTATGTCAGAAAACCAATCAAGAAAGAACGACTGAGTCAGGCTTTTGACAAAATTCGAAACTCATTTCCGGAGAAAAAAGATTTCATCGAATGGCACACCAATCTTGGAAAAACCATCATCTTCACGGAACAAATCGCTTACATCAAAACTTCAGAAATTGATAGCCGAGACAAAGAAGTGATTCTTAATGACAACTCCAATATCACTTTGAAAAACCTCAGTTTCAAACAATTATTGGAACTACTTCCTGACAAAAATTTTGCTCAAATCAACAAAAAGGAAATGGTGAATGTAAAACATATCAAAATTTTCTCTTCATCGGAAATCATTCTTGATATTATTTCTTCGGATGGCAATCCGATAAAGCTTATTGTAAGCGACGTTTTCAAGCTCCAGCTTTCTGAAAAACTGACCAGATAATTTCAACGCATAATTCAGACATTTCATTACATTTCTAAATCAACTTAGTTTCTGATCCACCAAAACTTCTCAACTTTACATCTTGAAAATCAGTAAAATTTAAGTTAATGATTATGAAAAAGTACAGGAATATTATATTTTACGTCTTTACAATTGCTTTTTTCTCTTGTTTGATGTACTGGTTCTTTGTAGAAGGAAAAACGTTGGAAGTTGGAGAAAACATCACACCGAGTATAGCGACCGGTGCAACAATGTGGGAGACTTTTACCACTTCATTTTTAGAAAATCTTCATCACCCGTTGGCACTTCTTTTGGCTCAGATTGTTACAATTATTATCGTAGCTAAATTTTTTGGTTGGATTTGTGTCAAACTCAAACAACCATCAGTTATCGGAGAAATGATTGCCGGTATCGTTCTAGGACCTTCCCTGGTAGGATTATATTTCCCAGAGTTTTCCGCCTTTATGTTCCCGAAAGAATCGCTCCCCAACTTACAGTTCCTGAGCCAGATTGGTTTGATTCTCTTTATGTACATCGTCGGGATGGAGCTGGATTTGAGCGTTCTTAGAAAAAAAGCACACGATGCGGTAGTCATCAGCCACGCAAGTATTATTTTTCCTTTTGCTTTAGGCGTTGGACTTTCCTATTTCATTTATAAAGAATTTGCGCCAGACGGAATTCAGTTCAGTTCATTTGCGTTGTTTATTGCGATTGCAATGAGCATCACTGCGTTTCCCGTTCTTGCCAGAATTGTACAGGAACGCAATCTCCATAAAACCAAAATCGGAACGGTCGTGATCACTTGTGCTGCAGCCGATGACATAACGGCTTGGTGTATTTTGGCAGCGGTAATTGCCGTTGTAAAAGCAGGTTCTTTTTCCGGTTCGATTTTCGTTATTTTAATGGCAATTTTCTATGTTTTTCTGATGATCAGAATGGTAAAGCCATTCCTAACCAGAATCGCTGAATCACAAAAAGGGAAAGGCTTTATCAACAAAGCCTTGGTGGCAGTTTTCTTTTTAATATTGATCATTTCTTCTTATTTAACAGAAGTAATCGGCATTCACGCACTGTTCGGAGCATTTATGGCTGGAGCGATAATGCCCGAAAATGTGAAATTCAGAAATTTTTTCATAGAGAAAGTAGAAGATGTTGCTTTAGTTTTATTACTTCCACTATTCTTCGTGTTCACGGGTCTCAGAACACAGATTGGATTATTAAATGACCCTTATCTTTGGAAAATTGGGGGCTTGATAATTCTAACGGCAGTAATTGGAAAATTCGTGGGAAGTGCACTGACTGCTAAATTCCTGAAGATGAATTGGAAAGACAGTCTTACCATCGGAGCCTTGATGAACACAAGAGGTTTGACAGAACTAATTGTCTTAAATATTGGTTATGACCTAGGTGTTTTAGGCCCAGAATTGTTTGCAATGCTTGTGATAATGGCACTTTTCACAACCTTTATGACTGGGCCCTGTCTTGATATTATCAATTATTTCTTCAAAGGAAAAAAATCGAGTCTGGAGGAAGAAGACAATGAAAATGATGAAAAATATAAGGTTCTTTTGTCTTTTGAAACACCAGAATCCGGAAGTACTTTGTTGAAATTGGCAGATAATTTTACCCATAAAATGAATGGCAACAAAAGTGTAACCGCAATGAACATTGCTCCTGTAGATGAATTGCACGCTTTTGACATAGAAGATTATGAAAAAGAATTATTTGAAGATGTTATAGATACCTCACAGGAATTGAAATTGGAAGTCACAACTTTGTTCAAAGCATCCACCGATATCGAAAGTGATTTAGTCAACATTACCAACAAAGGTAATTATGATTTGCTTTTGATAATGTTAGGAAAATCGATTTATGAAGGAACTCTGCTTGGAAAACTCCTGGGTTTCACAACAAAAATCATCAATCCGAGCAAATTATTAAATACCGTTACCGGAAAATCATACATCTTCAACAGCTCTCCCTTCGACGATTTTACCTTGAGTATTTTGGACAAAACCAATACGCCGGTTGGAATTATGGTCGATAAAAACTTTGAAAGTGCGGACAAAATATTCATTCCGATCTTTGACCTCAATGATTTTTATTTGGTTGAATATGCCAAACGATTAATTAATAATAATGATTCTCAGGTCATCATTCTGGATGCAGCAGGACAAATCCGAAAGAATACAGAAATCCGTGAACTGATAAGAAATATCGAACACATTGCACCGAATCACATCACGCTTTACAACGAGAAAACGATTGAAAAAGATTTCCTGGAATCGCAAAATTTGATGTTGATCAGTAGTAAAAGCTGGAAGAATCTGATTGATACAAAAAGTCTTTGGTTATCTGATATTCCTTCAACTTTGATTGTTTCTAATCCATAATTTTTTTGAATTTTAAAAAATTAATTTCTATCTTCGTTTTGTGAAAACAACAAACAGAACATATTATTACGTAATTCAAACCTCCAAACAGGATTAGGATTCGTATGTATCAATATCAAAACCTCGTCCTGATGACGGGGTTTTTTGTTTTAAATTATTAATAGAAAAATATTATAAATGAAGATAGGCATCATTGGAACAGGATTGATCGGAGGCTCCATCGCATTGAAATTAAAAGAGAAAAATTTTACAGATTGGGTTTACGGAATTGACCAAAATGAAGATAATCTCAACAAAGCTATCGAACTCAATATCATTGATGAAAAAGCAGATTTCGAAACAGGAATTAAAAATTCTGAACTGATTATCATTGCGATTCCGGTGGATTCTGCGAGAAGGATTTTGCCATCCGTAATGGATTTGGTTAATGAAGGGCAAGTTGTGATGGACGTTGGTTCTACAAAATCCGGGATTATAGATTCTATCAAAAATCACCCGAACAGAAAACGATTCGTTGCTTTCCACCCGATGTGGGGAACAGAAAATTCTGGTCCAAATGCAGCAACCAAAAACAGTTTTACAGGAAAAGCAGCTGTTATTTGCAACAAAGAAGAATCTGCCGAAAATGCTTTGAAAATTGTAGAAAACGTAATCGAAACTTTGGAAATGCATCCAATCTATATGAATGCAGATTCACACGACGTTCACACCGCTTACATCTCACACATTTCACACATTACCTCTTACGCTTTGGCAAATACTGTTTTGGAAAAAGAGCGTGAGGAAGACACTATTTTTCAATTGGCAAGTTCAGGTTTCTCGAGTACGGTTCGTTTGGCGAAATCTCATCCGGAAATGTGGGTTCCGATATTCCGCCAAAACAAAGAAAATGTCTTGGATGTTTTGAATGAACATATTTCTCAGCTCAGAAAATTCAAATCTGCTTTGGAGAAGGAGAATTTTGAATATTTGGAAGAGCTGATTGTGAATGCCAATAAGATCCGGGGAATATTGGATAAATAATTTATAATTGGTGTGTTGACCCGTTTTTGCCATTCCGGAAGAATCTTGACTATTTGGATTTCTCCGGAGTGACCAAACTAATTTTATGCTGAACCTGCAGCCCGAGCGGAAATCCTTTTTTACGGCTGGAAAAGCCAAGGCAAAAAGATTGACTTCGTCGAACCACTTCGTTAGGTTTGGGAGCGGAAGACGGAATAAGCTGCCCAAACCTAACCAAGTGAATCATTCTATATATCAAACTGATTCGGGTGCAACTTCTTAATATCATCCACAGTTCCAAGCACTTTATCTTTCAATGTGTTTTGATAAATTTCTAATTTTTGAGACACCCCGGAATCAGAGGTTCCAATGATTTTTGCAGCGAGAATGCCGGCATTGGTAGCGCCATTCAGAGCAACTGTCGCAACGGGAATTCCGGATGGCATCTGCAAAATCGATAAGACCGAATCCCAGCCATCGATGGAATTTGAAGATAAAATAGGAACACCGATCACGGGCAAAGTGGTACAACTTGCGACCATCCCGGGGAGATGCGCCGCGCCTCCAGCTCCGGCGATGATGACTTTCAGACCTCTTTCTTTGGCTGATTTTGCATAATCAAACATTCTTTCAGGCGTTCTGTGCGCAGAAACGACTGTTAATTCGTAAGGGATTTGAAGAGATTTTAGAAAATCTGCAGCTTGTTGCATAATTGGCAAATCGCTTTGACTTCCCATTATAATTCCGATCATTTTTCAAATTTTATAGATGTTCAAAGATAAAGATTTATGCGTAAGATCAGAGTTTTTAGAATACCTTTGTTGCTTATATTTTCAGATTTGAATTCCAAAACCATTTTCGCTATTTGTACCGTTGCCATCGTTTGGGGAACGACTTTCCTGGGTATCAAAATCGGTGTAGAGACTGTTCCACCTTGGTTCGTAGCAGGATTTCGCCAGCTTTTAGCTTCATTGATTTTATTGCCAATTCTACTTTTCACCAAAAATCTGAAGTGGATTGGCTGGAAAAACTTCAGAATCCAACTCACTTTGTCAGCCTTACTTTTGATTGGTGCCAATGGTTTGACGACTGTTGCAGAAAAAAATCTGACCAGTAGTTTAGCATCATTGATCAGCGCACTTTCTCCTGTTTTTATCTTCATTGGAAGTATGATCATTGGGATGGAAAAGTTCACAATCAGAACTTTGATTGGCCTGTTGATGGGCTTTTTCGGCGTTATATTTATATTCTGGGATGGACTGAGCGAACTTGCCAATCCTGATTACAGAAACGGATTGATTGTGATGATTTTAGCACTTTTATGTTGGGCGACTGGAACAATTTACACGAAAAAATTGCAGGTTAAAAACAATAATCTTTTCCTCAATTTATTTTACCAATTTGCTTTCGCTGGAGTCGTCCAGTTGATATTTGCATTCTCTTTTTCTGACAAATTTGATATTTCAGCTTGGTCTGTGAAAAGTATTTCCGCTATTGTTTATTTGGGAATATTTGGTTCCGTTTTGGCTTTTTATGCTTACAACTATTTGCTTAAAACACTTCTTCCCACGCAGGTTTCCATTCTTTCTTATGTCAATACGATCATCAGCATTTTCTTGAGTTGGCTAATTTTAGGAGAAGTTATTTCTGAGAAATTCATTATCGCGACAGCGCTAATTATCAGCGGCGTTTTTATCATTAACTATAAACCGGGAATGCTTAAAAGCAGATTCAAACAGCAATAAATTAATCATTCCTAAAAAATGGCAATTAAATTGATAAGTTAAAGTCTATAAACAACATTTATAAATTTCTTACTATGAAAAAATTGGTGATTACAGCTTCTGCAGCTGTTCTATTGTTCGCAACATCTTGTACAAAACAGGAAAAAACTGTTATAACAGATAATAACAATGACACAGTCGCTGTCGTAACTTCAGAAACAAGAACATTAACTGAGACCGAAGCGAAGGCGAAAGTAGATAAAGCAAAAGCAGATTTGGACGCTGCGATACAAAAAGGTGATAAAAAAGCCGAAGAAGCTTCCAGAAAAGCTTTAGCAGACGCCAATATGGCTTGGGACAACGCAAAAGTAGCGATGGGAAATGTTGCTACGGACGTGAAAGCCGGAGTTGACGATGCTAAAAAAGATATGAAAACAGCGGCGCAAGACACAAAAGAAGCCATCAACAAAACCACGCAAGACGCAAAAGAAGCCAGCAAAAAAGCGACTGAAAATGCGAAAGATGCTTACAACAATGCTTTGGAAAAAGCAAAGGCGAAATAATTTTAAAATCAAAAACGGTCAGAGATCTCTGACCGTTTTTTGTTATGCTATAACTTTGACGAGAGATTTTATATGAATTAATTTCTCCATCAATTCTTCTCTGGAATCCGCCAAAACATTGATGTGCCCCATTTTTCTTCCGGGCTTAGTTTCCGTTTTCCCATAAAGATGAACGTAGGTTTTTGGCAATTTCAGAACTTCTTCCAAACCTTGATATTTTACTTTTCCTGAATGATTTTCTTCGCCAACAAGATTCAACATTCCTGAAAACCCGAAGGCGTCTGTATCAGCCAAAGGCAGATTTGTCACGACTCTATAAAATTGCTCAAATTGGGAATTGGCGTTTCCTTCCTGAGATTGATGTCCAGAATTATGTAGTCTCGGCGCAGTTTCATTCACCCAAATTTTTCCATTTTTATCCAGGAATAATTCTATGGCGAAAAGCCCTGCAGAATCTGCACTTTTGATGAATTGATCCGCAATTACATCAATTTGTTTTTGAGTTTCAGCAGAAATATCGGCCGGACAAATATTAAAATCCAAAAGATTCAGTTTTGGGTCGGCAACCATTTCCGTCACAGGAAATGTCCCAATCTCGCCATTTTCATTTTTAGCCACAATCACAGATAATTCTTTGTCGATATCAACCAAATTTTCCAAAACAGACTCCTGCGGCCAAAGATTTCTCCAATCGTGAGTGGTTCGGATCAATTGAACGCCTTTTCCGTCGTAACCGCCAGTGTTGAGTTTTTGAACGAAAGGCAATTGAATCTTGATCTCGTCCTCGCTTCCATCCATAATTTCAAATTCCGGTGAAAGAATACGGTTTTCTTCATAGAATTTTTTCTGAAGAATCTTTTGCTGAATGATTTTAATGATATTAGAATTCGGAACGACTTTCACACCAAGGTTCTCTAATTCTTCCAGCGCGTCAGCATTCACGTGTTCGATTTCAATTGTAACAACATCTTTGTCTCTTCCGAATTCCAAAACAGTGTCATAATCATTAAAATCGCCTCTTATAAAACGAGAAATATGGGCGCAAGAACATTCCGGATTCGGGTCTAGAACATAGAATTCATCATCATATTTCAATGCTTCCTGAATGAACATCCTTCCCAATTGCCCGCCTCCTAAAATTCCGATTTTCATCTGTAGATATTTATTTTTTTGATTTGTCAGATGGAACGCTAAGCGTTTCATTTTTTACTTTCTTTTTATTTCTAGATTTATTCACTTTTTACAATTATCCTTTCGTCTGGTATCGATGATGTATTGAATTTTCCATTCGTTATTCGATTTTACCAATTGAAAAGAATTGACGCCACAATGCGAGAAATGACCTTTGTAATAAAACTCATAAGGCGTCCACACCGAAGCGAGATTTCCATCAATTAGAATATTTGAAAAGGTGATTTTTTCGTCTAGACTTTGTTTTTCAGCGTTAGAAATGCTCAATGCGAAATCATTGATATTTTCATTTTTAACTTCTCCAGTTTTTGTAATGGTCTGTAAAACTGCATTTTTTGAAAATGATTTTTTAATTAATGCAGAATCAGAAGTTTTCATTCCATTAAATAATTGATCAATGGTAGCTTTGATCAAATCTTCTTCTGAGCTTTGAGAAAAACCAAAGACCGGAAGAAGAGTCAATAATAAAATCCCGAGTTTCATCTGTAAATATTTACTTGCAAAAATAGAGATTTTTTATGGTTGTGGCTTTTTTAAAATCAAGATAAAATCGAATCTTAACGCTCTCATTTCCTACAAATTTGGTATAACTTATAGGAATCAAAAACATTGAAATTTCTTTGATTTAAACACCAAATTCGTCCCAAACGTTTTATATTTGCGGGATGTCAGAAATCATAATTCTATTTATTGGAGCTATCGCAGCCGGATTGATGGGTTCTCTCACAGGATTAGGCGGTGGCGTTATCATTATTCCTTTGCTCACACTTGGTTTCGGCGTCCCGATGCATTATGCAATCGGCGCTTCTCTTGTCTCCGTTATAGGAACTTCTTCCGGCGCTGCAGTAGCTTTTGTGAAAGAGGGTTTCACAAATATGCGAATAGGAATGTTTCTGGAGATTGCGACAACAGCAGGAGCAGTTTCCGGCGCATTAGTCTCAGGATTTCTGAATCCGAATACAATCGGGATTATTTTTGCGAGTATTCTAATTCTTACTGTTTTATTAAATCTAAAAGGGAAACCTGACCACCAGGAAGAATTAATCAAAGGAAGTCTGGCGGATAAACTCAAGCTTTACGGGACTTTCCCAGATAAAGATGGCATAAAGCATTATGCTTCCCGAAACACTATTCCAGGATTTTTGATGATGGTTTTTGCAGGTGCAATGTCTGGACTTTTAGGAATCGGTTCTGGTGCTTTGAAGGTTTTAGCGATGGACAATATGATGAAGTTACCTTTCAAAGTTTCAACCACTACCAGTAACTTTATGATTGGTGTAACGGCTGTTGCAGGTGCGTTGATTTATTTTCAAAGAGGGCAGATTATCCCTGTAATTGCAGCGCCTGTTTTGATTGGTGTGGTAGTCGGAAGTTTTATAGGTTCAAAAACTTTAATGATTTCAAAAACTAAGAAACTGAAAGTATTTTTCGCAATCGTAATCACAATTCTTTCAATTTATATGATGTACAACGGTGTCAATAAAAATTTCCATTAATGAGGACAAGACCATTTACAGATGTTGATTTGAATCGTTCCGTTGGGAATCTTTTGCGATTGGGTGTTCTACTTTCCGTGGTCACTTCTTTGATCGGATTTGTAAAGCTTTTTACAGAAGGTTTTGTGATGCCGAAAAAGTATAAGCTTTTGGATATGGGAGCTACATCAGAAAAAGTCTGGGGACAGTTTTGGGATTCGCTTATGAAAGGTGAAGGAATGGCGATTATTCAACTTGGAATATTGTTCCTGATTTTGACACCATTAGTGAGAATCATTTTTGCATTGATTGGCTATCTTAAGGAAAAAGATTACGTGTATGTTGCCATTTCGCTGATTGTTTTGGCAATAATGACCGTGAGTTTTTTAACAGGTTACGCACATTGATTATAAATGATGAGAGATAAACGATAATTAATTTAATTCATCAGTTTAGTCTATCATCTATCCGTCTATTCTCTCTCAGTCTCTTAATTCTCGTAAAACTCCAAAGGCAAATTGTCCGGGTCAGTTGTAAAAAAGAATTTCTTATCTGTAAATTCATCAATCCTGATGGCTTCGCAATCCAAACCTTTTTCAATTAATGCATTTCGTTTTTTTTCGACGTTATCAACAGAAAAAGCAAGATGACGAAGTCCACAACTTTCCGGTCTGGACGGCCGTTCTGGCGGATTTGGAAACGAAAACAGCTCGATGACATAATGTTCTCCGATTGCCAGATCTAGCTTGTAAGATCGCCTAGCTTCACGATAAACTTCGCGTAAAATATTAAGTCCTAAAACTTCGGTGTAGAATTTTTTGGAAACTATATAATCTGAACAAATGATGGCGATGTGGTGGATTTGCATTTCAAAACTTTTTAAATTCTTCTTCCAATAATTTTTTATAAACCTTTCTTAACTTCCTCTCAACTTTATCTTCTCTAAGATTCCTTTCAATCGTCATTGACTTCAAACTAAAAGAAGTTCCTGTGCCAATCTCGTTCTCTGACATATAAAACTGTATATTCTCTATAGTTTGGTCATCTAATTTCAGTTTATCAATCTTATAATCATTACTTCTATCAATTTCTTTTAGAATCAATTCTTTTACACTGTCGTTTGCAACCTTAAAGATTTCCTTATTATTGGTAAGATTTTTCTGATTTATACTTACTGCTTCAAAATATCTCCATTTGTTTTCCGCAATAATTCTTGTCGTGTCTTTATATACATTGACATTTCTTTTTTTAAACTCATCCAATAATTCTTCTTTTGTTTTAAGTATTATAAAGGATGTTGAGCTATCAAAAATCAAATTCCCATTATAAGGAACATACCTGTAATAATGTGATGGTGAAGTCGACATCAAAACCAAAATACTTGGAAAAACAATAAAAGCTGGAGAAATTTTTCCGATTTCAAAAAACTTGATTCTATCTTGATTTTCAATGATACAATAAGGAATTACTAGAAAAATCAGCACAAACAGATCTGTATAATCAACCACTCGATGAATTGATATTGGTGATATCAAATTATAGATTTCAATCCATTTTTCTGAATAAGAAGATTTCCAAAACGTGAAGAATAATGCCGTAATATAAACAGAATTTTGCTGAAGTTTTGGAAAGGAATAAGCTAATAATAGTGGAAGTAAAATAATTCCCCCAACATCAGATAGTTTTCCTGTAAACCAATTGTGAAAATGTAATTTCAAAAAATGGTCGTTCAGAAAAAGAATAATCAAACTGAAAATAAAAACAAGATTACAGAGTAGAAATTTGTTCCTCATTGTTTTTTCTTTAATAAACGCTGGCTACAATATTTTATTTTATTTGAGATTCCTCTTTCACTTTTCCCAAGTAATCATCTTCCAAATCCTTCAGTCTTTTGAAGTAATTTTCTTTATCCATAAACAGTTTCGGATTGTAAGGATCACCTTCTTTCCTTTTTTCAGGAAGGTCAAATTGACTGGCGTGAGAAGCAACCCATACATCAAAATCTAATTTTTTCATTGCATCCAAAGTGTAGGCATAATCTTTCTGGATGGTAGGATAAGCTTTCACGTCAGAGAATTTGTGGTCGATGATGATGGACGGCATATTGGCAATCAAGACTTTGTATTTTCTGTTTTCATCTTTGGTTTCAAAGATAAAACTGCACGAGCCTTTGGTGTGTCCGGGATGATGAAGCAAAGTCAGAGTCGTGTTTCCCAATTTGATTTTGTCATTATTTTTCAAAAGAAAATCAGGCGTTAATGGTTTAAATGTGATGCCATATTTTCCCAATTCATAATCCGATTTTCCACCAGATTTCAGTTCCGCCAATTCTGCTTCATCCACATAAAGTTTTGCGCCCGTTTCTGCTTTGATGTCTGCCATTGCGCCCATATGGTCAAAATGCGCTTGAGTCAAAGTCAGGATTTTGGTGTCCTTATATTTGAATCCGAGCTTCTCGATATTCGCTTTGATTTGTGGGTAAGAATCAGCTAATCCCGTATTGATTAGGATATTTCCTTTGTTCGTTACGATAAGATACGAAGCTAAATCGTAAGTTCCAACATAATAAAGATTTCCAACAATTCTGAATGGTTCGTAAGGTTGTGACCATTTTTCAGGATTATTTTTTGGTTCTGTTATGGTTTGTGCATTTCCGAAAAAGGAAATTATTAGTAAAAATAGTATTGTGAATTTTTTCATTACAAAATTGTATTATTCAAATAATTATTAAAATTAACGTTCTCTATTTTATCCATATTTTGAACTATGGTTTTATAATTTCTCTTAATATTTCCATTGTATTTTTTATAAAATGAATTGATTAAAACTTTCAATTTGACTTTAGAAATCGGCAAATGTTTAAACTCAACAAAAAATTCTTCGTCTTCACCTCTAACATATATTCTCAGAACGGAATTTTTCTCAATTAGATCATAATACAAAATTTCTTTCCAGAAAATAGTTCTTGTTTTTGAAAAGGTTATTCCAATATTATTTAAAACAATTTCGGGATTTTTTCTAATTTTTCTTGAAACAATTATATTTAGACCAAAAGAAAAAATATAGCCAACAATAATCAGAATCAAAAATTTCGGCTCATAATTATTTTGTTTAAAATATTGCATTCCTACAATTGTGAATATTGTGGGAATTATAAAATATTGAGCATAAGTCATTCTGCTGTTTTCAACAACAATTTTATCCGGAATACTTTTTTGAAAATAATGTCGATTTTTCCTTACTAAATGTCTATTCTTATTTTTTAAACGTCTTACCATCTCATCACATCTTTCACTACTCCACCTTTCTGTGTCAACGGAATCAATTCTGTTTTGATGAAATCTGTGATTCTTTTGTTATCAATGTCATTCGGAAAAAGCAAGTGAACATTCGCTCCAGCGTCTAATGTAAAAAACAAAGACAAACCTGTGATTTTCCTGAATTCCCAAATTTTATTAATGACTTGCAAAGTTCCAGTTTGCATCAGGATAAAAGCTGGTTCGCTCATCATCATCATTGCGTGAAGTGTCAACGCTTCGTGTTCCACTAATTGGATGAAACCTTGCATATCGCCTGTAGCAAGAATGGTTTTCAGTTTTGTGAAATTCTCGTGGGCTTCCTGGAAACGTCTTTCGGCGTAAGGATTGGTGTTCATCAAGCCGTGACCAACGGTGGATGAAACGGATTTCTGACCTTCGTGAATCAATAAAACCCAATCGTGGAAGTTTTTGAAGATTGGATGAATCCCGTTGTTGTTATAAGGAACAGCGAACAAGTCGGAACTACCTTCTACTTCTTCAGTTTTTCCCCAAACTACCAAACCTTCGTACAGACTTCTGGAAGCACTTCCACTTCCTAATCTTGCTAAGAAACTTTCTTTTTTGGTTTTAAAATCAGAGTCTGAATTTACTGAAAAAATATCATCCAAATTCATCAGACATTTTGCAATCGCTCCGAAACCTGAAGCGGAACTTGCAATTCCTGAGCTATGAGGAAAGGTATTTTCGGTTCTGATGATATACCTGCCTTTCAGAATCCAAGGGAGGTATTGCTTGATGTTTTTGAAATATTTTTCGATTTTCTCAGCGAATTTCTGTTCTTCATTTCCTGATAGAAAAGTTTGAACCGAGAATTCTTCCCCTGCAAAAAACTCCATTGAGGTATTCGTTCTGCAATGATTCAACGTGTAGCTGATGCTGGGATTTGCCGGGATTTGATTTTCGTATTTTCCCCAATATTTGATGAGGGCAATATTGGACGGACAGCTTGCAGAAACCATCTGGTTTGATATTTTGAATTGGGGATTTCCCAAAAATTCTTGAGTCATAATGTTGCTTTTGGCAATCGGCTTTTGGCTTCTAGCTTTTTGCGGATTGGTTTTGGTTGGCTAATTTAAGGAAATTTGTAGTTTTTGAGCGGGTTTAGAACGCAACTTTTATAACTCATTTTGTCATTCCGTAGGAATCTGAACCATCTTTGTCGAGATTCCTACGGAATGATAAACTACAGTTCAATTACAAAGTTTTTCTGTAACATTTTTGATATTAATGAACTAATTTTGTGAGGTTTTAAAAATCGTTGAAAGGAAAGACAAAACCTCAACATAGCCCCGATGGCAGCGGCATCTTTTTTTGCTTTGAACAAATTTTCTATTGATGACAAATCGTTCTGAGCAAAAAAGATATAGCCCTTCGACTATGCTCAGGATAAACTACCAGCGGGTTGGACAAGTGAATCGAAGGGAAAATCGTCCTGCTCCTAAAAATTAAATATTCATTTTTAATTACAAATTATCAATGCTGAAAGCTGAAAATATCAAAAAAACATACAACGCGGGGAAGAAAATTGCGCTTCAGGATTTTTCTATCGATGTGCCTACGGCGAGTATCTATGGGCTTTTGGGTCCGAATGGTGCGGGGAAAACGTCGTTCATACGTATCATCAATCAAATTACGCAGGCGGACGAAGGCAAGGTTTGGATTGATGGACAGGAACTGAATCCGGAGCACATCCGGAACATCGGTTATATGCCGGAGGAACGTGGACTTTACAAGAATATGACGGTGGGCGACCAGCTTCTGTATTTTGGTGAGTTGAAAGGAATGTCCCGTGCAGAGGCACTTTCGCAGGCTAAATTTTGGTTTGAGCAACTGAACATCGACCAATGGTGGAAGAAAAAACTGAGCGAACTTTCTAAAGGGATGGCGCAGAAAATCCAGTTTGTGGTGACAGTTTTGCACCGCCCGAAGTTGTTGATTCTGGATGAGCCTTTTTCGGGTTTTGACCCTGTGAATGCGAATCTCATCAAAGACCAGATCATCCGGTTGAAAAATGAAGGAACGACCATCATTTTATCGACGCACCGGATGGAAAGTGTGGAGGAAATGTGTGATTTTGTGGCCTTGATTAACAATTCTAAGAAGGTTTTGGACGGGAAAGTTTTTGATGTTCGCGAGCAGTTTAAGCAAAACGTTTTCTCTGTGGTTTTGGCGGATACGAATTCTGAAAATATGGAGCAACTGACGAGAAAATATCAGATTGAAAATATGACGACCAACAATGGTTTGTTTCATTTTGAACTGAAAAATTCTGAGAATCAAAACATCCTGCTTCAGGATTTGCTGAAAACAGGAACGATACGGACTTTCAACGAAAAAATCCCGAGTATGAATGAGGTTTTCATTAATGCGGTGAAGGAATAATTGATAAATGATTTTGTTAAACGCAAAGACGCAAGGTTTTTTTAACTATTAATTGTTTTTAAGATTCGCAAAAATGCTTTGCTCATCAAGATTTTAGGAACTTTTACTTTAATAATTTTTACAATAAATGAAAAATATATATTTAATTACCAAGAGAGAATTTTTGACGCAGGTCAAGAAGAAATCTTTTATTATTCTGACGATTCTTGCGCCTCTTTTAATGGTTGGATTTGGGGTTTTGATTGGTTTTATGTTCAAGGCCAACGAAGCAGAATATCATTTTGATGTGGTGGACAAAAGCGGACTTTTTGCGGGGCAATTGAAATCCACTAAAGATATCACTTACACTTTTGTTCCTGAAAATACGGAAACTGCATTGGTTAAAAACCTTAAAGATTTGAAGGGAACAGACGGATTGCTCATCATCCCAGAACTTAAGGACACCAATTTTGATGCGTTGGAAAGTGGAACAAAACTGTTGACCAACAAAAAAATCGGAATGGATACGAAAGTTGCTGTTTCGGCTGACCTAAGTAATATTCTGAAGAAAGAAAAAATCAAACAACTTGGAATCAAAGAAGACAGAATTGTGAATCTTGATAAGAATTTCAAACTGATTTCTCAAAATGTATCTGAAAGTGACAAGCCGGAAAGTGACCTTGCATTTGGCATCAAAACCGCACTGAGTATGGGATTGATGTATGTTGTGTTTATGTTTATCATTATCTACGGCGTTCGTGTGATGCGAAGTGTTTTGGAGGAAAAAAATAACCGTGTTGTGGAAATTATCATCTCATCTGTCAAACCATTTGAGTTGATGATGGGGAAAATTTTGGGAGTGACCTTGGTGGCTTTGACACAATTCATCGTTTGGATTGCGATGACCGTGACTGCAGCGATTTTCCTGAATACAGGATTTTCGGCAATGCAGAAAAACATTCCGGCTGGAGAAGAAGGCGTTCTTAAAAACTTGGACATCCAGCAGATTGCGACGGAAGTTTCGCACATTCTTTTGGATATGAATTATGTAGGAATTATCAGCGTTTTTGTATTCTTCTTCTTGTTTGGATATATCTTTTACAGTTCGATGTACGCAGCGATTGGAAGTGCGGTTGATAATGAAACTGAGACGCAGCAATTCACTTTGTTTGCTATTATTCCTTTGATGATAGGACTTTACGGAAGTTTCACCATTATGAATAATCCGGATGGTCCGATGGCTTTTTGGCTGTCCATCATTCCGTTTACTTCGCCGGTTGCGATGATTGCTAGGATTCCGTTTGGTGTTCCGCTTTGGGAGATTTTGTTATCGATATTTCTGTTGATTGCCTCTACTCTATTAATGGTTTTTATTGCTGCGAAGATCTACAGAGTTGGGATTTTGATGTATGGGAATAAAGCGACGTTGAAGGAGATCTGGAAGTGGATCAGGAGTTAGAATTAATTTAAGTCTTATGAAAAACATCCTTTTTTCCTTATTTCTCATATTTAGTTTTGGTTGTCAAAAAGAGAATGAAGCTTTAAAACCACAAATTAAGGAAACGGAAAAAAAATTAAAGATGAAGATTTTGAAGTTTTCTTAGATCAGTTTAGCACAGACTCAACTTTTCAAATTAGTCGGGTCAATTTTCCTATAAAAACAGTACAAACGCCAACGTAAAAATCACCTTATATTAAATGGACAAAGCTTCTCTTCTTATCGCAATCAAGGCAAAACTTAACGAAAAAATCGAAAATTTCGAGAAACTAATCGCTGAAACCCGTGCATCAAGCAACGACACCAAAAGTTCTATGGGCGACAAATATGAAACAGGAAGAGAAATGCTTCAGCAGGAAATCAACAATCTTCAGGTTCAACTGAATGAGATTTTGAAACAAAAGGATTTCATTAAAACTGTCTTACCAAAACCTTCTGACAAAGCCGAAAAAGGAGCCATTGTAAAAACGGAAAAAGGTTTGTTTTTTATCTCTGTTTCGTTAGGTGAAATCAAAGTTGAGAATGAGAAAATCATCTGTATTTCGCCGGAATCTCCATTGGCAAAAGCGATGAACGGGAAACAGAAAGATGATGTTTTTTCTTTGAATAATATGAATCAGAGGATTGTGGATATCTTTTAAACCACCCCGTCAAAAATTCTTTCGAATTTTCGCCCCCCCTCCAAAGGAGGGGAATTTATAAACTTTTTCCGCCAATATATTCCATCAGCGAATCTTTGTAGTTCGGAGCAATGGCAATCTGTTCTTTTCCGATGACGATGTGATTTCTTTCAATCGCTTCGATTTTATCTAATCCAATGATAAAAGAACGATGAATTCTCATAAATTGAGCCGAAGGTAATTCTTCTTCCAGTTTTTTTAGACTCATTAAGGTCAGAATTGGTTTAGGATTGTCCTTTAAATAAATTTTCACATAATCTTTCAAACCTTCGATATAAAGGATTTCAGAAAAGTTGATTTTGATTTGTTTGTATTCAGATTTTACGAAGAAAAATTCTTGCTTTCTTTCCTGTTTTGCAACTGAAACAGTTTGCTGAGACTCAAAATAATTTCGGGCTTTTGTTGCAGCATTCAGGAATTCATTATAATCAAAAGGTTTCAGCAAATAATCCAAAGCATTCACTTTGTAACCATCAATCGCATATTGGTCAAAAGCGGTTGTGAAAATCACTCTGCTGTTTTGTGGGAGTAATTTTGAAAATTCCAGACCTGTCAAATCCGGCATTTGAATATCAAGAAAAAACAAATCGATATTGTTTTGCTCTTCCAAAACCTGCATTGCTTCTATTGCACTGTTGCATTTGGCTTTCAGTTCCAGAAAAGGTGTTTTCAGAACGTAACTTTCGATTAAGTTTAAAGCCATTGGTTCGTCGTCGGCAATTAGGCAGGTTATTTTTTTCATCTTTGATTATTTTTTAAATCTTGTCATTCTGAACGAAATAAAATGTAGTGAAGAATCTAATTATTAATGTAGAGATTCCTCGTTCCTCGGAATGACAAAACTTCAGCTATTTCGTTTTCAATTTCACTTCTGCGATGTACATTCCATCATTCAAACAAGAATGAAACTCGTGTTTTTCGGGATAAAGCAAGTTAAGTCTTTTTTGTAAATTTTCGACGCCGATTCCAGAACCGCTTTTATCAGTATCTGTTTTGGGGAAATTGGAATTGGAAGCTGTGAAGTGAATTTCGTCTTCAACAATTTCCATTTTAAAACTGATATCCGAATGTTGCGTCGCAGAAACGCCGTGTTTAAAAGCATTTTCAACAATTGAAATAAACAACAATGGTGCAACTTCCAAGCTCGGAATTTTCGTTGGAAAATTGGTGTAAACTTTCGTTTTGTTATTCAATCTTAATGACATCAAATCAATGTATTTATTCAGGAAATCGATTTCTTCCGAAAGACTGATTTTATCGACGTCGGTTTTGTATAAAAGATGTCGCATCAATTTACTCAAACTGTGGACACTTTGTTTTGCCTTTTCAGAATCAAAATCAATCAAAGAATAGATATTATTAAGCGAATTGAAGAAAAAGTGTGGTTGTAATTGATATTTCAGATGTTTAAGTTCAGACTGCAGTTTGATATTATCGGCTTCGATTTTCATTTCTTCCGCTTTCTGCATCTTCTTACTGGCATTAATGGCAATCGAAAACGCAACAGGAATCAGATAAATCAGGAAATCGAAAAAGTAACGCATTCCTTCTGGCGGACGTTTTCCCAACATTTTTGGTCGCTCTGGTTCGAGTAATTCAAAAATCTGACCTTTGACAAAAATTAGCAAAATCAATAACAAAAAATTGGATGCGAAAAACCACAATCTTTTATCTTCAAAAAGCCATTTGACAATGATAAAATAATTGAGATAAAATATAATCGCAAGGAAAAATAACTGCAACCAAAAGTGTCTGAAAATCGCACTCCAATCCGTCTCCGAACCAATGGTGAACGCCGCCGGAAGAAAGAACAAAACCAGCCAAATCAAAAGATGAAGGCTGATTTCGAGGTTTTTATTTTTAAGGTTTATCATTTTTAGATTAAAAGATTAAAAAATTAAATGATTGAGAAGATTAAAAGATTAGCAACTTCTCATCTTGTTTTAAAACTTGAATTTGTTCAAACCCTTAAAAATATTGGATTCGTGAAAGTTTTCAAGAAGTGAATTTAAGATTTTTTCCAGCATAATTCTTTTTCATTTTTAAAATTACTAACAGCTATCAACCAAAAACCATCAACGATTACTCATATCTCAAAGCATCAATCGGGTCACTTTGCGCCGCTTTTCTAGCAGGATACCAACCGAAAAACACACCTGTAATTGTACAAACCACAAAGGAAATCACAATTGAACTCGCTGTAACACTTACCGGCCAGCCTGCAAATTGCTGAATACAAAATGTTGAAATCAAGCCAATCAAAACTCCGAGAACTCCGCCCGTAATGGAAATCAAAACCGATTCTATCAAAAACTGCATCAAGATGTCATTTCCTTTGGCGCCAATCGCCATTCTCAGACCGATTTCTTTGGTTCTTTCTTTTACGGAAACGTACATAATATTCATAATTCCGATTCCGCCGACCAATAAGGAAATACTTGCAATTGCAACTAAAAGAATCGTCAACATTTCGCTGGTTGAACTAAACATCGAAATAATCTCCTGTTGAGAAGAAACATTGAAATCGTTGTCTTCATCAGGTTTTATCTTGTGCTGATTTTCCATAATTGATTTGATTTCATTCACTGCATTTTCAGAATCTTCCTCGCTCAAAGATGAAGCGACAATCGATTGAAGATAGGTCTGAGCCAAAATTCTTTTCTGAACCGCTGTGTAAGGCGCAATGATAATATCGTCTTGGTCTTGCCCAAATGTATTTTCGCCTTTTTCTTTTAAAACACCAATCACTTTGAACGGAATATTTTTGAAACGAATCATTTTTCCAATCGGATTTTCATTCGGGAAAAGATTTTCCTGAACGGTTTTCCCGATAACGGCAACCTTTGCATACGATTCGATGTCGTCTTCTGTGAACATAGAACCTTCGTCAACGCCCCAATCACGGATTTTCAGATATTCCGGAGAAGCGCCATAAATTGAGGTTGGCCAGTTGTTGGAACCTGCGATACTTTGTCCGCTTCCGTTGACCAAAGGCGAAATCTCTTTGATGAGCTTTGCCTGAGATTTCAGAGCGTTGTAATCTGCCAAAGTCAGGGTCTGCATCGCAGAAGGGTCTGAACGGACACCGCCCATCATTCCCGCTCCGGGACGAATCGTGATGAGATTGGCGCCCATACTGGAAATATTTTTCTTGATGCTTTCTTTGGAGCCCTCTCCAATTGCCAACATTGCAATCACTGAAGCCACACCAATGATGATTCCGAGCATTGTCAGCATTGCTCTGGTTTTGTTGAGGAGAATGGCTTTCCAGGCTATTTTTAATAAATTGGTGAAATTCATTTTCTTGATTTTAATTTTAAAAAACTTTTTGCAAACCTGACTTCTTCATTACTCTTTTCATTGTCGGGTTCATTTTTTCCGGCTTCATTACTTCTACATTTTCGCCTGCATTGTAGGTTTGCAAAAAGTTCACAACATTAATTCCTCTTCATTTTTGAACTATGACTAAACTATCATTTTCATTTTTAAAACTTTTGTAAACCAGCCTTTTCATTATCTTTTTCATTTTACTGCTTCATTGCATCTGCTTTTCTGTCTGCATTTTAGGTTTACAAAAGTTTTCTTCATTAATTCATCTTCATTGAGATTTCTAAATATATATTTGAACAAGTGTTTATTCTGCTTTTGGAAGTTTTATTAATTCATCTTTGGCAATCAGTCGGTTTTCTACTTGTTTGTCTTCTTTGATGATTCCGTCTCTCAAAATCACGGTTCGTTTACTGAATCTCGCAATATCGTCCTCGTGCGTTACGAATCCAATTGTGATTCCTTGGTCGTTGAGTTCTTGGAAAAGATTCATCACTTCGTAAGACGTTCTGGTATCGAGATTTCCGGTTGCCTCGTCTGCCAAAAGGATTATCGGATGATTGACCAAGGCTCTCGCAATCGCAACTCTCTGTTGTTGTCCACCGGAAAGCTGACTCGGAACGTGTCCCATTCTGCTTTCCAAACCGACCTGTTTCAAGGCTTTCACAGCGCGCTCCCTTCTCTCTTCCGCCGACACTTTGGAATTGTAGAGCAAAGGCAACTCTACGTTTTCCAGCGCGCTGGTTCTGGCCAATAAATTGTATGATTGAAATATAAATCCGATTTTGGTATTTCTGATTTCCGCCAGTTGGTTTTTGTTTAAATCTTTGACCAAAACGCCGTCCAGTTCGTAAGTTCCGGAAGTCGGCTGGTCGAGACATCCTAAAACATTGAGGAATGTTGATTTTCCCGAACCGCTGGTTCCCATAATCGTCACAAATTCGCCTTCGTTGATAGTCAAATCGATGCCTTTCAAAGCGTGAACGATTTCGTCGCCCATTTTGAATTCGCGTTTCAGGTTTTCTATTTTGATGATGGGTTTCATATAATAAATGATTGTTGATAAATGATAATTGATTCTCAAACGCTCTCACGCTCCAACTCTCCAACTTTTAATTTGGTGGACCTTGGTTTGAACTTGATTTTTTGTTGTTATTACTTGGTCTTTTCGGCATAAATGGACTGCTTCCGTCAGATTCTGATTTTGCGACAGGCTCTGTCTGCTCGTCGAGCGCGGTTACGATTTGTTCGTTTCCTGAAAGCCCGCTAACCACCTGAATATTGATTCCGTCATTGATTCCGATTGTGATTTGTTTTTGGGAAAGACTTCCGTCATTATTTTTAATCCAAATGTATTTTTCTTTATTTTTTCCTATTTTGATTTCAGGAATTTTTGCTGTGATTTGATTTTGCTGATAATATTTCTGCAAAGTTTCCGTATCAGGACTGAAAGCAATTGCCGAAGCCGGAATTGTATTGGTGTTTTTTAATTCCTGAGTAAAAATCGTGATGGTTGCCGTCAAGCCTGGTTTCAATTTTTGTTCAGGATTATCGGCGTCGATGATTACGGTGTAAGTCACAACATTGGATTCTGTAGTTGCTGACAAACGAACCTGACGAACTCGACCGCTGAAATCTTCCTGAGGATAGGCATCCACCGTGAAACTCACACGTTGACCAACTTCTACTCCGCCTATATCGGCTTCATCCACATCCGCTTCCACCTGCATTTTGGTAATATCTTTTGCAATGGTGAAAAGCGTTGGCGTTGTCATACTTGCCTGCACAGTTTGCCCTTCTTCTACTTCTCTGCTCAAAATAATTCCGTCAATCGGAGCGTAAATATTGGCATAACTCAAATTGGTTCTCGCCTGCGCCAAAGCTGTTTTTCTCTGACTTACGGTTTCCTGAGAATTTTTAACCTGATAAGAAGCCTGCTCGTAATCTGCCTTGCTAATCACTCCGGATTTGAACATATTACTTTGACGATTAAAGTTTTGCTGGTAATAATTCAGTTCGTTCAATGATGCATTGTATTGCGCCAAAGCGTTGTTAACAGATTCCTGAAGATTGGTTTTGTCTAATTCTGCCAAAAGCTGGCCTTTTTTAACCTGAGAATTATAATCAACATAAATATTATTGATAATTCCTGAAACCTGCGTTCCCACATCGACTTGGTCAACAGGTTCTACAGTTCCGGTCGCCGTAACCGAAGTTGTAACATTCTGCTTCGTTAATTTTACAGTTTGAACTGCTATATTGCTCGTTTTTTCTGTTGTAAAATATTTGTAAACGAAGAAAATAACAATCGCCGAAACAAGAACGATAATAGAATTTTTGAAGTATTTTTTATATTTTGGATTCATAGTCTTGGTATTTTTTCTGTTATTTTTTAATTGGCAGTTAATGTTTTTCCTTGATAGAAATTCAGCAGTTGAGTGTACAAAACCGACATATATTTTGATTGAAGGTAAGTTTGTTCATTCGTCAAATAAGTGTTTCTGCTTACCGCCAATTCCGTTGTTGTCAAACCTCCGAATTCATATTTTTTACTTGCCAAATCATAAGCGAGTTTCGCATTGTCTCTCGCCACTTTAGAAGATTTTTGCTGAGCCTGATTTGCAATTGCATTTTGCCAAGCTGTTTCGATGGATGAATACAAAGTTTTGCTTGCACTTATTTTATCAAGTTTATTCTGTTCGATATCGATTTGAGCTAATTTTACATTCGTATCATTTTGTTTTTTCGAGAAAATCGGGACATTCAGAGACAAGCCAACCGACTTGTTGAAATTGTTTTTAAACTGATTGAAATAGCTGTAATCCTGTGTACTTGTGTAACCTGTATTCAATCCAGCAGTTGCAGAAAGTGTCGGTTTGTAACCTGCTTTTGTAATTTGAAGTGCTTTTGCAAGAATCTCGTTCTGAGAATCATAAATTTTCAAATCAGGAAGATTTTCTATGGCTTGAGCAAAAACCTGTTGTTTATCTGGAATTGATTCCATTAAATCGGTCAGTTTTATCTTTTCAATTTGAAAATCAACGCTTGGGTCAAGTTCCAATAATTGTTTCAGTTTTAAAACCTGTTGATTGTAAAGATTTTCGCTGTTAACAACCGTGTATTGATTCTGTGCGTCCTGAGTTTCAACATCCGCCAAATCCAATTTTGAAATCGCTCCGTTTTTAAATTTAGTCTGAGTCAATTTCAATTCCTGAGCGGAAGAACTGGCTGTGTATTTTGCACTTTCGATGCCTTCATAATAATATAAAGCCTGTAAATAAGCATTTAGAACATTCAAAACGATATTATTTTCAGCTTGTTTCTGATATAGTGAAGATTGGTCGAGAATCATTTTGTTCTGTTCGATTTGAAGATTCAATTTATTTCCTTGATAAATCGTCATATTTCCACTCAATCCGAAACTATTTGACAAAATATTCTGATTCACAAATGAACTCGTAATCGGGTCGATACTGGAACCATTCGTCAAACCAAGAGAAGTTGTTCCATAGATTGTCGGAAGTTTGTTGTTCTTCTGCTGTTGATAATTCAGGGAAGCAGTTGTCTTGTCCAAAACCGTTTTCTTTACGGTAATGTTATTTTGTACAGCGTAATCAAGACAATCCTCAAGTGTCCAGACTTTTTGAGCCGGTGCAAGGATTCCGATGAAAAGCAATATGATGATATATTTTTGCATTGTTCGTCTGTTTTACGGGAACAAAGTTGTCTCATATAGAAAATAATATCAAATCTAATAGACGAACCGAGGGATTTCATAGAAGAAAGTCAAAATTGTTTCGATGAGAAATTTTATCATTGATTCCATTTGAAACATTTAAGAAATAATTAACTGTCAGAGACATTTGCTTTGCATCATTTTTGCTTTAAATAAGGCATCAATAAACAAATTAAAATTTCATTTATTATGAAAATTCTAGACAATAAAGTAGCTCTGGTTACAGGCGCAGGTTCCGGAATTGGACTTGCAATCGCAAAATTATATGCCAAAGAAGGCGCAAAAGTTATGGTTTCCGACATCAATGAAGAACACGGAAAATCAGCCGTTGAACAAATCAAATCGGAAGGCGGTGAAGCGACGTTTGTAAAAGCAGACACTTCAAATCCACAACAAGTTGAAGCTCTTGTGAATGCGACTGTCGAAGCTTACGGAAGATTGGATATTGCCTGCAACAATGCAGGAATCGGTGGAGAAGCTAATCAAACAGGAGATTATACTTTGGATGGTTGGAAGAAAGTAATTGACATCAATCTTGATGGTGTTTTCTACGGATGTAAATATGAATTAACACAAATGGAGAAAAACGGCGGTGGTGTGATTGTAAATATCGCATCCATCCACGGAACAGTTGCGGCTCCACTTTCTTCAGCCTATACTTCAACAAAACACGCAGTTGTTGGTCTGACGAAAAACATTGGTGCGGAATACGGACAAAAAAATATCCGTTGTAACGCTGTTGGACCTGGTTATATCGACACGCCACTTTTGAATCAATTGGATGATGAACATAAAAAGGCTTTGGTTGCCAAACATCCAATGGGAAGATTAGGAAAATCCGAAGAAGTTGCAGAATTGGTTCTATTCTTAAGTTCTGATAAGTCGTCTTTTATGACAGGAGGTTATTATCTTGTTGATGGCGGTTATACGGCGGTTTAAGATTTCGAAAAATAAAAATATTTGAAGCGTTCATTAAAAGTGAATGCTTTTTTATGATAGAAAATCGAAATCGTATTGATATGGATAACTTTAAGTTTGAAATGAAGATTTTGAACTTAGTTTTTTTTAAATTTGAAGCTGATAATTTTTCGCAATGCAAAACTACCTCGATTTACTTCAGCATATTTTAGATAACGGAACCGATAAAACCGACAGAACAGGAACGGGAACACGAAGCGTTTTTGGTTACCAACTACGTTATGATTTATCGAAAGGATTTCCTTTGGTTACGACAAAAAAGGTTCATTTAAAGTCAATTATTTATGAGTTGCTTTGGTTCATCAAAGGAGATACAAATACTAAATATCTGACTGATAACGGCGTTTCAATTTGGAACGAATGGGCAGATGAAAATGGAGATTTAGGCCCTGTTTACGGTGCACAATGGAGAAGTTGGAGCGGCGCAGACGGAAAAGTAGTCGACCAATTTTCTGAAGTTATCGAGCAAATCAAAAAAAATCCGGATTCCCGAAGATTAATTGTTTCTGCTTGGAACGCCGCAGAAATTCCAAATATGGCTTTGGCACCTTGTCACGCATTGTTTCAGTTTTATGTGGCAGATGGAAAATTATCGCTTCAGTTGTACCAAAGAAGTGCGGATGTTTTCTTGGGGGTTCCTTTCAATATTGCAAGTTATGCGCTTTTGTTGATGATGGTTGCGCAGGTTACAGGATTGAAAGTTGGCGATTATGTTCACACTTTCGGCGATGTCCATATTTATAACAATCATTTTGAGCAAGTCAACAGACAGCTTTCCAGAGAAACAAGACCTTTACCAACAATGAAACTGAATCCAGAAATCAAAGATATTTTTGATTTTGATTTTGAAGATTTTACTTTGGAAAATTACGACCCGCATCCGGGGATTAAAGCACCGGTGGCGATATAAAATTAAGTGGGAATTTCCCGCTTTTTTTGTAACAATTCTTTAAAAATCAATACTTATAACTCTTTAATTAATCAACGATATAAATTCGTAAGAATGAAAAAGATATTCATAGCTGCACTTTTCTTGGGTGCAATTTTTAATTCAAATGTGGCTTTTGCACAGACAGAGACTTCTGGAAGAAATGTTCCTTACAGAGCAACCCACACCAAAACAACAGAACTAAAACACACCAAACTGAAGGTCAATTTTGATTATCAGAAAGAACAGATGAATGGCGAAGAATGGTTAACCGCAAGTCCTTTCTTTTACGCAACCAACGAATTGGTTCTTGATGCTAAAGGCATGCTGATTCACGAAGTGGCTTTGGACAAAAACGGCTCCAAGTCGCCTTTGAAATTCGATTACAAAAATGATGAGCTGAAAATCACGCTTGATAAAACTTATCAAAAAAATCAGGATTACACAGTTTACATCAAATATACCGCTCGTCCAAATGAAGTAAAACAAGCTGGAAGTGCTGCAATCAATGACGCCAAAGGTCTTTATTTCATCAATGCTCAAGGCAAAGACCCGGATAAACCAACTCAAATCTGGACGCAAGGTGAAACGGAATCTTCTTCGGCCTGGTTCCCAACCATTGACAAATCAAACCAAAAAACAACTCAGGAAATCTACATGACGGTTCCTGATAAATACGTTACCCTTTCCAACGGAATTCTAAAAGATTCTCAAAAAGAATCCGGAAACCTGAGAACCGACCATTGGGTGATGGATAAGAGACACTCGACTTATCTTTTCTTTATGGGCGTTGGAGAATATGCGGTCGTGAAAGACAAATGGAGAAATATTCCTGTAGATTATTACATCGAGAAAGAATACGAGCCTTACGCAAAACAGATTTACGGAAACACGCCGGAAATGATTGAGTTCTTCTCTAAAAAACTAGGTTACGATTATCCTTGGGCAAAATATGCACAAATCTCAGGAAGAGATTATGTTTCAGGCGCAATGGAAAATACCACTGCAACGCTTCACGGAAGTGATATTCTTCAAAAACCAGGACAATTGATTGATGAGAACAAATGGGAAGACACCATCGCCCACGAACTTTTCCACCATTGGTTTGGAGATTTGGTGACCGCGGAAAGCTGGAGCAATTTGACCGTAAATGAATCTTTTGCCAACTACTCAGAATACCTCTGGAACGAGTACAAATATGGAAAAGACCAAGCTGATTATCACCAAATGGAAGATGTTGATCATTACGTTCACAATCCTGCTGATTTCAAAAAGGATTTGGTAAGGTTTGATTATGCTTCCCGTGAGGATGTTTTTGATCTGGTGACTTACCAGAAAGGTGGCGGGATTCTTCATATGTTGAGAAATTATCTTGGCGATGATGCGTTCTTCGCAGGAATTACTGAATATCTTAAAACTTACGAATATCAAAATGCGGAGGCTCATCAATTAAGATTAGCATTCGAAAAAGTGTCCGGGAAAGATTTGAATTGGTTTTTTAATCAATGGTATTTTGGAAGCGGACATCCAAAACTGAATTACACTTACACTTACGAGCCTGTTAAAAAACAAGTCACTGTTATTATCAATCAATCTCAAGAACAAGCTTTCGAGTTTCCTTTGGCGATTGATGTTTACGATAATGGAAAACCAAAACGTTTCAATGTTTGGGTAGATGCAAAAGCTAAAAATACTTTCACTTTTGATTCTTCTAAAACGCCTGATTTGATCAACATCAATGCAGACGGAATCTTAGTTGCAGATGTAACAGAGACTAAAACGCCTGAGCAAAGTTTGCTACAGTTTACAGGTTCTAAAGAATATAAAAGCAAATCAATCGCTCTTAGTAATATCAAAGAAGAGGCTGGGAAAAACCCTGCAGGCATCAAATTATTGGCCGCTGCACTTAAAGATCCATTCTTCAGAATCAGAGAACAAGCATTGGAATTGGTAGATCTAACCAACGCTGACCAAATGAAAGCTTTGGGCGCTGATGCAGAAAAGTTAGCTTCCAACGACCCGAAGACATTGGTCCAGGCTGCTGCAATCTCTGCTTTGGCCAAAACTAAAAATGCAAAATACAGCCCTATTTTCGAGAAGGGTTTGAATGCTGTTTCCAATGCTGTAAAAGCATCATCATTAGCAGGCATTGCAGAAATTGACCCCACAAAAGCAGCTGCTTCTATTGAGAAAATCGATCTGGATGGTGCATCGGATGAGTTGATCTCTAAGTTGCTCCCGATTATTGTGAAGAACAAAATCGAGAAACAAATGCCTGCTATTGGGCAAACGGTCGCCTTCTACCCTTTCATCAAATTTCAGGATCCTACTTTGGGCAAAACGGCTGAGGAAGGTTACAATTGGATCATGAGTTCTGATAACTTGAAAGCGACAGAGAAAGTGACCAAAATTCTTGTTCAGGCAAAATCTCAGATTCCAGATAATCCTCAAGTGAAAATGATGTTGGTCCAAATGCTGAAAGACGGACTTGCCAAGAAAATGGAAGTCTTGAAAAAGAACCCAGGCAGCGCAACGGTTAATCAGCAAATTGATGCGATAAATAAAGCCATTGAAGCTTATAAATAAGAATAAGGTGGTAGGTTTTACTTCACAGGTTGAAGTGAAACCATCATTAAAAAAAAGAAGCCATCTCTATCGAGATGGCTTCTTTTTTTCTGAAAATCCATTAAAGAAAAAAATATCTCGCAGGTTGCCAAGCCCAAAACACAAATGACCAGTAAATACCAATAACCATTAAAGCTTGATCTGCGAGAATTTATTTTAGGGCTTCTTTTTGAAGCTTGCCAGCTTCAAAGCATCTTTGATCATTTTACCAGGACGGAAAATTGCTCTTATGCTTTTGATACTTGCTACTGTTACATCTTTTTCATTTTCTTCTCCAATACTGGATCCACCTGCCTGCAGTGTAAAATATTCTCCAACATACACGATCTTGCCATCAGCAACATCTTCTGCAATTTTGGAAAAAGTACTTTCCAATACGGCAAGGATATCTGCATGTGAAACGGTAGACATAGTGCTGGCATACTTGGCCAGATCGGCTAATGTTGTCTTACCATCACCAACGATATTGGCATAAAACTTAGCGGGAGCATTTCTTTTTTGTGGGTTCGCTCTTTGAACGACGTTGAATTTAATTGACATTTGTTTGTGTTTTTGTTAAAAATAATAAATCTACGAATGGGATAAAAATATAAAATTAAATCAAACAAAAAAGCAATTTCATATAAATATTTTAGCTTGTAGATAAAAATCTACAAACCATAATTTAAAACACACTTGTCTTCTTCTTAAAACTCTCGTGTGTTTTACATAAAACTCTCGTGTGTTTTGCGTAAAACTCTCGTGTGTTTTTAGACACCTTTGCAGACGTCCTATCCATGGGACTTCCAGAGGGTCAAATTTTGGATTGATTTTATTCGAAATTTGAGTATATTTTTATCAATAAAATGCAAAAAAATAACCCCTTGGATCAGGTCCAAGGGATTATTTTTTTACTATAATTCTTCCAAAGGATTCCAAAATAGTGCTTTGAAGTCCTTGATTTTCCAATTTTCCTGTACGCAAACATTTTCTTTTTCCAATCTTTCCCGAAAAGAGGGGACAGATAATTTGCCAGAACTGCTGATAACCCTGTGCGCCGGAACATCTTTGGGACAGTTGCCCATCGCATTGCCCACGTGGCGGGAATGATTGGGATAACCCACTGCTTTTGCTATTGCTCCGTACGTGGAAACCCGACCTTTTGGGATAAGTTTCGTGATCTCGTACACTTGTTGTTTGAAGAGGTCATTCATTTTTTATTAATTGATTATATCAATAAAATTATTTTCAGAATACCTTTTGTCATTCCGTAGGGATCTAAACTTAGCTGTAAAGATTGCTATGGAATGACAAAAATGCACATTATATTTCAGCTTATGGATCATTAAAACTCAAGTAATTTAAGCTTCAGCTGCACCCCGAAGTTGTCTTTAAAGTTCATGGTATTGTAATGCCCCACTCTGTAGAAAAATGCGAGATTGAATCTTGAACTAAGGAAATTATTGTACTCAAATCCTATCTCCTGATAAAGATGGTCCAGCGGAGAGAAGTTCTCTACCACATGGTATTCCGGATGCTTCATATCACCAATCACACCTCTTGCGATGATATCGAAACTGGAGGTGTTCTTCCCGAAACTTTTGAAATACCAAGGGATCCGGTGTGAGATATAATAGCCTGCAAACTTATCATTGAAGTATTTTCCAGACGTCATGGTCGCAAATCCCAAATAACTGGTCAAAGAGAAATTGGACAAAATACCCGTTCCGCTATTGGCATCTAAACCGCCCATCTCAAAGGTGTGCCAAATCGGTGCTTTTCCAAGATAGTATCCACCATAAACCCTTCCCTGGGTTGTGCCCCACGCACTGCGGAACTGGTGGGTGATCAAGGCATCTAACCTGCTGTAATTGAACTCGCCGCCTAAGCTTTTGTAACCTTGTTCATAATTAATAAAAGCCTCGGGAAAGCTCTGTTGATAGGTATACTTGCCATTGGGGGTCATTATATTTTTGCTATTTGGGGAGAATTTTATGGTAGCTAATGAGCTGAAATTTTCGAATTTTCTGGATATCCCCATAAACTCATACGGGTAACCAGATTCCTCGTTTTGTTTTTTCGCAGATAGGTCTAGGGTCAGAGAATTGCTCAGATCAGCCTGATAGCCCAATCTGAAACCATCGTATTTATAATATTTATCATTTCGGATGGTCATTCCACTATTATTGATCGTCATCTTCGCATTCCAAAGATTCTGACTGAATCTTCCGGAAGCCGCTACATCATTAAAATATTCGAGACGGAAGAAGGAATTTCTGTTCAGCGTGGTCCTAACATCTACTCCAGCTCCGTATTTGAAACCCCGGTCTTTGAAACCATAGGCCAAATAAACATCAGGCGAGATATATTTGTTGAATTTCTCATTCAGTTTGAAACCTGCGCCCAATCTGAAACCTTCGTATCGGTTGTATCTGGTCTGTAATGGATTGATGTCCACCATTCCTACAGTGAATTTGGCTCTCAACAAAGCGGTAAGCACCTGAACTTTTCTGTCCAGCGTGTATTTTTTCCCAAGACTGTCAATCTTTACATAAGTTAGTTTTTCTCTTGCAGACAGGCTGTCTGTCCTGTATTTGTTTAATAGCGAGCCGTCTGTATTCTCAACACTCATTGTGTACCCGCTGAACTGAGAAGACTTGAAATCCACAGGTGTTTTGAAATCGAAGTAATCTGCTTTCATATAAGCGTAATTACCAAATTTTTTCACTCCATCCAATCTTGCTTTTTTCTCTTCAGCCGTTTCGTCAGGTTTTTGCTGAACGGTTTCAAATTCTGAAACACCCATTTTTATTTTTAGGTTTTCTGTCTTTAAAAACCATTTATCATTAATGGGAATCCAGACTGAGGTAATATTGCCATCAGACCTTACTTTGCTGTTGCTATCTATCTTTTTGATGGCGTAAGAATCTTTGTCAATGTAAAGATAGCCGTTGTATTTTCTTCTGTTAATGGGAACTTTATAATCCACTTGCCGGAATCTTATGACATAATTCATTCTACCTTCTATCTCGATGGAATCTGTAAGGAAATATCTGTAAAGGCTTTTGTTTTCTGGTAAGATCTCTCTTGGAATTTTGCCTCTATTCGATCTCAGGGCCAACAATTCGTAAACTGGATTTTTCAGCCCGGAAATCCTATTATCCAGGACATTGACTTTCTCACCATACTTTTTGGAATAAAGAAATTCCATCGCACGTTCCCAAAGAAACAGTTTACTATTTTTCGCTACAGACATCATCTGTTCGCCTTCTATAGAGTCTTTTTTATCCTTTTCTTTTTTAGGAAGAAGCCGATCAGTTGCCCGGGAAAGCGAATCTTTTCTTGCATCTACAAATCTGGAATAATCCTGGATACTGTCTTTGTCCAAATCAAAAGACATTTTCTCATAAGACTTGTAGCTGTAAGAATCCAGCGCATTCGGCGAATTGTCTTTGAATCTTCTGAAGGTTTGATCGATGATAGCCAAAGCCCGAGGGTCACTTTCGTTGGTAAGAACCACACCCTCTATCTGACTGGTTTTGATATTATCTCTATCCAAAGCTAATTCCATCACTTTATCTACGACCACTTCATCACCAATATAATTATCGATCTCTACATCTACTTTCGGACATTTTGTAGTGAAAACAACAACACCTTTTTCATTGGTCTTACCTAATATCTTTCCACTGCAGGAGACCACGGCACCTTTGATGGGTTTTTGATTGTCGGATCTTGTTACAGTAAGTGTGCTTTGGGAATAGATCATTGAAAATGAAAAAGAGAATAAAAGTAGGTAGAGCGATCTCATCATTATATTATAAGTTTTTAATAGTAAAAGTTCAACTGGTAACAGTAGGCAATTTTTCAGCCAAAAAATAAATTTAATGAAATAAAAAAACATCTCAAGATATTTTGAGATGTTTTCTTGTTACTATTTTAATTTTTATTTAATTCAGTTCAAAATAGTTTAGGTTGGCATTTCCAGATTCGAAATACAATCTTAATTTATTTTCACCCTTTAAAAGATTGATGTTATCAACAGAAACAGTTTTCCAGATTCCTTTTCCAGTTGAAGGTAGTTTTACTTTGCCCAAATCTTCTCCGTTTTCGGTTTTGATGACCAATTCAGAAGTTTGACCGGATTCATTATTATATCTTATGCTTAATTTATACTTTTTAGCCTGAGTGTTATTCAAAGTATATTGCAACCATTCTCCTTTTTCAGTTTTCCCGACGAAATATTTGTTGGTGATTTTGTCTTTGCAAAGGTAAATATCAACGCCATCATTCCTCATTTTGTTCCCTGAATTCCATTCCGTACGATTGCCAGTTGACACCCAAACATTTTGGAAATCATTGTCAGAATAAGCACTTCCAAATCTTCCCAAATCATAGTCAGTCGCAAAGATTCTTCCTGGAGCAACGTGCTTTTTGTAAGGTTTCGTAGATTCATCATTCACTTGTCGGAACATCGCATCAATGACATCTTTCTTGACCTCGACATTTTCAATCTTATAGTTGTCAGCAATTTTCATTAATGTTTTTCTTGCAAAGTCCTTTGTAGGTTTCTGCCCGCCATTTTTCCAATAATTCAGTAATTTTTGATAGTCTGAAGTGATTTTCACATTCGTAACGCCAGCAATATTATCAATCTTTTTCATAGGCCAATAAGCATAACCGATGTTGTTCTTTAATAACAACTGATTGAGTTCTGTAAACCAAACGTTGGAGTTCTCCCCAGTCTCGCCCAACCAAACCGGAACATCCAGCTTTTGACGCATATCTATAATATTCTGAATAGATTCTGGGGCGTTGGTTGTCCAGTATTTATGAAAGCTAAGAACCAGATTGTCATCCCAAAGTTTCGGCAGACCATTGTAATTATTTCCCCAACCATTACCTTCGAGGATGATGATGTGGTTCTTATCCACTTCTCTAATGGCGTCTGAAATATCTTTTTGAAGTTTCCAAAGTGGGGCATTGGACATCTCATCTGTTCCGTTTGGATTCTTGCCAGTGAACGGATAATTCGGTTCGTTGATAAGGTCGTAGCCGGCAATCCATTCTTTGTCTTTGTAGCGTTCTGCCAGCTTTTTCCATAGTGCGATGGTCTTTTTCTGATTTTCCTCGCTTTCCCAAAGATTAGGTTTTGTTTTATCGTTATCAGAAATATTGGCATCATTACCTTGTCCACCAGGCACTGCATGAAGGTCTAAGATTAGATAAACATTGTTATCTTCACACCATTTCAAAAGATTATCCGTCATTTTGAAGCCTTCTTCCAGCCAGGTGTTTTGACCTTTAACTTTTTCTTTCTCAATCGGTAATGTATAAAGGTCATAATGCATCGGAAGTCTAATGGAATTGAATCCCCATTTTGCTAATGAATCAATATCTTTTTTGGCAATTCCGTTTTTGAGATAGGCTTTGTAGAATTCATTTTTCCCATCTTCTCCAGCAACTTCTGCAATTTTTTCTTTGATTTTGAACTGAGGTCCCGCAAAATCATCGGTCTTCAGCATATAACCTTCCTGGAGCATCCAACCACCCAATCCTAAACCTTTCAGATAAACATTTTCTCCTTTGGAATTAACAATTTTTTGCCCTTGGGTTTTCAAAAAGCCCTGAGCTGTCCCAAATTGAGACAATAATAAAGCGCAAAACACGGTATATCGCATCATAATTTTGATTTTTATAAAGATAATATTATTTTCTTAACCAAAAAGAAATTTGAAAATATTCTGAAATTTAACTGAATTTCATATTCTGAATTCTGACTGCATTGAGAATAGCAAGAAGAGCCACACCAACATCTGCGAAAACCGCCTCCCACATATTGGCCAGTCCGCCAGCGCCCAAAATCAAGACAATAATTTTAACTCCGAAAGCCAAACCTATATTCTGATAAACGATTTTCTTAGTGGCTTTTCCAATCTTAATTGCGGTTGAAATCTTTGAAGGTTGGTCTGTTTGGATGACGACATCAGCTGTTTCAATGGCGGCATCTGAGCCTAAACCGCCCATTGCAATTCCGACATCACTTAAGGCTAAAACCGGCGCATCATTGATTCCATCGCCAACGAAAGCTACTACTTCTTTCTGGTCTTTTTTCAGGTTTTCCAATTTTTCCACTTTTCCTTCCGGAAGCAAACTTCCAAATGCAGAATCGATTCCTAGTTTTTTAGCGATGTTTTGAGTTAATGCATTTTTGTCTCCGCTCAGCATCATTGTTTTTACGCCGGCATTTTTCAGATTTTTGATGGTTAATTCTGCATCTTCTTTCACTTCATCAGAAATCACAACATAACCTTTATATTGATTATCGATTGCCAAAACCACTGTTGTTTCTACAATTTGGTCTAATTCTGAAGGATAATTGATATTAAAACTTTTCAGTAACTGAGTATTTCCAGCAAGAATTTGTTTTTGATCAATGATAGCTTTGATTCCTTTTCCGGAAATTTCTTCCACAGATTCCAGCGTTTGGTTTGATGGATGAAATTGCGAAATCGCTTTTGCAATCGGGTGTGTGGAATGACTTTCGACCGAAGATAAAATTGATAGAAATTCAGATTCAGAAATATCATTTGTCACCACTTTTTGAACTTTGAAAACGCCTTTTGTCAAAGTTCCGGTTTTGTCCATCACCACTGTTGTAATGTTGGCAATCAAATCCAGAAAATTGGAACCTTTGAAGAGAATTCCGTTTCGGGAAGCCGCTCCTATTCCACCGAAATAGCCTAACGGAATCGAAATTACCAACGCACAAGGACAGGAAATCACAAGGAAAACCAAACCTCGGTAAAGCCAATCTCTGAAAATATAACTATCTACAAAAAAGTAAGGAGTGAACGTAATTAACAAAGCCAAAACAAAAACAATCGGCGTATAAACTTTCGCAAATTTTCTAATGAACAATTCGGTTTTTGCCTTTCTGGAACTTGCCTCCTGAACCATTTCCAAAATTCTGACAATAGAACTATTTTCGAATAATTTGGTGGTTTCAACTTCTATAACCTGGTCAAGGTTCAACATTCCCGCAAGAACATTTTCTGATTTTTTAATAGATGAAGGTTTGCTTTCGCCTGTCAAAGCTGATGTATCAAGACTTCCCTTTTCTGAGATTAAAATTCCATCTAAAGGTACTTTTTCGCCCACTTTGATTTGAATCTTTTCGCCCACTTTTACTTCATTTGGAGCAATTGTTTCCCATTTATTATTTCGGAAAACTGTCGCTTCTTTCGGACGAACATCCAGCAAAGCTTTGATATTATTTTTAGCTTTATTAACAGCAGACTCCTGGAACATTTCGCCAATCGTGTAAAACAACATTACCGCGACGCCTTCCGGAAATTCACCAATTGCAAAAGCTCCGATTGTGGCAATTCCCATCAAAGAAAACTCATTGAAGAAATCAAAACTTTTGGCCAACTGAAACGCATCTTTGAAAACCGAAAATGCCACCAAAACGTAAGACACAAAGTACCAGCTGCATCTTAGCCAAACGTTGTTTGTAAACCAATCGGCTTTAATCCAGAAATCTAATATTAATCCGGAAAAAAAGATAACCAGGCTGATAATTAATCCCAATTTGGAATTGCTGTGAGAATGGTCGTGGTCACTGTGGTCGTGACCTGCGTGGTTGTGTTCTTTTTTTGGTTTTGTACCGCAACATTCTTCCATTTTGAATAATTTTTAACAAATGTAGTGGTAATGCAAATGCAATGCTATTGCAAACTTTATTGGCTGATGGCAATTGGCTTTTTGCGAAAAACTAATATTGTGAGTTTTCGAGAACCTCAGACTGACAAAAGTGGATGTTTAACTATTGAAAGTAGTTTCGAGGCAGTTCTCACAGATTCCTTTGGCGAAAAGTTTGATTTCATCGATTCTGAAATTGGTTTTCATACTTTCTGGGAACGAGATGTCTTCTTTGCAGGTGGTTTGTTTGCAGATTTTGCAGTAGAAATGGAGATGCCAATCTTTGTGCGTTTTTTCGTCGCAATCGTCGTGGCATAATTTGTATTTTGTGGTGGTGTTTTCCTGAATGCTGTGAACAATTCCTTTTTCTTCGAAGGTTTTTAATGTTCTGTAAATTGTAGTTCGGTCGGCATTTTCGAAATGATTTTCTATTTCAGATAATGAGCTTGCAACTTGTTGCGAGCTTAGGAAATCGTACACCAGAATCCTCATACTTGTTGGTTTGGTGTTTTTGTGGATGAGTTTGTTTTCGATTTCTTTGTTCATAATTTATTATCTAATGATTTTAACGCAAAGTTCGCAAAGGATTTTTTGACAATATTGAAAATATTTTTAAGGGTCGCAAAGGCGCTGACGCTCAGCGAAGAGATTGAGAATAATTATCTCTCGCAGATTGGGCGGATTTTGCAGATTTTAGTAACACAATTTTGTCATTCCGGAGGAATCTCAACAGTCTAGATTGACTGCGTCGAACCACTGCGTCAGGTTTCCTCCGGAATGACAAACGTGTGTTTGGTTGCATTTTCAATTTTTCGACAAATCTCATTTTGATGACAAAACGTAATTTTTTGACAAAACCCATAGCCCCGATGGGAACGGCATCCTTTTTTATTTTTTTGGTTCTAAGCTTCAATTGAAAAACAAAACGTGAAAAAAAATAAAAAAGATATAGTGGACAGCGGGATTAGCTTCTAATAAATGGTCCTATCTTAATTTTTATCAATCAAAGTTAAGGGAAATAAGTCGGAATTTTTGATGAATTAACGGATAATAAATACCTTTGAAAAAAAATTGAAATGGGCGTAGCTGATATATTATTCAAAAGAAAAAAAGAACAGGCTGAGAAAAACCTGAGAGAAGGACAGGATTTTTTGGTTGAAAATGGCACAAAAGAAGGCGTAACGACTTTGCCAAGCGGTTTGCAATACGAAATCCTGGTAGAGGGCGACGGTGCAAAACCGAAAGCGAAAGACACGGTGAAATGCCATTATCACGGAACTACCATCAAAGGTGAAGTTTTTGACAGCTCTGTAAAACGTGGAAAGCCAGCTTCTTTTCCTTTGAACCGAGTGATTAAAGGCTGGACAGAAGGTGTGCAATTGATGTCTGTTGGAAGTAAATTTAAGTTTACAATTCCGTCTCATTTGGCTTATGGTGAGGAGCAAATCAGCAAAGAAATTGGGCCGAACAGCACTTTGGTTTTTGAAGTGGAGTTGTTGGGAATCAAATAGCAGTTGGCGGTTTGCGCTTGGCTTTTGGCTATTTACTTTAATGTCAATCTGATAGCATTTCTGAGTTCGTAATTTTGCGACTTCGAAAAAGTTATCATTTTATTGGAATAAATCATTGTGGTTTTAAAAATTATTTTTATTTTTGCAACCTGTTAATCAACCTCTGACGAAGGACGTGAATGTTGCTTGGCTTGACAAAACAAATTTTTTATTACAAAAAATGGATTTA
>Ga0302347_1000948_pt1 | contig 38806 bp, 48 predicted proteins | sample PhyWR1_FD_202178 | JGI IMG/M metagenome (GOLD analysis project Ga0302347, IMG submission 202178) | Leaf surface microbial communities from wheat plants in UC Gill Tract Community Farm, Albany, California, United States - DLSL W.R1 (v2)... | ecosystem: Host-associated > Plants > Phyllosphere >... | reverse complement strand
GGCGTCACGTCGGGGATGCAATGGGCCGTTAGCTCAGTTGGTAGAGCAGAAGACTTTTAATCTTTTGGTCGATGGTTCGAATCCATCACGGCCCACCATTGCATCAACAACTTAGGCGCCCGTCGGGCGCCTTTTTTGTGTCTCCGGGAAAATTGCCGGGAAAATTCAGCGCTTGCGCGGTGGTTTCACGAGCGGCACTTCGTGGTCGTACAGCTGTCGCATCGCTTCGGATTTGTGCCCGCCGGATGCCTTGTTCTCGCTGTCGGTGATGCCGCGGTGCTTCAATCCGTGCAGAGCGAACCGCTCTGACTCGGTGATCACGCCGACACGCATCGCTTCGGTGATGAAACGCTGCCATGCGCTGTCCAGCGCGGACTTGCTGATCGGGTTGCCCGATCGCTCTACCAGCAGGAACCGATCCTGCGCGCGCAGGGGAATCGGCCGCTCGCGGCCCTTGCGGTTCCAGATCCGGTTGCGCCGCTCCACGAGCTCGTCCCATGCCTCGGTCATCGCCGCGTCCCACTCGGTGACGTTGTCGCGCGAGCCCTTGCGCCGGTTGCTGTGGATCCCATCGGCCTGGCGATGCGCATCGGTGAGGGTGCAGACCTCGATCCCGCGCAGCCGCACGCTGTATGCCAGGACCATCACCGGGGCGAGGTAGGACGGGAAAGCCCCGGGCTGGCTGCTGGCGTATGCCCCACGCTCGCGCGCGAACTGCAGCACCGCCTGAAACGCCTCCTGCGTCGGCATGCGGAACTCCTTTCGTTCCTTGGCTTGCCGCACACCCTGCGCAGGATTGGTTTTGCAGTAGCCCATGCGGATGCCCCATGCCATCGTGCGACGCAGGTAGCGATGCAGGTGGTTTGCCTTGCTCGGCGTTGCCGGCAACGCCTCTTGGCAGCCGCTGGCCTTTCGCCCGCCGGCGAAGGTTTCGACCAGGCGCTGCACCACCGGGGTGGTGATCCGGTCGACCTGCACCGCGCCAAGCAGGGTGCCGTCCTTGCGGACGTAGTTGGCCAGCACCTCGGCGGCGGCGCGGTAGTTCTTCTGCGAGCCTGTTCCCAGGTCTTTGAACTCGGTGGACTCGTGGAAGCGTTCGAACAGAAATCGCAGCGTGCCCCGGGCGGTACCCGTGCGGCGTTCTTCCATGATCGCGTGCAGATCCGATAGGCGGGCGTGGGCATGGGCGACCGTCCGTTTCACCGGACGGCCCCCTTCAGCATTGAGGACGTGGGTGTACCAGCGGTTGTCGTGCCAGTAGATCCCTCTCGGCAATGCGTCCTGCTCGATGTGCCCCGGGATGTGGGGGTTGAACTTCCTTTTCCGGCCGCGTGTCATCAGATCAATTCCTCCTCTCTCTCAGGATGGGGTGGTGCCGGGCCAAGCCCGAGCGCGGCGTTGACCACGTCGAGGGTGGTCCAGATGCCGCCATGGCGGTCGTACTTGTACCGGATGCCTTGCTTGTCTGCCCAGCGGCGCACCGTGGCGGCGCGTGGTGGTGGGCCTTCCGGGGAGCAGATCCGCTGCAGGGCGGCGAACCGCACGATTCGGTCTGTCACAGCTCTGATACCTCCATCCATTCCCGACGGTGTTTCCACTGCCGGCGCATCTCGTCGCGCAGTTCTTCGGCGGCGGCAGCGCCTCGGCGCTGCGCAATACGGGTGATCAGTTCGTCCACCCATTTGCTGTTTCTGTAGCCTTGCCGAATCCAGTGGCGGGCCTCGCAGGCCCGCCTGTGCTCTTCCGTCGCGTCATCCACTACGCGGTGCTGCCACCGCCCAGCCGCAGGCCCAGCTGCAGGACCTTGGCGCCAGCGATGGGCGCCGCGTTGGTCTTGGGCTGCAGCCCGTGCAATTTGTGCCAGTGGATCCACGCGAGGTCGAAGGAAGCGCACCTCTGCGTGTGGCTGCAGCGGCATTCGATGAAGTACCCACCGCCGGCAGCAGCCCGACGCCGGTCTTCCATCAGTCGCGCTGGGTGACCGATCTTGCATGTCGGCATAGGCCAAGGCGCCGTGATCTGGCGCTGGGTCGCGACGTGTTTCATGCGACGCCCCGGTCGTGCTTATCCTGGTCATCGCGGCTTGGCGATTCATGCGGGCGCCTGTCGTCAGACAAAGTCGGCCCATCACCGAACTCCACGGATGCATCTGCCTCGCACTTTCCGGCCAGCCCCCGGAACGCGCTTATGACTTCTCTGGCGACTCGCCTGACGTAGTCCCGGCCCGCCCGGGTGGCGCGGCTCTCGTTCCCGGCGATCATGTGCGCTGAGAGGTCCTCCGCGGCACAGCCGGCCACGAACTCCACGACCTTGCGGGCGCCCATTGATTCCCAGTGGCCATGCCACGCGTTGCCGTCGCATATGACTACGATGCGGCCTTGACCCGGAGCAGGGTCCTGCACAAACACAATGATGGGATCGAGGTTGTTGCGTGCCGGGATGCGGATCTCGCGGATCTGCCCCGTGTCGATGCTCGCCTCGTGGATGGTGATGCTGCCCGGGTGTTGTGCAGGGTCCACGCCCTGCACCGTGATAGCCTGCGCGGCGGCGGGTCCGGTGCCTGCTTGCTGCGAACATGGTGTGGCGGCTGGGTGCAACTCAGTCTGCTGTTTCATGGCTCTTCTCCGAGCTTCGTGGTGGGAAGGCCCAGCGGTGGCGTTGGCGCGCCCCCGGCCGGACCCGTTTTGCTTACAGCGTGTCGGCGAGGTCGTCGGCCGGCACATCTACGGCGCGGTGCGTATTGCCGAGCACTTCGCGCAGGTCACCGGCGATGTAGGCGGCAACCGCGGCGACGTGATCGAGGGTGATGGGCGAGGGCTGGTTGGTGTCCAGCAGGGAAAGCAGGTCTGCCGCCTGCTGGGCCTGCCAGAGCCGGTCCACATCGAGCTCGTGCACGCGGTAGTGGATGCTGTTGAGCACCTCGGCCGGCGTGCGTGCGGCGTTGCGGATATGGGCGCTCATGACCGCGCCCTCGGACTGGTCAGCGGATACGCCGCGCAGGCGTCGCCCCAGGCGATATGCACCTGGTCGATGGCGTGCTGGATATCGGCCAGCGTCAGGGCTTCCGGCGGCTTGCCCGTGGCAACCAGGCGCGCGAACAGCGCCTGCCAGCAGGCGTGATTCCACTCGGTGCTGTCGGCGATCTGGCCGAAATAGTGTGCGATCTGGCGCGCGGCGTGTGCGGGCGCAACTTGGGTGTCGTGTGACATCGGGGACGTCTCCTACGTTCGAGATTGGACCTCGGGGAGACGTTCTTAAGCGTCGCGCCGAGGAAGTCGGGAGGTTAAGAACCGGAACGTAGACCGGCAGGCAGTTTTCCCCTTTCGGGTGTTGTATGGCTGCCGCCCTCCCGACGCAGAAGACGTCGGTGCCCCTGCAGTGCAGGCGCAAAAAAACCGCGATGCTGACGGGCGCGGTTGCCGCTACGTTCTCAGAGTTCTTAAGCTCCTTGCGGCGGACTTTGCTCCCGTCGAGCGGGGGTGTCAAGGCATGGGTGTCGCATTCTGCCTGCGCGATCGCTTCCTGCAGGCGATTGCCTGATAGCTGATGTGCGGTCATGCCTTGAATACCCAGCATTTGACCGCCCCCGACTGACGCAGGCTGTTCACCGCGCGGCTGCGATGCGCAGGCCACCAGGGCCCAGGTCAGGCCGGTGGATGCTGGCAGTGCTGCTTTCTGTTGCTCGGCCGCACGACGCACCTCGGGCAGGTTGAGGGCCAGCCACGCCGGATTGCGGGCATGGCTGTGCAGCTGCCCGGCCGCGATGCCGGCGTCGACCACCGTCCAGAAGTCAGCCAGGACTGCCTCGACTGGCGACGCCGGCGCGCTGGGTACTTCTGGTACCGGCAGGCCAAGGCCGAGCGACAGCTTGGCGGCTTGGGCATGCAGGGCCTCGATCTCACCCGGGGCCTGTGCGCGGTACAGACGGTTGACCACGCGGGCGCGTGCGGTGTGCAGGGCGGCCGAGGCGGTGGCATGGCCTGCAGGCTGGGCTTGGCGGGTGACCAGGGCGTCATAGGCGGCGATGACGGCCAGGTGGAACTTGGGGGAGATCCACATGGCGTAGGCGTAGACCAGCGGCTTGACGGCGTAGGTGCCTTGGGTGAGGCCGCCTTGGATAGTCTCGACTGGCGACAACTCGGATGCCTGCTCAGATCTGAGCACCCCCTGCTCAGATTTGGGTACCCGTTCCCCAGATATGGGTACCCCGTTACCCATATCTGGGTATCCCTCTTGTAGGGCCACCAGCAATTCGCCTGCTTGCTGACCGCGAAGCCATCGGCCCGGCTGGTGCCGGGCATGACCCCCTGCCGCCTGATGCAGATCATTCAGGCAGTAGCGGCCTGCGCAGTCGCGGCGGATCTGCAGGTTGCCGATCAACAACGGCGCGGCGGGGGCAGTCTGGATAGTCATGCGGGATACCTCGGCTGGGGAGTGGGTGTGGGCAGGGTGGGATAGTGCCCGGGTTGCGCGACTGAATTAATGTGCATACAATAAATGCCATGGAAATCACCTACGACGCCGCCAAGAACGCCCGCAACGTTGAAGAGCGCGGTCTGTCCTTTGAGCTGGTGCATGCGTTCGATTTCCAGACCGCCTTGTTCGTCGTCGATGACCGAAAGGAGTACGGCGAGGTGCGTTACCGGGGGCTGGGGCTGGTCGGCGAGCGGGTGCACGCGCTGGTCTTCACCGAAACCCCCAAGGGCATCCGGGTCATCAGCTTCCGCAAGGCCAACAAACGAGAGGTCAAAAGCTATGAACAAGCACAAGAACAGCGAGACGCCTGACAAGGACAACCCGGAATGGACCGCAGGCGATGTAGCCCGCGCGGTTGCATTCACCGGGTTGCCGGGCGGGCTGCAGGGCAAGCTACGCGGCCGGCCCAAGGCGGCGGAAACGAAGGAACGCATCACCATCCGTCTGTCGCCGGATGTGCTGGATGCTTTCCGCGAAACCGGTGCCGGCTGGCAGACCAAGATCGACGCGGTGCTGAAAGATTGGGTGGTGGCGCGCCAGGGCAAGCTGCCGGCCACGGTCGCCAAGCGTTCGACAGTCGCCAAGCGTGCAGCGGTTGCGAAGCGTCCTATGGCGGCCAAGAGGTGATGCCCGGCGCGAAGCCGGGCGCACCCTTGCTGCAGGCCTACGACGTGGCGGACCACCTGCGAAACGAGCAGGAGGTCGATCTGTACTTGACCGCGTGTCGTGAGGAAGCCGGCGCGGACGCGGCCTTTGTTGCCACGGCGGTGGCGGATTGTGAGCGCGCGCGCGCCCGCTGGAGCATGGCTGGTCAGTAGCAGCGGGCTCATGCTTTGAACACCCAGCATTTGACGGTCGCTGGGGTGCCCATATGCCCGCGGATGGCGCTGTTCACCGCTACGTTGGTGTCCAGGCACTTGTGCCGGCGTGAGTCGCGCAGCAGTGAGCGCAATACCTTGAGGTCCGCCAGCTGCTGAGCGTGATGCGCTGCCTTGGCCGCGAACTCGTTGAGGTTGATGGCGATCCGACTGGGGTCGCGCGAATGGTTGACCACCGGCTTTTCACCATTCGTCGCTTCGAGATACTCGTAGACCTCCCAAAATTCGGTGACCAGGGCGTTGTCGGCGCTGACCGCCCTCTGCCGTTCCAACGCTGCGGCCACCAAGGCCTCGCGTGTGGCGGTGGCGACGTTCTCGGGTATCGCCAACACCAGCTGCAGGGCATCGAACAGGGCGAGCATTTGCGCGTGATTCTTGATGACGCGCTCCATGCGCAGGTCATCGCGCCCGCGCAGTTGGCCTTCATGGAAGCGCACGCGCTCCTTGAACGTCTCCAGCACTTGGCCTTCTGCGCGCACGGCCCTGATCAGGAAGTGGCTCAGCTGCTCGACCTGCATTGCATTGAGGTTGTCCGCCGCGATCCGGCTCTCGGAGGTCACCTGTGGCTTGCGGAAGTGCAGCTTGACGATACGGGTCATGATCGCCTCGCTGGCGTCCACCGCTGCGTTCTGGCTGATGCAGATGGTGCCGAGGAAGGGCGGCTCGTAGGTGTCGTTTCCACCGTTGCGCACGCCGCGCGTGGCGAGGGTGCCGCCGCCGTAGTAGTCCTTGAGTTCGTCCCATTCGAACGATTTGGCGTGAGCGCGGTCGGCGTCGCTGCGGTCGGCCTCGAGCAGCACCACCGGCATGCCGGAGATCTGGCCCATGGCGCGGGCGCGGCCCGCCTTGGATGACTTGGCCGGGTCGAAGCCCTCGTAGTCGCTGCGGCCGAGCAACTTCCACAGGAAGGTCAGCAGGGTAGTCTTGCCCGCACCGGCCTCGCCGGTGGCTTCCAGGAAGGGGAAGGATTTGGTGCTGCTACGGATCTGGTTGGCGAACAGCGAGCCGAACCAGAAGGTCAGGGCGACCATGCCGTGGGTGCCAAAACAGGTCCACAGCCACGGCAGCCAATCGGTGCGGAACTGCTCGCCATCGCGCTGGATATCCAGACGGATGGACTTCTGCGTGGACTTCACCCGCAGGTTCTTGAATTCGAAGTAGTCCTCTTCATTGGCGTAGCTGAGCTCGCCGGCACGCACGGCGATATCGCCGAGAATGTAGGAGGCGTGCTCGGCGCTGTAGCCGACGAAGTCGATGGTCTGCACCTTGGTGAGGTTGAACAGGTCATCGCGGTTGATGCAGTCCATCTGATGGCCGGTACCGGTGAAGACCGCACCCTGCGCCATGCTGATCAGGCGCTTCTTGAACTCGCTCGCACTGGCGACCTGGGCGCCGGTAAAGGTGCCCTTTACCGGTGGCGCATCGTGGGGAAAGCTGACGCGGTAGAAGTACCAGCTCTCGTCGGTCTGCTCGTGGCTCTGGAAGTAGAGTGGCTCGGGGAAGCAGTTGGCGATCTCCTCCACGCTGCAGCAGGCGCGGCGGATTTTGTCGGCCTCGTCGTCGTCGAGGTCTTCATCGGGATCTTCCTTCTGCTTGGCGCGCTCCGTGCAGAGCTTGTCGAACTTGACGCTGTCGAAGCGGAACCAGTACAGCCGGCTGCGGTGTTCAAAGTGGAACTCGCGGCGCTGGCGATGGCCGTACATCAGCACGCCCTTCTCGATGGCGGTCTTCGCCAGCAGGACGTCACCGTGGTAGCGCGCCTCGGCGATATCTGTCTCCCACTGGGCCTGCTGCTGCTCGGTGCCGCTGACGGCCAGCGAGCGCAGGTGCAGGTCGTTCCAGTCGGTCTTCTTGCCGGCCTGTTGCGGGATCAGCGCGGCACGGCATTTGAAGCCCAATGCTTCGGCCCGGCGGGCGTGCTTGCGCACGTACTCGCGCGCGCCGGGCTCGTTGTCGTAGGCCCACACCAGCACCGGCAAGTCACCAGGGCGCATGTCGCGTAGCGCTCGCAGGGATTGCTCGGGGTAGGCGTTGCTGGACATGCCTGACGCGGCGACGTGGCCGTGTGCGATGAGGGCAATAGCGTCGAAAATGCCTTCGGTGATCCAGAGCTCGCGGGCGGTCGTCAGCTGCGCGGTGGCGGTCGGGGCGATCCACCACATGCCGGCGTAGCTCTGGCCCGGCATGAACCGGGCCTTCTGCTTGCCGAAGCGGTGCGCGCGATCAATCAGCCGCTCCCAGTACCCGCCCTTGTCCAAGGGGAACCGCACGGTCGCGGTGCCTTGGTTGATGGTGCGGTCGTGGTAGCTCTCCTGCGTGTAGAGGCCGCGCAGTGGCGCCAGGTCGAACCCGCGCGAGTACTGCAGATAGGCATCGGCAGCGGCGTTGGGCGCCGTCTCCGTGCGCACATGGCGCTTGGACCAGTCATCGAAGAGGTCGTCGTACACGTCCTTGACGTTGAGCTCGCGCCCGCATTTTGCCTGCCGGCCACAGCGCAGCACCCACGGCTTGAGGTGGTTGGTGTAGAGCTCCTTCTTGCCGCAGTAAATGCACTTGCCGCCACGCATGTAGTCGGTGCCGGTGCGGTGCTTGAGCCCGTAGTCCCGCTCGATGCGCTGCAGGACCTGGGCGCGGATGTCTTCTTGCATGGTGGGCTCAGGCCTTGGTGGTGCGTCGGATGCTGCTGGTGATCGGCTGGTGGCGGGCGCGTGGCGTGGTCACGACTTCGACCTTTCCGCCTGATTTGCGGAACGCGGCAAGGTGGGCGGCAAGTAATGCGGACTCCCGCGCTTTCTCGTTGGGGTCAGAAGGCACGTAGCCGGAAGGGGCCCTGACGAAGGTGGCCAACTGGGCGGTTGCCCATGCGCATCGCTGGGTCATGGCCGCCCTCCTGTTTGAACGACACCGCAGTCGTTCAATTCGATGCCGGCGTCGGTGGGTACGACCAGGTGATCGTCGGTCTGGCTGCAGCGCACCAAGCCCATCGCCATCAGCTGCCAGACGGTGCTGGTGGCGTAGGCCTGCCCGTCTTCGTCCGGGTGTGAGATGTCGCAGCCCACGTAGCCGCCGATGCCAGCCGTCAGGCCTTTGCAGCGGATCGTGGATTTCAGGCAAAGCTTCGCCGCTGGCGGCAGAGCCGCCATTTCAAGAACAGGCATGGGTTGTTACCTCAGTGGTCTGCGGGGATCGGCAGGGTGTCCAGCAGGTCTAGCTGACGGCCGCTGTGTTGGATCCGGTAGGCGCGCTGCGCGATCTCGCGGGCGTATGCCGGGCTGGGGGGTAGGTCGGACGGTGGCGCATGCGGCAGCCCGCTCGGGCTGGCGATGCCGGTGAGTTCGGTGTGGCCGGTGTATGAGGCCGCGCAAACAGGGTTGGGGCACATGAACGAGTCGTGCCGCAGGTGCTCGTGGGTGAGGTGGCTGGTGCGCTTCACCAAGGCGGTGCTGCAGAAGTCGCATCTGAAAACCACTTTCCGACGTGTGCCGTGAGCAGACATGGCGCGCCTCAGTTCGTGCTGGCTTCGGCGGCGCCGGCCTTGATGCCCAGCGCGACGGCGGCGCGGTGCGCCTCACCGCGCCGGCCTTTGTTGCGGCCTGCGAGGACCAAGTACGCCGCACGCGGTTCGAGCTTGTTGGCCCGGGCGAACTCGGCGATGGAGATGCCTTGGCGGTCGAGCTCGGCGCGGACTTCCTTAACGGTTTTCAGGACAGGTTTGGACATAGCAGGCACGAAAGGGTGAAAATTGTGTATGGCGGTAAAGATAGTTCGAAAAAACACACCAGTCAATGATCGGGTACGAAAAATGATAGATGTTGAGCATCCAGAGCACGGCGTTGGTCCCCGGCTCCGCGCAGAGCGTGATCGGCTGGACCTGTCCCAGGACACGCTGGGCACGCATGGGGGGAAGAACAAGCAGACCCAGATGCGCTATGAGAACGGCCTCAACTCGCCGACGGCCGCGTACCTGCACCGGATCAGCGAGCTGGGCATCGACATTGGCTATGTGCTGACCGGGTTCCCGTTCGAGCTGCGCGACGACGAGGCCGAGGTGCTGTCGCGGTTCCGCGCTGCCTCGCCTGAGCTTCGCCGCGCTGCGTTGTCCGTCCTGGCCTCGGGCGGTGCGCCGGCTGCAGCAGCTCCGCTGGTTGGCGGCAGCAACTCTGGCCAAGTCAACGCGGGACCGGTGACGCAGCGGGATGTGAGCATCACCGTGGGGTCGAACAACCGCCGGGGCAGCAAACCATCGAAGTAAATATTGGGCAGCTGGTTGTGGCTTTCGGCGAGCGTAGCCAGTGCCGCAACGGGCAGTCAGAGGGGAACGCGTCAATTTGATGCATTGCGGCATCGAGTGGCGCAGCCTTCGACGTGGCTCACATTTCCGGCTAGAGGAAGTCTTGCATCAACAGGGGGAAGCAAGAGATGGCGTCAATGATATTGAACGGGGCGGGTGCAATTCTTATGGCTGCCCTTATCGGGTTTTTCGGCTCGGCGTTTGTGAGGCGAGAGCTCTTCTTGAGCACGTGGAGGTACGTGATGGGGATCAGCCTCTGCGGTGGTGCAGTGTCAGTTGCGTACGCGTTCGGGATGCAGAGCGCAGGGTCCATCCTACAGAAGCATGAAGGACGTTCCGAGATTGCTGATCGCATGTTGGTCAGCAACGTCCGAGATTCGATCAGTGAGGCGTCTTGGGATGCAATGATTGTATTCATCACATTTATGACAGTTGGGCTGATCACTAGCTTGCTTTACGCCTACGTCCACAGCGCGGCACGTCCGCAAAAGAAAGTGGAGTAGTCCAATCGAATTCAAAGGGTACAAACGATGAGTGCTGAAGCTGGTTATGGCTGGTGGGTTCGGTTTGGGCTATTGATCGCCATCGCCTTGTGGGTGGCAACTGCTTTGGCGATGGCCACTGCAATCATCATCGACGCGAGCGGTGGCGCGATGCTTGCGTCGTCGAAAGACCTGATCGCTCCCTTAGTTGCCGCAACAGGGGTCTTGATCGCGGTGCTCGCCTTTTTGCGAGACCGCGGAAAGATGGAGCGCGAGCGTGCTGAGGCCCGTTCAAAAATCTTCCTGGAGCAGGCTAAGCAGAGCTTCGAGCAGGCGTATGAGCTACTCAGGGGGCTTCCTCAGGACAGGGTGAAATGGGTTCGTGCGGCCCGCCTGATCTCCGAAGCGGAGGTGCTGGGGAAATCCATACCATCTGAGGACTATCGGCGTGTTTTCATTCTTGCGTCGGCACACTATCGCCATCTCCTTTACGAGGCATTGATGGTTCCTGATGAAAGCGGAGGACGCGTTGCCCTGCCTCCTGCTTTCTTCTTTGGGCTGGCTGACTGGCAGACGAGTACGCTGAGTCTGAATGATATGGGGCTGGATACCATTCCGAAGATGAGACTTCGCGCTGGTAACTCAGTCAGGCCGCAGCCAGAAGCAGCGGGTCTTGGGATCGCGGCGGAATCGGTCATTGTGGTCTACGAGTTCCTTCGCTTCCCTGATCTCTACGCAGATCCACTTGATGACGTAGATACCGACGCGTGGAAGAAGTGGAGCAAAAGTCATGGAGCCGCGCAGGGCGCTTACCGATACTTGGAGCACCGCGATCAGTACGTTGTGATTGGCGGCACGATGATGGAGAAGTCGACTGGAGAGCCGGTACGGCGGACGCGGTCACTGTGACCCCGAGCTCACCCATGTTGGAGCGGTATCGTCCCCCAGCATGGCTTCATCGTCTTGGCATGCAGCCGGGTCGCAGCCACCATCCATAGGCTAAACAGGGGTACCCAATGGCAATTGCGGATGCAGAGAAAACTCTTCTTGGTCACTACGTGGAGGCAGAGCAGAAGCATGCCTATTTCCTACTGGGCGCGACCGGTGCTGCGCTGGGCTTCGTGGTCCAGAAGCTTGAAGGTCAGCGATTCGAAATAGCCGGCTGCGTGCTGTTGATCGCGGCGGGCAGTCTGCTGCTTTCCTTCCTCTTTGGGATCTGGTTCCTCGATCAAGCCAACAAGGCCCGCCACGCCAACATCAAGTTGCTGCAGCTGCAAAGTGAGGTTCACCCACAGGACGGCCAGCAGAGGAGTGCTTATAACGCCCAAGTGAAGAAACAGGATCTCAAGATCGACACGGCAAACGCTAAAGCGGGCAAGAACAAGCGGCGGCAGTTTCGAGCACTTTTCACCGGAGCGCTTCTTCTTGTCCTGTGGAGAGTGCTCACGATGCTGGGAATATCCTAAGCACGAGCTATCCACCGCGTTCCATCTCCAGCGAAGTGACGAAGCCGCTACTGCCGCCGATGGTGTGGGTGGCCTTGGCTACTAGCCAATCCGTGCCGTCAATCTCTGGCTTGAAGCCGCTGACGGTCACCGTTTGTTCCGGGTAGATGTCGGCGCGGCCCACCGCGAGCCGGTAGCTCAGCTGCGCTGTTCCCCGATCCAGCCGCTTGAACTCGGCCTCCGCGTGCTGCCGCGCTTCCTCCGCCGAAGCGTAGGTGGCCTGCAACTTCTTCTCGTTATCGGGCGTGCCCACCAGCACGCCCGTGCGGCGTGCCGCCTTCCGGTCCCCCCAGTAGGCGCGCACGCCGGTGTACTTCTCGCGGTCGGCGACTGTGTAGCGGTGCTGGTCGCCCGAGGCGCGCGTGATCTGCACGCCGGGCAATGGCTGCCCACTGGCGGTCGTGCCGGCGCCGATGGGGGCGAAGATCAGCGCCCCGGCCTTGACGGTTGCCACGGCGTCAAAGCGCCGGCCCAGCCGGGTAAGCAGGTTGATGTCGCTTTCGTTGGCCTGGTCGAGGTGGGGTACTGCAATGCTGGCCAGATCCGCGGCGATAGCTGGGCGCAGTGAATGCTCGCCGGCGATGGCGCCGAGAATGTCGCCCAGCGTGGTGTCGTGCCAGCTGCGTTCGCGGCGCCGGCGGACGGCGCCGGTCAGATCGGCCGAACGCGCACGAACGGTGATGATGTCGGGTGAGCCGCTGTGTTCCACGTCATCGACCTTGAACGTGCCCTTGTCGAACAGGCCGCTGCCTTCGAGGCCGATAGCCACCTGCAGGGTTACGCCACGGCGCGGCAGAGCCAGCATCCCGTCGTGGTCATGCACACGCAGGTCCACCTGGTCGGCTTCATCGCCCCGGCTTTCGGTCAGCGATAGATCCAGCAGGCGTGGTGCGAGCCGGTCGGTCAGATCCTTGCCGTCGAGCACCACGCGCCAGGCGGGAATCGGGTACGGGGTGGCCCTCATACGATGGCCTCGCTGGCGCCGTCGTCGTCGCGTTCCAGCTGCATCTGGAAGTCGATGAGGCGCGGGGTGCCGTCGCTGAGCAGCTCGCGCCGCGTTTCGCTGAGGCTGGTCAGCAGATAGGCGCCGTACACGCGGCCGGTCCCCTCCACCAGCGCCTGCGGTCTGCCTTGGTCGGCCAGCTCGCGCAACTTGTCCAGCACCTGCAGGTCGGTCACGAGCTCGCCCGCGATGGTGCCCTGCAGGCTGATGGTGTCATCGCCTTGGCCGACATACTGCCGGGCAGCGCGGGCGCCTACGCGCTCGCTGCTTGCGTGGCGCCACGTCATCTGGCGCTGCAGTTCGCCGTAGGCGGCGGTGGAAAGGGAAAACACAAACGTGCCCCAGGTCATCATCATGGCGGTGGTCCTCAGTCGCTGAGCCGGGCACCGCGACGGGTGACCTTTTCGCGCTCGATCTGCTCGATGGCCTGCCGCACCAGATCCGCGATCTTCTGCGAGTCGGCGCCGGCCGGCGGGTGGATGTTGATGGTGTAGCTGGAAGCGCCTGTGCTGCCCGCTGGGGCAGTCGCCGCCGCCGGGGCGACCATCGGCGCCGCTGCAGCCATGACGGGCAGCGCAGCGGCGCCCAGCGCGAAGCTGGCAGATGCCTGACGCAGCTTGTCCCGGTTGGAAATAGCGGGTGCGGTGTCGACGGTGCCGCCCATACGGGCGATGCGCCGCTCGCGTAGTTCATCAAGGGGGCTGGGCGGGACGGTGTTGTCACCGCCCGCCAACTGCATGCGCTCACCCATGCCTGCACCGGCCTGCGTAATGCGGTGGCCGATGTTGGTCACCTGCTGCAGCGGTTCGCTCTGGCTGCGGTCGATACCGCCGGCCAAGCCCTGCATGGTGAAGTCGCCGAACTGCGCGAACACGCGCGAAGGGCTGTGAATGCCGAGCAGGCCCTTGAAGCGGTCCATGACTCCTGACGCGATGCCGGCCACCGCATCCATCGCGGCGCTGCCCTTTGAGATGATGCCGTTGACCAGGCCCTGCACCATGTCGATGCCGGCCTGCATCATCTTGGCGGGCCAGCCCATCAGGATTTGGTTGGCGCCCTCCCACATTGCGGACAGGCCCGAGCGGATCTTGTCGCCGTTCAGGGTGAACAGGCCAACGATCAGGTCCCAAGCGCCCTGCAGGTAAGTCCACGCGCCGCCGACGGCATTCTGGATGATCGGCAGCAGGGTAGTGAAGGCCTCCACCAGCCAGCCGATGGCGTCCACAACCATTCGCAGGCTGGCGGTCAGCCCTTCCCCCAGAACCTTGCCGAATCCGCGTCCAGCGCTCGTGGCGCCCTCCAACTGCTCACTGGTGGCCTTGAATGGGGTGAGCAGTTTCTGCACCCATTCCCATGCCGTCCCCATGGCGTCGGATACCTGCTCCCACACCGGCCCCAGCGGCTCAAGGGCGGCCATCAGCTCGGACATCACAGGGCTGACCGCCTCGACCACGCCTTCCCACACGCCGATCATGAACGCCTTGATCGGCTCCCAATACTTCCAGACCAGGGCGGCGACTACGGCCACGGCTGCGCCAATGGCCAGCACCGGCAGGCTGATGCCACCGAGGATCGGTAGCAGCATGCGGCCGACATTGAGCAGCATAGGAAACACTCGGCCGCCCAGCGACATAGCCTGGCCAACCAGCTGCCTGATACCGCCGCCGCCGCTGAGCAGCATCACTGCCTTGTGGATCTGTGTCAGTGCCATGGCGCCCATGCCGCCGCCGACCAGCAGGCCGCCGAGTGCAGCAGCCAGAGCGGTGCCGCCGATGGTCAGCTTGGCGATGGTGGCTACCAGCCGTGGGTTGTTAGTCACCCATTCGGACAACCGGTCGGCGAGCTTGGCCACACGCGCTGCCAGTTCCTTGACCGTAGGCAACAGTGTCTTGCCGAGGCGCTGCGAAAGCACGGTGGCGCTGTTCTTGAGCAGCACCAACCCATTCTCGGCCGTGCCCACGCGCGCGGCGTACTCGGCGTTCATCGAGCCGCCGTACTTCTGCGCGTCGGCGACCTTTCCGAAGTTGTCTTTGAGCAGATCGAGGTTGGTCAGCAGCGGAGCGATCGCGCCGATGGATTCGCGGCCGAACAGCTGCGTCATGGTGGCAGCCTGCTCGGCCTTGGGCAGCTGCTTCAACTTCTCCAGGACCTGCAGGATGGCGCCGCCGGCATCGTCCTGCATCGCCTTGCCCATGTCGCTGGCTTTCAGGCCCAGCTTCTCGAACGATCTGACCTGGCGCGCCGTGGCCGCTTCGCCCGAGGACAGCGTGAGCAGCATGTTCTTGATGCCGGTGGCCGACACCTCTGACTCTATGCCCATACCCGCGACGGTGGCGCCCAGTGCGGCCAGGGGGCCACTGCCGAGGCCGGCCACCTCGCCCAGCGCACCGATGCGGTTCACCACCGCGCTGATCTTCTGGACGCTGGCCGGGCCAGTGTTGCCGAGGTAATTGATCTTGTCGGCCAGCACGACCACATCGTCCTGACCCATGCGGAATGCGGTGCGCCAGGTTGCCATCGTCTGGCCAGCGTCTTCGGCCGTGGTGTCGAACGCCACGCCCATCTTGGCCGCTTCCTCTGCGAAGCGCGTCAGCTCGTTGCCGGCAATGCCGGCCTGGCCAGCCGCCGCGACGATCTTGGCGATATCGGTGGGCACCATGGGTAGCCGGCGCGACAGTTCCTCGATGTCGCGGCCCATCTTTTCAAAGCCGTCGGGCGTATCAAAGTCCACCACCTTCTTCACGTCGGCCATGGCCGACTCAAAGCTCATGGCCTGCGCGATGGGCAAGGTCTGCGCCCGCAGCGCGCCGAATGCGGCCAGCGCCAAGCCGGTACCGTGAGCGGCAGCATTCATGCCGGCGCTGTGGATCTTGCGGCTACGGGCCTGTGCCGCATCGAGCGCGGCCAGTCGCGTGCGCTGTGCCTCCATCTGCTGGGAGGCGGCGGCGATATCAGTGCGCAGCTTGCGCTCGTGCGCACCCAGCTGCCTGGTGCTGATGCCGGCGCGGTCCAGCCCGCTGCGCAGGCGCTGCAGCTCGACTGACTGTTGCTGGTGCTGGCTCTTCAGCTGCCCAGCGGCGGTGCGAGCCTGACTGAACTCGCGCGTGAGGCGCCGAGATGGGGCGGTTGCGGCGCTCATCTGGCGGGCCAACTCTGCGACGCGCTGCTGCGCGGCAAGCTGGCTCTTCTCGGTGGCGCGCACCGCCTGTTGTTGCTGGCGGTAGGCGCTTACATCGCGCTGTGACGCATTAAGCCTGCGTAGCGCTGCCTGCTGCTCCTGGAGCGCAGTGGACAGCCCCTTGCTGCCGGTCATGATCTTCTTGAACGGGGCGCTGGCCCGGTCGAGCGCCTCCAGCACCACCTGCAGCCGAAGGTTGCCGCCGCTCATGCGACGACAACCGCTGCACGCGCTACGGCGTCGAGGTGTCCGAGGGGTCGGCTACCAGCGCGGCCAGGAAGCGACAGCCTGCACTGAAGGCCCATAGCAGCAGCACGCCGACCGAAGCCAGGAGGAGCAGGGCAATGCCGAGGGCGAGGATGGTAACCATGGGCGGACTGTATCACTGCTGTGCTCCACTTCGTGCGTGGGCGCGCTGGCGCCACTGGATCAATTCCGACAGGGAGAGGGCCGACAGTTCGGTGAGGGTGAAGGAAAAGATCACCGCGATATCGGCCATCAGGTCGTCTACGCCGCTGGGGACACCTTCTCCGCATTCGGTACGAAAAAATCACTCATCACGCGGGCGACTTCGATCAGATCGGCCGGCTCCAGCTTGGCCGCGTCGTTCATGGTCAGCAGCGGCTGGCTGATGCGCGGCAGGACGGTAGTGATGGCGGTTACGTCCATCTGGGCCAGGTCATGCAGCTTGATGCCGCGCAGGTCACCGGCGGACGGCTTGCGCAGGCGGATCGAGCGGATGACTTCATCGCCGCGCTTGATCGGGGTTTCCAGCACGATCACGTTCGGGTCGATGGCATCGGCAGTCGTGGATGTTTCGGTGTTGTGGGTCATGTAGGTCTCTCTTAGAAGCACCCGGCCACCGGTGCGGCCAGGCGGGGGATGGGTCAGGCCCCGATGGCGCGGCGGAGGGCCGACTGAAGATCAACGCCGTTGACGATGAAGACCATGCCGACCATGTCGATCTCGATCTCAGTGCGGCCGTTGACCGACAGCTTGTAGTAGCTGGCAGTGGTCTTGACGCTGAACTCGGTGTCATCGCCGGTCTTGCCGGTGCCTGCATCGATCTCGCTGTGGCGACCGCGGATCACGATCTCCACCGCATCGACCTCGCCGGTGTCTTCGCGCTGGTAGCCACCAGCAAAACGCAGCTGCACCGCGTTGTGCGAAACGGCGCCGTACTGACGCAGCACGTCGAGCATCAGGCCACCGCATTTCCACTCAGCCTCGATCTTCTCCTGGCCCAAGTCGATATCGATGGCGCCGAGCATGCCGCCTGCGCGGTACTCCTCCATCTTGCGCGTCAGGGTCGGCAGTTTGAACTCGGTTACCAGACCGATATAGCTCAGGCCATCGTTGAACAGGTTGAGGTTTTTCAGCTTGCTGGGCAGAGCCATGGTAGGGATTCCTTATGCGGCCTCAGCCGCTGATGCGCGCCGCGAAGTCGGCGAAGTAGCGATCAGTGATGCGCTGGTTCAGCTGCAGGTTCTCCAGTGGTGGCACCGGCGTGTAGTCGAAGTCGATCACCAACTGGCCACCGGATAGTGACTGTGACGGGTTGGCTGCTTCGTCGTACCAGGCATTTGCGCCGATCAGGTAGCCGGCGTAGATCAGCTCGCGGAACTTGGCGTTGATGCTCTCCAGCAGATCGCGGATGAGCGTCGGGTGGAGTGGCTTGTCGACATATACCTGCTGGGCGTCCGCGATGGTGTCGGCAAGAACTTGCGCCGTGCGCGTAGCCGTCTCGAACTGGAACAGAGGATCATCACTACAGGTGCGCGAACCCCAGAACTTGTAACCGTTTGAGTTGATCAGCGTGGTAACGTCGGCGGCGTTGAGCAGGCCGGCGTCGGTGTGCGGGTCCTGAAGATCCCAGTGCACGTCGCGATTTATTCCGGTGACCCCCGACACAGGTACGTTCGACAGCGACTTGTGCCAGCCCTGCTGCTGATCAATCATCGCCCGCAAGCCCAAGGCACGTGCGGCGGCGAATGCCATGCCGGTCGATGCAGTGGCTGTATCAAACGCCACGAAGTCGGGGTAGATCAGCATCAGCTCGCGAGCTGAGAACTGTTCGCGGTAGACAATCGCATCGGGGACCGATGCGCTAGCCGCGCAGCTTGCATAGACCATGGCGCGCAGCTTCTTGGCCACGGCCAACAGGGCTTCCGTCACTGGCTGCGTATCTAGCCCTGGGGCGCCAAGAATGCGGGGGCGAACGCCGAGCTGGGCTTGGGCAACGAGCAGGGCATGCAGGCCGGTGTACTTACCGCCGTCCGTGCCGCCAATGACGTTGACCGTCGTGTCGGTGTCGTTCAGCGCGCTGGCGACCCGGACCGCTACTACGATCGGGGAGCCTTGGTCAGCGATTCCCTGCAGGCATGAGCGCAGCGTTCCGGTCACGCCGGCCTTGCCAACCGCGCTGAGTACATCCGTGATCAGCACCGGTCGGTCCAGTGGGAACGTGTCTTCATCTGCATCATCGGCGGTGCACACGACACCAATGACGGCGGTGGATACCGTGCGAATCGGGCGGACTCCGCCGTTGATTTCGATGACGCGAACGCCATGATGGTAGCCGCTGGCGGCCATGAGCTTCTCCTTGGTTTAGAGGCTGGGAAAGCGGAGTGGGACAGACATGTGGGTGAGGCGTGTAGCGCCACCCGGCGCAGACAGTTGGCCTTTGAGGTCCAAGACGAACGCGCCGGCTGCGCCGCCGTGTGCCAGATCGATGTGGGACAGGCGTATCCGTGGCTCCCATCGCATCAGTGCGGTCGCCGTTGCGCCGTACAGCCTGAGCCGGGTTTCGTCGTTGAAGGGCTGGTCGACCAGCTCTGGGAGAAGAGAACCGTACTCACGGCGCTGTATGCGCGAGCCTATTGGCGTGGTGAGGATGTCGGTGATGGACTGACGCAGATGCGCCAGATCGCTGCTGAACTCACCGCTGATTGCGTCCATGCCGATCATGCAGGCGGTCCTGATGTGCCGCCACCCGGCTGGACGGCCGAGTGCTTGTGGCTGACCAGACTGATGCCGGAGGCGATAACGTCATCTGAGACTTCCACCGCGCCCGCGATAGTCACCGCGCCTTCGATGCGGGTGCTTCCGTTGATGACTACCGGCCCCGTGATCGTGGTCCCGCCATCTGCACTGATGGCCACTGTGCCCCCTGAAGGCAGCACGGCAGAGAGTGCATGTGCGTCGTGGTCGTAGCTGACGGCGGCACCATCCTTGAATTGGATAAGCGTCAGGTCAGGGTTTGCTGAGGGCGCAGGGAACTGCTGACAGTACAAGCCGCGCAGTGCTATGGCGTTGGCCAGGTCGCCATCGCAGCACAGCAGCGCTACCTGCTCGCCGATGCTCGGGGGCGACCATACGCGTAGGTCGCCTGCCGCAGCGCTGAACCATGGCAGGAAGCCTGTGTGTGCCTCGCCAGTCTGCACGCGGCAACTGTGGCGGTCGTGCGCCACCTCGGTTACGACGCCATCCCGGAGCAGGTTGTTGATCTGTTGGGGTAGGGTGCTCTCCATGCACCCATGTTCCCGTCGCCGGTGCGCGCGCGCACGTGGCGCGGGCGGTAGTTCGCACCTTTACAACGATGCGACAGTCGTGCGATCAGCATCCACCCAAGCGTCGAGAGTATCGTTGAACATGATCTCGGCTGGGCGCGGTGTTGGCGGCGAACGGTCCGTTACCGTGGCGGTAAGCGCCCGGCCGCGCGGTAGCGGGTCCGCAGTGGTGCCGTCCCCCTTGTTCCAGAGAGGCCGGCCACTGTAATCAGGCACAAGTTCCCACTCAGACCGATCAGCGGACCAGACAGCGGACGCCGGCATCAAGCTGTCCAGAATGGGTGGAGCAAGGTGGGTAACATTGGCCGGGAGCGGCTCGGCAAGCTGCATGCTGTTCGGGACGCGCAGTCCAGTTGACGTATCCCATAGCGGACAGTTGCGGAAGTCGCAGACAAGCTCCCAGGTCGTGCCATCGTCGGCCAGCCGGAGAGTCTGATGTCTCCCCGGCATTTGAGTGGGTGTGGTCTCCACGGTGTGCTCGGGCAATGGCCAAGTGCCATCGGGAGATTCGTGCAGATGCACGACACACATGTAGGCTCGCGTGGACGGGTCATAGCAATGGGCAATACGAAGTTCGTCGGACATGGGAGCGTGCTCAGTACGTGATGCAGTAGATCATGCGAAGGCCTGCCGCCAGATTTCGGTCGCCGCCGGCGTCGTTGACGGTGGTTGTGTGGGTATGCGAGCCCGCGCTCTCGGACGACGCGGAATGTCCATGGTCGCTGGCGTCCCCCACCGAGATCGAGTGGGCGTGGTTGCCCGGTCCATTCATCCCGATGTTATGGCCGTGGACCCCGGCTTCATCCAACCAGATGCCAGTGCCCGAAGCGCTGGTACCGACATGGCTAGGAGCTGCGACGCCGTCGGCAGCCCAGCCGCCGCCGCCGCCACCGCGATTGGGACCCATCCATGTGTGGTTATGCCCCGGGTCGCGAACGGTGTGGCTGTGGCCACCTTGCCCGTCGGTCCAGGTGTTGTGGGTATGGTCGCCGGCCGCCTGGGAGCTTGCGCTGTGGGAATGCCTCCCTCCGGCCCCCACGTTGATCCTATGGTCGTGGCTGCCCGCGCTGCGGGTATCGGCATCATGGTTGTGGCGCAGGAGGGCGCCTCCAGTTGCGGTACCGACGCTCTCTGACTGCCGGGTATGCACAACCGTGGCACCCTCGAACAAAGAGGGAAGGTTGAAGGTGGTCTTGCCGTCCCCCGGGCCGTATAGCGTGCCGATGGCCGCAAAGAGTGCAGCGTAGGTGGTACGAGCGACGGCGGCGCCATTGCACAACAGGGTGCCGCCAGGCGCCCGCGCACCTGCGAACAGGATCACCTGTCCGGGGATCTGCGCGGCCTTGGATGCCGGATTGAAGTTGCCAGAGTGCCACGCCTCCAGCCAATCGCTTCGGGTGCCGCCCCTGAAGAACATGCGTGCCTGATCATTTGGCACCGCGATCTGGGCGCGGCCCCACGTGCTGCCGAAATGCAATACGTTGTACTGGGCATTGGTTGGGGCATCCTCAGGTGCGTTGGCCTTCGAGTGGAATGCTGCACAGAATGATGTGCGTGAAAGATGATCGTCATATGTTCCATTCGCAATGTCACCGATCCAGTCGCCCTTGCGGGCCAGCGTAGGAGTCAGTTCCAGGATGTCATCCATGCTGTGCTTGTGCGCCAGACTGGCCGCACCGATCTCGGTCAGCGACCAGGAGAGGTCAGAAGCACCGTTTACCTGTCTGGCCGCGCTCCCGATGGTTACCTTGCGCTGGGCGCCCCAGCTCGTGGTCACGATGTTCGCGCTGCCATCAAACGCCACGCCATTGATGGTGCGTGCCGCCGCAAGCCGGGTGGCGCTGTCTGCGTTACCGGTCAGTTTTCCGCGAAATTCGTCCGTGGTGATGGATCCGCTGGAGGGCGTGATTACGATCTTGCGTGCACCAGGTCCTACGATGTGGAACTCGCGAGTATCGTAAGTAGAGCGCAGCTCCAGCGGCGAGTTTCCCGCGCCCTCGGCGAACGACCAGACAGTATTTCCGCCAAAGAAAAGAAACGATCTGTCGGGCGACGGGCCGATTCTAAGCTTTGCTACCTCCAACTGCCCGTCGCTATTCAGTACGGCCTGCCCTGCCGCGCTGCTGCGACCGTTGGGCCGCCAGAAAAGGCGCCCCTCTTTCGCAGGGGATGAAGCGATGACGATGCTGCCGGAGTCGTAGCCTCGAATACTTGCCCCGCTGCCGAGCAGAATGTCTTTGTCGTTCTGCAGTGCTATGCCCTGTAGAAAGTTCTGCTTCAGTCCCCAGTTGTTCTCGGACGCATCTACCAGCTTCCGAAGCTCGCTTTCATAGACCACAGGCGCGACAGCAGCGTAGAGAATTCCATCTGGCTCTGCGGTCAGGAAGTCAGTGACACCGTGAAATGCCGTGGCTGTACTGTTGATTGGGCGTAGGCGATGGCCGTGCTGGTAGGCGGGTTGCTTCAGCCAGAGATCGACACCAGTAGAAACACCGTGGTCATCCACGTTCAGTGTGAGCCCGACCTGCATCGGACTTTGTACCGTGTCCTTCAGACCATGTCGAAGATGCCCGAGAATGTTGTCGACGTCGCGCTGCGTGAGGGCGGTGTTGGAGCTCGAGTAGCCGCGGGTGGATGCGGTTACCAAGTCCATCGAGTAGCGTCGTGCACCAATAGCGCCGTTGCTTAGTTCTGCCATGAAGATGCTGGCGCTGGACTTTGCCCAGCCCAGCGTACACAGCCTGATCCAGCGAGCCTGGGCGCTGTTGTCCGGGACAGCCAGCGCCGGCTGCACTTCGCCCACCTGGGGGAACTCGGAAGCATGCCGACCGTCGAGAGTGTCCGCGTCCAAGCCGTTGCCGTGACCCATGTCCTTCAGCGCCGCAGCCTTGACATGCAGCGCTCCGCGTACCTGTTCCGGCGCGGCCAGAGCCAACAGCTCTTTCGCAAAGCTGGTGGGACTGGCGGGCCCCAGCCGGTCGTCCAGCGTTGAACGCAACCCGCGTGGCGTCACGGCGCGGATTGCATCAACACCCGTCGCCGTCTCCTCGTCCGTTGCCAATTCAACCACGCCGAGTACCTCCGTCGTGGCAGGCGGATTCAGGAATTCGGTGCTGCCGAAGACGATCTGCGTAGCATCAATATCAGCGAAAACAGTATCGGCCGATAGCAACAGTGTCGAGACGGAGGCCTTCTCCATGATCGCCTCGTTTTGACCGTAGGTCGCGAAAAGCGTGCCGTCGTCAAGGAAGAGGCCATAGCCGAAGAGCGAGTAACGATCTGTGCTGCTGTCCTGCAGCGTGACGTGAATCGTATCCGCTGCCACGCACTGGCCGCCGAAACTGTCCATGCGCTTGAACTCGCCCGGCAGCGATTCGAGATCGGCAGTCGGCGTGAAGGGAGTTTCACTTAGACCGATGGAGGCAACCAGCACAGCATTGGTTCCGGTGTGGCCGCTGCTGACGAGTCGCGCTCGGCCCGCGTTTGTGATCTTCATACGCATGTGGTGGTCAGTCTCCAATCATGGTCAGGCGTCGATAGGTCGCGGCCCGACCGGCCGCGCAGTTCCCGATCTGGCTGTCGGTCTGCACGCCCTGGGTGAAAGTGAAATGCGAGCGAACTGGCTTTGTTCGGTTCAGCGCGTCGACGATCTGATGAACGAAGTCGGCAGAGTCCTCCTGGCCACCATCTCCAGTGATGGTCAGCAGCAGTTGGAAGGTGTGCGGTTCGCCCGGGGGAAGCATCTGCCACCACTCCGTAATCCGCAGTTGGCCGCCAAAGCTGACCACCAATTCCTCAATGCTGGCTGCGGTCCCTTTGTGCCGCTGGATTGGAATGGCACTGGCGATGCGTGAGCGTTTGACGTGCTCAGGCCAATCGCTTTGCCAGGTATCGATTGACACGCTCCACGCAAGGAAGGGCAGGAACTCAGACGGGCATGTCCATGGGTTCCAGAGAGTGTCGTGCACCATGGAAATGCCGTCGGAAACGGCGTCGGCGCGCTCCGCCGCGCGCTCAAGGCGCGTTGCGTTGGGTGGCAGCAGCGAACGTGCATCAGTCATCTATGCCGCCGTGTATAAGCTCGACATGTGAGCAGAACGGCGCGGATTCAGAGTCCACGCGCAGATCGCGATCCGGGGACTCCAGCCTAACGCTGTGGACGCCATCGACATGCAGGACCGAATAGATCGCTGACAACGGCACATCACGACCGAGCCGCTGCCCCTCCTGCATAAAAATCGACAGACGGCGCCGGGCCTCTGCGAGCACTAGGTCGCTGTCGGGGCCGTTGAAGGTCACCAGCTGCGCGCGGATCTGGTAGAGCTTTACCTTCGCCGGCACTGCGGTCACCAAATCAGTTAGCGGCCGCACCGTCATGAGCGCGGACTCCACAGCAGCGAGGAGATCACTTGTGGGTGTGCCATCTCCGGTCCTTGATAGGACGGTTACCACGACCGTCCCTGGGGTCGGGCTTGCCACGCTGGCATCCAGCACGTCCGGGTGTGCGGAGAGTGTGTGGAAGATGTATGCCCCCTCAGGACCAGCCACGGATAGGCTCTCCGGCGCCAGCTGGATTCGACGCCGGAACGCAGTGTCGCTCTCGTAGATGGGTGGTGTACTGCCGTCCTCGCTACCAGGCGAGAGAATTCCCCGGTTCACGCCAAAAGGGACTGCAAGATTGTCCAGATCCGCGCCCATGGAATAGGGCAGCAGCAGGCCCCGCGCACGCTGATTGAACTGCTCGCGCAGGACCAACTCCCGGTAGGCCCCGGCCTGAAGCAGCTTCATAATAGGGTCGGACTCGACGTCAGCCGTGTATTCGGGGCAAAGGCGTCGGAACTCAGCCAGCCGTTCGGCAAGAATTGCTTCGAACGGCCGTTGCTCGAAAATGTCCGGCGCGGGGAGCTTGTCTACTTCGATTGCGGTGAATGAAGACACGGATGTACCACGTGATGGCTCCGGTCCAGAATCTCATCGCGCGTGCGTGAGGTCTCGTCGTTGGGTCTGTAGCGCCGTCGCTTACGTCACAGTGTGTGCAGATGATCGAGGATGAGCTCGCGGATCATGTCCTCATCGGCGTCAGTGAAGCCAAGCAGCTGACGGCGCGCGTAGATGTGCAGCTTGCGATTGCGTCCAACGGTGTCAGGTCGGCCCTCTTGGTGGATCAGGGCGATACGAGAGACACGACCGGTGAAGCCAACTGCAGCCTCGGCACCGCTGGCGCGTATTCGCAGGTGCTTGGCCTGCCGGATCTTGCCGAACATTGCCCCGCGCTTGATGCGGCCTGCCTTGGCACGACGGGGCGGTGCTTTGCTCCGGGCCGCAAATGGGATGCCGTCTGGATTTTGCTGGCGGGCGATGCGTTTTTGCTGGGAGCGCCGCAATGCCGTGCCGACCTTGCGCGCCAGACGGCTGCGTTCGGCGGGCTTGAGGCGGTGCAGCAGTGGCGCCACCCACGTCTCAAGGCGCTGCAGATCCTCGGTCATTCGGTGATCGCCGGCAGGGTGGCCAGTACCTCACCGTCGAGCAGCAGCGTGCCGCCGGCGAGGCTGTGTCGGTGTTCCCATTCGGGTGGGGGCTCGGGCAGGTACTGCAGGTGGAACGCGCCGGTATCGTCGTGAGCAACACGCAGGCGCTCGGTCAACGGCAGCCTGATGGCCAGATCGACCAAGGTATCGCCGAGCACGTCCACCTCAAAGGTTAGCTTCTCCCGGTTCTCGGGGTTCGCCAGCAGATCCGGCTGGTGCCGCGTGAGCCACTGCAGCAGCGGCACCATCACCGCCTCAGGAGCACCGCTGAAGTCACGCAGGACCAGTTCGAGGGTGTAGCGGTACTGGAAGGAGAGCCCTGCCGCGAAACTGGCCACCAGCCCGCCATCGTCCACGAACACCAGCAGGCGTTCGGGGTCGGAGGCGAGCGCTGGCATGGCCGCGACCAGGTGCTGCCGTAGGGCCTGTGGCTTGATCATGGCTGCGCGTCCAGCTGACCGCGAATATAGTCCTGCAGGCCAATTACCTGGGCAGCGGTTTCGTGGCAGATCCCGTAGTTGGCAGCGGTGACTTCGGCGATGGCAGAGAGCGCAATGTCGCTGGCTGACGCATCAGGATCTCCGGCGGTTCCGTCCAGCGGGATGCCTTCAGCGGCGGCGTCGTGGACGCGCACGAAGCCAGCAGGCACAACACAGGCAGCATCAGCGATCGGTGTGACATAGACAGGGATTTCCTTGATGAGGGTCGCGCCGCGCTCGCGCACTACCTGCACGCGGTCGACGTACTTGGTGACTATCGTGGTGGCCGATAGCGCGGTGAGCAGCTCCTGCTTGGTGGCGCTGTGCGCCTCCAGTTCTGCGTTGAGCGCGGTATTGGCGCTGATCTCCCCAGCGCGGGCGGTGCCGATGCGCTGTTGCTGGCAGGTCGCCAGAGCAGCGCTGGCCAGAAGTAGTGCGAGCAAGATCAAAGCGCGGGTCATCAGCCACGCACCCCCAGGACTTCCAGAGCGCGACGCGTGCGGGCAGTACGGTCGGCCATGCCGTTCGGCGTGGCGCGGCTGCGGGCGTTGCCCAGGTTGACCACGCGGCTGACAGCCAGCACGTCGCGCTGGTCGGCATAGGCGTTGAGGCGGTTGTCGTGCCAGAACGCGGCCGCCCCCATCGCGCCGATCTCAGGCTCGATCAGCAGGCGTGGCATGTCTTCCAGTGGCTTGCCGATCAGCTGGCCGATATGACGGTAGTTGCCCCGGCCGGTGTGCATCATCGGGCCACGTCCGCGATATCTGAAGCCATCGCCACTGGCCTCGTTGCCGTTGCCGTTCCGGATGGCATAGACGCGATTGCCCAGCTTGGTCGGCTGGTGAACGAACAAGGCAGCCTCGGTGGCTGCAACGTATTTGCCGAACACCTCGAGCAAGCGTTCGCGGCTGTAGCTGAGCGATTCCTCGACGCGGGACAAGCTGAGGCTTTCGTGGCCCAGCTGGGCGAGGAAGTAGGCGACGCGCACGGGCGTGTTGATCCCGAATCGCTTCATCGCGGCGTTGAGCGGTGCCACCCAGCGCTGCGCACGGGTGGCAGGGCACTGCATGATCTGCGCAAGTTGTGAGGCGGTCAGCACGTCAGTTGCTCCCGAACAGGTGCGCGACGTTACCGCGCGAACGATAGGTGGCCACCAGCAGCACCAGCAGCAGCACCAGTTGCCAGCCACTGACGTTGGCGCGGGCGCCCTGCAGCATGATCTGCAGCGCTTGGCCGCCCGTGGCGGCGATCAGCAACCACGCGCACCAGGCAATGCCAGGGCGGTGGCTGGCACCGGGTGTGGGCCGGTAGGTCAGCAGCCGGATGCAGATGGCCAGGCTGAACAGCAGCGTGGCGGTGGTCATGAACTCAGCCATCGGAGCCTCCACGGGGCAGGCGGGTCACATCAGCCGTGCGGCTGCGCTCAATCATGCTCAGAGTCAGCGTGACGATGACCGCCGCGCAGATGAATGCGGCCAAGCCAGCGGACACCACGCCAAAGCGCTGCATGACTTCGGTGCCGCCCAGATAGCCGGCCACAACGCTGATGGCCAGATAGACCAGGCGTTTCCAGATCGGCAGGTTCTTGGCCGATACGACGAACAGGGTGGCGCCAGCGAAGGCGCCGAGGAAGGCATCGGTCTGCATGCCCGGCAGGATCGATGCGAGGCCGACTCCCGTCGCCAGTGCTGCGATGCTGCCGGTGGAGGTTGGTTCGGTCATCTCAATCCCATAGCTGAACAAGGGGGCGCATTGCGGCGCCGGCGGAGGGTGCGGGTACGTCGGGTAGCTCCACGACAGTGCCGATGGGCAGAACCGGCCCATGCAGGCTGATGCCGTAGTTCAGGTCATGCGCCTTCTCGACCATGCCGGCGGTGGTGCCCAGGTGCCGGTGGCAAAGCGCATCGAGCGTGTCGCCCTGCATCGAGAGGACGCGCATCAGATCAGCTCCACCGTGACGCGCGGCAGGCCCCTCAAGTCGCAGAGGGCGTTGCGCAGATCGCGGCGGATCTCATCAATGGTTGGCGTCAGTTCCTCCGCACGCTGATTGCCCTGTGCGGTGGCGTCATAGGAGCGGTAGCGCTCGTGCAGCTCAACGGCCGTGGCGCAGCCAACGGCGCGGAGGAACAGATGCACCAGCCGCGATTTGCCGTCCACTACCTGCGCCGGCACGTCCGAGAGGCTGGTGTGGCCGGCGGCTTCATTCTCCGCCTGCCACCCGGCCAGCTCCCGCGTAACGTCCATGACGGCTGACACCACAGTGCTGCGCATCCGCTGCGCCTGAATGTCACCCGGCACGCGGATCACCTCACGCAGCGCAGCCACGTCCACTTCCGGCCAGAACGCGCCGGCGTTGATGTTTGGCTCCTTGGGGGGAGGCGATGCGTTGGCAACAAATCCGCTCATGAGGGCCTCATAGGTCGCCGGTGGTCGGGGCGTCACGTCAGGGGGAGAGAAGCCCTTCAGATCAGCCCCGAGCCGGCGGGGTCGCGGGGTACGCTCGGTGAACGGCTCAGTCGTTGGACTGGCTGGCCGTGTGTTTCTTCAGGAACCGCTCGGCGTGTTCCAGATCCTTCTTGCCGCCGCAGGCGTCATGCAGCGTGAGGGCGCGTTTGAGCGACTCCACGGCAAGGACCAGCTGCTGCTCGGTCGGCGGGTTGTCATCGTTGGCCGAGCGCAGCACCCAGCGGCCACGGGCCAGCAGCAGCTTGGCGCGCACCTGATCGGGCATGTCCTGGCCATCGGTCAGGGCGATGGCCTGATCGATTACCGCCGGATCAAATTCCGTCCGAGTCCGCAGGGCAATAAGAGCGGCCTCGGCGACTTCCTCGGCCACCAGGCACCCGGTGGTCCGTTCGAAGCGGTCCGGCATGGGCAGGTCGTGCTGCAGGGCATACGCGGCGACGCGCAGCGCCTCGGGGTAGCGGCTGGCATCGATGTTCCACAGCATCACCGTGGTCACTACCTCATCGGCCGCCCCGCGCCCGGCTTCCAGCACGCCCTCGATGTAGCTGTCGTAGGCGGGCAGCAGATCGGCCTTCAGCTTCGCCTTGCCTTCGGTCGACTGGATCTGCTTCAAGCGGCCACGGTCGTTGGCCAGCTGCAGCAGCATCTGCTCATAGATGCCGGTGCCGTCCATCAGCTGATCCGGGGCGGTGCTGGCGGCCGCCTTGGCCGCCAGTGCGCGTTCCATATGCCGTCGGGCAGGGCTGCTGATCACCGGCTCAGTCCCCGACCTTGATGTTCTCGATGACGCAGCCGAGGCCGTAGTCCTCGATCACGTAGCCGTCGTTGGACGACTCGAAGTTGGCGATGCGGTTCTTCTGCGGCTGCTCCTGCAGGTAGCGGCGGCGACCGCCGATCTGCCAGTACAGCGACAGGTTCGACAGGGTGGTGATCATGATCGCGTTGGCCGGGATGAACGGCACATCGACCGGCTGCAGCCCGCCGATGCGCTTGGCGCCCAGCACCATATCCGCCGCCAGCTGCTCGGTCGGCGCGTTGTCCTTGTTGATGATCGGGAAGTACTTGTCGTGGATCAGGTCGCGGCCGAGGATCACGCGCAGGCCCGGATCATGGCGGTGCCACGGATCGATCATGGTGGCCACCGCGTCCATCACCAGCGCATCGAGGTTGGCGTAGTCCGCATCCGCGCCGCCGATCTTGACCACCCCCGGCTTCTCGCCCTCGCTCATGACGCGCTCGGCGGCGTGCTCGCGGTACTGCTGCAGCCAACCCTTGTTCACGTCCTGCAGGACCGGGTTAGCGACGCGGTCGGTAGTCTTCGCCACGCTGGTGCCGCTGAAGCCGATCATGATGCGATCCAGTGCCTGGCGCTGGACGATGGAGTCCCGGACCAGATGCCGGAACTTGGGCTGGGCGGCCCAGGCATCCAGACGTGCATACGAGATGGCTGTGTCGAAGTCGGTCTGGACGCACAGGTACTTGTTGCTGTCCAGGTCCGTCACGTCGCGCGGCTTGCGCTCGGCATCGCCGCTGGTGTCGGTGCGGCCGGCGATGGTGCTGGATACACCTACGCCAACCCTTTCGCCCTGCAGGTCGGTGACCGGCACCATGTTGATCGCCTGCAGGAAGGCGCTGCTCTCCTGGATGCGGCGCTCCATGGCTTGCTGCACAGAGGGTTCAATGGCGAACATGTTCGCCGGGTTGCTCACGCCATTGAGCTGCGCGATGCGCTGGGTGTACGCATCGTACTGGCGACGGGTTTCGGGACGCATGGGTGCTCCAGATGCTTGTAGGTGGGGGCGGGGATCAGCAGTCGATGTCGTCGTCGCCGGCAGGGCCGGTGACAGGCGGGCGGCGGTTGAACGGTTCCGAGGTGGTGTCCAGCGTCTTGGTCAGCGCGGCGATCTGGTTGCTCAGGTTGCGGACGGTTTCGTCGCTCCTGGTCACGCGCTCGCGCAGCTTGCCGGTCTCTTCTTCCTGCTCGGCAAACTGCTGCAGGATCTGCGTGCAGAACTGACCCATATCCGTCGGTTGCGGCTCTTCTTTGGGCTCTGGCTTCGGGATGATGCCGAGGGAATGGAAGAAGCCGGCCAGCTTGTTGGTACGCGGCGCGGACGGCTCCACTTCGGTGAACTCGATCAGTGTCTCTTCGGCGGCGGTGAACACGTTGTCCGGGGCTTGCTTGCGCGCGGTGAGCGGGTTGGAATCCGGGTGCTGCGCGGCGAAGGCCAGCATCTCCGTGCCGAGGCTCGCCGGCGAATCGGTCACCGCCAAGCCCTGCAGGTAGGCCTTGCCGGTGCTGGCGAACTTGGGTGCGATCTCGATGCTGGTGAACAGCTTCTGCTTGAGCACATTGACCATGTTGATCAGGTCATCAGTCGGCTCGACCTGCGCGAACAGCGCCAGCTTCTTCTCGCCGCCAATATCCACCTCGGCGGCGTCCACCGACACCACGGTGCCGTAGGCACGGAAGGGGCTTTCCGGCAGCAGACTGCGCATGTGCTCCACCCAGATGCGGGCGGTATACACATCGGTGTTGTAGCCAGCGGCCATCTCTTCGATGTGCTGGCGCTCGATGGTCCGGCCATCGGACGTTGCGCCCTCGACCGCGACGCGGAAGCGCTTGGAACGGTACTTCTTGGTTTTTTCGGCCATGTCGCCCTCTGCATGAGTCGTGGCGCATCAGGTGTCGATGCGATGACTCATGTTCGGCACAGCGCGAAATTGCAGCAACGAGACCGACTTGTAACCAGCTGATCTACCGGGGCCTTTGGTGTCGCGCGAAGCGTGGCGCCTTCAACCTTGCTGCAGTGAATACCGCCGCAGCGCTACCGCAGACCGATCCCCGCCGCCAAGCCAAATTCCTGTACTGGATGGGCTGGCGCGTGTGTGACATCGCCGAGGCGACCGGCGAGAAGGAAAAGACGATACACAGCTGGAAGGCGCGTGACGAGTGGGATCGCGCTGACAATGTTGAACGCATCGGCGGCGCGCTCGAGGCGCGGTTGGTGATGTTGATCATGAAGCCGGAGAAGACCGGCGGGGACTTCAAAGAGATCGATCTGCTGCACCGCCAGTTGGAGCGGCAGGCCCGTATCCAACGATACCAGGGCGGCGGCAACGAGGCTGACCTGAACCCGGCGGTCGCCAATCGCAACAGCGGCCCCAAGAAGAAGGTCCGCAAGAACGAGTTCAGCGAGGAAGAGATCGAGCGCCTGCAGCAGGCGTTCCTCGACGGGTGCTTTGACTACCAGCGCGACTGGTACCGCGCCGGCAATCAGCGCACCCGCATCATCCTCAAATCCCGTCAGATCGGCGCCACCTACTACTTCGCCCGCGAAGCGCTGATCGATGCGCTGACCACGGGCCGCAATCAGATCTTCCTGAGCGCCTCCAAGAGCCAAGCGCACATCTTCCTCGGCTACATGCGCGGCTTCGTGCGTGAGGTACTCGACCGCGACCTGACCGGCGACCCGATCACGCTTGCCAACGGCGCTGAGTTGTTCTTCCTCGGCACCAACGCCCGCACCGCTCAGGGCTACCACGGCAACTTCTACTTCGATGAGTTCTTCTGGACCTACGGCTTCAACCAGCTGAACAAGGTCGCCAGCGGCATGGCGATGCACAAGAAGTGGCGCAAGACCTACTTCAGCACGCCGTCGACCATGGCGCACGAGGCCTTCGATTTCTGGACCGGCGAGCGGCACAACAAGGGCCGCCCGGTATCCCAGCACCTCAACATCGACGTGACCCACGACCGCCTGCAGGGCGGCAAGCTGTGCGAGGACGCGATCTGGCGGCAGATCGTCACCGTCCTCGATGCCAATGGCCGCGGTTGTGACCTGTTCGACATCGAGGAGCTCCGCCGCGACTACAGCGCCGAGGAATTCGCCAACCTGCTGATGTGCGAGTTCGTGGACGACAGCGCCAGCGTCTTCCCGCTGACCATGCTGCAGCCGTGCATGGTCGACAGCTGGGTGACCTGGGCGGCCGACTACAAGCCCCTCGCGAACCGCCCCTATGGTGATCGGCCGGTGTGGGTCGGCTATGACCCGGCCGAGAGCGGCGACAGCGCCGGCCTCGTCGTCCTGGCCCCGCCGCAGGAGCCGGGCGGCAAGTTCCGGGTGCTGGAGCGCCATCAGTTCCGAGGGATGGACTTCGCCGGGCAGGCCGAATTCATCCGCAAGATCACCCAGCGTTACTGGGTGACGTATATCGGCATCGACACCACGGGCATGGGCACCGGCGTGGCCCAGCTGGTCCGCCAGTTCTTCCCCGGCGTGGTGACCTTCAGCTACTCGCCCGAGGTCAAGACGCGGCTGGTGCTCAAGGCATTCGACGTGATCAAGAGCGAACGCTTGGAATACGACGCCGGCTGGACCGACTTCACCCAGTCCCTGATGGCCATCCAGAAGACGATGACCGCCAGCGGCCGCCAGATCACCTACACCGCAGGGCGCTCGCGCGTGACCGGCCACGCCGACCTGGCGTGGGCGGTGATGCACGCCCTGCAGAACGAACCCCTTGAGGGCGGCATGGCCGCCAGCAGCACCATGGAGATTTACTGATGAACGACAGTGGAGAGACGCTGCCGCAGGCCTCGGCCGGCCGGATGGAGGCCTTCACCTTTGGCGACCCCACACCGGTACTGGAGACGCGCGGCATCCTGGACTACCTGGACTGCTGGCAGAACGGACGCTTCTATGAGCCCCCGGTGGATCTGAACGGCCTGTCCCGCACCACCAAGGCAAACCCGTATCTACAGAGCGGCCTGACATTGAAGCGCAACATGCTGGTGCGCCAGTTCATGCCGCATACGCTGCTGTCGCGCTCGCAGTTCGCCCAGCTGGCCTTGGACTTCATCACCTTCGGCATGGCCTACGTGGAACGGCGGCAAGCGCTGTCCGGTGCTACACACAGCCTCTCGGTACCGATGGCGCAGTACGCCCGGCGCGGCGTGGAGGAGGGCGAGTTCTTCCAAGTCAGGGCAGGGCGGGTCGAGCATGAGTTCAAGCCGGGCTCGGTGTATCAGCTGCGCGAGGTGGACGTCGACCAGGAGATCTACGGCATCCCCGAATGGATGCCGGCCGTGCAGGCTGCGCTGCTCAACGAATCGGCCACGCTGTTCCGCCGCAAGTATTACAACAACGGCTCCCATGCCGGTTTCATCCTGTACCTCAACGATGCCCAGGTCGCCGACGCCGACGTGGCCGCGCTGCGCGAGGCGCTGAAGTCGGCGCGCGGCCCGGGCAACTTCCGCAACTTGTTCCTGCACTCGCCCAACGGCAAGAAGGACGGCCTGCAGCTGATCCCCGTCAGCGAGGTGGCGGCCAAGGACGAATTCAACAGCATCAAGAGCACCACCCGCGACGACATGCTCGCCGCGCTACGGGTGCCGCCGCAACTGCTGGGGGTCGTGCCGCAGAACAGCGGCGGTTTCGGATCCATCCGCGATGCGGCGACCGTCTGGGCCGCGCTGGAGCTGGAGCCTCTGCAGACCCGCATGCTGGCCATCAACGAATGGCTGGGCGTTGAGGTGATCCGCTTCAGCGCGTTCGATTTGGGCACGGCATCAAAGTGACCGCCGTGCTCATCAACCTGCGCTGCGGCGACTGCGCCCGCCTGCTGGCCCGCGCGGCCGGCCTCTATGACCTGCAGATCAAGTGCACCCGCTGCGGTGTGCTCAACCACATGAAGGCCGAGAGCCTCCCTACGGATCGCCGCGAGCGACTCAATGAAGGCTCTTCTCATGACCAACCAACTGATCCACGGCGACGCGCTGACCATCCTGCCGACCCTGCCGGCCGCCAGCTTCGACGCCCTCATCACTGACCCGCCCTATGCCAGCGGCGGTACGCATGCCTCCGCACGCAAGGCCTCGCCGGCCACCAAGTATGGTTGCCACGCGCACGAGGATTTTGCCGGGGACGAACGCGACCAGCGTTCCCATCTGGCATGGATGCGGCTGTGGCTGGCCGAATGCTCCCGCGTGCTGAAGGACGGCGCACCGGTGCTGCTGTTCACCGACTGGCGGCAGCTGCCGCTCACGACCGATGCCCTGCAGTGCGCGGGCTTCACATGGCGCGGCATCGCCGTCTGGGACAAGACCGAGGGCGTCCGGCCGCAGCTGGGGCGCTTCCGCAACCAGGCCGAGTACGTCGTATGGGGCAGCAAGGGCAACATGCCCGTGAAGCGCCGAGCGCCCGTACTGCCGGGCGTGGTGCGGGAGAGCGTGCGCAAGGCCGACAAGCACCACCTGACCGGCAAGCCGACCGATCTCATGCGCCAGCTGGTCCGCGTCTGCGAAGAGGGTGGCCGTATCCTCGACCCGTTCGCCGGTTCGGGCACCACCCTAGTCGCGGCCGAGCGGGAAGGGTATGACTGGACCGGCATCGAGATGACCCTGCATTACTTCGATGTGGCAGCTAAGCGTTTAGCCCAAGAGGCCTAAGCGAAACGGCCGTGCGATGTCGCACGGCCGCTACTTTCACTTGTCGAGAAGAGCAAGCGTCCTTTGGCAGTAGTTCAAGAGCTCGCTCTCCACTAATTGATCGCCCTTGCCGTCTTCATGCATGAACTGGATCGTGTAGCTATTGATGTCGTTCAATTCTCCCACGAGTGGTTTTAGCGTGCAGTACGGTGAGGGCTCTTCGGCTTTCTGGATGAACTTTATCACCTCTCCTAGCATCCTCCCTGTGGGGGGATGAAGAGGGAAGCGATTGCGAAGATATCCTTCGAGTACTGGACGAATACTCTTTGAGGCCAGCTCCGCCGAGCCTAGGAACGGGTCTGCCACATACCCTGCTAGCACCTCAATGTTTCGGCGGTGTCTGCTCTTACACTCTTCATCAATGTCGAGAGCAACCAATGTCGATGCGTTGCCGGTCGTTTGCGCGACCTTGAGGTAAGAGGTTCCATTCTTCGTTTCTGGGAGCTTGGATAGATCCTCGCCGAGTGCCCTAATGAAGGATGCATCATGTGCCAGAACTATCAATTGGCGACATTTTTGTGCGAGGCGTAGCAACGAACGTACTGTCGCCGACCGGCGGTTGAGGTCTAGGCTGCAAACAGGATCATCAATTACGATGGTCTTCTGGTCGAGATTCTGCGTTGTCATCAGCTTTGCAATGAAGAATGAGTACGCCAGAGCCCTTTTATCGCCCTCACTCAGCGTGTTGCCGAAGTGAGCGCCATCGGTGGCAGTGAGTGCAACAGGCGTTCCTCTAACAACAAGCTCGTATTCTGTTCGACCTACGGCGGCTTGGCCCCTGAAGGCCTGCTTGAGGGATCGAATCTCGACCTGCGTACCGAAGCTCTTTAGCAGCGCGTTGATGTTCTCGCCGTAGGCCTTAAAGATGTTGTCCATCTGGCTGGTTAAGGAGAGGCGTGCAGATTCCTTGTGCTTTGTCAGTCCGTTGCGTGCCTGATCAGCTTGGTCGAACTCGGTCAGTTGTGCTATGGCTTGCGGAGTGTGTCGTTCCTTGTGAACCTCAAGCTTTCTTATCTCGGCTTCGATTTCAGCTAGGTTTGCCGTCTCAAGAGATCGCTTATATTGATCGATCAGTAAGTTGCATTCCGCTAGCGCTCGATTGGTTTCTTCGATGAACGTCTTCGATTGATTCCACAGCTCTGTCGCCCGTCCCAACTCCTGCTCTGTACCTAGAACGTCGAGTGGTGATGCACCCTTTGCATTTGCCAGAAGGAGTAGGTGTTCGCGCAACGCTCCGACTGAGGCAACGTATTTAGCCTCATCGAAGGCCGTCTCGGGCAGTTCAAGCAAGCCGCGCCAGTAGACTAGCTGAGCCTGGGCTTTGTGAGCGTGGCCAATGATCAGTTCCGCCGCTTGCTCGCCGAGACGCTTTTCTACACCCCCTGGCATCGCCGAGGCAATATCCTTCAGCGCGTGATACTCGTCGTTAAAATACGACTTATAAGCTGAAAGTAGTGTCTGATCTGAATCTTTGACGCCGCAGAAGGGGCAGCTTTGATCAGTAACGTGCGCTAAGCCTGCCGATAGCCAGCTCTCAAAATTGGGAGTGCTGTGCAAAGCGATATGAGCCTTGACTTTGGCGGACGCAGCCTCCGAAACGTCCGCGAGGCTGCGGCGCAATATGTCGAAGAACGCGGCGAGGTCTAATTGCAGGCTCGGAATCAGCTGTGCGCCGGCGGTGCTCCGGAGCTTTGCCAGGTCCTTTGCCTGTGCGGCTCTTTGCCGCTGTGCATCGATCTTCAACTGAATGGTAGGATCGATAGCGAGCGAACGATACTGCTTCAGGTTGTATGGGCCACGTGCCTGAGTTACTGCGGCTTCCTTCGCGCGGTAAACGGCAGTAGCAGCGTTGGCTTGGGCGGTTAGGAGGTCCAAGCTCTTTTTCGTCTGGACTGCGGCTTCGCCAACGGCAAAGGTGAGTAAGCCTGCCCGCTGATCCGGTGACACTCCGTGCCCGGCGTACACGTTCCTGCTGACGAACTCCGCATCGAACACGAGTACGTCGGCCCAATTGTCCGACCAAAAATCGTCTGAATAGGTAAGCGTCTTAACGCCCGAGTCCGTCTGAATGTCGATGCTCGCGGTCTGTGCAATGGCACCTCCCAGCGTGTTACGGGCACTCATCGAGCTGCCAGGCTCACCAGTCGCCGAGCGCAACAATGCCGCGAGGGTCGATTTTCCGCGACCGTTCTCGCCAAAGACGAGGGTGGCGCGAGTTATCGCTGGTGATACGCCAACGTTTTCAAATAGCCCTGTTCCCGTTATGTAGTTGATTTGGTTAAGCATGGACTCCCCCTGTCGAGCACCGAGTATGAACGGACCTTGCCGGCAGAGCAGTCAGATTTTTCCTACCCGTGCACCCTGCGCGCGCACTCGTCTCCCCACCATGCCTGCGCGCTTTACGAGGTGCACTTTCTGGACCCGTCGCTCCGGTCTGGGCCATTCGGCAATCGGTTGCTGGCAGCCAAGGGCACCACTCCCAAGGCTTCCATGGTGGGCATTGGAATACCGAGGGTCGTGTTGACCTGATACAGCTGCCAATAGGCCTGCCGGCGTTCGTCTTCGTTGGCGGCGACGCTCAACGCCCGCGATGCTTTGTAGGCCTGCTCGTGGAGCATGATCTTGTCTTTAATGCGCAGGCCCCGGGCGAACGCCAGATCCTCAGCCAAGGGCGCCACATAGGGTTGGCGCAGTCTGGCTTCCATCACGTTGAACGCCGAGATGTAGGCCAGCTTGAAGGTGAGGGCCTGCTTGCCCGTGAAGCCCATGGCCAACAGCGCAAACCCGTCACGGCTTAGGTTGTAGATCGGGTCGCGCCGGACGGCGCCACTCCCGATGCTGACCTCCACATCTGCCGCCTCGAATAGATCCTCGAGGACCATCAGCCCAATTTTGGGCTGATGGTCCTCGTCATCCCCTAGGTCGTCTACGTCCACGGGATCCTCCAAATGAATGTGCTCTCTCAAGTCGCTCAACAGGACCTCTATGGCCCGCAGCACATGGCTGTGGCGCTTGTCGAAGAACGCGGCGACGTCCGTGCTGGTGGTGAAGGCACTGCCGGTGGGTGACACCCGGACAACCGGGATGGGGAGCTGATCGGTATTGGTCATGCCCGCATTTTGCCCTCTGCCCCTGGCGCGCGCACTCGTCTCCCCGCCACGCCTGCGCTCTTCGTACCCCCTTTTTTCTGCAGCCCCTCAGCAAGCTGCGGGACCCGCCCCGTAAAGGGTCAGGTGCTCGACACAGTCGTTTGGGATCCCTGCGAAACCCTGCGCGGTGAACCTTGCTCGGCACAGCAAGGCTGCCATGACGGCTCTTCTGCTGATGGTGCTGTTTTTCGGGATGCCCATCGGGAAGTGGTAATCCACCCACGAAGCTAGTCCAAGGTGCATGACTCCCTAGTGCCACAAGGACCTCCGCGATCACCTTTGATGGTGACCGAGGGTGATTTCGATAAGGAATTTAAGTTATGTGTTTGATTTGTAAGGGCTGTTTTTCTTTTACAAATTACCATTGGAAAAGGTAATCGGATTACCTGCTCGCTAGTCAGTTGTTACCTTCCGCGAAGCATCATAACCAGTTGAAATATAAAGATTATTCTAGACTTCATCGGAGGGTGTTACCAAAATCACCGTCTTCCGATGGGCAAACATAGAATTGCCTTAAAGAGCGTGAGAGCGGCCTCATGGGCTCGCACCGCCGCTATCTCGCTGCCGCCACAGCATCTCTCGGCCCGAATTGGTCACGGCGTCCTGGGCGTCGGCCGACGCGCGACCTCAAATACCTGACACTTCCACGCGGCGATGCCCGATGGACTGCGCATAGGGGGGGAGCAATCTGTGGACGTCGGACCTGGGGCCATTGGCCGCTCACCCCGGGGGCGCCTGAGCAGCGCCTCGCCGACACCAACTGCCGCAATCCGCGAGACATGCAGCCGTAAGCTGCAGGCATGATCACCCCGAACGACTACTTGGGATTCGCACCGTTAAATCCGCCCGCTGGGTGGCTGCAGCGCGGTGACCGGTGGGGTCTCCGGTGGAATGGTAGAGAGGTGGCCTCAGTCACGCCGGCGCCAAGCGGTGCCAGGGTGATTCTCAACGCGGGGAAGCTCTGGCAGGTCAAGGAGGTGCGGGCGGCCAGCGTTGAGCAGGGCCGTCGGTATGCCGAAAGATGGTGTGCCGTCAGGATGTTTCCAGAACTCCCCTTGCGAGAGGGAGTTGCATGGCTCACCCGCTCCTTGCCGCTAGAAGACCGGGAAAAATCAAAAATCGGTCACGAGTAGCAATGGTTCCACGGTCGTGGATCGGGAAAATTGATGGGGATAAGCTATTGATCGTCAAGGTGAAATCTGTAAGCCTTTTAATCTTTTGGTCGATGGTTCGAATCCATCACGGCCCACCATTTGCATCAACAACTTAGGCGCCCGATGGGCGCCTTTTTTGTTGCCTCCGTAAAACCCTC
>Ga0302347_1000946_pt1 | contig 38906 bp, 35 predicted proteins | sample PhyWR1_FD_202178 | JGI IMG/M metagenome (GOLD analysis project Ga0302347, IMG submission 202178) | Leaf surface microbial communities from wheat plants in UC Gill Tract Community Farm, Albany, California, United States - DLSL W.R1 (v2)... | ecosystem: Host-associated > Plants > Phyllosphere >... | reverse complement strand
CGCGCCACGGCAATCGCCGCCAGCAGGAAGATCAGGCTGTAAACGCCCCAGCCGATATTGAGCGCAATAACGCTGGGGTCGGCGGTAAAGAAGTCGTGGGCAAAGGCGCGCACAATACCGGCAACCACCGCGATCGCCAGTAGGGATGCCACCACCAGATGCGGTCTGACGACGCTGAAATCGAAGTACCCTACATCCAGCAGTCCGCCTTTATCGGTTACGTTAAATTTTCCGCGCTTCGGGAAGATCATGGTCACGAGCGTTGGCAGGATCAGATGGAATGCCAGCACGATGTCGTAAATCTCGCCCCAGAAACTGTAGCGATAGCGGCCGTTCATCCGCGAGCCAACATAAATGGCGAGGAACAAATGCGGCAGCGCGTAGCCGAGGATCAGGCTGGCGGAAGAGTGGATGATATTAAGGTTAAACAGCAAATACGCCAGCGGGGCAGTGACAAAGACCACACGTGGAATAGCAAACTGATAATACAGCATGGCGCTGAGGTAGCACAGCCGTTGCTGAAAGGTCAGGCCGCGACCGAACAGCGGGTTATCAAGACGGAAAATCTGCGTCATCCCGCGCGCCCAGCGGGTACGCTGGATCACGTGCAGCACCAGACGTTCGGTTGCCAGCCCGGCGGCCAGCGGAATATCAACAAACGCGGATTTCCAGCCGCGACGCTGCATCTTCAGCGCGGTATGCGCATCTTCGGTCACGGTTTCAACGGCAAAACCGCCGATTTCTTCCAGCGCACTGCGGCGGATCACCGCACATGAGCCGCAGAAAAAGGTCGCGTTCCAGTTGTCGTTACCCTGCTGGATCGGACCGTAAAACAGCATTCCCTCATTAGGAATGTTGCGTCCCACGGAGAGGTTACGCTCGAACGGATCCGGCGAGTAGAAGTAGTGCGGCGTTTGTACCAGGGCAAGCATCGGATCTTTCAGGAAACCGCCAACGGTGGCCTGCAGGAAAATACGCGTTGCGACGTGGTCACAGTCAAATACGCAAATTAGCTCACCCTGGGTGATAGTCATCGCATGATTCAGGTTGCCTGCTTTCGCATGATTATGCTCAGTACGGGTGATATAGCCGACGCCAACATCCTGAGCAAATACCGCAAACTCCCGGCGACTCCCGTCATCAAGCAGGTAGATTTTTATCTTATCTCTTGGGTAATCAATACATTGTGCCGCAAGCACGGTATCACGCACCACTTCCAGCGGTTCGTTATAGGTCGGAATATAAACGTCAACTGTCGGCCACAAGGACATGTCATCCGGCAGCGGAACAATTTCACGTTTAAGCGGCCAGACCGTTTGCAGATAATTCAGCAGCAGCATGACCCAGATATAGACTTCTGCCAGAAATAAGCCCATCCCGAGGATGGCTTCTATCTCAGAATTAAAATGCAGGGTTTGCGTTAAGCGGAAATACATATAGCGGGTAGACATCAGCAATGACATCACCACCATAATGACCGAAATGCTTCGCCGCTTACTGAATCCCATCAGAAAGAGGATGCCGATACTCATAAAGCCGAAAATATACTGCTTCTGGCTGTCCATAGGCGTCACGATAATCAATAACGCGATTGGCGCTAACACCAGCACCAGCATATAAAACAGGAACTTTTTCATAGGTCGTCCTGAGATAAATTAAAGCCCGGATTTACGTGACGCGTTATGTACCGTGCCATCACCCACGTTGATCCCTAATTTGGCAACAATTTTTCTGGCAATGATTTCGATATCAAATGCCGCCGCCGAGGAAGGGCTTACGTCGAAAATAGATTTTTGCGAGGCGTTAGCTTCGCAGACGCTTTCATCGCGGTGAACGATACCTAATAGCCTGTCGCCCAGTCTCTCTTCAAGAAATCCCGTCACGTCGCGGCTGATCTGGCGGCGCGTATCGCTCTGGTTAACCACAAAAAAATGACCATGACGATCGTTTAGCTCACTTCCCGTTAAGCGGTTATTTTCAACATGTGGAAGCAAAGACATAGAAGCGGTATCGGCCAGCAGTGCCACCAGATGCATATCGGCAAATGGCGTAATAGCTTTAAGCGCCGCAGAAGGTCCCGGTGGAAAATCGGCCACAATGACCAGACCTGGATAATTCAACAGCGAACCCAGCCCGCGCGCCAGAAAATGCTCGTCGCTGGCAAGATTACGCTCGAAGGTCAGCCGCTGTTCTTCGCTAACATCACCATACGGCAGAACAAAAATATTGCCGCCGGCAGTCAGAACGTCCTGGCCCCAGTCATAAGATTCTGCAGATTTAGCGACATAGCCACGCTCGTCGGACAACGGCACCCCAAAGTGCAAACGCAGCGCGTTCTGCACATCAAAATCAATGGCCAGTACCTTGCTCCCCGAGCGCGCCAGCGCATAAGTCAGGTTCGCCGCAAGGGTTGTTTTCCCTACGCCCCCTTTGGGTGAACACACACAGATCAGCGGCATGAAGCAATCCTTTCTAACAGTGATTTGAGAGGCAACGTTTTCTCTTCATTCGTTTTTTCGTCCGGAGCAGAGGGCTCAACGACTTTCGGCGCAAACAGACGGGAGTAGTTAACCGCTTCAGGCGGTGGCGTCACCACGCGCGGCCGGGCAACAGGCGGTGCCTGAGGAGGTTCTTCTGCATCGGGTAATGGGTGAATCGCAGTCGGCAGCGGGCTGGAAAATGTGTGCGTTGCAGACGGCGGCGTAACGGTTGTTTTCGTTATGGAAACAGAAGACAACGGGGCCTCGACGCCGTGTGATTCCGGCGCAGGGGCAACATCGGAGTGAACGGGCATCGGCGATAGCGCGGCCACACTCTGCATCAGCGGTGGAAGCGTATGTGGCGGACTGGCTGGCGCAGATACAGGCACCGACGCGGTGGACGGCTGACTAAAGATATGGGGAGCCACGGTTTTGGGCACTGGCGATGAGACGTGTCCGCCCATTGCCAGGTCAGATTCCTGACGGCCAGGCGACAACTGGTTGATGAGCGCCCAGTCTCCCCGCTCCTCGGCAGACGACTGCGCAGACAGATCTTTATAATTCTTTAATTGCGAACGGGTTTTATCCTTAAACCGCTGCAAATCATCATAATGATTCATCGCTAACACCATGACTTAAATACATTAATTTATTCCCGCTTCTTTTATGGCGCATCCATTCATTTACAGCATAGATTATTTTACTGTTTTAGGAATACTTCGCACGCTAAAATTCTTACTAACAACATAATTAATAAGCGCAATCACTTTTTAGATATCAGTAAGTTACTTGATGCATCATTAACATATTAGCCGTAACGCTGGCAAATCATTCGGTGAAAAACCGGAGAAGATATCTGATAAAAAAGGCGTATATAAAGAGGATGAGTACGAATTTACTTAGGGCGCTATTAATAGCCAGCTGTACAGATAGTCTTACGCATCAAGGACGTTTTGCCGCGACTAAAGCGCCTCGCCGCCCTGAGGTTATATAAAACTCTCCGTGCAGGGGCAATCCATTCGCCAGCTTAATCGTAATGCTTTAATAGTCCCAGACGATGACGATAACATTCCAGTACTGTCTTAATCTGTTCTGTCGGCATAAATGACGTTGTGTAAGTGTTCTCTACTGTCGTCGATTCGTTACGCAAATCATCAAATAACTTATCAAGTAATTTCTTCGCCAGCCCCATTGCACCGCCTAATAGTACAAAATCCTGCCCAATGTATTCACCCCATGCAGAATTAAAGCCCGGAGCCAGATCATTTCCACCTTCTTCCTGAGCCAGCAGCGGCAGGGCCAAATAACCTGAAAAATGAGCCTGAGAGTATGGCGTGACGGAAAGAAAATCATAAACAGGTGCCAACGTGGGCGTCCGTTCATGGTAAATCAGGCCAAAATTGCGCAAATGCATATCGTTATTGCCAAGTAACCATGCATAAGCAATGCGACGGAATAAATCGATTTTAAAAGCAAGGTTATCGTTAACGTGGGCGATAAGAAAGCGTGCGATCGTTTCATAGCTGACATACTGTTCATCATCATTTTCTGTCTTACCATATTTCTCAGTAATACCCATCGCGCCATCCAGCTGTTCCTGATGAACAAGTTGCCCTTCGGCATCGCGATCGAAACGGCGAATAACAAAAGCATATTCCCTATTATCCTGCCCATTTTCAGGTGCGAAACTCACTAGTCCATGGGGGGGAACATCGAAACCAAGTCGCTTCATGAGGGTCATTGTTGCGTGTTCATTTTCTGCAAGATGAGAAAAGTCAGCAGGTGAAGGCTTAAGAATATAGTCGCCATGATGAGCAACCACGTTGAATTGTCCCTCGTTCAGTACCATTTGCAGTTTTGGCTGATAGCCAGAAATACTCATGCCGCGTTGCTCGCGCGGCAATTCTTGAACGAACTGGCGACGCGTGAAGGGTAAGCGTGGATTAAGCGCTTTATTGCCACTCAGATGCTTTAACCCTCTGGACGAATATCCACGCTGTTCATCATGCGTATCCAGTGGTGTTAAGAGAATTCGACAATATGACATTATTCCTCCATCGGCAAAATCTGTACGGCCCCTAACAAATTTTTGCCGTTTTCAATAAGCATTCCCATTTGGTCGTATTGATCACGCTTCTGAAGCTGACTGTAACGTTGACGTAACCACCCTTCCGGAGCCAGCGAGGCAAAATAAGGATGCAATCCATGGCTGATAAATTCGCGTTGCTGAACAGGTAAACTCAAAGAAAGAGGCGGTCCTGCGTAATTTACGCAATAGCGGAAAATAAAATTATCCCCACTCTGCGTAAGCTCTCCGACTTCCTCGCCATAAAACAGAACCTTTACACATCGGTACATAACGTGACTCCCAATGCTTTCGCTACCGCAAGAACACTACCAAATTTTACCTGTTCAGGATTTTTAAATAATCGCTTCAATGTTGAAGTAGAAATAGCCGTCTGTAGCTCGAGGGTGTAAAGATCGATTCCCAGCATTTTGCGTCTGTCGCGTAGTTGTTCACCCAACATGCGCGAATTTTTAATCGGCAATGCTTCTTTTTTGCTCGTTAGTCGCGTGGTCAGCGAAAGTTTTTTCTGGATTTCATCAATACGTTGGCTCAGGAAAGCCAGCTCCTCAGAAAGATCACGTAAATGTTCATGGTTCATAAATGGACCTTCTCAGTTTTTTGATGACTAAAAAGATTATATTTAAAACAATAAGAATTGAAAGCGTCATGTATAACCCATCTTCTGTTATTAAACACTAAAATAGCTTAAATATGACCCTATATCGGCAATGTTGATGAAGAAAAAGCAGAGGATATGTTTGAGGAAAGGATGGGAACCCGCAGGTTCCCGGTAAAGATTATGCCACCGGCTTTTCGCCGTTAATATCCTGATCAACGGCGAAGCAGGCGACCAGCTGGCCGTTGTATTCCTTGAGCTGCGGCTGCAACTGCGTGCAGGGGCCAAAGCGACGACGGCAGCGAGCGTTAAACGCGCATCCCGGCGGCGGGTTCAGCGGGCTGGGCAGCTCGCCGGTCAACTTAATACGCTCGCGACGGTCGTCCGGGTTCAGACGTGGCGTGGCGGAGAGCAGCGCCTGGGTATACGGATGCAGCGGGTTTGAGAAAATCTGATCTTTACTCCCCTTTTCCACACAGCGGCCCAGATACATCACCATGACTTCATCGGCAATATGCTCAACGACGGAGAGATCGTGCGAAATAAAGACGTAGGAAAGCCCTAAATCCTGTTGCAGATCCATCATCAGGTTCAGCACCTGCGCGCGAACGGACACGTCGAGAGCGGAAACCGGTTCATCAGCAATTACCACGTCGGGATCGAGCATCAGACCACGGGCGATCGCAATACGCTGGCGCTGGCCGCCGGAAAACATATGCGGATAGCGATCGTAATGCTCGGTTTTTAACCCGACTTTCGCCATCATTGCCAGCGCTTTTTCACGGCGTTCGGCTTTGCTTAACGAGCTGTTAATCATCAGCGGCTCTTCCAGAATCTGTCCCACTTTTTTGCGTGGGTTCAGTGAACCGTACGGGTTCTGGAAAACGATCTGAATTTTCTGCCGACGCAGTTTCTGCGCCTGCGGATCGTGCTTGAGCAGATCCTGGCCCTGGAAATAAAGCTCACCGCCGGTTGGTGTTTCAATCATCGTCAGCAGGCGGCCCAGGGTGGATTTCCCGCAGCCGGATTCACCCACGACCGCCAGCGTTTTACCGCGTTCCAGGTTAAACGACACGCCGTCCAGCGCTTTGACCAGGCGCTCAGGGGCGAACAGCCCCTTTTTCACCGGATAGTGTTTCTTCAGGTCGATAGCCTGCAACAATGGCTGTTGCGGGATGGCCTCTTGCGTACTCATAGTGTGGGCCTCCCGGCATCATCAAGTGGATAGTGGCATTTCGACTGGCGACCGTTATCAACCGTATTCAGCGCAGGTTCTTCTGAACGGCAACGATCGGTCGCATACGGGCAGCGCGGGTTGAGCAGGCAGCCATTAGGACGGTCGTATTTCCCCGGCACCACGCCCGGCAGCGAGGCCAGACGCGCTTTGTCCTGAGCAAACTCCGGCAGAGCGCGCAGTAAGGCCTGGGTGTAGGGATGACGCGGCGCGCGGAAAATCTCCGTCGACGCGCCCGTTTCCACCACCTGACCGGCATACATCACAATAATCTTATGCGCCGCTTCTGCCACCAGCGCCAGGTCGTGAGTGATCAGGATCAGCGCCATGTTTTCTTTCTGCTGCAGTTCCAGCAGCAGTTCGATAATCTGCGCCTGAATGGTGACATCCAGCGCCGTCGTTGGCTCATCGGCAATCAGCAATTTAGGCCGACAGGCGATCGCCATGGCAATCATGACACGCTGGCTCATCCCACCGGAAAGCTGATGTGGATAGACGTCAAGGCGCGAGGCCGGATCGGGAATACCGACCAGGTTCAGCAAATCAATAGCCCGCTGGCGACGCGTTTTCTTATTGCCGCCCTGATGCACTTTAATCGCTTCCATAATCTGGAAACCGACGGTATAGCACGGATTAAGACTGGTCATCGGGTCCTGGAAAATCATCGCCACTTCCGAGCCCACCAGATTACGTCGGGCTTTTTCGGATATGCGCTTTAAATCCTGACCGTTGAACTCCAGATTATCCGCCATTACCCGGCCGGGATAATCAATCAGCCCCATAATCGCCAGTGAACTGACGGATTTACCCGAGCCAGATTCGCCGACAATCCCGACAACTTCGCCCTGGTTTACGCTATAGCTCACGCGGTCTACCGCGCGAAACGGTGTTCCTTCATCACCGAAGTGCACCGATAATTTATCTACATTTAATAACGCCATCTCGAACCTCTTACTGCTTGAGTTTGGGATCGAGCGCGTCACGCAGACCGTCACCCATCAGGTTAAATGCCAGCACCGTCAGCAGGATCGCCAGACCCGGGAAGGTCACGACCCACCAGGCACTTTGTGCGAACTGCAACACGTCGGAGAGCATGGTGCCCCACTCCGGTGTTGGCGGCTGCGCACCCATGCCAAGGAAGCCAAGGGCGGCCATATCGAGAATGGCGTTAGAGAAGCCGAGCGACGCCTGAACGATCAGCGGCGCAAGACAGTTGGGAAGAATATTAACGAACATTTGACGCAGTGCGCCGGCTCCCGCAACGCGCGACGCGGTAACGTAATCGCGGTTTACTTCCACCAGCACGGCAGCACGTGTCAAACGCACATAGTGCGGAAGCGCGACAAACGTCAGCGCCAGCGAGGCGTTGACTATCGACGGTCCGAATATCGCCACCAGCACCAGCGCTAACAGCAGGCTTGGCAATGCCAGCATGATGTCAACGATACGCATGATGATATTGTCGATAAACCCGCCGAAATATCCCGCCACCAGGCCCAGAACAACACCCATGATCAGTGACAGAACAACGACCAGACAGCCGACCAGCAATGACAGACGCGCGCCGTACATCAAACGCGACAGCGTATCGCGACCCACGTCGTCTGTACCGAGGATATGCGCCCAGCTGCCGCCTTCCTGCCATACTGGCGGCGCAAGTAGCGCATCGCGGAACTGCTCCGCCGGATTATGCGGCGCAACGACGTTGGCGAAGATGGCAATTAACACCACTACAACAACATAAACCAGGCCGACAACCGCGCCTTTATTGCGCTTAAAGTAGTGCCAGAACTCCTGGAACGGCGTCATCGGCACGGGTGCAACGATAACTTTATTTTCAGTAACCTGTGACATGACGGCCCCTTACTTCTTATGACGAATACGCGGGTTCACCACGCCGTACAGCAAATCGACCAGCAGGTTAACGAGGATAATCATCGTCGCCACCAGCAATACGCCACCCTGCACTACCGGATAATCACGACGCTGTAGCGCGTCGATCAGCCAGCGACCCAGGCCAGGCCAGGAGAAGATAGTTTCCGTCAGGATCGCCCCTGCCAGCATCGTACCGACCTGCAAACCGATCACCGTGACTACCGGCAGCATCGCGTTACGCAGCGCATGAACGATGATCACCCGCATCCGCGTCAGACCTTTCGCCCGCGCGGTACGAATATAATCCTCACCCAGCACTTCCAGCATGGAGGAGCGCGTCATACGCACAATCACCGCCAGTGGAATAGTACCGAGCACCATCGCAGGCAGGATCATATGCGCCAGCGCATCGATAAAGTTGCCCTCTTCGCCCCAGATCGCGGTATCGATAAGCATAAAACCGGTGAGCGGATTGGAGTCGTCGAGGAACACCATATCGCTCACGCGCCCGGACACCGGCGTCAGGTTCCACTGTACCGACACCAGCATAATCAGCATCATGCCCCACCAGAAAATCGGCATGGAGTAGCCGGTCAGCGCAAGGCCTACGGCAGTATGATCGAAGATGGAACCGCGTTTTACTGCGGCCAGCACGCCCACGGGAATACCGACGGCGACAGCAAAAATCATCGCGCAGACGCCGAGTTCCAGCGTCGCCTGGAAGCGCGGCACGAACTCTTCCCACACCGGGAGGCGGCTTTTAAGCGAGATGCCTAAATCACCGTGCATCACGCCCCAGATATAGTTGACATACTGCTGCCACAACGGCTTATTCAGGCCGAGTTCAGCCAGCAATTGCGCATGGCGCTCAGGGGAAATACCACGCTCGCCTGCCATGATCATCACCGGATCGCCGGGGATCATATGGACAAAGGCAAAGGTGAGAAGGGTAATACCGATAAATGTCGGGATCACAAGTCCCAGACGTCGGAGGATGAACTGCAACATAACCCGGATTCTCTCTAATGACGTCTTACCTGGAGATGAGACGTCTGTATTGCTCACAAATCTCTTTCCGCCCAATATGGCGATACGGAAAGCACTGCGCCGGATGACGCTACGTTTACCCGCCTGCATCAGCAGGGGAATAAGCGCAGCGCCGTCAGGCATGGGGACTTACGTCCCCTCACTTTTTTAATTATTCAACAGACACGTTTTCGAAGTGGTGTTTACCCAGCGGATCGACAACATAGCCTTTCACTTCCTTACGCACTGGCTCATACACAGTAGAGTGCGCCACGATCAGTGCCGGAGCCTGTTCGTTCATCACCACCTGAGCCTGTTTGTAAAGTTCGATACGCTTGTTGTGATCTTCGGTAGCACGCGCCGGCTGGATCAGATCTTCAAACGGCTTGTAGCACCATTTGGAGTAGTTTGAACCTTGTTTTGCCGCGTCACAGCTAAACAGGGTCGCGAAGAAGTTATCCGGGTCCCCATTGTCACCAGTCCAGCCCATCATCACGGTCTGGTGTTCGCCCGACTTCGCACGCTTCAGATACTCACCCCATTCGTAGGTGACGATCTTCGCCTGCACGCCCACTTTCGCCCAGTCAGCCTGAATCATCTCGGCCATACGGCGAGCGTTCGGGTTGTACGGACGCTGTACCGGCATTGCCCACAGATCGATGCTAAAGCCATTTTCCATACCGGCTTCTTTCAGCAGCGCTTTTGCTTTTTCCGGATCGTAGGTGTAATCCTTAACGTCGTCGTTGTAGCTCCACATCGTTGGCGGGATCAGGTTTTTCGCTGCCACGCCTGCGCCCTGATAAACCGCTTTGATGATTGCGTCTTTGTTGACCGCGTAGTTCAGCGCCTGACGCACTTTCACGTTATCCAGCGGCTTTTTCTCAACGTTGTAAGAGAGATAGCCCACGTTCAGGCCAGCCTGCTCCATCAGGTTGATGTTTTTATCCTGTTTCATGCGCGCGATGTCTGCCGGATTAGGGAATGGCATGACCTGGCACTCATTTTTCTGCAACTTGGCATAACGCACCGAAGCGTCAGGCGTGATGGAGAAAACCAGACGGTCGATCTGCGGTTTGGTGCCCCAGAAGCCATCGAACGCTTTATACAGAATACGGGAGTCTTTCTGATACTGCTGAAGCTGGAACGGACCGGTGCCGATAGGGTTCAGATCCACTTTATCCGGCGTGCCGGCTTTCAGCATGTTGTCCGCATATTCTTTCGACAGAATAGAGGCGAAGTCCATTGCCAGGTCGGCCAGGAACGGTGCTTCCGGACGGGTCAGGATGAACTGAATCGTATTGTCATCGACTTTTTTCACTTCGCTAATCAGCTCCGGCAGGCCCATGCCTTCGAAGTATTCATAGCTGCCGCCCGACACTTTATGATACGGGTTGCTTTCGTTTTTCTGACGATCGAATGTGAACACGACGTCATCAGCATTGAACTCACGCGTCGGTTTGAAATCTTTGTTGTCCTGCCACTTTACGCCTTTACGCAGGTGGAAAGTGTAGGTTTTGCCGTCTTCGCTGACTTCCCATTTTTCCGCCAGACCAGGAATGACCTCGGTGGTGCCGATTTTGAATTCGACCAGACGGTTATAAATCGGTACCGAGCTGGCATCGTACGTTGTGCCAGAGGTAAACAACTGCGGGTTAAAGCCTTCAGGAGAACCTTCTGAGCAATACACCAGCGTCTTCGCCTGAACGCTTGCTGCGATAGTCATAGCCAGCAGGCTTAAACCAAGCTTCAGCATCCCTGACTTCTTCAAGGAAATACTCATTCTTCTGCTCCAATGTGATGGGTGTTGTGTTTACCCCTGCAACGGGGTCATACCGCCAGCCTTTATTTATAATTTCACCGGTCTGGTCGGTAGCAATGGGGACGGGAGAATCCGTGCAATCGATTGATTGAGTAGCAGTACAGATCGTCCGTGAAATGCCCCTCATGGCCTACAATCTGTCAACAGAATGTCAAAACGTCAATACAGGTAACCAGGTTTTACACCCGGGATGAGAATCACCAAACAAAGATTAAAAAAAGTTCAAGCCACTATTTTCAGCAGGGAAATTTATGCTAGCGGCATGCAGCCAGAGGATTATGCTGGTTATGACTTGTAAAGCAGTTGTTAACTTTTGAACATATTATGAAAAATTTCTTGCATAATGGCGATTATCTGAGCGATTAATACCGCGAACGTTAAAACGCACAGCGGAAAATGCTGGCGTATCCATAAGTAACGCGAAAAAAAGTTGATGCATATATAAAAAAATACAATGGATTATGTCACAAAATGGGCACGAGGCAGTGAGAGACTCGCCATAAGGATGGTTATTCATACCTGCACGTCACCAGGACGAAAAATCACGTTAAATGGTAGAGAATCCCTTTGCCGGGTGAACCGAAAGATGAAAGAAATCATTCTGTCCTTGTGGTTATTATTGATTTTACTATCACCACAAATTAAAAAAGAGAGAATGAGTCCTCTAATATGCCAGTAATTTCCAATAACTTTATCCCTCCGCAACCGAATCGGGAGCTCACCGATAATGTCAGTGAAAAAAGTCAAATATCCGGCGCCAGGGGTTCAGATTTACGTTTCGTAGATACCCCCTCGACCCGGCATGTAAAAGATTTTTCCGCGCTAAGTGCGCTTAATATCAAGGCAAATGTCTTGTTAAATAGCGATGACCACTCAGTGCCGATCCATATGAAAGATCCCTCTGCGTTAATAGACGCTATTGATAATAATATCTCTCAGATGGCAAAGGAGTGGGGCGTTTCAATTCAGGATGTTGAAGCAATGACAGGCAGAGATAAGGGCATAATAGAACCCGCTTGCGGGGTTACGGCAAATATCATCATGAAATTGTTTCTGGACAACGATAATTTTAGCTACAGCTTTGAAAATGGACAATCGCTGTCACTTTCTCAACTCCAGGAGCAACTAACGTCTTTACCATCTGATAAGAATTTTATTTTACGGGTGACTGACGGGGCACTGGGACATGCATACGTTATCGATTTGCCTGCCAGCCCCAGTCCATGCCGTGAAGTTTTCTTGTACCAGTCAGATTTAGGTGATGGTGTCACCCGGACGCTGCGGTTTGAGGACTGGATGAATCAAAAAGGTTCGCGCCCTATTTCGCTGGACGATATCAATGCGCATTTCACCAGTGTGAAACAAAACCACATGGATCTGGCCCATATCGCAAAACTTTTTGATGTTGATGGCGACGTCAACATGATGCGTGCAGAACATCTTATTTCACATAAACAGGGTGAGTTTAACTTTCAGCTATTCGAATACGATCTCAAGAATCTTGAGAACAATATGTCGATTATTAAATCCCACTGTCATTAGCTGATTCAATGGCTATCCGTTCGAACCTCCCTGCCCCCGGAGGTTCTCATCCTGTCAGCTTCAGATGCAAAAAAGCCTGCTTGTGAGCAGGCTTTTCAAATTTGGTCGGTGATAGAGGATGACTCGCCACTGCGTGGCTCGCCCTGCGGGTCGTTGCTGAAGCAACGTTCTCTCGCTGCGCTCGGGTCGAACCTCCCTGCCCCCGGAGGTTCTCATCCTGTTGGCTTCAGATGCAAAAAAGCCTGCTCGTGAGCAGGCTTTTCAAATTTGGTCGGTGATAGAGGATTCGAACCTCCGACCCCTTCGTCCCGAACGAAGTGCGCTACCAGGCTGCGCCAATCACCGAATGCGGGCGCATCTTACTGCGCGGTCAGGCACCCGTCAATCCTTTACCTTAAAAAAGCGATTCGATCGGCGAGAAACTCACCGGACCGGTGACTCATTCGCTGTTGCAGGTAAACGACACCAGTTATTGTTCTGGTTAATCCCGCCGTCCGGAGAGGTATAGCCCAGGCACCCCATAATGGTGTCGAACAGTTCAACATGATGACGCGGAACTTTCATCTGCGCCTGAGCTTTCATATGCGCCATCGCCTGTGCATGATCCGGGTTCTCCAGATACTTATCAGACATCCATACCATCATCGGCACACGGAACTGTTCAGGCGGAGCCATGTTGCGCGGCGTGCCGTGCAGATGCTCTTTCTCGTTGATCGATTCTCCGTGGTCCGCAGCGTAAAATACAATCGCTTTTTTATCGCGAACCTGGTCGATAACGTTGCTGATAAAGTAATCAACATAGCTGACCGAGTTATCGAAGGAGTTGATCATCTGCGCTTTTAAACAGCCGCCGTCAACACCCATACATTCTGGCGTCCACTGGGCAAAACTACGCGGATAACGCTGCGTGTAGTTAAAGTGTGAACCTTTGGTATGCAGGATAATCAGGTGTTTGCCGTCAACATTATCCTGAAGTGAACGCTGCATTTCATCCACCAGCAGCATATCGTCGACAGGCTTGCCGCGATTACGCGGCTCCGCGCCAATCTGTTCACGATAAGAGATGTTGTCTGCCATGGTATTACTGTAAAACCACATCTCGCTCTGCATCGCATAAAGGTCGGAACTGAAACCAAGCTGCTTCAATACTGCAAAAATATTCTGCTCTTTCAGCGTGCGCTGCGGATTGTCCTCCGCACCACCTGGTCTTACAAACATGCAGCGTAAAGAGAGCTTGGTCGCCGTATCGCAGGAATAGCCGCGAAAGGCCGCGAGGTTTTTCTCCTGAGACAGTCGCGGCGTGGTATTACGCTCGTAGCCGAAAATCCCCATGTGATCCCAGCGGGTAGTTTCCCCGATGATAAATACGACATACGTATCATCCAGATCTTTTGGCGCTTGCCAGGTGAATTTCTTCGCCGGATTTATCAGGGATTTATTATCCGCAGATTCATCGACCTGCGCCCAGGCATACAGTCCTAGTGCGGATATCCAGTTAGAAGGCAGATAAGAGTTCGCTACCACGCCGCCATAGCTGGGAAGATCGACGCCCGTCCGGTGCTCCACTTTCTTCTGCTGCATATCCAGCAGACGAATCGGTGCCCAGACCAGCACCCCGGCTATCAGCACCGCCGCAATGCTGCCAAGGCGCTGACCCGGCGTGCGTAGCTGACGCATCAGCGTATAAGGACTGCGATTACTCCAGATAAACACCAGCGGCAGGATACTAACGCCGATCATCCACAGAATGAAATGCAGGCCTACGACTTCTTTAGAGAGGTCGATATCGGTGGTCATTACCGACGCAATAATACCGTAACCGATAACGACATTAAGGAAGGTCATATAGTAGCTTGCCCCGGCAGAACAGAGCACCAGCAGGGTAACTAAAATACGCCAGACCCGGCGGCCGAGAAGTGATAAAAGTCGGAGCAGGAAAAAAGTGACCAGCACAGTCGCAATCAGTTCAACCGTCGCGGCAATGCCTTTCCAGAGGGTAAAATCTTGCGCGTAACTGTCGAACCGACGAATAAAAACAGCGCAATTCATAAAGAGACCAATATAGATGGCCAGTAGAAGACTCAGCGTCTGCTGAGACATCCCTTTAATATATTTCATGCAACAACCTGGAGAAAAGGACTTATAAATCAGCCAGCATCCGCGTGCAGGCTAAAGAAGGCGCATCATCGCTGTTTTTAAAACGTTCAGGCGCGGGTAAGTAGACCACAGGAAAAGTGAAAAGTGTCCAGGAGAAATGTGATCTGACCAATTATTTTTGTAAATAATCGGTCAGACAGAGGAAGGAAAATTAGCAGGCTAATGAAAGCGTTATATTACGGCCTTTAATATGAGGCATGTGCTTCATGGTAAACCTCGCGCTGCGGCTGACGAATAGTCGTAGAAAGCGCCAGCGAAAGAATAAGCAGGGCGAATATAACGCAGAAGGTCACATAGAAACCGCCAAACAGCGAAGCGATGATAGATCCGCAGATGCTGCCGATACCGAAGCCCAGATAAATTACACCGTAGTTTTTCGCCAGGTTGTTAAGGCCGAAGAATTCGCTGACCAGTGACGGGAAGACGGTAATAGTGCCGCCGAAGTTGAACGCCACACAGGCGATAGCGGCAAAGAAAGTGACTTCGTTTAATGGCGCAAAAAGGAGCGCTGCCATCCCGACTAATGAAATGACCTGACCGATAGTGATAACACGGATTCGGGCGATTTTGTCTGACAGGATCCCAAGAACCAGACGGCCGCTCAGGTTAGCAATAGAGATAATAGTGACCGCGTTAGCGGCGGTTGCCACATCCAGATGCACCATACCTTGAGCGATATCTTTTGCCACACCAATGACATACAGACCGCTCATACAGGCCGTCAGGAACATGACGGCCAGCATCCAGTACTGCGGTTTACGCATCGACTCTGCCAGGGTAAAGTCGCTCTCTACTGCACCGTTGACTGTTTTTACTTCCTGCTGCGGGGCGTCTTTCATCAACGTCGAACCGGCAACAATCATCACCAGAACAATTGCGCCCCAGATCATAAACGTTTTCTCAAGGCCAACGGTTTCCAGAAGATGGCTGTCGATAAATTTAAAACCGAGGCTGCCAAGGCCGTAAGAACCAATCGCCAGCGCAGAGATCACGCCTTTACGTTCCGGAAACCATTTTACGCAGTTGGAGAGCGTCAGCAGATAACCGGCTCCATCGGCAAGGCCCACCAGCAGCCCGGCGCTCAGCCACAGCATCATCAGGTTATTGGCATGTGCCGTCAGGAAAAAGCCAACGCCGAGCATAATTCCCGACGCCATGGTGACGCGTTTGACGCCAAAGCGTTCCTGAAGTTTACCGGCAACAGAAGAGGAAAGTGCCAGGCCGAGACTCAGCAAACCAAACGAAAAAGCGACCTGGCTTATTGGCTCGTCCAGTTTAGTGGACAGTGCGCCGTTGAACAGGCTCCAGGTATACACTGAACCCAGCGCAAACTGAGTAATAATAGTGCCGAATAACGTTAACCAGCGGGTACGATTGTAGGTTGATGTGTTCATGGCGGGTATCCAGGTCATCAAAATTAAAGGATTTCACTGCCAGCAACGATAGCGAAATCCTTTAAATACCTGGGGGAAAACGGCATGAAGTGCAGTAGAGACGGAATGAACTGCATCTAATACAGAATGAATAGCATTGCATACAGGTTATGCCGCGTCAGAATCGTGCGCTTACACCCATCGAATAAAGGTAGTTTGCGCCAAAATTGGTATTTTCTGCCTGCGAGAGCGCGGCATAGGCTGCTAAATGAGGATTGAGCAGGACATCTACGCCAACCGTGACGTCCATCCAGTTGCCTTCCTGATCGTACGCGCTCATTCGGGTAAGACCAGACTGCGATTTCCATAGATTATCGCCAAATTGCTGGTTATAACGAATTTGCGCCCACGGGCGAAGATCGCCCATACGCGAGTCCACGCGCCAGCCGAGCGAACTAACACTGGCATGCCAAAGCGGATCAAGCCCCTGATTTACTACGCTGTCGCCAAACTCGTTATAGATGGAGGCCGGCGATCCATCGTAATGCCATGCGGCTACCGGCCCGGTGGTCACATTCTTGCGCAACGCAATATTCCAGCCCAGACTCATTGAGCTGGTCGCATCCAGTGGGGTACTGTCCGGCATATTCAGCGCCAGACCAGGAATATTTTGCGCAGAGCGTATCCGCTCTGCGAGGATGTCATTGTAGTCAGGTTGGTGATCGTTATCCCATGTATAACGTTCCGGCGTATTACTTTGTCGGTCATCAACGATATATTCCTGTTGCCAGGCGTGTGCGGTATTTACCCAGAGCAAACAAACGGACATCGCGGTAAGGAGCATCATGCCCCGGCAATCACTTCGCTTTTTTATGATCATCAAAGCGACTCCTGAAAAGAGCCGAATTCGGCGATTTTTTACTTATGTTTGTGGGAAAAAGGACCTCATGTCATTCGAGTTGGGCGAACGCAATCACCCGTCTACAACGTGAAGGATAATGAACTTAACCCTGTATTAAATATTGTCTTTTTAACAGACACGTCAAGCCCACTGACTGATATTTTTTAGCAAAATATACCGGGAGATGACCATGCAACGTTGCGGTTGGGTAACTCAGGAACCACTTTACATCGCCTATCATGATAAGGAATGGGGCGTACCGCAAACTGACGGTAAAAAACTGTTTGAAATGATCTGCCTTGAAGGCCAACAGGCCGGGCTGTCATGGATCACTGTGCTTAAGAAGCGGGAAAATTATCGCCAGAATTTTTATCACTTCGATCCTGAACGCGTTGCTGCGATGCAGGAAGCTGATGTCGAAAGGCTGATGCTGGATGCCGGAATTATCCGCCACCGCGGGAAGATTCAGGCCATTATTGCTAACGCCAGGGCCTATCTTGACATGGAGAAAAAAGGAGAGCCTTTTGCGGCGTTTGTCTGGTCGTTTGTGGATAATCATCCCATCGTGCACCGGGCTGGTACTATCCCGGCGTCAACACCGATTTCCGATGCGCTGGCAAAAGCATTAAAGAAGCGCGGTTTTAAATTTGTCGGCACGACCATTTGCTATTCATTCATGCAGGCCTGCGGCCTGGTCAATGACCATGTTATTGACTGTTTTTGCCATCCAGGAGGTCAGCATGATCCGCGCCTGGCATAATAAAGACACGACTAAGCTATTGAATTTATGGCTGGCGAGTACCCGCTACGGTCACCCGTTCATCAATGAACGTTACTGGTATGAAAGCGAAGCCATTGTCCGTGATGTCTATTTACCCGCCGCGCAGACGTGGGTGTGGGAAGAGAAAGGCGTACCGGGCGGGTTTGTCAGCGTCATGGAACAGCGCTTTGTCGGCGCACTGTTCGTTTCTCCGGTGCTTATTGGCCGGGGGATCGGCCGGGCGCTGCTACAGCATGTGCAGCAGCGTTTTCCGTCCCTCAGCCTTGAGGTCTATCAGAAGAATATCCGGGCGGTCAATTTCTATCACTCACAGGGCTTTCGCATCGAAGACAGCGCCTGGCAGGAAGAAACTCAGCACCCGACGTGGATTATGAGCTGGGAGGCGGATCGAATGCCGTCAGCGTAAGCGCCGGGCCGGTATACTTCTCCACCCATGCCAGCGCCGTATTCCCCGCACAGCCATTCCCCAGCCGTGAGCTGGGGAGATCTTTGGTCAGCACGTTGACCGCACCATTTTTACAGATACCGCCAGCGTCTGGATCGAGATCCGGCCAGCCGCCCTCATGAATGCATAACACGCCGGGTCGGATACCGTCGGTAATGACTGCGCCTGCTAAAACCTGACCGCGTTGATTCCATACGCGCACCACATCCCCCGCCATAATCCCGCGTGCGGCGGCATCCTGCGGATGCAGGGTAATTGGCTCGCGTCCGGCTACCGCATACTGTTCACGCAGATGTGAATAGCTAAGCTGGCTGTGCAAGCGGTGCGCCGGATGGGCTGACAGGACCTGAAGCTGTTCAGGTTGGGCATTGCCGTGCCATTCGTCCGGCTCCAGCCACATCGGATGCGGCGGGCAGTCCGCGTAGCCAAAGCTGGCAATGCGCGCGCAATAAATCTCAATTCTTCCACTGGCCGTTTTCAACGGGTGCGCCTGCGGATCGCGACGGAAATCGGCGAAACGAACAAATTTCGCATTTTGCTCGCTTTCCGGCATCTCAATAAGCTGGTTTGCCTGCCAGAACGACCCGAACGGTGGCAGAACGACCTGCTGGCTGGCTCAGCGCTGTGCCGCGATGTCATAAAATGTCTTCAGCCACTGGAGATCGCTTTTGCCTTCGGTAAAGCGTTCCCGACCGCCCTTTTCCCAGCGCTCGCTAAGATCGGCAAACACCGTAAAATCATCGCGGGCTTCATCGCGTGGGGTAACCACCTGTTTCATTGGCACCAGATGCTGATTGCTATAGTCGCCGGTCATGGTCAGATCGTTACGTTCAAACGATGTCGTGGCAGGCAGGACAATATCAGCGTGCTTCGCCGCCGCCGTCCAGAAGCATTCGGAAATCACCACCAGCTCCGGCTTTTGCCAGGCGCGGATCAGCCGGTTGGTATCCTGATGATGGGTAAAGTTTGCGCCGCCCGCCCACCACACAAAACGGATATCCGGGAAATGGCGATCCATCCCATTGTGCTGATAAGGCGCACCGGGATTTTCCAGCGCCTCGACAATGCGCGCGACCGGAATTTTGTCCACCGCATCGGTTCCGCCCTGTACGCTGCCCTGCATTGACGCCAGCACCGCAGCACGCCGCGTCGGGTTGCCGCCGTTGGCAAAATGGTAGGAAAGACCAAAACCGCCGCCCGGGGTGCCAATCTGCCCCAGCATGGCGGCCAGCGTTACCAGCATCCAGTGCTTTTGCTCCCCGTATTGCTGGCGCTGCATTCCCCAGCCGCCCATTAACATTGTGGTGTTATGATGAAATAATGCTGCCAGTTCGCGGATTTTCGCCGCTGAAACGCCGCAGATCTCCGCAGCCCACTCGGCGGTTTTGGCGATACCATCGCTCTCACCGGTCAGATACGCGGCAAAAACCGCATAGCCTTCCGTGCAGCGGGTCAGAAATTCGCTATCCTGCCAGCCATTTTCTACCAGCGTGTGAGCAATGCCGAGCATTAGCGCCACATCCGTGCCCATGTGCGGGGCGATCCACTCCGCGCCATCGCCAAGAAAATCCACGGTTTCAGATCGCATGGGATCAATACAGATCAGCCGTTTACCGCTCTTACGCAGCGCATCAAACCAGGGAATGCCCTGCTCGTCTGACGCATTCCAGGCAATTTTAAGCGTATTCAGCGGATTGGCACTCCACAGCACCACCACATCACTGTGTTCAAGGATGAGCGGCCAGCTGGTTTGCTGCTGATACACTTCGTTCCCGCCCACCACGTAGGGCATAATAGCCTGCGCGGCACCGGTCGAATAATCGCCCAGATGCCCGGTATAGCCCCCTGCGAGGCTCATATACCGCTGGAGTAATGTTGCGGCCTTGTGTAACACGCCGTTCGAACGCCAGCCGTAGGAGCCTGCAAAAATGGAGGCTGGCCCGTAGCGCTTGCGGATGCGCTGATGTCCGGCATGGATCAGATCCAGCGCCTCATCCCAACTTACGCGAACAAACTCGTCCTGCCCGCGCACGCCCTGTGGGCTATCCGGGGAGGCCAGAAAGCCTTTACGCACCATCGGAAAGCGTACGCGCGTTTTACTGTGCACCTGATCGCGCACGGCGGTTTGTAACGAGTTCTCAAACGGTGTGGCGAGTGCGCCTCGGGAAGAAAATACCGTGTCACCGTCGGTTTCAACAAGCATCGGGCCCCAGTGGGCCGCGGTAAGGACTGTTTTTTTCTCTGATGGGCTGGCCAAATTACGCTCCTGATGGTCAATGCAGGTGTGACGGCGTTTATCGCCGTTCAATGTTGTTTACAAAATTCGGAGTTGTCCCGGGAATTTTCTCCGCATTCTCACGTCATAATCAACTCTGATGCCTGCCGAGGCAAAGAATAAAAAGGATTAAGGAATAAGATGAAAAAACGCGTTTTAGTTATCGCTGCGCTGGTAAGCGGCACGCTGGCTGTTTCTGGCTGTACGACTAACCCGTATACCGGCGAGCGCGAAGCTGGCAAGTCCGGCGTTGGTGCAGGGGTAGGGACTCTGGTCGGGGCAGGTATTGGCGCGCTCTCCTCATCGAAAAAAGATCGCGGTAAAGGCGCGCTGATTGGCGCGGCAGCTGGCGCGGCGCTGGGCGGCGGCGTAGGGTATTACATGGACGTTCAGGAAGCAAAACTGCGCGACAAAATGCAGGGAACGGGCGTAAGCGTGACGCGAAATGGCGATAACATTACGCTAAATATGCCGAGCAACGTGACGTTTGACAGCAGCAGCGCAACGCTGAAACCGGCGGGTGCAAATACCCTGACCGGGGTGGCAATGGTGCTGAAAGAGTATCCTAAGACAGCGGTTAACATTGTCGGCTATACCGACAGCACCGGCGGTCAGGATCTGAATATGCGTCTGTCAAAACAGCGTGCTGACTCGGTTGGAAGCTCACTGATTACACAGGGTGTCGATGCCGGACGTATTCGCACGTCGGGCATGGGTCCGGCTAATCCGGTGGCCAGCAACAGTACCGAAGAAGGCAAGGCGCAAAACCGCCGCGTAGAAATTACGCTAAGCCCGCTTCAGTAAACGACCTGCCCACGTTATGCCTGGTAAGCCCATTCGCGCTACCGGGCATAACGTTACTGTCTTCCGCATGAACCACTTGCCATCGCCTGTTTTCGCGTTAAGGTGTTCTCACTTCAGGCAAGGGGATCAGCTATGACTAAAGCAACGCGCCCGACAATAAGCGATGTCGCCAGGGCGGCCAAAACCGGAAAAACCAGCATTTCGCGCTACCTTAATGGTGAAAAGCATCTCCTTTCTGAAGCCCTGCTGGCGCGTATCGAAACGGCCATTGCTGAACTTGACTACCGCCCCAGTCTGATGGCCCGAAGCCTGAAGCGTGGTCGCACTCGCCTGATTGGGCTGATCATTGCCGATATCACTAATCCCTACTCGGTCGATGTCCTGAGCGGTATCGAAGCGGCATGCCGTGAAAAAGGATTTACCCCGTTAGTGTGTAATACCAACAACGCGCTGGATCAGGAGTTGCACTACCTTGATTTACTGCGTAGCTATCAGGTTGAAGGTATCGTGGTTAACGCCGTCGGAATGCGAGAAGAAGGGCTTAACCGACTGCAACAGTCAGCGCTACCAATGGTGCTTATCGACCGTAAAATTCCCGATTTTGCCTGCGATGTGGTGGGTCTTGATAATATGCAGGCCGCGACTACCGCAACCGAACATCTTATAGAGCAGGGTTTTGAAGCCCTGCTCTTTCTGAGTGAACCGCTGGGCACCGTCAATACGCGCCGTGAACGATTAAGCGCATTTCGCGCTACTCTGACCAATGTTAGCGGCGTAATCGCCGAAAATAGCGAAGTTCCGCTCATGGATACCGTGCGCATCGACGACGTGCTGCGCCAGTTTCATACCCGACATCGCGGAATGCGTAAAGCCGTAGTTTCTGCCAATGGTGCACTGACATTACAAGTGGCGCGTTCTCTGCGTCGTCTTAGACTGCACTGGGGCAGTGACATCGGCCTGTTGGGGTTTGACGAACTGGAATGGGCTGAACTGGCCGGCGTCGGAATTACCACGCTTAAACAGCCAACCTGGCAAATTGGCTTTGCTGCGGTTGAACAGGTCGTACGCCGAATTGACGGTAATAACGATCCGGTGCATGAGCAGGTTTTTTCCGGCGAGTTGATTGTGCGCGGTTCTACCACCCGTTAAGTTCACTTCGTGATGGCGATCATAATTTAGCCATCACGTTCTTTTCTTTGGAACCGGTTCCATCTAGCGTAACAGAAATGACGTTACTCTGGAGCCCTCAATGAACCGGAAAATATTTGTGGTCACTGCCGCCTACGGGCATGACCATGTGCATAACGCAGGCGGGCAACAAGCGATGCTTCCTGTCATTGCCGCCGCCGGCGCTGACGGTGTCGAAATTCGCCGCGAAATGTGCAATGCACAAGAGCTGACGATGCTCTCCACGCTCGCGGCAACGATTGCAAAACATCGCTTACTGGCCTGTTATTCTGCTCCACAGCCGCTCTATCTGGCAGATGGCAGCCTTAATCCTCTGCTACCGCAGCTTCTTGATGAAGCCAGCACGCTTGATGCCCTGTGGCTGAAACTTTCGCTCGGCCACTTCAGCGACAGTCAAACGTTATCAACATTGCGATCGTGGCTGAGTAAAACCAGCGTACGACTGGTGGTGGAAAACGATCAGACGCCGTGCGGCCAGCTTCCACCTATGCAGCGTTTTAGCGCCGCCTGCCAGGTGCAGGATCTGTCGGTCATGTTGACCTTTGATATGGCTAACTGGCTTTGGGTTGATAGCTCACCAGAAACAGCCGCCCGCCATCTGGCCCCGTTTGTCAGCTATATCCATGTGAAAGCCGCCACGCCGCATCATCATAGCCTCCGCGCCATTCCCCTGGATGAAGGCGGTTCACGCTGGCAGGAGGTGTTGCGCTCGCTACCCGCAGATGTGCCGCGCGGTATTGAGTTTCCCCTGGAAGGCGACGATCTGACGGCGGTTACGCGCCGCTATGTCGAGCTGTTACGCGAGGAGTAAGCATGAATAACACGCTGGATGTAATTACGATCGGTGAAGCCATGGCCATGTTTGTGGCGACTGAAACCGGCGATCTGGATACGGTTGAACATTTTCTCAAACGGGTCGCCGGGGCAGAATTGAATGTGGCCACCGGACTGGCGCGTCTGGGACTGAAGGTCAGCTGGGTAAGCCGTGTGGGTAACGATAGTTTTGGCCGGTTTGTTCTCGATTGTCTGAAAAGAGAGGGCATTTCTGATCGGGGTGTCACGTGCGATGCGCGTTTTGCTACGGGGTTTCAACTGAAATCAAAAACTGAAAATGGAACCGATCCCATCGTGGAGTATTTTCGAAAAAACTCCGCTGCCAGCCATCTTTCACCGGAGGATTATCATTCTGCGCACTTTTCCACGGCGCGCCATTTACACCTGAGCGGCGTGGCTGCCGCCCTTTCCGACAGCGCCTGTGCGCTGCTCAATCATGCGGCGCACACCATGAAAGCGCAGGGTAAGACACTCTCTTTTGATCCTAATTTACGTCCGGTGTTGTGGAACAGTGAAGCAGAAATGGTGGAGAAATTAAATCATCTCGCGTTTCAGGCTGACTGGGTTCTGCCGGGTCTGAAAGAAGGCATCGTTCTGACCGGGCATACCGATCCACATGCTATTGCCGATTTTTATCTTAATCAGGGGGTTAAAGCCGTGATCATTAAAACGGGCGCTGACGGTGCCTGGTATAAGTCGGCAGACGGTGATCAGGGCTGCGTCCCGCCGGTTTATGTTGAAAATGTTGTCGATACCGTGGGCGCGGGCGATGGTTTCGCCGTTGGCGTCATCAGCGCTCTGCTGGAAGGGAAAACGCTGGAACAGGCAGTACAACGTGGCAATAAAATTGGCGCGCGAGCCATCCAGGTTCAGGGCGACAGTGAAGGACTACCGACACGCGAAGAACTGAATCAGTAGTCATCAGGCCTCTGTACCCTACCGTCAGAGGCCACGGCATACTTATTATTAGAGGCTGACCTATGAAAAGCGCAACAAACGCAACAAAACGCTGGTGGTATATCATGCCCATCGTGTTTATCACCTACAGCCTGGCGTATCTCGATCGTGCAAATTTTAGTTTCGCCTCTGCGGCGGGAATTAACGACGACCTGGGGATCACCAAAGGCATTTCCTCTCTGCTCGGTGCGCTGTTTTTTCTCGGCTACTTTTTCTTTCAAATTCCCGGCGCGGTCTATGCGGAGCGCCGTAGCGTCCGTAAATTGATTTTTATCTGCCTGATCCTCTGGGGAGCCTGCGCCTCGCTGACCGGAATGGTGAATAATATCCCGATGCTGGCCGCCATTCGTTTTATTCTCGGGGTAGTTGAGGCGGCAGTCATGCCGGCCATGCTGATTTATATCAGTAACTGGTTTACCAAATCCGAACGCTCGCGGGCCAATACCTTCCTGATCCTCGGTAATCCGGTGACCGTGCTTTGGATGTCGGTGGTTTCAGGCTATTTGATTCAGGCGCTGGGCTGGCGCGAAATGTTCATCATCGAAGGTATTCCGGCCGTTATCTGGGCATTTTGCTGGTGGGTACTGGTAAAAGACAAGCCGTCGCAGGTGAACTGGCTGGCGGAAGATGAAAAAGCGGCTTTACAGGCGCAGCTGGAAAGAGAACAGCAGGGTATTAAAGCGGTGCGTAACTATGGCGAAGCATTTCGTTCCCGCAACGTGATCTTATTGTGTATGCAGTACTTCGCGTGGAGTATTGGCGTCTATGGCTTTGTCCTGTGGCTGCCGTCGATTATTCACAGCGGCGGTGCCAACCTGGGTATGGTCGAAGTAGGCTGGCTGTCATCGGTACCCTATCTGGCGGCCACGATTGCCATGATTGTGGCGTCATGGGCTTCCGACAAGCTGCAAAATCGCAAACTGTTTGTCTGGCCGCTGCTGTTAATCGCCGCTTTTGCCTTTATTGGCTCGTGGGCCGTAGGTGCAAACCACTTCTGGATCTCGTACACCCTGCTGGTGATTGCCGGTGCCGCGATGTATGCACCGTACGGCCCTTTCTTTGCCATTATCCCTGAAATGCTACCGCGTAACGTGGCGGGGGGAGCAATGGCGCTGATCAACAGTATGGGCGCGCTGGGATCGTTCTTTGGCTCATGGTTTGTCGGCTATCTCAACGGCTCAACCGGCTCGCCTGCGGCGTCGTATATATTTATGGGGGTAGCACTTTTTGCCTCAGTGTGGCTTACTCTGATTGTTAAGCCCGCGAATAATCAACAGCTTCCGGCTGGCGCACGCCACGCCTGAACCTACTATTACGGAGATCGTATGAAGCCGTCCGTTATTCTCTATAAAGCATTGCCTGACAATTTATATCAAAAACTGGAAGACCATTTTACTGTGATTCAGGTGGCCAATCTGAAGCCGGAAACCGTCGAGCAAAATGCAGACGCTTTTGCACAGGCATCAGGATTGCTGGGTTCGAGCGAAACCGTGGATACCGCCCTGCTGGAAAAAATGCCCGGGCTGCGCGCGACTTCGACCATCTCCGTCGGATACGACAATTTTGATGTTGATGCGCTAAATACCCGTAACATCGTGCTGATGCATACGCCGACCGTCCTGACGGAAACGGTGGCAGATAACATGATGGCGCTGGTGCTAAGCAGCGCCCGCCGGGTCGTTGAATCGGCAGAGCGTGTTAAGGCGGGTGAATGGACCAAAAGCATTGGCCCGGACTGGTTTGGTATCGATGTCCATCATAAAACGCTGGGTATCATCGGGATGGGGCGCATCGGTCTGGCGCTGGCGCAGCGGGCGCACTTTGGCTTTAATATGCCCATTCTGTATAACGCCCGTCGCCATCATCCTGAAGCAGAAGAACGTTTTGATGCCCGCTACTGCGAGCTGGATGACCTGCTGCAGGAAGCCGATTTTGTCTGTCTGGTACTGCCGCTCACCGATGAGACTCATCATATGATTGGCGCAGAACAATTTGCGAAGATGAAAAACTCCGCCATTTTCATTAACGCCGGACGTGGCCCCGTGGTTGACGAAAGCGCGCTTATTGAGGCGCTAAAAACCGGTCAGATTTACGCGGCAGGTCTGGACGTTTTTGAGCAGGAGCCGCTGGCAAAAGCCTCTCCGCTACTGTCGCTGCCAAACGTTGTCGCCTTGCCGCACATTGGCTCTGCGACCCATGAAACGCGTTACAACATGGCAGCCTGTGCAGTAGATAACCTGATCGATGCGCTAAACGGAAAAGTGGATAAAAACTGTGTTAATCCGCAGGCGATCCGCCAGGGATAAAGCAAAAAGAGAAAAACCTCATCCTGCCCGGCAGGATGAGGTGTGGTCATTACTTTGTCGCGTCTAGCGCGGCATTCCATGCCTGGATGAAAGCCTGATGCTGCGACGCCAGCGGTCCAATCAGAGAATTATACTGGCTGGCCTGCTGCGAAGTCGGGAACTGAATACCGTTCGCAGCAAAGCTGACCTGATTCTCCTGCTGCGCGATAAAATCGCCCACCTGTACCAGCTGCTGGGTGAGGATCTGCGCGGCCGGCACTAAGGGCTGTAAGGTGTCCGCCGGACGCGTGACAACTTTCTCATAAACCTGGTCAAAGACCGGTTTAAGATCGTCAGCCTGTTTCAGCGCCGCACGTGAAGTATCTGCCTGCATTTTGGCATTTTGCAGCTGCTGGCTCAGCACGCCCAGCGAGCCGTTAGCCTGACGCAGCGGATCGCGCTGAGTCACATAGTTCTCGGGCACACGGATGGCGTTCACACTGTCGACAACCGGACGTAAGCCCTCATCCATTGCCTGATTCACCTGCTGTGAATAACCGTAAAGGATCGCGTAGTCAGTGACCAGCGGCCCAAATTGTTTTTTCTGATCGGCTGTCAGCATCGGCAAATGTTCACCGCTACGCATCGCCGTATTTTGCAGGAAGTCGATAAACGCCTTGCGTTGATCGCCCTCTTTATCAAAACACCCACTCAGGCTAACTACCATCAATAACGCCATCACAGACGCAAACCAGCGAGAGCAGGACTTTCCTGTCGCCATTTTCATACTCCTTTCACTCTTAAAAAGTGCATACCGACACCAGCGTGTCTGACGCTGACAAGAATAGTCCAGGACAGCTTTACAGGATACCTTTTCATGCAGCCTAAGCTGAAAAATCGCTATCGCCAGATGAAATTCGACTATGAATGCAGTTTGACCATGGATAGTGCTATCTATCAGCAGCTTGCTCCTGTCAGCCAGTAGACCAACGCCTTCAGAGGAACAAATAAGCGATAAATAGTCCTGTCATTACGTATCTATCATCCAGTTAACGACTATTCTTAAGAGGCTCAACGTTAGTAGCGATCATGCTGTGTGTCTATGGGGGTACTCAATGGAAGTAAAAGATCCTATGATCGAATTGATGAATAATCTGGAACTTATTGTTTTTAAAGATGTACCGCAGAAAATTACCCTACCCCAGAAGCCGAAAGCGATTACTGAGATAGAACAATTACGCAAAGGTACAGGTCTTAAACTTGCTGATTTCGCCAGGGCCGTTGGCGTAACGGTCTCGGTGGTACAGGAATGGGAGTCTAAGCGGGTAAGACCGTCGGCGACCGAACTTAAACTTATGCGCCTGATTCAGGCTAACCCTAAGTTAAGTAAAGAATTAATGGAATAGTTTTTGGTGTTTTAATGGTCCTGAATCAGGGCCGTTTCCGGTGTGGCATCCCAGAATTTGTATTCCGTTAAAATAAAGTTTGCTTTTAATCGTCGTAAATGCGTTAATGCATGCGTCGGTTTGATATACAGACCATAAAGCAGTTTAGTTAAGCAGTGTCCATCAAGAGTTATCTGTTGATACCCTTCGTTGAGAGCTTTTCCTTTAACGCTTCAAAATCTGTAATGCACGCCATATTGCCGAAAGGCACTCATATATCTTTTAAAGGTAATCTCTATGTCCGGTAAAATGACTGGTATCGTAAAATGGTTCAACGCTGATAAAGGCTTTGGTTTCATCACTCCTGACGATGGCTCAAAAGACGTGTTCGTACACTTCTCTGCTATCCAGAACCAGGGTTACAAATCTCTGGACGAAGGTCAGAAAGTGTCCTTCACCATCGAAAGCGGCGCTAAAGGCCCGGCAGCTGGCAACGTAACCAGCCTGTAAGCTTAAAAAGCTAAAGATTCGAATCCTCGCTCCGGCGGGGATTTTTTTTATCTGTACGTTATGTGTTTTTGCCGGTAGCGCAGCTTCGGGCATAAAAAAACCCGCATCCTCAGTGAGTAGCGGGTTTTTTCATTACAACTGACTTACTGCAGTAAAGAGATGTCCGCAACCTGCAAGAACAGATCGCGCAGTTTTGACAGCAGGGTCAGACGATTGATACGCACGTCTTTGTCTTCCGCGTTAACCATCACGTTTTCGAAGAACTCATCTACCGGCTCGCGCAGCGATGCCAGCTCAATCAGCGCTTCCTGATAACGGCCTTCAGCAAAGTACGGCTGTAATTTATCCCGCAAAACGACCAGGTGACCGGCCAGCTTAATTTCCGCGGCTTCTTTCAGCACCGAAGCATGAACGATATCATTCAGCGGCTCGGTGGCTTTCGCCAGGATGTTGGATACACGCTTATTCGCAGCCGCCAGCGCCGCTGCTTCTTCCAGAGTGCGGAAGTGCGACACGGCTTTCATGCGGGCATCAAAGTCAGCCGGACGCGTTGGACGACGCGCCAGTACCGCCTGAATAGTATCAACGGTATAGCCTTCATCCTGATACCAGGCACGGAAACGCCCGAGCATGAAATCAATGACCTCATCCACAGCTTTCGCATTGGTCAGCTTATCACCGTACAGACGTACCGCTTCTTCAGTCAGGGTTTGCAGATCCAGCGGCAGATTTTTCTCGACGATAATACGCAGCACGCCGAGGGCAGCACGACGCAGCGCAAACGGGTCTTTATCGCCTTTTGGATGCTGGCCAATACCAAAGATACCTGCCAGCGTGTCCATCTTATCGGCAATCGCCACCGCACAGGCTACCGGATTAGACGGAAGCGCATCACCCGCAAAACGCGGCTGATACTGCTCGTTCAGCGCGACAGCGACGTCTTCAGCTTCACCATCATGACGCGCATAGTGCATCCCCATTACGCCCTGAGTGTCCGTGAACTCGAAGACCATATTGGTCATCAGGTCGCACTTCGACAGCAGGCCCGCGCGGGTTGCATGAGCCACATCAGCGCCAATTTTTTCGGCAATCCAGCCCGCAAGGGCCTGAATACGATCGGTCTTGTCGCGCAGCGTACCCAGCTGTTGCTGGAACAGTACGGTTTGCAGACGCGGTAAGTGATCTTCCAGACGTTTTTTACGATCGGTATTAAAGAAGAATTCTGCATCCGCCAGACGCGGACGAACGACTTTTTCATTACCGGAAATAATTTGCGTCGGATCGCGGGATTCAATGTTGGCAACAAAGATAAAGTTCGGCAGCAGTTTGCCGTCGCTCGCATAAACCGGGAAATATTTCTGGTCACCCTTCATGGTGTACACCAGTGCTTCCGCCGGTACGGCAAGGAATTTCTCTTCGAATTTCGCCGTCAGTACGACCGGCCATTCCACCAGCGACGTCACCTCTTCCAGCAGGCTCTCGCTCAAATCGGCATTTCCGCCAATTTGACGCGCTGCTTCTTCGGCATCCGCTTTGATTTTTGCTTTACGCGCGTCGTAATCTGCCACGACTTTACCGCGCTCCAGCAGCAGCTGCGGATACTGATCGGCATGGTCGATAGTGAATTCCGCCTCGCCCATGAAGCGATGACCGCGGATGATCCGGTCAGACTGCACGCCCAGAATCGTTGCCGGAACGATCTTATCGTCCAGCAGCAGCGTTACGGTATGCACCGGACGGACGAAATGGACGTCAGACGCGCCCCAACGCATCAATTTTGGAATTGGCAACTTAGCCAGCGAGGTGGCGATCATGCCTGGCAGCAGCGCTTCTGCGCTTTCGCCTTTAACATGTGCGCGATACAGCAGCCACTCGCCTTTATCTGTGGTCAGACGCTCGGCCTGGTCAACGGTGATCCCGCAGCCACGTGCCCAGCCTTCGGCTGCTTTGCTCGGTTTGCCTTCGGCGTCAAACGCCTGGGAAATCGCCGGACCGCGTTTTTCAACTTCACGATCGCCCTGAGATGCAGCCAGTCGGGCCACTTTCACCGCCAGACGGCGCGGCGCGGCAAACCACTCAATGTTACCGTGAGCAAGGCCTGCATTGTCCAGCTCCGCCGTCACGTTCGCAGCAAAAGATTCCGCCAGGCTACGCAGGGCTTTTGGTGGCAGCTCTTCAGTGCCGATTTCCACCAGAAAAGTTTTTTCAGACATGGCCGCCTCTTATTTATTCTTGTTGCACATCGGGAAGCCCAGGGCCTCACGGGAAGCATAGTAAGCTTCAGCTACCGCTTTTGTCAGGGTGCGGATGCGCAGGATATAGCGCTGACGCTCGGTGACGGAGATGGCTTTACGCGCATCCAGCAGGTTGAAGCTATGGGCGGCCTTCAGAATACGCTCATAAGCAGGCAGCGGCAGCGGATTTTCCAGCGCCAGAAGCTGCTGAGCTTCTTTCTCATACTGCTCGAAGCAGGTGAATAAGAAATCCACATCGGCATATTCGAAGTTATAAGTGGATTGCTCCACTTCATTCTGATGAAAAACGTCGCCGTACGTGGTTTTACCCAGCGGGCCATCGCTCCAGACCAGGTCGTAAACGCTGTCTACGCCCTGAATATACATGGCCAGACGCTCCAGACCGTAGGTTATCTCACCGGTCACCGGTTTGCATTCCAGGCCACCGACCTGCTGGAAGTAAGTGAACTGCGTGACTTCCATGCCGTTCAGCCAGACTTCCCAACCCAGACCCCAGGCGCCCAGCGTCGGGTTTTCCCAGTTGTCTTCCACGAAACGAATATCGTGAATGGTTGGATCGACGCCCAGCTCTTTCAGTGAACCGAGGTACAGCTCCTGAATATTATCCGGTGACGGTTTAATCACCACCTGGAACTGATAATAGTGCTGTAAGCGGTTAGGGTTTTCGCCATATCGACCATCGGTCGGACGACGGGATGGCTGCACATAGGCGGTAGCCATCGGTTCTGGTCCCAACGCACGCAGGCTGGTCATTGGATGAGAGGTACCCGCGCCGACTTCCATGTCCAATGGTTGAACAATGGTGCAGCCCTGGCGAGCCCAGTAATCCTGTAAGGTCAGGATCAAGCCCTGGAAGGTCCTGGTATCAAACTTTTGCATAGTATTTCGTGCTGGATACGTGTGGATTTATAGGAAGCGCCCAGTATACCCGCTGACTGCAAGATATACAGTACGAATGCGGGTAGATTGGGGAAAAAGGGCTGGTTAACGCATAGAAAGATGCAAAAACTGGCCATCTGCGTCGAATGAGCAGATAAAACGTTCTTTTCGCGAAGTATACCCGCGCATCTCATAACTTCCCTGAAACTGCTCAAAAGCATTAACGTTTATTTTTTGCGCACCCGTGTTATAACGCAGGGCTGCCTGTCCCTTACATAACGTTTCCATATCAAGCGATCGTGCCGGTCCTGGCTTCGCTTTCTGCGCCTTTTGCTCGGTTTCTGGCGTGCTCTGACAGCCGAGCAGCAGTACGACCAGCATCACTGGCAACCGCCTTTTTAACCTCATATCCCAGCGCATGGTTAATTACCTGTTATTTTTAATGATGCTAATTGTATAGGATATTTTGCCACGCGCCTCGGGGTAAGCAAAATTCGCCGCAGATATCGCCGCTTGCAAACGCAGGATTTTCTTATCAAGATCTCACGCAAGAGACAGATAAACCCCGGATAAAAAAGGAAAGCACGAGCCTGATGCCGTCAAAAATATACTGGATAGAGAATTTGCGAGGGATTGCGTGCCTGATGGTTGTTATGATCCATACCACTAGCTGGTACATCACCAACCCGACTGTGGTCAGCGCTTTCGACTGGAATATTGCTAATGCGCTGAACGCTGCCTCACGGGTCAGTGTTCCTCTCTTTTTTATGATTTCTGGCTTTCTCTTTTTTGGCGAGCGCAGCGCTCAGCCGCGCCACTTTCTGCGTATTGTGCTGTGTCTGGGGTTTTATAGCGCGATGGCGCTGCTGTACATCTGGGCCTTTACCTCTATTAACGGCGAATTATCGCTCCGTTACTTATTGCAAAAACCCGTCTTCTATCATCTGTGGTTTTTCTTCGCCATCATCGTTATTTACCTGCTCTCGCCGCTGATCCAGGTAAAAAACATCAGCGGTAAAATGCTGCTGGCGCTGATGGTAGTACTTGGCATTGTTGCCAATCCAAATACTGTGTCGCAGAAGATCGGCGGCTTTGAATGGCTGCCGGTGAATCTCTATATTAGCGGCGATACATTTTATTATGTGCTGTACGGCATGTTAGGGCGTGCGATTGGCATGATGGACACGCAACGGAAACAGCTTACGCTTCTGTGCGGTGCGTTGTTTATCGCTTCGGTGTATATCATTTCGCACGGGACATTACATGAGCTGAAATGGCGCGGCAATTTTGCAGATACCTGGTATCTTTATTGCGGACCAATGGTTTTTCTCTGCGCGGTATCACTGCTGACCGTGGTTAAAAATACGCTTAACACCCGCTCTCTTCCCGGGCTGGGGATTATTTCACGGCACTCACTGGGGATTTATGGTTTTCACGCGCTGGTGATCCATGCGCTGCGCACCAACGGTCTGCAACTGACGCACTGGCCGCTGCTGGATATTTTGTGGATCTTTAGCGCCACGGTGGCGGGCAGCCTGCTGCTGTCGATGCTGCTTCAGCGTGTGGATACGCGCAGGCTGGTCAGTTAAAAGCAGATATGCCAGGGATGGTCCTTGCATTGAATAAAAAATCTCTCTTACGTTAGTCTCCCTGAGAGCTGAGTTTAAAACGCCTTAGCCCCTGGAGATCCCGTCGCCCTCAGGCAAAAGGTCATTGCAGCTATGCTGAGAATATAGGCAAAGAAGCCGATTATTTTCTGACTGAGCATAATGGGTTCATTCCACAACCCTACCGCCAGGAGCCCCATCGAAACCAGCAGCATAAGCTGGCATCCTGTGCTCATCGACTTACTCAGGCACTGATAACGCGCCAGATGCGACCAGACCACAACAGAAAACATACCCAGCAACAGCAATGAGATGTAATACCCCTTCTCACTCAGGGTTGAGCAAACAGGCCACAATCCCACTGCATAAACCAGAATTCCTGTTGGCAGAGCAACCTTTGCTGCACGGATATATAACACTCTACTTGTCGTATCCATTTGTAGCCCCTTTTCCCACGCCGAGAAAAAAGCATTATGGAACAGAGCGGTGCCCGGATACTTCACCGGAGCGAGAATAAGTCATAATTCAGAATATATTCATATAATTAACTAATGAATCATATGAATATATTTATGGTAAGAATCCCTCTCGCCGTGCGGAGAGGGACACCAATCAGGACATAAGAGGAAGTAGTTGCTGATAGATTTGCCGGAAGGTTTCGCGTTGTTCGCTATAACGCGCATGACGAGCAGCATCAGGCACATGCGTTTGTTCAAGTGGCAGTTGCGGCAGAAAATCAGATAACGATCTTTCCGGATTCATTGCCAGCTGTGCCAGCCGGGCAGCTCCCAGCGCCGGGCCAACGTCGCCGCCGGTGCGGTAATCCATTTGATGGCCTGAAATATCGGCCAGCATCTGCCGCCACCAGCTGCTCCGCGCGCCGCCGCCAATTAACGTGATACTTTCTGGCGCCACACCACAAGCATGAACGGCATCAATACCGTCTGCCAGCGCATAGCCAACGCCTTCCAGCACTGCCTGTGCTAACTCTGCCGGACCATGTTGATGCGTCAGGCCAAAGAAGACACCTTTTGCCCGGGGATTATTATGCGGCGTTCGTTCGCCGGAAAGATATGGCAGGAACCAGATGGCACCGGCATGTTGATCGGCGCTTTGCGCCGCCTCTATCAATGCAGGGACTGAATTGAGTCCGGTTAGTTTTGCTGCCCAATCAAGGCACGATGCCGCGCTCAGCATAACCGACATCAGGTGCCATCGTCCCGGTAGCGCATGACAAAAGCTATGTACTGCGCTTTCAGGCTTACTTAAAAATCCGTTGCTCACAGCAAAATACACGCCGGAGGTGCCAAGCGAAAGCATCGCCTGCCCGACATCAGCCATGCCAACGCCAACCGCCCCGGCAGCATTGTCACCACCGCCTGCAACAACAGGTACGGGAGACATATTCCATGCGTCAGCAACAGCAGGCAGCAACGTTCCGGTAATTTCACTGCCTTCGAAAAGCGCAGGCATCTGCGCACGGGTCAGCTGACAGGCGGCGAGCATTTCATCGCTCCAGTCACGTTTACCGGTATCCATCCACAGTGTGCCCGCAGAGTCTGACATATCGCTGGCACACTCACCCGTCATACGCAGACGTAAATAATCTTTTGGTAACAGGATCTTATCGACCAGGCGGAAAATATCAGGCTCATGACGCTGCACCCACAGCAGTTTTGGCGCGGTAAAACCCGGCATCATCAAATTGCCGGTAATCTTGCGAGACTCAGGAACCTGAGCCTCCAGCATGGCGCATTCCTCGCCGCAGCGACCATCGTTCCACAAAATCGCCGGACGTAGTACGCGCTGCTGCTTATCAAGAAGCGTGGCACCGTGCATCTGTCCGGCCAGGCCCAGCGCTTTTACGCCACGCAGCGAGTGCTGCTCTGCTAATGCTTTTATGGCGCGGTCCGTCGCCAGCCACCAGTGCTCAGGATCTTGTTCCGACCATAAGGGATGCGGACGGGAAACCGTTAGTTTCTCCGTTTGCGATGCCACAACGTTCCCCTGCTCATCTAACAGGATGGCCTTCACACCAGAGGTTCCCAGATCTATCCCGATATACATAGTGACCACTCCTTATTTGCGAAAAAGGCCCGGCTAACCGGGCCAGACAGCTTATTTATTAAAAAGATAGCCGTTAACCAGGTTTTCCAGCAGTTCCTGATGACCGCTTTGATGCTGCGGTGCCAGGTTATGCTGCTCAGCGTATTTTGCGATATCTGTCAGGCTGAGTTGACCTTTCAGTATCTGCTGGCCCAGCTCGCCATTCCAGCCGCTGTAACGCTTCGCAACGCGTTTATCCAGTTCGCCATCCTCAACCATTTGCGCCGCCACCTTCAGCGCCATTGCCATCGTGTCCATCGCGCCAATGTGACCGTAGAAAAGGTCATATTTATCGGTACTTTGGCGACGCACTTTGGCATCAAAGTTCAGACCACCGGTCGTCAAACCGCCGGCTTTGAGAATTTCGTACATCACCAGCGCATTTTCTTCGACGCTGTTAGGAAACTGGTCAGTATCCCAGCCCAGCTGCGGATCGCCACGGTTAGCATCGACGGAACCGAAGATCCCCAGCGCAATGGCCGACGCAATTTCATGATGGAAAGTATGTCCCGCCAGCGTTGCATGGTTCGCTTCAATATTCACTTTGATCTCTTTTTCCAGACCGAACTGCTTCAGGAAGCCGTAAACGGTGGCAACGTCATAGTCGTACTGATGCTTGGTCGGCTCCTGCGGTTTCGGTTCGATCAGCAGCGCGCCCTGAAAACCGATTTTGTGCTTATGCTCTACAACCATCTGCATGAAGCGGCCAATTTGCTCGCGCTCCTGGCGAAGGTCCGTGTTCAGCAGGGTTTCATAACCCTCACGCCCTCCCCACAGCACATAGTTTTCACCGCCCAGTTTGTGCGTGGCGTTCATTGCCGTGACGACCTGCGTGGCGGCCCAGCTGAAGATTTCTGGATCGGGATTCGTCGCCGCACCCGCACCATAACGCGGATGGGTAAAACAGTTCGCGGTTCCCCACAGCAGCTTCACACCACTCTGCTGCTGTTTTTCGCCCAGGTAATCCACCATTTCAGCGAAGTTACTCAGATACTCTTTCAGCGATGCGCCTTCCGGGGAGACATCCACGTCATGGAAGCAGTAGTACGGCACATTGAGCTTGTGAAAAAATTCGAATGCTACGTCAGCTTTACGCTTTGCCAGTTCCAGCGCTTCACCCGACTTCTGCCACGGACGATCAAAAGAACCGACGCCAAACATATCTGCCCCGTTCCAGCAGAAGGTGTGCCAGTAGCAGGCGGCAAAACGCAGATGATCTTCCATACGTTTGCCCAACACCAGCTCATCCGGGTTGTAATGGCGAAACGCCAGAGGATTTCTTGATTGTGGTCCTTCGTAACGAACGCGATCCAGTTGATCAAAATAAGCTTGCATAATGAACTCCATATTCAGAGACGCGGCGGGTAGTCATTTTGGTAGTAATACTGGAGTGTCCTTTCACCTTGCTCAATTACGTTATTTCACACTGCTATTAAGAGAATGCACAAACGTGCGCTGGCTCGCAAAAATAGCGCATTTGTTTTTTACGCAATGCATTCCTGCAAATGTTGCAAAGAAGCATCATTGAACAATAAAAGTCCGATCCCGGTCATAAATCAGGAAATAAACTAAATATCGTAACGCGAAGATAAAAATCTGTAATTGCCACTTTCTGTATACCTGTTAAAAATTTGCAACGTGTTAAGCAGTAATTTTTTCTTTTATCGTTGATATCACTCCCCTCACCCTACAAAAAGGCATCACGATTATGAAAATAAAGAACATTTGTCTTTCCGTCTGTGCTTCACTCCTGTTGGCCAGCGGGACCCTTCACGCGAAAGAGATTAAAATCGGCATGGCTATTGACGATCTCCGGCTGGAACGCTGGCAGAAAGATCGCGACATTTTTGTAAAAAAAGCCGAATCATTAGGTGCGAAAGTATTTGTGCAGTCAGCAAATGGTAACGAAGAAACGCAGATGTCACAGATTGAAAATATGATCAACCGCGGCGTAGACGTACTGGTCATTATTCCTTATAACGGCCAGGTACTGAGTAACGTGGTCAAAGAAGCGAAGCAAGAGGGCATTAAAGTTCTGGCCTATGACCGAATGATTAACAATGCAGACATCGATTTTTATATTTCATTTGATAACGAAAAAGTCGGTGAGATGCAGGCGCAAAGTCTGATAAATAAAACCCCTCAGGGGAATTACTTCCTGATGGGCGGTTCGCCGGTGGATAATAACGCAAAATTATTTCGTGCCGGCCAGATGAAGGTATTAAAACCCTATATTGACCAGGGAAAAATTAAAGTTGTAGGCGATCAGTGGGTTGACGGCTGGCTACCTGAAAATGCGCTGAAAATTATGGAAAACGCATTAACGGCGAATAATAACAAAATTGATGCGGTGGTAGCCTCAAACGATGCAACTGCCGGAGGCGCAATTCAGGCTCTTGATGCCCAGGGGCTGGCAGGTAAAGTCTCTATCTCAGGTCAGGACGCCGATCTTGCCGGAATCAAACGTATTATCGCCGGAACCCAGACAATGACGGTTTATAAACCGATCACGCTGCTGGCAAACACTGCGGCTGAAATCGCCGTCGAACTAGGTAACGACCAGCAGCCGAAAGCGGACTCTACTCTCAATAATGGCCTGAAGGACGTTCCGGCCCGTCTACTGACGCCAATCGAAGTGAATAAAGACAATATCGACGACACCATTATCAAAGATGGTTTCCATAAAAAAAGCGATCTGTAATGCCTGATGCCCTCCTGGTGGGGGCTTAGGCTCTCGTTTTGCCAGATAGTGTTATTTCATTGGCTACGTGGAGCACGTTATGTCCTGGTTACTGGAGATGAAAAACATTACCAAAGCCTTTGGAACCGTAAAGGCCGTTGATAATGTCAGCCTGAGATTAAACTCAGGTGAAGTAATGTCACTGTGTGGCGAAAATGGCTCAGGGAAATCCACATTAATGAAAGTGTTATGCGGTATCTATCCGCATGACACTTTTGAGGGCAGCATTATTTTTGCCGGAGAACCCTTGCAGGCCAGCCATATTCGCGACACGGAGCGTCGGGGTATCGCGATCATTCATCAGGAGCTGGCGCTGGTAAAAGACCTGACGGTACTGGAAAATATTTTTCTCGGTGCAGAAATCACCCGTCACGGGGTAATGGATTATGACAGCATGACCCTGCGCTGTGAAAAGCTACTTGCTCAGGTCAGTCTGGCCATTTCACCTGATACACGCACAGGAGATTTAGGCCTGGGCCAGCAGCAACTGGTCGAAATTGCCAAAGCACTTAATAAACAAGTTCGACTGCTTATTCTTGATGAACCCACTGCCTCTTTGACCGAACAGGAAACGGCGATATTGCTGGACATCATTCGTGACCTGCAACATCACGGTATTGCCTGTATTTACATTTCCCACAAGCTTAACGAAGTGAAGGCGATTTCAGACACCATTTGCGTGATCCGTGACGGGCAGCATATTGGCACCCGAGATGCCGCCGGAATGCGCGAAGATGACATCATTACCATGATGGTAGGTCGTG
>Ga0302347_1000944_pt1 | contig 38957 bp, 25 predicted proteins | sample PhyWR1_FD_202178 | JGI IMG/M metagenome (GOLD analysis project Ga0302347, IMG submission 202178) | Leaf surface microbial communities from wheat plants in UC Gill Tract Community Farm, Albany, California, United States - DLSL W.R1 (v2)... | ecosystem: Host-associated > Plants > Phyllosphere >... | reverse complement strand
CAACTCGCCCGTGCCGATCGGCACCGTGCCCATCTACCAGGCGCTGGAGAAGGTCGGCGGCGTGGCCGAGGACCTGACCTGGGAGATCTTCCGCGACACGCTGATCGAGCAGGCCGAGCAGGGCGTGGACTATTTCACCATCCACGCGGGCGTGCGCCTGGCCTTCATCCACCTCACGGCCGCGCGGCGCACGGGCATCGTCTCGCGCGGCGGCTCGATCATGGCCAAGTGGTGCATGACGCACCACCGCGAAAGCTTCCTCTACGAGCATTTCGAGGACATCTGCGACATCATGAAGCAGTACGACGTGAGCTTCAGCCTGGGCGACGGCCTGCGCCCGGGCTGCGCCAGCGACGCCAATGACGAAGCCCAGTTCGCCGAGCTGCAGACGCTGGGCGAGCTCACCCAGATCGCCTGGAAGCACGACGTGCAGACCATGATAGAAGGCCCGGGCCATGTGCCCATGCATCTGATCCAGGCGAACATGGAGGAGCAGCTCAAGCACTGCCATGAAGCGCCGTTCTACACGCTGGGCCCGCTGACCATAGACATCGCTCCGGGCTACGACCATATCGCCAGCGCCATCGGCGCGGCCATGATCGGCTGGATGGGAACGGCCATGCTGTGCTACGTGACGCCCAAGGAGCACCTGGGCCTGCCCGACCGCGATGACGTCAAGCAGGGCATCATGGCGTACAAGATCGCCGCGCATGCGGCCGACGTCGCCAAGGGCCATCCGGGAGCGCGCGCGCGCGACGACGCGCTGTCGCAGGCACGCTTCGACTTCCGCTGGCAGGACCAGTTCAACCTGGGGCTGGACCCCGACACCGCCCAGGCCTACCACGATGAAACCCTGCCCAAGGATTCCGCCAAGGTCGCGCATTTCTGCTCGATGTGCGGGCCGAAGTTCTGCTCGATGAAGATCACCCAGGAAGTGCGTGAATTCGCCGCGCAGAAGGGCCTGGCCGAGGACGCGGCGCTGGCCCAGGGCATGCAGGCCAAGGCGCAGGAGTTCCAGCAGGCCGGCGGGCAGTTTTACTTGCCGATCACGCCGGTCAGGTAAGGCGCTGGCGACTGTCGGGCCGCGGCGACCACGGCCATGCAGCGCGCGTGGCATGGGGCGTGACGTTCATGGTTCGACAAGCTCACCACGAACGGGTGCTGCCTGAGGTGGTGAGGTTCAGGCCGGCAACGCGAAGCGGGTCGCGATGCGCGACAGCGCGCCGGCCTGGTCCTTGAGGCTCAGCGCCGCGGCGGCCGACTCCTGCACCAGCGCCGAGTTGTGCTGGGCGTGGTCGCTGAGCGCATGCACGGCTTCGTGCAGCGCAGCGATGTCCTGCTGCTGGCCCTGGGCCTGGCTGGTGATGTCGGCCATGCTGAGCGTGGCCTGTTCTATGGCCTTGAGCATCTGCGCGGTGCGTGCGCGCGCTTGGACGGCCAGGCGGCTGCTTTCATCGACCTGGGCGTTCGAGGCCTGGACCAGCTGCTTGATTTCCTTGGCCGCGGCCGCGCTGCGGTTGGCCAGCGCGCGCACTTCGGCCGCGACCACGCTGAAGCCGCGGCCATGTTCGCCGGCGCGCGCGGCTTCGACGGCCGCGTTCAGCGCCAGCAGATTGGTCTGAAACGACAGCGTGTCGATCACGCCCGTGATGTCGGCAATGCGCTGGGCGCTGCCCGCCATGTGGTGGATGGTGCCGGCCAGCGCCTCGATCGAGGCGCCGCTGGCCTGGGCGCTGGCACTGGCCTGCTGGGCCACCTGCTGGCCGCGCTCGGCGGCCTGGGTGGCCAGCGTCGTGGTCTCGGACAGCATTGCCAGATGCTCGCTGGCGGCCTGCAGCTGCAGCGCGCCATGCTCGGTGCGCTGCGACAGGTCGTGGTTGCCGCGTGCGATGTCTTCGGAAGCGTGGGCCACATGGCGCGTCGCGCCCTGGAGCTGTCCCACGAGATCGCGCAGGCTGGCTTGCATGCGCGCCATCGCGCCCAGCATCTGGCCGGCTTCGTCCCGGCCACGGCTTTCCAGGTCGGTGCGCAGGTCGAGCGCGGCCACGCGCTGGGCCGCGCTGTGCGCCTGGGCCAGCGGCTGCACGATCCAGCGGCGCAGCGCCCAGCCCAGCCACAGTCCCAGCAGCACCGAGGCCGCGCACAGCGCCAGCAGCACGCTGCGCGCCGTGGCGGCGCTTTCGCCGGCAGCGCGCGCGGCGTCGTCCATCGCCTGGCGCTGGTAGTTCGACAGCGCCTGCAGCTGCTGCGTCAGTGCCTGCGCCGCGGGCAGGAACCGCTGGTCCACGGTCTCGCGTATGCGCTGCGTGAGGCCGCTGTCGCGCGCCGTGACCAGGGCCGCGCTGGCGGCCAGAAAGTCCGCATGGCGCTGGTCCAGGTCCTGCCACAGCGTCTGCTCGGCCGCGCTGTGCGTGCGCTGGCTCACGGTCTGGCGCAGCTGGGCATAGGCTTTTTCGTCGGTCGCGACCTTGGCGCCCAGCACGTCGCCGACTTCGGGCTCCGAGCTCAGCGCCATGGCCTTGAGGCGTTCGATATTGCGCGACTGCAGCCAGAACGCGTCGGCGACCTGGCGCTCGGCGGCGCTGCGCTCGGCCATCACGCGGTGCAGCGCGTCCTGGCTGCGGTCCAGCGCCCACAGCCCCACGCCGGCGCAGCCCCAGCCCAGCGCCAGCGCCAGCGCGAAGATCAGCTGCAGGCGCGCGCCCAGCGAGCGCCGCCAGGCAATGCGGGTGCGCGCGGCAGGAGGGGATGCGGGGGGAGTTTCGGTCGGCGCCAGGGTCAGGGCCTGGGCCGGCAGTCGAAGGGAGAGAGAGGAGGACATGGACGCACAGAGCTGAGAGGAAAGCAGGCTCGCAGCGCCGGAGGTGACCTCGGCTTGCGGGCGGTTTGTCACATGCTAGTTACAGTCTGTGTAAACCAGATGACACTCTCAGGCCGCTTTATGACGGCGCGGCCTGCGTCCTGTGCTTCAGCCGTGGTGCTCGCGCGCGCAGAAGTACCAAAGCGTCATTCCGCTGACGATCAGCGCCGCATGGCCCAGCGCCAGCCACAGCGCGCTGTGGAACAGCAGCGGCACCAGCGCGGACGTGATCAGCGCAAACAGCATCATCTGCACAAAGCCCTGCAGCGAAGACGCCAGGCCGCGCATCGTCGGAAAGAAGCCCACGGCCTGCAGCACCACCAGCGGGCTGATCAGCGACCAGGACAGCGTGTACAGCGCGATCGGCAGTACGGCCCAGGGCAGGGTGGCCGTGAACAGCGCGTTGTAGCCCACGTTGATGGTGCAGGCCAGCGCCATGATCGTGAAGCCGATCTGCTTCTGGCGGGCCGGCGACAGCCGCGACGCCAGCACGGTGCTGATCACCGAGCCCAGCATGCCGCCGCCCACCAGTGGAATGAACAGCCAGCCAAAGCCGGTCTCGTCCTGGCCCAGCAGCGTGATGACGAATTCCGCGGCCGAGGCGATGTAGACCGCCATGCCCGAGCCCATCAGGCCTATGGCCAGCAGCATGCGGCGAAACGGCCGGTGACGGATCGCGGTCAGGTAGTTGCGCGCGATCGGCCGCCAGGCCAGCGGCGTGCGCTTTTCCTGCGCCAGCGTCTCGGGCAGGCCGCGCCAGGCCGTGGCCAGCAGCAGCAGCGCAAACAGCGCCAGAAACCCGAACGACGCGCGCCAGCCGCCATGCAGCTGCAGCCAGCCGCCCAGGATGGGTGCGAGCGCGGGCGCCAGGCCGAACACCACCATGATCATCGCCATCATGCGCTGCGCCTGGGCGCCGTGGTAGCGGTCCTGCACCATCGCGCGCGACACCACCATGCCCGCGCCGGCCATCACGCCCTGGGCGGCGCGCAGCGCGATCAGCGTCTCAATGCTCGGCGACAGCGCGGCCAGCAGCGACACCAGGCCGAAGCCGGTCACGGTGAACAGCATCACGCGGCGCCGGCCTATCGCATCCGAGAGCGTGCCGTAGACCAGCATCATGACCGCCAGGCCCAGCACATAGACGCTCAGCGTCTGCTGCACCACCGTGGCGTCCACCGCGAATTCCTGGGCGATGGCGTGGAACGAAGGAAGATAGGTGTCTATCCCCAGCGGGCCGAGCATGGTGAACAGCGCCAGCATCAGGGTGAGTTTCAGTTGGGACATAGAGCGGGTAACAGGCCGGAAACGGCAGCGGCCAGGGTGAGCTGGCCGGCGGGCAAACAGTAGAAAGAAAAAGCGCCTCGGTGGAGGCGCTCGGTGCGGTCAGCGTGCCGAGGGCGCGCGCTGTGCGCTCTTGGGCCGGAAGGCGTCACAGACTTCGCTGCGCGTCTCGAGGTAGGGGCCGCCCAGCAGATCGATGCAGTAAGGCACGGCCGCGAAGATGCCCGGAACCAGGCTCTTGCCATCGGCATCCTTGAGGCCTTCGAGCGTCTGCGCAATGGCCTTGGGCTGGCCCGGCAGGTTGATGACCAGGCTCTGGCCGCGGATCACCGCAACCTGGCGCGACAGGATGGCCGTGGGCACGAAGCGCAGGCTGATCTGGCGCATCTGCTCGCCAAAGCCCGGCATCTCCTTGTCGGCAATGGCCAGCGTGGCTTCGGGCGTCACGTCGCGCAGCGCCGGGCCCGTGCCGCCCGTAGTGAGCACCAGGCAGCAGCCCGCGTCGACCAGCTCGATCAGCGCCTGGCTGATCTGTTCCTGCTCGTCGGGAATCAGCCGCGACTCGAAAGTGACCGGGTTGCGCAGCGCGCGGCCCAGCCAGTCCTGCAGCGCGGGCAGGCCCTGGTCGACGTAGACGCCGCTGCTTGCGCGGTCGCTGACCGACACGATGCCAATGCGCACTGCGTCGCAGGCTGCGGCGTTCTCAGTCATCGCTGTCGTCATCGGCTGCGGGCGCCGCAGGCGTTACCGCGCCGCGAAAACCATTGCTGCCCGAGAGTTGCTCGCGCAGCAGCGCAAACAGATCGCGGTAGGCGCGGCTGACCTTGCGCGGCGCGCTGGGCGTGCCTTCTTCGGCGGGTTCGGCAGCAGCGGGCGTGCCGGCCGGAACGTCCTTGCGCGCCTGGCGGATCAGCGCGCGGATCTGCTGCGAATCGGTTTCGGGGAAGCTGTCCAGCCATTCGGCCAGCGCGCCGTCATCGGCCATCAGGCGCTCGCGCCATTGCTCGGCCTGCAGCACCGTGAGCTTCTCGGTGGGCGAGCCGCTGCGCTGCTCTTCCATGGCGGCATGAATGGCGGCGACCAGCGGCTCCTCGAGCTTGCGCATGATCTTGCCGATGTATTGCATCTGGCGGCGCTTGCCTTCGAAGTTGGTGATGCGGCGCGCTTCGGCCAGCGCGTCGAGCAGCTTGTCGGACAGCTGCAGGCGCGCAAGCAGATCGCTGCGCAGGTTCAGCAGGTCTTCGCCGAGCTTTTGCAGCGCGTCGCTTTCGCGCTTCATATCGGTACGGCTGGAGTCCCAGGTTCCTTTGAGTTCGGCCTTGAGTTCAAGGTCGAGTTCGCTGCCTTCGGCAACGAACTGGCCTTTTACGAAGTAGCCTTTTTTTGGTTTGCGTGGTAGGGGGCAATAGGATGGCAATGCAGGGCGCATCGCAGTGGCAAGTATCATAGCTGTCGCTATGAAAAAACCCCGCCCCCGCTCCGTAAGCACCGCCGCAACGCAGGCCGATTCCGGCTTCAGCTACAGCCGCCCCTTCTTTGAAGACCTCGTGGACCGTGCCTTGGTGCATGCCAAGAAGCTCGGCGCCACCGACGCCGGCGCCGAAGCCTCCGAGGGCTGCGGCCTGTCGGTGAGCGTGCGCAAGGGCGCCCTGGAGACCGTGGAGCGCAACCGCGACAAGTCGCTGGGCGTGACGGTCTACCTGGGCAACCGCCGCGGCAATGCCAGCACCTCCGACTTCTCCGACGCCGCGATTGCCCAGACCGTGCAGGCCGCGTACGACATCGCGCGCTTCACCGCAGAAGACCCCACGGGCGGTCTGCCCGATGCCGCCGACATCGCCGAACCCGGCACGCACCGCGATCTCGACCTGTTCCACCCCTGGGCCATCACCAGCGAAGAGGCCGCCGCCATCGCCATGGAATGCGAAGCCGCGGCGCTCAAGACGCACAAGCGCATCACCAACAGCGAAGGCGCGGGCGTCTCGGCCCAGCAAAGCCATTTCTTCAGCGCCCATTCCAACGGCTTTCGCGGCGGCTATGCGAGCTCGCGCCACAGCCTGTCGGTCGCGCCCATCGCTTCGCTGCCCGGGCGCAACGCCGAAATGCAGCGCGATGCCTGGTACAGCTCGATGCGCGCCGCCTCCGAGCTGGCCTCGCCCGCCGAAGTCGGCCGCTACGCCGCGCAGCGCGCGTTGAGCCGCCTGGGCAGCCGCAAGATCCCGACCACCGAATGCCCCGTGCTGTTTGAATCCACGCTGGCCTCGGGCCTGCTGGGCAGCTTCGTGCACGCGGTCAGCGGCGGCGCGCTCTACCGCAAGACCAGCTTCCTGCTCGACTCGCTGGGCAAGCCGGTGTTCCCCAAGCACATCGACGTGCTTGAAGACCCGTTCATCCTGCGCGGCAAGGGCAGCTCGCCGTTCGACGAGGAAGGCGTGCGCGTGCAGCCGCGCAAGGTGATCGATGCCGGCCGCGTGCAAGGCTACTTCCTGTCGAGCTACTCGGCGCGCAAGCTGGGCATGAAGACCACCGGCAACTCGGGCGGCTCGCACAACCTGGTCATGAGCTCGCGTCTCACACGCGAAGGCGATGACCTCGATGCCATGCTCAAGAAGCTGGGCACGGGCCTGTTCGTGATCGAGCTGATGGGCCAGGGCGTGAACTACGTGACCGGTGATTACTCGCGCGGCGCCAGCGGCTTCTGGGTCGAGAACGGCGAAATCGCTTTTCCCGTGCATGAAATCACCATTGCCGGCAACCTCAAGACCATGTTCAAGGGCATCGAGGCCATTGGCTCCGACGCCTATAACTACGGCGCCAAGACCGTGGGCTCGATGCTGATCAACCGCATGAAGGTCGCGGGCAGTTAATTGATGCCCCCACGCTCCGCCGCTGCGCGGGTCGCTGCCCCCCAAGGGGGCCGTCCGCCAGCTTGGGGCGGCCCGGCGCTGGCGGTATAGCCCCCACGCTCCGCCGCTGCGCGGGTCGCGCCGGGGGCGCAGCCCCCGGAGCAAACCGCGTAGACAAAAAAGAGTGCCCGAGAACGCTCTTTTGCATGGCGCGCAGCCCCCGGAACAAACCGCATAGACAAAAAAAGAGCGCCCTCGGGCGCTCTTTTGCATGGGGCGTGGCGTTTCAGCCGGCCAGCGCGGCCTTCACGGCGGCGGACACCTGGCCCATGTCGGCCTTGCCTGCGAGCGCGGTCTTGACCGCGCCCATCACCTTGCCCATGTCGCCCGGGCCCTTGGCGCCGAGTTCGGCAACGATGGCCTGCACGGCGGCAGTGACTTCCTCGGCCGACATGCGCTGGGGCAGGTAGACCTTGAGCACTTCGAGCTCGGCTTTTTCCTTGTCGACCAGATCCTGGCGATCGGCGGTCTCGAAGGCGGCAATGCTGTCCTTGCGCTGCTTGATCAGCTTGTCGACGATGGCGATGATGGCCACGTCGTCGAGCACCACGCGCTCATCGACTTCCTTTTGCTTCATGGCCGCCATCAGCATGCGGATGGTGCCCAGGCGCTCGCTGTCCTTGGCGCGCATGGCGGTCTTCATGTCTTCGGTAATCTGGTCTTTGAGGCTCATGGCATAGCTCCTGAAAGTGGAAATCGGAAATCGGAAAACAAAAAACCCGCGCCTGGCGTCCCGAGCGCGGGTTTGCGGCTTTTGAAGGCCGGCTTGAGCTTAGTACAGCTTCTTGGGCAGCTGCATGCTGCGAACGCGCTTGTAGTGACGCTTCACGGCGGCTGCCTTCTTGCGCTTGCGCTCGGAAGTGGGCTTCTCGTAGAACTCGCGAGCGCGCAGGTCGGTCAGCAGGCCGAGCTTTTCGATCGTGCGCTTGAAGCGACGCAGAGCGACGTCATAGGGTTCGTTTTCTTTTACGCGGATGGTGGTCATTAGCTAATGTTTCCAAATATTTGTTGCCGACAGCGGGAGCAAAGGAGATCGAGCCTGTGCGCCATGTGCGGCGGTTGTTCCCCGTCTATAACTAGTATTGGCCGACGGGGCATTGCCAGCAAAGCCAAGGATTATAGACCAGTTACAGCCGGCTGCAAGGAATTCGCACAGGCATGCGCGCTGGCCCAGGCCCACTGGAAGTTGTAGCCGCCGAGCCAACCCGTGATGTCGACCACCTCGCCAATGCAGAACAGTCCGGGCTGGGTCCGGCTTTCCATGGTCTGCTGCGACAGCACTTTGGTGTCGACGCCGCCCAGCGTGACTTCGGCTTTCTTGTAGCCTTCCGAACCGTTGGGCGTGATTTCCCAGCGGCTCAGGCGCTCGGCGAGGCGGTTCAAGGCCTTGTCCGAAGCTTCGGCGATGGGGCGCTGCAGCTCGGCGTCCTGGGCCACCCAGGCATCGGCCAAACGGCTGGGCAGCCAGGTGGCGAGTTCGTTGGCGATCAGCTTGCGCGAGCGCAATTTGGCCTGGGCCAGGGCTGCGGCCAAATCCACATTGGGTGCAAGGTTGATGGACAGCGGCGTGCCCGGCTGCCAGTAGCTCGAGATCTGCAGCACGGCCGGGCCCGACAGTCCGCGGTGGGTGAACAGCAGGTCTTCATTGAACGCCATGCGCTCCTTCTTGCTGCCGGTGCTGATCTCCACGGGCAGCGCCAGGCCCGACAGCTGCGCATAGGGCTCCCAGGCCGCGCCGTCGAAGGTCAGCGGCACCAGGCCGGGAGTGCGCTCGATCAGCGGCAGGCCGAACTGCTGGGCCAGGCGGTAGCCGAAGTCGGTGGCGCCGATCTTGGGAATCGACAGCCCGCCGGTGGCAATCACCAGGTTGGGGGCACGCACCTGGCCGCGGTCCGTGGCCAGCAGGTAGCCGTTCGCGTCATGCGAGACGCTGCCCACCTTGCACGGCTGCCAGCGCTCGACGCCGCCCAGCGCGCATTCGGCCAGCAGCATGGCGATGATGTCTTCGGCCGAGCGGTCGGCAAACAGCTGGCCCTTGTGCTTTTCATGGTGGGCAATGCCGTGGCGGTCCATCAGCGCAATGAAATCCGCGGGCGTGAAGCGCGACAGCGCCGAGCGGCAGAACTGCGGATTGCGGCCGACGAAATGCTTGTGCGGCTGGCGCACATCAAGTTCGCGGTTGGTGAAATTGCAGCGCCCGCCGCCCGAAATGCGGATCTTCTCGGCGACTTTTTCGGCATGGTCGATGAGCAGCACCTTGAGGCCGCGCTGGCCCGCCTGGGCTGCGCAGAAAAGGCCGGCAGCGCCGGCGCCGAGAATGATGGCGTCGTAGGAAAGAGGGGTGGTCACAGGCAGGCAGGGCAGGTCGGGGCGCCTAGGGCGCGGGTGGGCGCATTGTCCCCGAGCCGCGCGGGCTGCGCTGGCGAGCGCGAATAGCCCGCGAACCGCCGCTGGTTCGGCATCTTTTTACAATCGCCGCCATGAACCAACCTGCACACCAACTCAGCATGACGGTGCTGATGTCGCCCGACATGGCCAATTTCTCCGGCAACGTGCACGGCGGTGCGATTCTCAAGCAGCTGGACCAGGTCGCCTACGCCTGCGCCAGCCGCTATGCGGGCCGCTATGTCGTGACGCTGAGCGTGGACCAGGTGATGTTCCTGCAGCCCATCCATGTGGGCGAACTGGTGACCTTTCTGGCGAGCGTCAACCACACCGGTACCTCGTCGATGGAAGTGGGCATCAAAGTGGTCGCCGAAGACATCCGCAACCAGAGCGTGCGCCATGTCAACAGCTGCTTCTTCACCATGGTGGCCGTGGACGATGACCGCAAGACCGTGGCCGTGCCGCCGCTCAAGCCGGCCAACTACGACGAACGCCGCCGCTGGGGCGCGGCCGTGCTGCGCAAGCAGATCCGCAAGGAACAGGCCGAGCGCTTCGAGCAGGTGCGCCAGGCCGCGGCAGCCGAAACCATCTGACGCCGCACAGCGGCCGGACGACCGTTCGCACTGAGCTTGTCGAAGTGCGTGTGAGGCACAGGCTGAAAGTGCCCGGCAGGGAAATTCAGCCTCGCGTTCAAGCCTCCAACGCAGCGGCTCAAGCCGCGTGCTGTGCCTGCGCAGGCGCGGCCGCCCAGGCCGCCACGCCCTGCACCACGTCGCCGACGACGATCACGCTGGGGCTGGCGAGCTTCTCGGTGTCTATGGTGGCCTGCATCGTCGCCAGCGTGGTGACCGCATGGCGCTGGCCGGGCAGGGTGGCGTGCTGGATCACGGCCACGGGCGTCTGCGGCGGCAGGCCCTGCAGCAAACCTTGCTGGATATGCGCTGCGCCGCGCATTCCCATGTAGATCACCAGGGTCAGGCGCAAGGCATGTGCCGTGGTGGCGAGCTGCACCCAGTCGGTGTCGTCGGCACCGGGCTTGGCATGGCCGGTAATGAACACCACGCCGCGTGCATGCGCGCGGTGCGTGAGCGGCGCGCCCAGCGAAGTCAGGCCGGCGAGGCCGGCGGTGATGCCGTTGACGATCTCGACTTCAATGCCCGCCGCACGCAGATGCTCGACCTCTTCGCCGCCGCGGCCAAAAATGAACGGGTCGCCGCCCTTGAGCCGCACCACGTCGTCGCCGTCCAGCACGGCCTGCAGCATCAGCTTTTCAATGAACGCCTGGGGCGTGCTCTTGCAGCCGCCGCGCTTGCCCACATAGACAATCCGCGCTGTGGGAGATGCATGGGCGACGATGGCATCGCTGACCAGGTCATCGACCAGCAGCACGCTTGCGGCCTGGATGGCCTTCAAGGCCTTGATGGTCAGCAGTTCCGGGTCGCCCGGGCCGGCGCCGACCAGGGTGCAGCGGCCTGCGGGCCGGGAAGAGGAGGAGTGGTTCATGGCTGAACTCCGTCTGACGCTGGGCGCCGTGGTGTCGATTCGGGTGCGGCTTCCAGCGCCTGCACGATTTGCAAAATAAACGCGACCTGCTGGGCAATCGCTTCGGGCACGGGCAGTTCGCCCGCAAGCACGCGGCGAGTGTAATCGGCCGTGGTCGCGACATCGATGGCTTCGGGCAGGCCCGCGACTTCACTGGCGGTTCCGGGCTGCTGCTCCTGCAGCACGCGGTGCGCGCCGTGCACAAAGCCGTCGTAGCGCGGTGAGCGGCGCGGATCGGCCACCACTTCACCTTCCAGCCCGCGCGACAGCAGCGCGCTTGCGCCCTGGGCCTGCAGGCATTCCTGCAGCATGCTCGCGTATTCGGGATGGGTGTAGCTCGTGACCAGCACACTGGGGCCGGCGCAAGGGATATACAGCTTGGCGGCGCTATGCCCCGGGTTGCGCAGACCGATCACCTCGCGCACCGCGAGCAGCCGGGCCAGGCCGGGCTGCAGCTCTCCCGTCGCGATGTGCGCGATCGTTCCCGCCGCAATGGCAGGCAGCTCGACCGACGCGTCCTGCGGTGCATGCGTGGCAGGGATGCCCAGCGCTTCCAGCACATCGCTGGCCAGCACCCGGCGCGCCTCGGTGCGCATGCCGTGCAGCAGCACCGGCAGGCCTTCGCGCGCCAGCAGCAGCGCCAGCAAGGGTGTCAGTACCGGCAGGCGGCGCGCGCCGTTGTAGCTGGGCAGCACCACGGTCGGACGGGTGCTGGCAGCGAACTTGCGGCTGCGCGCATGCAGCGCATCGAGAAATCCGCCCATCTCGTCGGCCGACTCGCCCTTGATCCGCATCGCAATGCAGAACGCCCCGATCTCCAGATCGGTGACCTGACCGTCGAGCACCTGCCCCAGCAGATCCTGCGCCTGCGCGCGCGTCACCGCACGCGCGCCCCGCGCGCCGCGGCCTATGTCTTTGATGTAGTGGCTGATGCCCATGAGTCGCTACCTGGATTGGTTGGTAGCGTTATTTTCGGGCATTTTTTAGAACTTTTGGTTATATGGTGGTTGAGTGCACAGAGATCGGTGTTAGCGAGGTCACTAAGAAGGCTTGCCAGGCATCGTGCGTGTGTTGCGAAGCGCCCCTTGCATGACTTAACAGACATGGAAAGCTTAAATGAAGTTTTTACAAATATAGAAAAGACTAATCCGGAGATCGTCAAATTCAGAATTTTCGGAGATTAGTGGCTGTCCATCTTTATAGAAAACAATGTCATTTAAAGAGCCCGCTCCACGGTACATGGAAAGCAACTCTAATGATTTTTCTCTTGGATTATTGTCGAAATCTTTTTTTATTTTCTCCAGAGCTTCTGCCCATTCGGAGAATTTTCCGATTTTTAATAGCAAGATCATTTGACAGAGAATTGCGATGTGATCGATTTTGTCTTTCTTTTTATTAATTTAATGCCATTGATTAGCCATGGGTAGGTGTAAATATTTTCTGTGTTTCTCCCAGTGAAGGTCTGAAAACCCCCTGTTTTCAGGCGCGATTGATGGCTCATCTCGTCGAGGAAGACCTGCTTGGGGTCTTCTTCGACAATGGATCCAGGCCCAGGATGAATTGATTCATGGGGAAGATTGTCTTAGACGCTGACCGCCACGGACTATCAGGCTGAGGAGGTTTTGCAGACCCATCCCTACATGTCTTCATATGGCGCCTTGCTTAACGTGGATTTAATTTCTTCCTCTCTTCTTTTGGACCATTCAGTATTTATTTTCCTGAATAGTTGAAGTTCGTGTTCGAATATAATTCGTCGGCTGTCTTTGTTCTCTTGTCTGTTATTTAGTTCGTACTCTGTAGATAGGTAAAAGACTATGTCTTTTACTAGCCAATAAATTAGCAAGTCAAAGCTTTCGGTGGATTGAATTTTTATTGTTTTTCCTCGTTCCTCTATTATGTAAAGGTATTGATTGTCATCTGTCTTTATGTATGGTGCTGCATCTGGCTGGGGGCTGCTGAAGACTGTTAATAGGCTTTTTGGGGCATCTATTTTTTCTCCAATTTCCGTGATGATTTTTTGTATGTCGTTGAGGTTTTTCATTTTATTATCTTGATGTATTTGTTTTCTATTAGCCAGTTGATAGTTTCCTCTGGCCCTAGGTCAGGTGTCAATTGCAAGCCGCCTCCTTTTTGATGAAGATGTCGCTGTTCTTTAGATAGTTTTTGTGGATGGTTTGTAGTGCAGACTGTTCTAGTTTGAATAGATTTATGTCCCACTCCATCGGGCTTGAGATTTTTTTGTTGTACAGGTCTTTGAATTTTTCGAAGCCCGTGTTCATTACGGAATTCCCTGCCTCATCTCTCCATGAGTAAAGAGGGGCCACCAAGCTACCAGTGAAGAATGGCAGAACCGATACGAAGAAGTCACCGCCTCCAAGCCCTAGCAGAGGCGCTCGTGTAGTAAATTCAGTGGCGCCATACCATCTTGAGCGCCGATGTTTATTTCGTATAGGTTACTCGCAGTGTAGAAATCAGCTCTTTTGTCGCCGGTGTCAAAGTATTTGGCAAGTCGTTCTTTTGCATTGGGGCTGTTGTAAAGGTGTTCAAATAAATCGTGCGAAGAACGTGATACGTCTTTGCTCATGATCTGCCAAGCCTCATTCATTGAAATATATCGGGTGGCAGCATTAACTGCATTTTTGCAGTTGTTGCCTGTAGGGTCGGTGTTACAGTGGGAAAGCATTGCCTGGTCAAGTTTTTTGCTTATTTCTTCTGCCCGCATTACCATATTTCTTTTGCTTTCATCATCGCTGCAAGTGTTTCCGTTTAGGCAGCTTTGCAGGATGTTCAGATAGATCTCATCGGGAAGGAAATTTCCGGTAACTTCATTAAAAGCGGCGGACGCTCCGGCAGCTTTGCCCGTCAATGCTCCTGCCGCAGTGCTTGCCAGTGCAGTCAGGACATCGACCAATGGGTCCGGGATATTTGTTCTCTTAGTAAATTGGCTACAAGCGGCGCAGTAACAGTCCCCGAAACAGCGCCAACTGCGCCAGGGACGCCTCGGGTCAGTCCACCCACCACTCCATGTGCCAGCATCCGCACCACGCCTTCATTTACCCAATTTTTCTCAATGCTTTGCGCTTGTGCGTTGAGTTCAGTTGCGCGCATTGGGTCTTGCTGCGCCTGCTGGCGCAACTCCGCGGCTTGGGTCATCTGCTGTTGTGCGTACTTCCCAATCGACTGACTCGCGTTTTGCCCAAACGCCGCCGCAATTTCCGCATTGGCCTTCTGCTCCAGCATCAACTTTCGTTGTTATCTTTTGGGAATGATAGCCAGGCAGCAATGATAGAAGAAAATGATGACATTGGACCAATTATCATGATGGTGTCATATATTTCTGATCTTGTTGTTCCTGGTATGTTTGTGTTTGTTGGAAGTATATATTTAAAAATAAGTTCTTGAACTAAGAGGAAGATTGGTGAGAATGTCGCAACGAATAGATATGATTTCCAGTTTTTTTTAAGATTTAGCTGAGCATAAATGGTCCCTAGAATAAATGCTGGGGTTATATATAATAATAATCCTCCGAAAAACCCAAGTAAAATCGTGTCAGTAATTGCTTTGATTAAAAATGCTGGCGCGTCTATTTTTTTTACAACTTCCGGAAGCGCAGTAATTCCTAAAAAAAGTATTCCGGAAAAGCCTGGGCTTATGGAGAATATTGCTGTTGTTCTTAAGAATCGAGATTTTTTTACTATCATGGTTTGCAACCTTGTTCCTCAGTGTATTCTAGTAATTTGCATCCGTATTTGATGCGTGAGTTTTTATCGAGAATATCCACCCCGCCTTTGATCTTTTGTTTGTCGTTTATTGTTGTGGGTATTGAGTTTTCTGAGTCTGTCAGTTTTTTTATGGTTTTGATGAAGATGTCGCTGTTCTTTAGATAGTTTTCGTGGATGGGTTGTAGTGCAGACTGTTCTAGTTTGAATAGATTTATATCCCACTCCATCGGGCTTGAGATTTTTTTGTTGTACAGGTCTTTGAATTTTTCGAAGCCCGTGTTCATTACGGAATTCCCGGCCTCATCTCTCCATGAGTAAAGAGGGGCCACCAAGCTACCAGTGAAGAATGGCAGAACCGATACGAAGAAGTCACCGCCTCCAAGCCCTAGCAGAGGCGCTCGTGTAGTAAATTCAGCGGCGCCATACCATCTTGCGCCAGCGCCGATGTTTATTTCGTATAGGTTGCTCGCAGTGTAGAAATCAGCTCTTTTGTCGACGGTGTCAAAGTATTTGGCAAGTCGTTCTTTTGCATTGGGGCTGTTGTAAAGGTGTTCAAATAAATCGTGCGAAGAACGTGATACGTCTTTGCTCATGATCTGCCAAGCCTCATTCATTGAAATATATCGGGTGGCAGCATTAACAGCATTTTTGCAGTTGTTGCCTGTAGGGTCGGTGTTGCAGTGGGAAAGCATTGCCTGGTCAAGTTTTTTGCTTATTTCTTCTGCCCGCATTACCATATTTCTTTTGCTTTCATCATCGCTGCAGGTGTTTCCATTTAGGCAACTTTGCAGGATGTTCAGATAGATCTCATCGGGAAGGAAATTTCCGGTAACTTCATTAAAAGCGGCGGACGCTCCGGAAGCTTTGCCCGTCAATGCTCCTGCCGCAGTGCTTGCCAGTGCAGTCAGGACATCGACCAATGGATCCGGGATATTTTTTTCTCTTAGTAAATTGGCTACAAGCGGCGCAGTAATAGTCCCCGAAACAGCGCCAACTGCGCCAGGGACGCCTCGGGTCAGTCCACCCACAACTCCATGTGCTAGTGCGCGTGCTACCCCTTGACTACCCCAATTCTTCTCAAGGTCTTGCGCTTTCGCATTGAGTTCAGTTGCGCGCATTGGGTCTTGCTGCGCCTGCTGGCGCAACTCCGCGGCTTGGGTCATCTGTTGTTGTGCGTATTGTCCAATCGCCTTGCTCGCGTTCTGCCCAAACGCCGCCGCAATTTCCGCATTGGCCTCCTGCTCGCGCATCAACTTCTGACCATCCCAGTTCCTGGTCAGACCCGGGCTGGGATCGTTGGTACGCACATCGCGGTGGAGGCTGGCGACGGTTTCATCGGCGGTCTTGCCGGTTTGGGCCAGTTGGGCCACTTCGTCGGTGATGATTAGCAGGCCGGGACTGACGCCGCTGCGGGTGATGCTGCGTTCGCTGCCGCGGTCACGGCTTACGCCTGCGGCGGCCGCGCCTGTGCCTGGACGACCCAGGTTTTGCGCCGACCATTTTTCGGGATCGGTCACGGTATCGCTGCCGGCGGCCTGGCTCTGTTTCTGGCCGCCTGATGTGATGCCGCCCGAAAGATTGAAGCCGCCGGCCTCGAAGTCGCTGCGGTTTTCTATGTCGCTGGTGATGAGCGTTCTGGTGACCAGGCGGTTGCGTTGGTTGTCGATCGCATCCTGGGTGCTGGCGATCACTGCGCCTTTGAGCACGGTCTTGCCTTTGACTTCAAGGTCAAAGCCACCGTCTCCGGCTTGGATGCCGGCCGGCGTGCCCGTGCTGGCGAAGTCGCCGCGGGCGCGGCTGCTGCTCAATCCGGCGCCGCCTGCGGCGTAACCGATGCCGAGCCCGATCGAGCCGCTGGCACTGCTTTGCCGGCCCTCGAACCGCGCGCTGTCCTGCAGGCTTTCAATGATCAGATTTCCGCCCACGCGCCCCAGCACTTTGGGGGCGCTGATCACGGCCTCGCGCATCAGCATGTCGCCGCCCGCATGGAAGTCCACGCCTTCGCCGCCCGAGACCAGGGTTTTTGCATGGGTCTGTTCTTCGCTGCGGCTGCGGCCTTGGCCCTTGCTGCCGCTGGCGCTGATGGCGGGACCGCTGGCACCCAACGAGAATCCGAATCCCGCGCTGCGGCTGCTGTTGCTGCTCGATTCGCTGTAGGTGCCCGGCGTGGTCAGCAAGTCGATGCGGTTGTCGGATATCAGCGTCGCCTTCTTGCCCGCATGGACCCGGCTGTCCTGGATCAGGAGATTGCTTTGCTTGCCGGCGCCCGTGGCCTCCAGGCTCACATTGCCGCCGGCCACCACCTGGCTCTGGCGCAAGGTGCTGCGGGTCCAGGAGCGTTGGCTGTGGCTCTTGCTGCTGCCCAGCGTGAGGTGGATGTTCAGGCCGGAACCCTTGCCTTCGGCCAGCCCTCTCAGCACATCCTGCTGGGTATAGACATTGAGCGCGGCCGCGCCCGCGGCCAGCGCCTGCATGCGGCTGTCGCTGGTCCTGCCGGCCGCATCGGCGAGGCTGGAGGCGGTCTGCGCAATGCCTATCACGGGCGATGACAGCGAGACGGTCAGGCCGCTTTGCCGGGATTGGCTGCGCGTTGCGCCTTGCTCGGTCTCGGGGATGCCGGTGATCTTGATGCCCTTGGCCTGCACCTTGACATCACCTTCAGGCGCGAACAGGTCGCTGCCGATCTGGCGATAGGCATTGCCCGCAGTGATTTCTACATTGCCCAGGACGCTGCCCACGGTGGAGGGCGCGCTGGCCGTGCGTGTCACGCGCTGATCCGTGCTCTGACTTTGGCTGCCTAGCGTGACGCCCAGCCCGCCGCTGCCGAACACGCCGCTGCGCTTGCTTTGGTGGTGGCTTTGCTGACTGGATGTTTCCGGCGCCGTCAGAATGCTCACATTGCCTTTGGCTTCCAGTTTGGTGTGTGCGTCCGACAGCACATTGCTGGCAATGACGGAGATATCCTGGCCGGCCTTGATGTGCACCGTCTGGCCGCCGAAGTTGCTGGCCTGCGTGCCCGTGGCTTCGACCCGGTGGGCATGGGTCGTGCTGCTCGAGCCCAGCAATCCCGAACGTCGGCTGAAATACGCGTCATCTAGCGCGCGCGTGGTCTGGCCGGCCGTGATGTTGACGTTGCGCGCCGCATCGACCCGCAGATGCCCGCCGCTCTGGACCTGCGCGGCGCGCGCGTTGATGTCGTTGCGCGCCAGGATCTGCGTCAGGCCCCGGGTATGGATTTGCGTGCCGACTTCCTTGCTGCCTTGCACAAACAGATGATTCTTCGGGTTCCAGGTGACGCTCGCGTCGTGGGTGGTGGTGACGGTGCCCAGGGTCACATCGCGCTGCGCGATCACGGATGTTTTGCTGCCTTCGACGGCGTTGGTCATCTGCACGCCGAGCAGGGTGATGTCGCGGCCCGCGGACAGGTGCAAGCCCGATGGGGCAGGGCTGTTGCCTGCGTTTGGGCCGGGCGCGGCTGCCACTATCCGCAAGCCTTGGATAGGCGCGGCGCCGGCGATAACCTCGTTCACGTTGAACTTTTCCTGCTGATCAGGGAGCAACGCAAATGCCGCCACCTGGTCGACCGCGGTGTTGCCATGCGGCGCGCTGCGTGTGGTCGAGGCCGCATTGATATCGCGCTCGGCATGCGCCAGCAGGACCTCGGTGGCCGAGATGGTTCCACCCTCCACATTGATGTCGCGCGTGGCATGCAGGCCCACTCTCTTGCCGGTGATATTGCCGGCCACATTGTTGATGTCGTGCGCGTCGATCTTCACCAGCTTGCGCCCGGCAATGGTGGCGCTGTTTTCTACGTTCTGATCGGATTCGAAGCGGATCTCGTTCGCGCTGATCAGGCCGCCCTGGACATCCAGATCTCCTGGCCGCGCAACCACATAGACCTTGGGCACCAGCACCGTTTGGACCGAGCCATCGGGCAGGGTCACGTTCTGCTCGACCAGCCAGACCATGTCGCTGGTGAGCTTGGCCATCTGCGCGGCGCTGAGCGCCACGCCGGGGCGCAAGCCGTGGGCCTTGGCGAATGTCGTGCCGCTTTGCAGCAGGGCCTGGTATTGCGCATCGTTGCTGCGCCAGTCGCCCAGAAAGCGCCGGCCCGTGAGTTGGCCCACCTGCTGCTGCACCAGTTGCTGTTCGTAGAAGCCATCGCCCAGGCGCTTTTGCAGCCGGTCGCGCAAGAGCGCATCGCCGCGGCGATGGCCCACGGCCAAAGGCGGGTCTGCGGATGTCGCTGCCTGCGGCTGCTGTTCATGCGCGCTTTCTTCGGCGGCGGCAGGCGAGGCGTCCAGTGCATCGAGCATCTGGTCCGAGGAGGTCAACGGCTGGCCGCGGGTAAATGCGGGATCGGTTTCTATCAGCGGCTGATTGGCGCTGGCCGGGTGCAGTACATACAGAGCGCTTTGCGGTATGGCTTCACCCGCGTCGAGCGTTCGCGCCAGCCGACCGGATTCGGTGGCGTGTTCCTGCACTACCGGGGTCGGCCGGCGTGCGTTGTCGCCGGTGTTGGGGTTGGCGTCGAGGCGGGTGGCCGGGCCCCGCGGGTGGAACTGCTTGAAGACCACGGTAGGAAGGTCGAAAGTGCCGACGGCCGTGGAACTGTAGGGCTGCTGCGGCGAGTTGTACAAGTTCTGGTGGCCATGGCGCCCGCCGTCGTACTTCCATGTGTAGCGTATGGCATCGCCTTGGGTCAGTGTTTTCTGGTTTCCCTTCGTGGCCTGGTTGTTGGGCGCCTTGGCATCGATGCGACCCCCTGCGGTCACGGTGGAGTCGATGTTGTTCACCTGGCTGGTGGCGAAATCCAGATTGCCGCCGGCCTCTATGTGTGCAGGAAGGGTGCTTGTGACGGTGTCCCGGTAAATGGTTTGTTTGACGTTGGAAATTCTTGTGTAGATGCGCGCGTTGTCCAGCGTCCGGTTGTTCTTCTCGATGACCGCCAAAATGGCGGCATGGAGCTTCATTGCGGCCTGGATCGACTCCAGGTATGACAGCTGCGCCGCTTCGAACGCTTTTTTGTCGGCATCGCTTTGCCATTCAACGCGCCCTGCATCATTGAGAATGGCGCCGAAATTCCAGGGCGTGGGGGCGGTAGCTGTGTAGTTTCTGGGCAGCGCAATGTCGAACTCGGCAAAGCGTGCCGAGCCCTCGGGTTCCAGCTGCAGATGAATGTCGTTCGGAAAGTCTTCCCCATATTTGTTCGACGTTTCCGTGACGATGAAAGCCGCGGGCAGGGTGCTCAGAAACCTGTCGGGATGAACAGGCTTGAACATCCGGCCATCGGAATACGAGCCGGGAATGCCGGCTTTTTCATTGAATCCCCCCTTGTTTGCGGAGAACGGCACAAACGTGCCCGGCTGAACTTCCCTGTAAAGCGCGGCGCTGTCCGGCTCCTTGCCCAGGAGGGAAATCAGATCGCCAGGGGCCCAAGTGCTCACCTCCGACAGCGGCGCGGTCTGCACGCCTGCGTTGAGGTTGTTGATGTCGCGCATTTCGAGCTTCATGTTTCCCTGGGCATCGATGCGCGCGCCGATGTTGTCCAGGCGCTGGCCCTTTCCGATCGCATGGCGCTGGGCATCGAGGCGTTCTCCCATTCGCAGGTCACCCAGGCTTTGCAGCGTGGCTCCTCCTGTGTTGATCACCATCGGCACGCCCAGATCGAGATCGCGGCGCGCGGCGATGATGGGAGTGGTCGCGGCGCCATCCTCCGGACGGTTTTCAAGCCGCTGGGCCGCAATGGACAAGTGGTCGCCATAGACACGGCCCGTGCCGAGGTTGTGCACGGCGTTGGCGTCCAGGCGCGTGTCCTGGCCGTCGATCAGGCCGCGATTGGTGATGTCCTGGCTGGCACGCAGGGCCGTGGTGTCTTGTCGGGCGCTGATTTGCGCGCCGTGCTGGTTCTCGATCTGCGTGCCGACCAGCTCGGTGCCGGTGCCGCCGAGCAACTGGCCCTGGTTGATCAAGCGCCCGGCGATTTCAATCTTGAGCTTGCCGTTGGCCGCCAGCGTTCCCTGATGGGTGAAGTCCTTGGCCAGCTCCAGCGTCAGGTCGCCCTGCGCATCGAAGCGGCCGGCGCCCGTGATGGATTGATTGCGGATGTACAGGGAGTTGGCGGAAAACACCTGGCCGCCCACGTTGGACAGCGTCTGCGTGGCCTGTTCGAACGCCGTGCCCTTGGCCACGCCGGTATCGCGCAGCGTCAGCGCGTTGCCTGCCTGAAGATGGCCCTGACTGTTGTCGATCGGCCCATTGCTCTGGATCAGCAGATTCTGCCGGGCAACGATGGCTCCGCCCGTATTGTTCGTGGGCGCATCGCCGCCGAACAACTGCAGGTCGCCGCTGGACTGGATCGAGCCACCGGCGCTGTTGTCGATGCCCGCAGTGCTGGTGATCTGCAGCAGACGCTGCGCGCCCGTGGTTTGAATGGTGCCACCGCTGTTGTCCAGCGCGCCGCTTTCGATCTGCAGATCCTGGGCGGCCGCAATCTGTGACTGCTGGTTGTTCAGCGTCTGCGCAATGACCAGGCGCACGTTGCCGTCATGGCTCACCAACTGCGCGTGGCGCTGGTTTTCGAGTTTCTGCGCCTTGAGGGTCAGATCCTGGCCGGCACTGAGCGTGCCTGCGTCATTGGTGATGGTGCGCGCTTCGGCGGACAAGGATTGCGCGCTGCCCAGCACCCCGCCGGTGTTGTCGATGTGGTGCGCGACGATACGCAGTTTGTCGGCAACGACAAACGAGCCTTCTGCGTTCAGCACGGAAGTCTGCGCGCCGGTCAGGCGCTGCAGTTGCAATGCGCCCTTGCGGTTGTCGAGCAGGCCTTCGTTGTGCAGCTCGCCCAGGTTTGCGGCGGCATTGTTCACAAAAGAATGAATGGCCTTGACGTCCGTCACGCCGTTGGCAAGCAGCTGTCCGGTGTTTTTCAGGCGCTGCGAGATATGAATCTTGCCGCGGCGCAAGGGCGCCTCGGCCACCGTCGGGGTCTCGGGCGCGGCGTCGCCTCCGGGCGTTGCGCTATCAGTAGGCGCTGTGCCATCCGCAGCAGCGGGCACAGCGGCCTGCGGCGCAGGCACGCCCAGCCGGGCTTTTTCGCCCGTGTTGGAGACTGCGAGGCTGCTGATCTCCAGCAGCTGCGGGCCCGTCTGGATGATCTGGCCGGCGTTGTCGAGGCGCGCGGCGGTGAGGTCCAGGCGCCGTGCGGTCAGCGTGCCGCTGTTGTCTATGCCTTTTGCCGTGAGCTCCAGCTCGGCGCCCGCGCCCTGGCTTGCGATCACGCCCGAGTTGCTCAGCTGGCCGTCGGCGGACAGGGTCAGGGGGCCGGCCGTGGCCGCAAGAGTGCCTGCATTGCGCACGCCCAGTCCGGCCTCGGTGCCTATCAGCGTGATCTTGTGCGCATACATGCCGCCCAGATGCGCAACATCCAGCGCAAACAGCGGTTTGTCCTGCGCGCCGTTGGGAGTGCTGGCTTGCACCGCGCCATGCGCGGAAAGCTCATTGATGCCTGCGACCACACGCAGGTCCCGGCCCCAGAGGCCCGCATTGAGCGCGATCGCGCGCGCGAGCACCTGGGCATAGTCGGCCTGGCCTGCGTCGAAGCCATGGCCTTCGATATGGACCGCACCGCCGCGCACGCTGAATCCCTCGAGATTGCCGCCTGCGTCATAGCGCGGCGCTCCTGTCGTCAGCGTCAGGCCGGCGGCATTGATCAGCGACAGCCCGTTCACAAGCAGCCCCGAAGGATTGGCCACGATCACGTCGGCGCGCTGGCCCGCGACTTCGAGCGTGCCCGCGAGCCGCGACTGCGCGGCCGACTGGACTTCGTTGACGATGACCTTGGCGCTGCCGTTCGCGAGCCAGGGATTGCCCGGCACCCAGCCGCCGATCTGGCTTTGCACCGGCGTGCGGCTGTTGTTGAGAATGGCGCCGCGCTCGCCGCGCTGGCCGATGTCGAACTGCTGATAGCGGTTGCGGCTTACGCCTGCGGCGGACGGCGTCTGGATCTGCACGGCAGGCGTGCCGTTGGCGGCGTTGATCACCATGGGGCGTTCGCGGCCGGGCGCCGATGGGTCGGCGATGATCTGCGCCAGGCCGCCGGGCGCGGCGAGCAGCAGGCACAGTCCGGCAGCGACAGGAAGCGCGCTGCTGGACAAGCCGCCATGGCCGCCGGTGGCGGTCTCCTGCACGGCTATCCATAGTCCGCGTGCGCGGTTGAAAATGACGCGGTGCAAATGCTGGTTCATGGCCGTTCCTCGCTAGCCCATACGCCATGCTGTATCGCTACCGGAGCGCCGTGGTTCGGAAGTGCGCGGGTCTTTGGATAGGTGCGCGAAGAAAGCCCGTGCCGGAGAAATCGCGCAAGCCGCAGGCCTGGCGCAGGGCGCGAATTGTGAACAATTCCATTCCAGGTGCCGGGTTGTCGGGTGAGGGCTTTTTCCTGGCGGTTTTGCGCATACCATGCCGCTGAAGATCTTTTTTGTTGACGCATGCGCCGCGCCGTAGGGCATGGCGCGAAGGAACCGCACCATGAATTCCTCGAACTCCTTGACCAACGAACTGCTGGGCCAGCTCCAGGGCGCGCCCATGCAAAGCATGGCGCAGCAGCTGGGCATGGGCCCGGCGGAAACCGAGCAGGCGGTGGGCACGGCCTTGCCCATGCTGCTGGGAGCGCTGGGCAGCAATGCCACCCAGCCGCAAGGCGCGATGGATCTGTTCGGCGCGCTGCAGCGCGACCATGCAGGCGCTGCCGCCGGCAATGGCCTGGGCGACATGCTGGGCGGAATGCTCGGTGGCCTGCTGGGCGGCGGCGCGGGCCAGTCGCAGGCGCCCGATGGCGCATCGATCCTGGGCCATATCTTCGGCGGCAAGCAGCAGCAGGCGGAGACCGGACTGGCCCAGGCCACGGGCCTGGGCGCCAACGCCGGCCAACTGCTGCAGATCCTCGCGCCCATCGTGATGGCGTTTCTCGCCCAGCGCGTGCAGTCGGGCGGGCTGGACGCCGGCGGCCTGGGCCAGGTGCTGGGCCAGGAAAAGGCCCAGGTGCAGCAGCAGGGCGGCGCCGCGGGCGATCTGCTGTCCGGGCTGCTCGATCAGAACGGCGACGGCAAGCTCGATATGGGTGACCTGTTCAAGCTCGGCGCGGGTTTTCTCGGCGGCCGCCGCTGAAGCAGGCCTGCACGCCAGGATTTTTTCTCGTCCGGGTGGTTTTGGTTATTGCATTGCCGCCCGGCTGCACCGACACTGGTCATGCTTGTTCGACTTCAGGAGCCGGGTATGACGACTGTTGCAGACATCCTGCGGGCCAAGGGAAGCGCCGAAGTGCATTCCGTGGGCCCCGAAGACTCCATGCTTGAGGCGCTGCAGCGCATGGCCGAACACCGCATCGGTGCATTGATGGTGCTGGACGGCTCCCAGCCCGGCCATATCGCTGGCATCGTCACCGAGCGCGACTATGCGCGCAAGATCGTGCTCCAGGGCCGCAATTCGGCGACCACGCCGGTGCGTGAAGTCATGACGGCATCGGTGCATTGCGTGGACGCGGCGCAGACCTGCGAGGAATGCATGGCGCTGATGACACGCCAGCGCATACGCCATCTGCCGGTGCTCGATGCGCAGAACCAGCTGATCGGCCTGGTCTCCATTGGTGACCTGGTGAAGGCCATCATTTCCGAGCAGCAGTTCACCATCGACCAGCTCGAGCACTACATTTCGGGCCAGCGCGGCTGAGCTGCAGGGCCATTTGCGCGCCCGGGCGCGCGGCGGCCCCAAGGAGTTCTACACTTCAGCCCATGAGCTTGCTGATACTGGGTATTGAATCTTCGTGCGATGAAACCGGCGTGGCCTTGGTGCGCCTGCAGGATCCATCGGAGGGCGCGGCCGTGCCCACGCTGCTGTCGCATGCCTTGCACAGCCAGATCGAAATGCACCAGGCCTATGGCGGCGTGGTGCCCGAACTCGCCAGCCGCGACCATATCCGCCGCGTGCTGCCGCTGACCGAAGCCGTGCTGGCCGAGTCGGGCAAGAAGCTCGCCGATGTCGATGTCGTGGCATTCACGCGCGGCCCTGGCCTGGCCGGTGCGCTGCTGGTCGGCGCGGGCGTGGCCTGCGCTCTGGGCGCGGCTCTGGGCAAACCCGTGCTGGGCATACACCACCTCGAAGGCCATCTGCTGTCGCCGTTCCTCAGCCAGGACCCGCCTACGTTTCCGTTCGTCGCGCTGCTGGTGTCGGGCGGCCACACGCAGCTGATGCGCGTCGATGGCGTGGGCGCCTATGAGATCCTGGGCGAAACGATTGACGACGCCGCGGGCGAAGCCTTCGACAAGTCGGCCAAGCTGATGGGCCTGGGCTATCCGGGCGGTCCCGCGCTGTCGAAGCTGGCGCAGGAAGGCGACCCGCTGGCGTTCAAGCTGCCGCGCCCGCTGCTGCACAGCGGCGACCTCGATTTTTCGTTCGCGGGCCTCAAGACCGCGGTGCTGACCCAGGCCAAGAAGCTCGGCGACGACCTGCCCGCGCGCAAGGCCGATCTGGCCGCGAGCACCGAAGCCGCGATCGTCGATGTGCTGGTCAAGAAGACGCTGGCCGCGCTCAAGCAGACCGGCATGCAGCGCGTGGTGGTTGCCGGCGGCGTGGGCGCCAACCGCCTGCTGCGCGCCCAGCTCAATGCAGCCTGCGCGAAGATGAAGGTGCGGGTTCACTATCCCGAGCTGCACCTGTGCACCGACAACGGCGCGATGATCGCCATGGCCGCGGCCATGCGCATCCAGTCGGGCCGCGAGCAGCCGGCCGCCGAGTACGCGTTCGATGTGAAGCCGCGCTGGCCGCTGGACTCGCTCGCCTGAGCGCGGCCGGCGATTTACAAAAACTTCACGCGCCCGAAGCCGGGCTGACAAGGGCGGGCGGCACAATGGTTGCCATGCCTACCCTGACTTTGCAGAACAATCCTCTTGCCGCACGCCGGCCCGGCGCGGCGCTGGCTGCAGCGCTGGTGGCCCTGGCGCTGGCCGGCTGCGCCACGTCGCAGCCGCCCAGCGCTGGCCTGCCGGCGCTGGGCGTGCCCGCGACCTGGTCGCCCGGCCATCTGGTCTATGCCCCCGATGCCGATCCGCAATCGCTGGCCCGCTGGTGGCAAGGCCTGGGCGATGCCCAACTGACCGGCTTGGTCGAGCAGGCGCTGCAGGCCAACCCTTCGCTGGCCGCGACCCAGGCCGCGCTGCGCCAGGCGCGCGCCCAGCGCGATGTGACTGCCGCCGGGCTGTCGCCCTCGCTGGACGGCTCGGGCTCGGCCCAGCGCTCGCGCTCGGGCAATTCCACGGGCAACAGTTTTTCCACGGGCCTCGATGCAAGCTGGGAAATCGATGTGTTCGGGCGCATTGCCAGCGGCGTCGCGGCCGGCGACGCCGATGTGCGCACGGCCCAGGCCACGCTCGAAGGCGCGCGCGTGTCGCTCGCGGCCGAAGTGGCGCTCAGCTATATCGAACTGCGCAATCTGCAGCAACGCCTGGCGATTGCGCGCAGCAACCTCGCGAGCCAGCAGGAAACGCTGCAGATCACCGACTGGCGCATGCAGGCCGGACTGACCACCTCGCTGGCCACCGAGCAGGCGCGGGCCGCGGCCGCGCAGACCGCGGCCCAGGTGCCGGCGCTCGAGGCCAGCCTCGCGCAGACGCGCCATGCGCTGGCCGTGCTCACGGGCCAGAACCCGGCGGCGCTCGACGCCCAGCTCGCCGCCGTGGCGCGCGTGCCCCAGGCACCCGATGCGCTGGCGCTCCAGATTCCCGCTGAGACGCTGCGCCAGCGCCCCGATGTGATTGCCGCCGAAGCGCGTGTGGCGGCCGCGCTGGCGCGCGTGTCGCAGGCCGATGCCGCGCGCTATCCCAGCTTTCGCCTCGGCGGCTCGCTGGGCCTGCGCGCATTGACGCTGGGCGCCTTGACCCAGGGCGGCTCGGTGGTGAGTTCGCTGCTGGGCAGCATTTCGGTGCCGCTGCTCGATGGCGGCGCGGCGCGCGCCCAGGTGCGCGTGCAGGAAGCCGGCCTGGAGCAGTCGCGGCTGAACTACGCAGCCACCGTGCTCACGGCGCTGCAGGAAGTCGAAGACGCACTGGCCGCGCTGCAGGGCGACGGCCTGCGGCTGGAGCAATTGCGCGTCGCAGCGCAAGCCGCCGCCAATGCCGCGCTGCTCGCGCAGCAGCGCTACAGCAGCGGCCTGGTCGACTTCCAGACCGTGCTCGAAACCCAGCGCACCCAGCTGTCCTCGCAGGACAGCCTCGCCAGCGCCCAGGCCACGCTCACGGCCGACCATGTACGGCTGTACAAGGCCCTGGGCGGCGGCTGGACGCCCGGCGCCGCCGAAAGCAGTGCCGCCGCGCCGGCCACGAATTGAATCACCGACGGATCACGCATATGAACAACAACAAAGAATCCCAAGCCACCACCAGCAAGGAAGCGCTGCTCGGCGCCACGGTGTCGCGCCCCTGGTGGCGCCGTACTTCCGTCTGGGCCGGCGTGGCGGTGCTGGTTGCCGCGGGCGCGGGCCTGGCCTACTGGCAGTCCGTGAAGGCCGCGCGCGCGCTGCCGCAGTACGTGAGCCAGGAAGTCAAGCGCGGCAATTTGCGCCTCACGGTCGCGGCCAACGGCACGCTGGTGCCCACGCGCCAGGTGAATATCGGCAGTGAGCTGTCGGGCACGGTGCGCAATGTGCGCGTCGATGTGAACGACCGCGTGAAGAAGGACCAGGTGCTGGTCGAGCTTGACACCGCCAAGCTCAGCGCCCAGGTCGCGCGTTCGAGCGCCTCGCTGGCTTCGGCCCAGGCGCGCCAGGCGCAGGCGCGGGCGACGACCAAGGAAGCGCGGGCCAATCTGGGCCGGCTCGAGGAAGTCGCGCGCCTGTCCGGCGGCAAGGTGCCGTCGGCCGCGGAACTCGACACCGGCCGCGCCACGCTGGAGCGCGCGGTCGCCGACGAGCAGGCGGCTGCCGCGTCGGTGCAGGACGCGCGCGCCGCGCTGTCCACCGACCAGACCAATCTGTCCAAGGCCTCGATCACTTCGCCCATCGACGGCGTGGTGCTGACGCGCGCCGTCGATCCCGGCAACGCCGTGGCCGCTTCGCTGCAGGCCGTGACGCTGTTCACGCTGGCCGAAGACCTGTCGCGCCTGAAGCTCGAAGTGAGCGTGGACGAAGCCGATGTGGGCACTGTGCAGCCCGAACAGAAGGCGACGTTCACGGTCAGCGCCTACCCGTCGCGCACCTATCCGGCGCGCGTGACGCGCGTCGCCTACGGCTCGACCAAGACCGACAACGTGGTGACCTATATCGCCACGCTCGAAGTCGCCAATGAAGACCTGAGCCTGCGCCCCGGCATGACGGCAGCGGCCACCATCACCTCGACCGAACGCAAGGACGTGCTGCTGGTGCCCAACGCCGCGCTGCGCTTCACGCCCACGGTGCCGGGCGCCGCGCCCGCGGCGCGCGAAGGCAGCAGCGGCGGCATCATGGGCCAGCTGATGCCGCGCGGCCCGCGCCCCGGCGGCGGCGGCCAGCGCCGCGGCGGCGCGGCGGGTGGCAAGAACGATGGCGGCGAGACGCCGCGCGAAGTCTGGGTGCTCGAAGAGGGCAAGGCCGTGGCCGTCAAGGTGGTCACGGGCATCAGCGACGGCCGCATGACCGAGGTGCGCAGCGAGACGCTGCAGCCCGGCATGGCGGTGATCACCGACCAGCGCTCCGGGAGCACGAAATGACGGCCGGCGCCGAACACCCGCTGATCAGCCTGCGCAACATCACCAAGGTCTACGGCGAAGGCCGGCTTGCGTTCCAGGCGCTCAAGGGCGTGGACCTGGACATCGCCCAGGGCGACTTCGTCGCCATCATGGGCCCCAGCGGCTCGGGCAAGTCGACGGCGATGAACATGCTGGGCTGCCTCGACCGTCCGACCACGGGCGAATACCTGTTCAAGGGCGCGCATGTGGAGACGCTCACGCGCGACGAACGCGCGCTGCTGCGGCGCCAGTTCTTCGGCTTCGTGTTCCAGGGCTTTCACCTGCTCGCGCGCACCACGGCGCTGGAGAACGTCGAGCTGCCGCTGCTGTACCGCGGCGAGCCCACGGCCAAGCGCCATGCGGCCGCCAAGAAGGCGCTCGCGGCCGTCGGTCTGAACGGCTGGGAACACCATACGCCGGCCGAACTCTCGGGCGGGCAGCAGCAGCGCGTGGCGATCGCGCGCGCCATCGTCACCGAACCCGTGGTGCTGCTGGCCGACGAGCCCACGGGCAATCTCGACAGCCAGCGCAGCAATGAAATCATGGAGCTGCTGTGGCGCCTGAACGCCGACCTGGGCATCACCGTGCTGATGGTCACGCACGAGCCCGACATGGCGGCTTATGCCCGGCGCATCGTGCGCTTTGTCGACGGGCGGCTCGACACCGACACGCTCAATCCCGCACCCGTGGTGCTGGCGCGTGAGCAGGGCCTGGTCCTGCCGACGGAGGCGCACTGATGTTTCTGAGTTCCATCCTGCTGGCGCTGCGCTCGATACGGCGCAATCTGCTGCGCTCCTTCCTGACCATCCTGGGCATCGTGATCGGCGTGAGCGCGGTGATCACCATGGTGACGCTGGGCAACGGCGCAACCCTCGCCGTGCAGAACCAGATTTCCGGGCTGGGCACCAACCTGCTGCAGATCCGGCCCGGCCAGCGCATGGGCCCGGGCAGCGGCGGCGCGCCGACGTTCAAGGACACCTACGTCGATGCGATCGCTCAGCAGATCGGCGGCATCTATGCGGTCGCGGCCGAAGGGCGGGCGACGGCCACCGTGGTTGCGGGCGGGCGCAACTGGTCGAGCAGCGTGATCGGCAGCACCAACGAATGGCTCAAGACCGGCAACTGGCAGCTGGCCACGGGGCGCGAGTTCACGCCCGAGGAGATACGCGCGGGTGCGGCGGTCTGCATCATAGGTGCGACCGTGAAGCGTGAGCTGTTCGGCAACGCCGATCCCATGGGCGAGCTGATGCGGGTGCGCGAGTTCTCCTGCGAGATCATTGGCGTGCTGGCCTCCAAGGGCCAGGGCGCGTTCGGCAACGACCAGGACGACATGGTGCTGGTGCCGCTCAACACGCTGCAGCGGCGCATCACCGGCTCCAAGCGCATCAATACCTTGCTGGTGTCGATGGCCGACGGCAGCGAGCCCGAGCGCGTCAAGGCCAGCCTGCGCCAGCTGCTGCGCGAGCTGCGCAAGCTGGCGCCGGCCGACGAGGACAACTTCAACATTCTCGACACCAAGCAGCTGGCCGACACGCTGTCGGGAACCACCCAGGTGATGACCATGCTGCTGGGCGCGGTCGCGGGCGTGAGCCTGCTGGTGGGCGGCATAGGCATCATGAACATCATGCTGGTCAGCGTGACCGAGCGCACGCGCGAGATCGGTCTGCGGCTGGCCATTGGTGCGCTCGAGCGCGAAGTGCTGCTGCAGTTCCTGATCGAGGCCGTGGTGCTGGCCGCGCTCGGCGGGCTGATAGGCATTGCGCTGGCGACCATCGCCTCGGTGATCCTGGCCGGCGTGATGGACGTGCCCTATGTGTTCAATGTGAGCGTGAACCTGCTGTCGTTCGTGTTCTCGGCGGGCATAGGCGTGGTCTTCGGCTACTTTCCCGCGCGCCGCGCCGCGCGGCTCGATCCCATCGAGGCACTGCGCCACGAGTGACACCGGGCGCAGTCCCGCAAGCCACAAAAGCCCGGCCCCGGCCGGGCTTTTTCATGGGCCGGCCGGGGGCGCGGCGGGTGAAATCTGAATATTCTTGACTTTTGGTTTGGGGCGTTTGTTCACAGAATGGGCTGACTTCACTTTCAGGCCCGCGCCATGTCACAGCTTTCTCCACGCCCCGGGATGCGTTTGCAATGGGTGGTCGCGCTGTTGATGGCCTTGTGCCTGCTGGTGATGGCGGTGCTGGTGGGCAGCCTGACCCAGGTGCGGCTGCGCGCCCTGGCGCACGACACGGCCAGCGACCTGTTCACCCAGGTGGCGCGGCGCAATGCGCAGAAGCTGCAGGACCTGATGAGCAATGCGGGCAGCGGCGTGCAGTTTCTGGCCTCGCTGCCGCTGACCAGCATCGATGGCGCGGGGCGCATCGACAGGCCGCGCGTCATGGCCATGCTGCTGGCGACGGTGCAGTCCCAGCCGCAGCTGCAAAGCGCCTACATCGGCTTTGACAACGACGAATTCCTCGAGGTGCTTGGCGTGCGCGCCGACCCCGGCGTGATCGCTGCCTTGCGCGCCCCCCAAGGCAGCCATTTCGCGCTGCGCACCATAGAGCGCAAGCCCGCAGCCACCGGCCTGCCTATGGAGTCCTGGGTGTTTCTCGACGCGCGCGGCGTGCTGCTGGGCCAGCGCGCCGACGCCCCGCCGGCGCTGGCGCCGAGCCAGCGCCCCTGGTATCGGCTGGCGCGCGATTCCGCGGGGCTGCAGCTCACTGCGGCCTACGAGATGGCCGGCCTGCCCGAGTCGGGCGTGTCGCTGGCCCAGAAGCTGTCGGAAGGGCAGGGAGTGGTGGGCGTCGATCTGGTGTTCTCCGCCTTCGATGCCTTTGCCCACGCTTCTATGGAAGGCCATGAGGGCGGCGTGCTCGTGACCGATGAAAAGGGCGCCTTGCTCAGCCGCTATGCCGATGCGGCCTATGCCCAGCCGCCGCTGACGCGCCTGGAGAGCCTGGCCGGCTCGGCCAACGGTTTTGCGGCGGCCGCGGCGGCGCTGGCGCAGCACGAAGGCAGCAGCATCCAGACGGTGCAGGGCCAGGAAATGGTCTATGCCCGCAGCGCCGTCGCTGCCACGCCCTCGACCCGGCTGTCGGTCACGGCCTTCTCGCCGGTGGCGCCGTTTGCCGCGCCGCTGCGCGCCGTGCAGCGCGAGCTGCTGTGGCTGGCGCTGGGCGCGCTGCTGCTGATCCTGCCGCTGGCGTATTTCCTGTCGCGCTGGCTGGGGCGCATGCTGGGCGGGCTGGTGCAGCAGGCGCAGCGCATACAGCACGGCGATCTGTCGGGGGACGCCAGGCCCGCGTCGCCGATCGCGGAACTGCAGGCGCTGTGCACGGCGCAGCACGCGATGAAACTGGCGCTGCGGGAACGCTCGCTGGCGCTGCAGGAGGCCATGCGCCAGCTGTCCTGCCTGGTGGACAGCGGCCGGCAGCTGGCCGAGCGCCGCACTTGCGCGGAAGTCGCCCAGCAATGCGTAGCCAGCGCCTGCGCCCTGGTGGGCGCAAGCAGCGCGCAGCTGTGGCGGCGCGAAGGCAGCGACCAGTTGCGCCTGGTCGCCGAAAGCCATCACGCCGACCTGCCGGCCACGGCCTGGGCGCAGGCGCCAAGCATTGCCTGCGCCGATGGCGGCGTGCCTTCGGACCCTTGCGCCACGGTGTTCCTGCGGCGCGAGCCCCTGGTGCACAGTCGCGGCCAGGGGCCGGCGCTCGATCTCGGCGCGCAGGCCCGGGTGGCGCAGTGGCTGCAGATGCAGGGCGCGACGGCGCTGCCGGAACGCGCGCTTGACGCGCTGATTGCCGTGCCGATACTGCTGGGCGGCACGCAGGCCGACGGCGTGCTGGTGTTGCTCAACCCGCGCCAGGCGCAGGACGGCAGCGCGGGCGTGCAGGAGGCCGTTGCCGGCGCGCAGACGCTTGCGGCGCAGGCCGGCATTGCGCTGGAAAACCTCGCACTCGCGCAGAGCCAGGAAGATTTCATGACCGCGCTGATCAAGCTGATTGCCGGCGCCGTCGATGCCAAGAGCGACTACACCGGCGGGCATTGCGCGCGCGTTCCCGAACTCGCGCGCATGCTGGCCGAGGCCGCAAGCGCGACCGACAGCGGGCCGCTGGTGGATTTCCATTTTTCCACTGCCCAGCAGTGGCGCGAGTTCCATATCGGCACCTGGCTGCATGATTGCGGCAAGGTCACCACGCCCGAGTTCGTGATGGACAAGGCGACCAAGCTGGAAGTGGTCTACAACCGCATCCACGAAGTGCGCATGCGCTTTGAAGTGCTGCGCCGCGACGCCGAGCTGGCCTGCCTCAAGGCGGTGATCGCGGGCGAGAGCAGCGATGCGGCGCTGCAGCGCTGCGCCGCGCGCTGGGCCGAGCTGGAGGCGGATTTTGCGTTTGTCGCCGAGTGCAATATCGGCGGCGAAACCATGGCGCCCGAACGCATAGAACGGCTGGAGCGCATTGCGCAGCAGACCTGGTGGCGGCATTTCGACGACCGGCTGGGGCTGTCGCACGGCGAGCGCCGGCATCTGCAGGACTTCGCTGCCCAGCCGCTGCCGGCGCGCGAGACGCTGCTGGCCGACAAGCCCGAGCATGTGGTGCCGCGGCCGCCGCCGGATCCGCAGGAACACCGTTACCGCTTTGCCATGGACGTGCCGCCGGCGCTCTATGACCGCGGCGAGCTGCACAACCTGCGCGTGCTGCGCGGAACGCTCACGGCCGAGGACCGCTTCAAGATCAACGAGCATGTGATACAGACCATCGTCATGCTTGAGCAGCTGCCGCTGCCCGATGACCTCAAGCGCATTCCCGAGTACGCGGGAACGCACCACGAGACGCTGATCGGCACCGGTTACCCGCGCCGCCTCGACGCCGCGCAGCTGTCGGTGCCGGCGCGCATCATGGCCGTGGCCGACATCTTCGAGGCCCTCACGGCCAGCGACCGGCCCTACAAGCCGGCCAAGAAGCTGTCGGAGTCGGTGAGGATTCTGTATCACGCCAAGCGCGACGGCCACATCGATGGCGATGTGTTCGATCTGCTGCTGTCGTCGGGCGTCTATCTGGACTATGCGCGCCGCTACATGCGGCCCGAGCTGATCGACGCGGTGGAGATTGCGGAGTATCTGGGCTGAGCCCCTGACGCGGCCTTGCGGGCGGCGCAGGGGCCAGCAGCCGGTTTATTCGATGCTCAGGGTCTGGGCCTTGTCGACCGGCGCGAGCTTGGCCAGGCGCAGCGTCAGCACGCCGTGCTCGAGCTTGGCGCTGCTGGCCGCAGCATCGATCTCATGGTCGAGTTCCCACGAACGCTGCACCTTGCGCGGCGCGCCTTCGACGCTGGTCAGGTGCACCTGCGCGCCTTCGAGGCGCAGTTGCAGCTGTTCGCGCGAAACGCCGGGAACATCGAGCTGCAGCGTGGTCGCATGCTCGTCCTGGGTCGCGGTGAACGCGGCGCTGGCCGAGGCCGAAGCTTCGGACAGGCGGTTGAGCGGCGGAGTCAGCGTGGACTGGAGAAAGCGCTGCAAGGCCTGATCGGCGGCGCGCGGGAAACCTTGGCTGGAACGGCGAATCATGGGTGCAGTGAAAATCATCACGAAAGCTCCTGTTGGGGGCGCGGCGTTCGATATGGCTGCCGCTTGCTTCTGAAGTGCAGGCGTCCCAACAGGATTTCAAGCAAAAAAAGTGATGAATATTTCAGCACCCTGACCCTTGAAAAAGGGTGCTCAGGCGCCATGCGGGCGCGCAGGATCAGCGTTTGCGCGCCGCCTCGCGCGCGGCCTTCACTTCCTCGCCCAACTCGATCACCGACAGCGCGTAATAGCTCGACCAGTTGTAGCGCGTGATCGCGTAGAAGTTCTCGGTGCCCGCGATGTACAGCGGCGCGGCGCCGCCGTTTTGCAGTTCCACCAGCGCCAGCGGGCCGTTGTGCGTGTCGCCCGGCGGCTGAGGGCGCGCGCCCAGCGCCAGCATGCGCTCGGGCGTGAAGGTCGGCAGGATGTCGGGGGCCAGCAATTCGGCCATCTGCTCGGGCGCGGCATTGAGCGCTACCGGGTAGTGCGTGGGCATTCCGGGCTTCCAGCCGTGGGCAATGAAGTAGTTGGCCACCGAGCCAATGGCATCGACGGGGCTGCTGAACAGATCGATGTGGTCGTTGCCGTCGAAATCCACCGCCCACTTGACCCAGCTCGAAGGCATGAACTGGCCCAGGCCCATCGCGCCCGCATAGCTGCCCAGCAGCGCGAACGGGTCCATGCCGCCGCGGTGCGTGAAGCTCAGGAACTGCTCGAGTTCGCCGCGGAAGTATTCGGTACGCGCCGCGGCCCGGGGGTGGGCCTGCGGAAAGTCAAACGACAGCGTGGCGAGGGCGTCGATCACGCGGAAGTTGCCCATCTGCTGGCCGTAGACGGTTTCCACGCCGATGATGCCGACAATGATTTCCGCGGGCACGCCGTATTCGCGTTCGGCGCGCGCCAGCGCCGCCGCATGGGTCTGCCAGAAGCGCACGCCGGCGCGGATGCGCACCGGGTCGATGAAGCGGCCGCGGTAGGCGTTCCAGTTCTTTGCTGTGCCCTGGGGCGCAGGCGTCATGAGACGCGGCACCTGGGGCAGGAAGCGCGCCTGGCCCAGCGTCGCCTGGACCCAGTCCAGCGGCAGGTCGCGGCGCGCGGCGATGTCGGCCGCCAGCTGCATGGCCTCGCTGCGTTCGGCATAGGGCGTCGTGCCCTGCACCGCGCTGCGCTGTTTCGCGGACTGGGCAAAAGCGGGAAGGGTGAGGGTCGTGGTGCAGGCCGCGAGGCAGACAAGGGCAGTGGAAAGCAGTCTTTTCATGGATCTTGGAGCCGACTGGCGCGGGGCCAGTTCAGGGATTTGAATTCGCGCCGCAGCTCGGACAGGTGCTGGGCCGGGTTGGCATCGGCGGCGGGGCTGGCGTAGCGCTGGCGCTCCAGGCGCAGCAGCCAGTGCGCGATTGCCGCCGCGTCGGTCCCCCATTGTGCGCTGGCCAGCGAGGCCATCGTGCGCGGTGGGGCATGGGCGGGCAGATCGAGTCCCGCCTGCTGCAGCCGGGCATGGGCCTGGCGGCGCAGGCGCTGCCAGCCGTCGGCCGGCGCGCGGCGCTCGCGCCACAGCCAGGCGCAGACGGCCAGCGCCGCGGCGCCGGCCAGGCCGGCCAGCCATTGCAGCAGCGTCTGCCACGAAGGCGCCGACAGGCCCAGTAGGCCCAGCAGATCGGATTGGCGGGTCTGCGTGTAGTTGAGCACCCACTGGTTCCAGCCGTTGTTCATCGCCTCCCAGGCCGCGCGCAGCTGCTGCACCAGGCCGGGAGCGATCACGCTGTCCATGGCCTGGCCGAAGGCGCCGCGCGGCGCCGACAGGCGCTGCAGTTCGCTGGTGCGCCCGGGCGCGACGGCCGTGGTCGGGTCCACGCGCATCCAGCCCTGGCCCGCGAGCCAGACTTCGGCCCAGGCATGGGCATCGCTGTTGCGCACCGTCCAGTAGCCGTCGACCGGGTTGACTTCGCCGCCCTGGTAGCCGGTGACGATGCGCGCGGGAATGTCGAGCGCGCGCATCAGCACCACGAAAGCCGAGGCAATGTGCTCGCAAAAGCCCTGCTTGCTGTCGAACCAGAAGTCGTCGGCGGTGTGCACCGCGACCACGCCCGGCTCCAGCGTGTAGCGGTAGCCGCCGCTGCGCAGGCGCGCCAGCGCGGCCTCGACAAACGCGGCATTGCCTGCCTGGCCCATCTCGGCGCGCAGCTGCGCGGCCAGCGCTACGGTGCGCGGGTCCGAGCCATCGGGCAGCACGGTATAGGCGGCCAGGGAAGGACTGGCCTGCAGCGGGCCGTGGCGGAAATCCACATGGCTTTGCACGCGGTAGCGCAGCACATCGGTCACGGGCCGCTGGCTCAGCCATTGCAGCTGCGGCGTCATGCGCGCGCGCTGGCCTGGCAGCTCGGGCGCGGACTGTGCCGCGTCCAGCGTCAGCAGCCAGCGGCGGCGGTGGGGCTCGAGCGTGGCCTCGTACGACACCGCCGGGCCGCTCACCTGCAGCTGTCCGGTCGGTGCATCGGCCTCCCAGGTGTCGGCGTTGAAACGCGGCGTCTCGCGCCATTGCCGGCCGTCGAACACCGACAGCACCGGGCCGCGGAAATACAGCGTGGAGCGCGGCGGCGGCTGGGGCGCGTCAAAGCGCAGGCGCAGCGCCACGCTGTCGTCAAGCGCCAGGCGCGCGACTTCGCCCACGGTCATGTCGGGCGACAGGCCGCTGCGCCCGGCGAGATCGTCGCCCGGAACGCCCCACAGCGGCGCCATGCGCGGAAACAGCAGGAACAGCACCAGCATCACCGGCGTGCCCCACAGCACCAGCTTGCCCGCAATGCGCAGCGATTCGCTCAGCGGCGGCCGGCCCACGGGAAGATGGGCGTTGACCACGGCCGTCAGCAGGCCCAGCAGTGCAATCAACTGGGAGGCCGCAATCGGCAGGGACTGCGAATAGAAGAAGTGGCTCAGCAGCGTGAAGAAGGCGAGAAAGAACACCACCAGCGCGTCGCGGCGCGCGCGCATCTCCAGCGTCTTGAGCGTGAGCAGCAGCACGACCAGGGTCACGCCCGGATCGCGGCCGACAAGGCTTTGGTGCGTGAGCCAGGTCGCGCCCACGGCCAGCAGCAGCAGCGCGGCCATGACCCAGCGCCCGGGCAGGGGCTGGGCGCGCCAGGCCAGCAGGCCGCGCCAGGCCAGCAGGCACAGCGCCAGGGTCAGCGTCCACCAGGGCAGGTGGCTCGCATGCGGGGCAATCACCCAGGCCACGACGGCCAGCAAGAACAAGGTGTCGCGCGTGTCGCGCGGCATGGCGTCAAGGCGGGCGCGCAGCGTCATGGTGCGGCTCCGGGCGCGGGCGCGTACAGCGCGAGGGCTTGCAGGCTGCGCTCGCGGTGGGACAGCCCGCTGTCGGGCGCCAGTCGCACGGCGCCGGGCAGATCCAGCCCCCATTGCACGCCCTGGCGGTCGGCGGCCAGCACCCAGGCGGTGAGCCGCGCAATGCGCGCTTCGACATCGACCAGGCCGGTGGCTGCCGGGTCCAGCCACAGCCGGCCGGGCTGGGCCTGGGGCTGGTCGCGGCTGACCAGCGCGCCGCCCGTGGCCCAGGCCTGGGCGGCTTTTTTCCAGACCACCTGCTTGAGCGGATCGCCGCGGCGGTAGGCGCGCACGCCGTCGAAATCCTCGTTGCCCGCAGCGCGCGTGCCCGCGCGCCCCGTGCCCTGGGGGCGGGCCGGCGGCAGCGGCGGCGGCGCGGCCTCGGCCTCGGGGTAGACCAGCAGCTGCGTGGCCGGGCGCCAGTAGCTCCAGGCGCGAAAGCTGCCCAGCGGAAAGCGCGTCTCGGCGGTGATGCGCGGCAGCGGGTGCCAGCCCCTTTGGCGCGGCACGAAAGCCAGCTCGACCACGGCGCTGGCCTGGGCCGGCACATCGGTCCAGGCCCATTGCGGCGCGCCTTCGATGTCCTGGCTCACGGCCAGAGCGATGCCGTGGCGCGCGTGCCGCGCGGGGTTGTCCAGCGTGATGCGCAGCGCGCAGCGCTGGCCCGCGAACACCGCTGCGGGCGGCTGCAGATGCAGCACCAGGGCGCGCAGGTTGGCATGGCCGACCAGCATGCCGGCGGCCGCGCTGCCGGCCAGCAAAAAGGTCAGCAGATAGCCGAGGTTGAGCTGGTAGTTGATGCTGGCGATCAGCAGCACGGCCAGCGTCAGAGCAAGCATCCAGCCGGCGCTGGTCGGCAGGATGTAGACATTGCGCTGGGTCAGCAGCAACTGGTCGGTGCGCGGCAGGCGCGCGATCCAGCGGCCCTGCAGCTCCCGGCGCAAGGCGCGCAGGGGGCGCCAGCCACGGGCCGGGTGCGCGCCGCTCATGCGAGCGGCGTGGCGTCAAGCATGGCGCGCACCTGCTCGAGCGCGCCGCGCCCCGCATGCATGGCCGGCACCAGCCTGTGCGCCACGGTCTGCGCAAGAATGGCCTGAACGTCGTCGGGCGCCACATAGTCGCGCCCGCTGATCAGCGCCTGGGCCTTGGCCGCGCGCAGCAGGCCTATGCCGGCGCGCGGCGACAGGCCCTGCACGAACCAGCGGCCCGAGCGCGTGGCGTCTATCAGGTCCTGCACGTAATTGAGCAGCGCATCCGAGGCATGCACGGCCAGCACCTGGGCCTGCAGCTGCGCGAGCTGCGCGGCGTCGATCAGCGGCGGCAGCGAGTCCAGCAGGTCGCGCCGGCCGTTGCCGCGCAGCAGTTCGCGTTCGGCCGCGCGGTCGGGGTAGCCGAGCGAAATGCGCATCAGAAAACGGTCCAGCTGGCTTTCGGGCAGCGCATAGGTGCCCAGCTGGTCCAGCGGGTTCTGCGTGGCAATCACGAAGAACGGCTGGGGCAGGCGGTGGCTGCGGCCTTCGATCGACACCTGCTTTTCCTCCATGGCTTCGAGCAGCGCGCTTTGCGTCTTGGGGCTGGCGCGGTTGATTTCGTCGGCCAGCAGCAGCTGCGTG
>Ga0302347_1000943_pt1 | contig 38993 bp, 35 predicted proteins | sample PhyWR1_FD_202178 | JGI IMG/M metagenome (GOLD analysis project Ga0302347, IMG submission 202178) | Leaf surface microbial communities from wheat plants in UC Gill Tract Community Farm, Albany, California, United States - DLSL W.R1 (v2)... | ecosystem: Host-associated > Plants > Phyllosphere >... | reverse complement strand
CATAAATTAAAGAATCAAAGTGAACTTCACTTCTTCTCTTCATGAGCGTTTGTAGTGCTATGCACTAGTTCTAAAGAACTTGGCAGTTGCCTTCAAACGCCCACGCTTATCGGCTGTATATTTTTAAAGATCAGCAAGAAGTTTGACTTTCTTGCTTGGCTCGCTGTGATCAGCTGAGCCTTGAATTCTACAACAGTTTTAAAGACCCTGTCAACTTTAAGTTTCTCGCTGCTTTCTCAGTGATTAAACTGTTTCAGCAGCGCAGCCTTGCATTGTAGCCCGGTTTTTCAACCGTTTTTCGAAACAAGGCCCGAATTTTGAAAATGACTTTTTATCGTCATCTGCCGACCTGCGGTCGGCAGATGCACCGCGTGGCGGTGCATCTCTTGTGCGGGCATCAATTGTCGCTCAGTTCCTGCTCGAGGGCGTCGAGGAACAGCGCAGCAACATCACAGCCAGTCTGGTCATAGATCTCCTGGAAGCAGGTCGGGCTGGTGACATTGATTTCGGTCACGCACTCGCCAATGATGTCCAGGCCCACGAGCAGCAGGCCGCGCTCCATGAGGATGGGGCCCAAGGCTTCGGCGATCTCAAAGTCCTTGGCACTCAGCGGCTGGGCCACACCCTTGCCGCCGGCCGCCAAGTTGCCGCGCACTTCATTGCCCTGGGGAATGCGCGCCAGGGAATAAGGCACAGGCTTGCCACCTATCACCAGCACCCGCTTGTCGCCAGCGACGATCTCGGGCAGGAATTTCTGCACCATCACGCTTTGCGCGCCATCGCGGTTGAGCGTCTCGATGATGCTGCCAAGATTGCGGCCATCGGCGCCCACACGGAAGATGCCCATGCCGCCCATGCCGTCGAGCGGCTTGAGGATGATGTCCTGGTGCTCGGCATGGAATGCGCGGATTTCCTGCGCATTGCGCGTGACCAGCGTGGGGCCGATGAATTCGGGGAACTCCATGATCGCCAGCTTTTCGGGATGCTCGCGCAAGGCGCTGGGCTTGTTGAGCACCTTGGCGCCTTCGCGCTCGGCCTGCTCGAGCAGATGGGTAGCGTAGAAGAACTCGCTGTCGAACGGCGGATCCTTGCGCATCAGCACCGCGTCGAATTCGGCCAGGTCCACGCGGCGCGTGCCCTGCTCGGAAAACCATTCGTCGGCATCGCCCGTCAGCACGATGTCACGCACCAGCGCCGACACCTTGCTGCCGCGCTGCCAGGAAATGCTTTGCACTTCGCAGGCGGAGATCGCATGACCGCGGCGCTGGGCTTCGCGCATCATGGCGAAGGTGGTGTCCTTGTAGATCTTGAAAGATGCGAGAGGGTCGGCGATGAAAAGAAGGTTCATGGTGGTCACAACAGTTGCAGCCTCAGGGGGCAGGCCATTCGCCGCAGAATCAGGCGTTGCGGCGGGGCAGAGACAACGCGCACTCAGGCACGGCGACCATACTGTTGCACAAATAAGGCAAGGCTGCCGGCGAGCACCCCCCACAGGGCCGAACCTATGCCGAAGATCACCACGCCGCTGAGCGTGACCAGGAAAGTGATCAGCGCCGCTTCACGGTGTTTTTCCTCGGCAAAGGCCGATGTCAGCCCCGCGCCTATGGTGCCCAGCAGCGCCAGGCCCGCGATCGCTGCGATCAGTTCGCGCGGAAAGGCAGTGAGCAAGCCGGTCACCACGGCGCCGAAAGCCCCTATCAAGATATAGAACACACCGCAGGCCGCTGCCGCTGCATAGCGCCGCCGTGGATCTGCATGGGCCTCGGGCCCCATGCAGATCGCCGCCGTGATGGCGCTGAAATTGAGCGCGAACGCGCCGAAAGGCGCGAGCACCAGCGTCACCACCCCGGTCATCGTGATCAGGCGCGACACCGGCAGCTCATAGCCCGAGGCGCGGATCACGGCAATGCCCGGCAGGTTCTGCGAAGCCATGGTCACGATGAACAGCGGCAACGCCAGGCTCACGGCCGCCGACCAGGACCATTCGGGTGCAGTGAACAACGGGCTGGCCAGCGACCAATGCACGGACGTCCAGGCCATATCGCCGGCAAATGCCGCAAGCGCCAGGCCCACAGCCAGTGTCCAGACCACGCAATAACGTGGTGCCAGACGACGCGCGACCAGATAGGTCAGCAGCATGCCCAGTACCAGCGGCAATGCGGTCTGCGCCGCCGCAAACGCCTGCATGCCAAAGCGCGCCAGCACGCCGGCCAGCAGCGCCGAAGTGATGGCCACGGGAATGTGCCGCATCAGGCGCTCCAGGGCACCGCTGGCGCCGACGATGATGGTCAGCAAAGCGGCGAGCATGAACGCGCCTACGGCCTGCGCCATGGTGAACCCGTCGCCCGCGAGGCCGGCCGTGGCCAGTACCGCCGCTCCCGGCGTCGACCAGGCGATCATCACGGGCTTGCGCAGCCACAAGGACGGCAGCACGGTGCACAGGCCCATGCCCAGGCCCAGGGCCCAGATCCAGGATGTGACCTGCGCGGGCGTGGCGCCGAAAGCCTGGGCGGCCTGGAACACCAGCGCCAGCGAACTGGCGAAAGCCACCAGCATGGCGACAAAGCCTGCCGCGACCGTGGAGAGGCTCGAATCACGAAAGAAATGCATGCCCGATTCTGTCAGAGCATGCAGGCCGCCGACGGTCGCCGGCGCGCCAGCGGCCGGCGCCTTTACAACTCGATCTTGGAGCCGAGTTCGACCACGGAATTGCTGGGCAGGCGCAGGAAGTCGGACACGCGGCTCGCGTTGCGGTGCATCTGCGCGAACAGCTTCTCGCGCCACGGCGCCATGCCCTGGCGCATGCCGGGAATGACGGCGTCGCGCGAAACGAAGTAGCTCGTTCCCATGGGGTCCAGCGGATAGCCCAGCCCGGACAGCTGGGCCAGCGCCTTGGGCAGGTCGGGCTCGTTCTTGAAGCCATAGTGCACGGTCACCTGCCAGCAATGGCTGCCCAGCGATTCGGCCTGCACGCGCTTGTCCATGCCCACCCAGGGGACCTCATGGTTGCGCACCGTGACGAACAGGTTCTGCGCATGCAGCACCTTGTTGTGCTTGAGGTTGTGCAGCAGCGCCGAAGGCACCGTGCCCGGCTCGCCCGACAGGAAGATCGCAGTGCCCGCGACGCGCTGCGGCGGATGCTGGACGAGCGCACCCAGAAAGCCCGACAGCTCGATCGACTCGCTGTGCAGGCGCTCGTGCAGCAATTGCCGGCCGCGCCGCCAGGTCATCATCAGCAGGAATACCGCGCCGCCAATGGCTAATGGGAACCAGCCGCCCTGGAACAGCTTGAGCAGGTTGGAGCTGAAGAACGCCAGGTCGATGACGAAAAAGCAGCCCGTGGCCGCCCAGCACAGCAGCCAGGGGTAATGCCAGCGGTAGCGGATCACGAAGAAGGTCAGCAAGGTGGTGATCAGCATGTCCAGGGTGACCGCGATGCCATAGGCCGCGGCCAGGTTGCCGCTGGAGCGGAACAGCATCACCGCCATGACGATGGCGGCGAACAGGCTCCAGTTGACCAGCGGGATGTAGATCTGGCCGGCCTCCTTGGCGCTGGTGTGGCGGATTTCGAGGCGCGGCAGGTAGCCCAGCTGTATGACCTGGCGCGTGACGCTGAAGGCGCCGGTGATCAATGCCTGCGAGGCAATCACCGCGGCCATGGTCGCGAGCAGCACCAGCGGCAGCAGCGCCCAGGCGGGCGCCATGCGGAAGAACGGGTTCTGCACCGCATCGGGCTGAGCCAGCAGCAGCGCGCCCTGGCCGAAGTAATTGAGCGTCAGCGCGGGCATGGCGACACCGAACCAGGCCAGGCGGATGGGCTTCTTGCCGAAATGCCCGAGGTCGGCATAGAGGGCTTCGGCGCCCGTGACGCACAGCACCACGGCGCCCAGGATGATGAAGGCCACGCCGGGCTGGCGCCAGATGAAGCCCAGCGCATGGTGCGGGCTCAGCGCAGCAAGGATTTCCGGGTGGTCGATGATCTGCCATATGCCCAGCACCGCCAGGCATCCGAACCACAGCAGCGTGATCGGCCCGAAAAACTTGCCTATTCCCGCGGTTCCGCGCTTTTGCACCGCGAACAGCGCCAGCAGCACCAGCAGCGCCAGCGGCAGCACGAACTGGCGAAAGTGCGGCGACACCACTTCGAGGCCTTCGACCGCGGAGAGCACCGAGATCGCGGGCGTGATCACGCCGTCGCCATAAAACAGCGAGGTGCCGAAAATGCCTATGGGCAGCAGCACGGCGCGCAGCCGGGGCTGATCCTTGACGGCCTGGGAAGCCAGCGCGAGCATCGCCACCAGCCCGCCTTCGCCGTTGTTGTCGGCGCGCAGCACCAGGGTCACGTATTTGAGCGAGACGATCAGCGTGAGCGTCCAGAACAGGATGGACAGCACGCCGTAGACGTTGGCATGGGTGAAAGGAACATGGCCGGAGCCAAAGACTTCCTTGACGGCGTACAGCACGCTGGTGCCTATGTCGCCGTACACCACTCCAATTGCACCCAATGTGAGTGCTGCCAGCGAGGATTTTGGATTGTTCACTGAACGCACCCGGAGCCGCTGCGGCGCCGGGTCTCCCTGTCATGGTGTGAGAGTCGTTGGGTCTCGCCGGCAGGCAGCATGCCCGCCGACGACGTCACGCATCAATCGTAGATTTCGGCGTCGGGGTTGGTGGCTTCGAGCTCATAGCTCGCCGCGAGCATCGCCAGTCGGCCGATCACGCCATACATGTAGAAGCGGTTGGGCGCGCTTGCGCCCGGGCGGGCGCCGAGTTGCGGCAGCTGGGTGCTGTGCTCGAAGGCCAGCGGCACGAAGCTCGAGCCCGGGGCGTTGAGATTCTCGTCCACGCCGCGCTCGGGGTGCATGCGGTAGAAACCGCCAACCACATAGCGGTCCATCATGTAGACCACGGGTTCGGCGACCGCATTGTTCATGCGCTCCTGCGTCAGCACGCCTTCCTGGATGATCACGTCGTGCACCGCCTGGCCGTCCTTGATCACGCCCATCTTGTTGCGCGACTTGCGCGTGAGCACTTCGAGGTCCTTGGCGTCGCGCACGGTCATCACGCCCATGCCGTAGGTGCCATGGTCGGCCTTGACCACGACGAACGGCTTTTCCTTGATGCCGTATTCCTTGTACTTGCGGCGCACCTTGGTGAGCAGCATGTCGACCTGGGCGCTGAGCCCGTCCATTCCGGTGCCGTCGTTGAAGTCCAGGCCTTCGCAGTGGGTGAACATCGGGTTGATCAACCAATGGTCAATGCCCAGCAGCTTGCCGAAGCGCTTGGAGACTTCCTCGTAGCTCTGGAAATGGCGGCTCTTGCGGCGCACGCTCCAGCCCGCGTGCAGCGGCGGCAGCAGGTATTGCTCGTAGAGCTCTTCCAGAATGCCCGGCGGGCCGGCAGACAGATCGTTGTTGAGCAGGATGGTGCAGGGATCGAAATCCTTGAGTCCCAGGCGGCGCTTGCTGCGGATCACGGGCTCCAGCGTGACCGATTCGCCGCTGGGCAGATTGATCACGGTGGTCTTCTTGATTTCGCGGCTGATGGAGCCCACGCGCACGTTGAGCCCGGCCATCTTGAAGATGCGCTGGAGCTGCACAACGTTGTTCAAATAGAACGTGTTGCGCGTGTGGTTTTCAGGAATGATCAGCAGGTTGCGCGCTTCGGGACAGATCTTTTCGATCGCCGCCATCGCCGCCTGCACTGCCAGCGGCAGCATTTCCTCGGTCAGATTGTTCCAGCCACCGGGGAAAAGATTGGTGTCGACAGGGGCGAGCTTGAACCCCGCGTTGCGGATGTCGACAGACGAGTAGAACGGAGGCGTGTGCTCCATCCATTCCAGGCGAAACCAGCGCTCGATCGCGGGCATGGATTCGAGAATACGCTGTTCAAGCTCGTTGATGGGGCCGGTCAGAGCCGTGATGAGATGCGGAACCATTGGTACCCTCAAGAGACGGTGGTGTATTGGATTGTAGGGATTTGGCAACGACGTCGGCATTTACCCACCACCGATGGTAGTCCCGACGGCGTTGCGTCAGCGCCGCCAAAAGGAGGGTGTCAGCAATGCCATGAAGCTCAGAATCTCCAGCCGCCCCAGGAGCATGGCCAGCGTGCAGACCCAGATCTGGAAATCCGTGAGTCCCGCATAGTTGGACGCGGGACCCACAGTTCCCAAGCCCGGGCCCATGCAGTGCACACTGGCCAAAATGGCGGTGAACGCGGTCACGGGATCAAGGTCGGTGAGCAGCAGCAGCATGCTCAGAGTGATCACCGTGGCGCCGTACACCAGCATGAAGGCCAGCACGGAGAAAATCATGCGATTGTCCACTACTGCCGATCCAAGCCGCACAGGTTGTACTGCCCGGGGGTGTACCAGGTGGGTCAATTCGCGCCGCGCCTGCTTGAGCAGGATCAGCATGCGCACCATTTTGATGCCGCCGCCGGTCGAACCGGCACTGGTCGCCACGCCCGACAGCAACAGCATCATCACCGGCAGGAAAACCGGCCAGCCAAGGTAGTCGACGGTGGCGAAACCCGTGGTGGTGGCGACCGAAATCACATTGAAGACGCCGTAGCGCAAGGCGTCCAGCGGCGCATAGACGCCCTTGACCCACAGCAGCAGCGCGGCAAACAGGCCACCGCCCACGAGCACGCCGATGGTGGCGCGCATTTCGGGGTCGCGCCAGAAGCCCTGCAGCTGGCCCTTGCGCATGGCAACGAAGTAGAGCGCGAAGTTGCAGCTGGCCAGCAGCATGAAGAACAGCGCCACGGCTTCGAGCAGCGGCGAGTCGAAATATGCAAAGCTCGCATCATGCGACGACAGCCCGCCCAGGCTCACGGTGGTGAACATGTGCATCAACGCGTCCATGGGCGTCATGCCCCCGGCCCAGAAAGCCAGGCCGCAGGCAATGGAGAAGATCGCATAGACGCCCCACAGCCCCTTGGCGGTCTCGGTCATGCGTGGCGTCAGCTTGGTGTCCTTGATAGGGCCCGCGGCCTCGGCGCGAAACAGCTGGCTGCCGCCCACGCCCAGCAGCGGCAGCACCGCCACGGCCAGGATCAGAATCCCCATGCCGCCCAGCCACTGCAGGAAAGTGCGCCAGACGTTGATGGACATCGGCAGGTCGTCGAGCCCGGTGAGCACCGTGGCGCCCGAGGTCGTCAGGCCCGACACGGCTTCGAAGTAGGCATGGGTGAATGATATGGGCACGTCCAGCTGGTGCAGCGCGAGCATCAGCGGCAGGCAGGCGCACAGCGGCAGCACCAGCCAGACCAGGGTCACCAGGATCACGCCGTGGCGCGGCTGCAGCTCGCGGCGAAAGCGGTTGAGCCCCAGCCACAGCACCATGCCGACAATGGCCGCGACCGCGATCGACAGCGGGTACACCCGCCATATGCTTTCATGCTGCTGCCAGGAGACGGCCAGCGGCAGCAGCATGGCGAGCGCAAACATCACCAGCAGCATGCCCAGCACGCGCAGAACGGGAAACAGATCACGCATGGTGGGGCGTCAGAAGAAGGTGGCGCTCACGCGGAACAGCTTTTCCACGTCCCGAACCAGGCGCTTGTTCGGCAGGAAGAACACCACATGGTCGTTGCTTTCGATCACCGTGTGGCTGCGCGGAATGATGACCTGGGGTTCGGGGGCGCCCTTGTCCGCTTCGGCATCCTCGAGTCCGCGCACGATCAGGCCGATATGCACATCGAGCGGCAGACGCAGATCCTCGACGCGCCGGCCGACGACGCGCGAGCTCTTGCGGTCGCCACGGGCGACGATTTCCAGCGCTTCGGCCACGCCCCGGCGCAGGCTGTGCACGGCCTGCACATCGCCGCGGCGCGCGTAGGCCAGCAATTCGCCCAGCATCGCCTGGGCCGGCGACAGCGCGATGTCGATCTGCGTGCCGTGCATCAGGTCGGCATAGGTGCGGCGGTTGATCAGCGACAGCACACGCGTCGCGCCCATGCGCTTGGCCAGCAGGCAGGACATGATGTTGTCCTCGTCGTCGTCGGTCAGCGCGAGGAACAGGTCTACATCCTCGACGCTCTCGTCGCCCAGCAGATCCTCATCGGTAGGGTCGCCCTGCAGCACCAGCACGTTGGTGGGCAGCACAGCCGCGAGTTCGGTGCAGCGCTGTTCGTTCTCTTCGAGCACCTTGATGTGGAACTGGCCCGGCACCTGGGCCAGCTGGCTTGCCAGGCGCTGGCCGACGCGGCCACCACCGACAATCATGATGCGGCGCACGGGCTTGGCCTGCTGGCCGCGCGGGCGGTGCAGCGCGCTGAGGATTTCAGGCAGGTGCTCGCGCGCGGCAAGCACGAAGACCTCATCGCCGGGCTCGATCAGCGTCATGCCGTCACAGCGCACGAAGCGATCGGGCTCGTCGGCAAAGCGCCGGTAGATCGCGACCAGGCGCATTGCCAGGTCGGGCATGCTGTCGCGCAGCTCGCCTATGCGCAGGCCCACGGCCGGCGCGCCGGCGCGCGCGCGCGCCGAAGCCAGGCAGGCGCGGCCGCCGGCAAACGCGCGCACCTGCAGCGACTCGGGATACTCGATGAGCTTGCCGATGTAGCGCGTCAGCGACTCTTCGGGGCAGATGATGCGGTCGACCGCAAAACCTTCCTTGCCCAGCAGCGGCGAATCGGGCGCGAAGCCCGAGGATCGCACGCGCGCGATGCGGGTCGGCACGCTGAACATCATGTCGGCGACCTTGCAGCACACCAGATTGGTTTCATCGAGCGCCGCGCAGGCAATCAACAGGTCGGTGTCGCGCGCGCCGGCCTCGGCCAGCACCGCGGCATCGGTGCCGTTGCCGACCACGCCGCGCAAGTCGAAGCGCGTCTGCAGCTCGCGCAGCCTGCGGCTGTCGGTGTCGATCACGGTGATGTCGTTTTGTTCGGACACCAGGCTTTCGGCCACGCTGTAGCCCACGCGTCCCGCACCCAGAATGATGATTTTCATGAAATTCGCTGGTGATGCCGGACGCGGGTAGTCTTCAGACGCGGACTTCGCCGTCGCCCAGCACCACGTACTTGAGCGAAGTCAGGCCTTCTATGCCCACGGGGCCGCGCGCATGGAACTTGTCGGTGCTGATGCCGATTTCCGCGCCCAGGCCGTACTCGAAGCCGTCGGCAAAGCGGGTGCTGGTGTTGACCATCACGCTGGCCGAATCGACTTCGCGCAGGAACTGCTGCGCATGGCGATGGTCGGTCGTGAGAATGGCTTCGGTGTGGGCGCTCGAATAGCGGTTGATGTGGGCGATGGCCTCGTCCACACCGGCCACGACCTTGATGCTGATGATGGGCGCGAGGTATTCCTCGCTCCAGTCCTGCTCGGTCGCGGCCACGAGCTGGGCGCCGGCCACGCCTTGCAGCAGCGCCAGGGATTCAGGACAGCCGCGCATCTCCACGCCCTTGGCGGCAAACACCGCACCGATGGCGGGCAGGAATTCGGCCGCGACCGCGCGCGCCACCAGCAGGCTTTCGCTCGCGTTGCAGGGGCTGTACTTGCTGGTCTTGGCGTTGTCGGCGACCTTGACCGCCATCGCGAGATCGCAAGGGTCGTCGACATAGGTATGGCAGTTGCCGTCCAGGTGCTTGATGACCGGCACCTTGGCTTCGCGGCTGATGCGCTCGATCAGGCCCTTGCCGCCGCGTGGAATGATCACGTCGACATACTCGGGCATGGCGATCAGCTGGCCCACGGCCTCGCGGTCGGTGACCTGCACCAGCTGCACCGCGTGCTCGGGCAGGCCGGCTTCGGCCAGCGCCTGCTGCACCAGCCGGGCCAGCGCCTGGTTGGAGGCGATCGCTTCGGAGCCGCCGCGCAGAATGCAGGCGTTGCCGCTCTTGATCGACAGGCTTGCGGCTTCGATGGTGACGTTGGGGCGGCTTTCGTAAATCATGCCGAATACGCCGATGGGCACGCGCATCTGGCCCACGCGTATGCCGCTGGGCTGCTGCTTCATGCCGACGATCTCGCCGATCACGTCGGGCATCACCGCGAGCTGCTCGCAGCCCTGGGCGCAGGTCTCGAGCACCTTGGGCGTGAGGCGCAGACGGTCGACCATGGGCGCCGACAGGCCGTTGGCCTCGGCCGGCACCAGGTCGAGCGCGTTGTCGGCCTGCAGTGCGGCGGTGTTTTCACGCAGCAGCCGCGCCAGCGCCAGCAGCGCACGGCTTTTGGTGGCCGCCGAGGCGCGGGCCATCTGCGCCGAGGCAGCTTTGGCCTGGGCACCAAGGGTGTGTGTGTATTCCACGATATTGAGCGCGTTCATGCCGCGATTTTGACCGAGTTGGCGCGCTCTGACTGCCGGGTGGCGCAGAAGCCTCATTTCCAAGCGTGCCGCAGCCCCCGGCTTGACGGCACAATGGATGCGTTGCTTCCCAGGAGAAACGGACATGACCGTCAATACCGCACTGTTTGAACTGCATGCGCTGCAACAGGCGCTGCAGCAGCTGTCGGCCGGCAAGATCACGGCCAGCGAGCTCAGCGCCCAGGCGCGCGCCACCCCGCACCTGCTCGCGCGCCTGCCGCCGCGCTATGGCCAGGTGCTGCAAGACCTTCTTGACCGGCTCGAAGCGAGCGCGCTGTTCACCGAAGAAAGCTGCTCGTTCAGCCAGAGCGAGCTGCTGACCCATTTGCAGGGCTGGGCCGACAAGGCGCAGGAAACGCTGGAACTTACGCCGCAAGTGCCGGAATGACTGCCCTTTGCTGAAGCCCCCCGTTCGTGACGACTCCGTCGAACCATGAACGGCCTGCGCTCCAGCCTGAGCACAGGACGACAAATCAATGGATTAGCGATGGGTGAATTGTGGAAAACAGCGGCATCAAGCAAATAAATACCGTTCGCCCTGAGCCCGTCGAAGGGCGTGTTAGGGCGTGTTAGGGCGGAGTCTGCGTTAGATAACTACCCCATAGAAACAGACTTTGCCTGCGGCATAGGCCGTACGTTCATCCTTCGACAAGCTCAGGACGAACGAAAACCAACAGAGCCTCTGCTGTTTCTTGATAACGCCTGACGAGGCGAGCCTCGTCCAATTCGCTCAGGGCGAACGAGGATACAAGAACGCCCGGCCCTCGAACTTGAAACAGCGCCTTATTTGAAGGATTGCACCATTTCAAATGCCAGCCGGCGCAGTGCCTGCCAGCCGTCCTGCGGCCAGCCCGGGGCCTTGAGGCCCTTGACGATGCCGTCGACGGTGTGTGCCGACTGCAGCAGCTGCGCCGCGGCCTGGTCGTTCAACCGCGGCACGATGCGCTCGAAGAAGCGCTCCTTGGCACCCCAGATGCGCTGCTCGCGCAGCGCCATGGGCAGCGGACGCCCGCCCGCAATCGCGTCCTTGACACGATGGAGTGCACGGATGTCCTCGGCCAGCGCCCAATGCACCAGCACTTCGGCCACGCCTTCGGCCTGCAGGCCGTCGAGCATGCGCTGCACGCGCGCCAGCTGCCCCGACAGCACCGCGTCGGACAGCTTGAACACGTCGTAGCGCGCGACGTTGAGCACGGCCTGCTCTATTTGCTCGCCGTGCAGCTCGCCGGCCGGGTACAGCAGCGCGAGTTTCTGGATTTCCTGGTGCGCGGCCAGCAGATTGCCTTCGACGCGGTCGGCGAAGAACTGCAGCGCGCGCTGGCCTTCCTCGCCCGCGACCACGCGCTGGCCCTGGGCCGCAAGCCGCTGGGCGATCCAGGGCGGCAGCGCCGCGCGCTCGATGGGATCGATCTGCAGCGTGACGCCATGCGCGTCCAGCGCCGAGAACCAGGCGCCGGTCTTGGTCGCCTTGTCCAGGCGCGGCAGCATGACCAGCGTCAGCGTGCTGTCGTTGCCCTGGGCGGACTCGGCAATCTGCTGCAATGCCTGGCTGCCGTCCTTGCCCGGCTTGCCCGAAGGAATGCGGATCTCGAGGATCTGCTTGTCGGCGAACAGCGACAGCGAGCCACCCGCGGCCAGCACGGCACTCCAGTCGAAGTGCGCGCCGGCCACAGTGTGGCTGCTGCGCTCGGAATAACCCGCGGCGCGCGCCGCGGCGCGGATCGCGTCGGCAGCTTCCTGCTGCTGCAACGGCTCGTCGCCGTGCAGCGTGTAAAGCGCGCGCAGGCCCTTGCCGAGGTGGGCCTGGAGCTGGTTCAGGCCAAGCTGCATGCCGCCCTCACAGTGTCTTCACGGCCGCGAGCCGGCGCAGCAGCTGCTGCACCAGATCGGTCTGCATGTTGCGGTAGAGCAGCAGCTCTTCCGCCTCTTTGGACAGGGCAATGGTTTCGTTGTAGCTGATGTCGCGCTGCTGCAGCAGTTCGGTGTCGGGAATGACATCGTCGCCATTGGGCTTGCGCAGCTTGAAGCGCAGGCGCAGGCGCAGCTGCAGTTCGCGCACCTGGCCCGAGGCGTTGAGACCCACGACCACGCGCTCCTGGCGCTCGCTGATCAGCTCGAAGATGACTTCGGCGTCATCGGGCGAGCGCGGATCGCGCAGCACCGTGAGCTTCTCCGTCGAAGACGACAGCGTGCGCTCGAGTTCGCGCGCCAGCATCGAGCCGCGCGGCGCCTGGATGAACAGCGAATGGAAGGCGAACTGGGGCACGCCGCGCAGGCGGAAGCCGCACGCCGCAAACAGAGGCACCACGGACACCAGGGAGAGCAGCGTGCGTTTGCGCATGTCAGACCACCACGTTCACCAATCGGCCCGGCACCACCACCACTTTCTTGGGGGCGGCACCTGCGGCCTGTTTCAGGAAAGCGTCGCTGGCCAGGGCCAGGCGCTCGATCTCGGCCTTGTCGGCCGTCGCGGCGACGCGGATCGAGCCGCGCAGCTTGCCGTTGACCTGCAGCATGAGTTCGATCTCGTCCTGGACCAGGGCATTGGCATCGACCTGGGGCCAGGGCGCGTCGAGCAGTTCGCCCAGATGCTGGCTGTAGCCCAGGCTGCTCCACAGCGCATGCGTGACGTGGGGCGTGGCCGGGTAGAGGCAGCGCAGCAGGATGCCGAAGCCTTCGATCGCCGCGATCTGGCCGTCGGGCGTATCCGTGCCCTTGAAGCTTTCGAGCGCGTTGATCATCTTCATCGCGCCCGAGACCACGGTGTTGTACTGCATGCGCTGGTAGTCGTAATCCACCTGCTTGAGCACGGTATGGATTTCGAGGCGCAGCGCCTGGGCGTCCTTGCCGAAGGCCACTCCCGACAGGTCGCGCGCGCTCGCACCCACGGCATCGGCCGCGGCATAGTCGCCGGCCAGCAGCTTGAAGCCGTAGTTGTAGACCCGGCGCAGGAAGCGGTAGCTGCCTTCGACCGCGGCGTCGTTCCACTCGAGCGTGGCTTCGGGCGGCGCGGTGAACATGGTGTACAGGCGGGCGGTATCGGCGCCGTACTTGCTGATCAGCTCCTGCGGATCGATGCCGTTGTTCTTGGACTTGGACATGGTGCCCACGCCCTCGTAGTCGATGGCCGTGCCCACGGGCAGCAGGCCGTCGGCGCTGTCGACCGCGGTCTTGAGCTGGGCGCCGACGATCTTGCCGGCGTCATCGAGCACATGCTCGACGTCCTTGGGCCAGAAGTATTCCTTCGCGCCCTTGGCCGTGCGGCGGCTGTAGATGTGGTTGAGCACCATGCCCTGGGTCAGCAGCTGCGAGAACGGCTCATCGAAGGTCACCAGGCCCAGGTCGCGCATCACCTTGGTCCAGAAGCGCGCATACAGCAGGTGAAGAATCGCGTGCTCGATGCCGCCGATGTACTGGTCCATGCCGCTGCCGCGCATCCAGTACTCGGTGCCCGCACCGACCATCTGTTCGCTGTTCTTGGCGTCGCAATAGCGCATGAAGTACCACGAGCTGTCGACGAACGTGTCCATCGTGTCGGTCTCGCGACGCGCGGGCTTGCCGCAGCAGGGGCAGACCACGCCCGCATGGAAGACTTCGCTCTTGACCAGCGGATTGCCCGAGCCATCGGGCACCAGGTCCTGCGGCAGCACCACGGGCAGGTCCTTTTCGGGCACCGGCTGGGCGCCGCAATCTTCGCAATGGATGATGGGGATGGGCGTGCCCCAGTAGCGCTGGCGGCTCACGCCCCAGTCGCGCAGGCGCCAGGTGGTCTTCTTCTCGCCCAGCCCCTTGGCGCCGACCAGCTCGGCGACCTTGTCGACCGCCTGCGCATGGCCCAGGCCGTCGAGCACGCCGGAGTTGACGCAAACCGACTTCTGCTTGTCGCCGTAGGAGTCTGCCCAGGCTTCGGTCGAGAAGCTTTCGCCTTCGACAGCCACGACCTGGCGGATAGGCAGGCTGTATTTCTTGGCAAACGCGAAATCGCGCTCGTCATGTGCGGGCACGCCCATCACGGCGCCGTCGCCATAACCCATCAGCACGTAGTTGCCGACCCACACTTCGACCGACTCGCCGGTCAGCGGATGGGTGACGAACAGGCCCGTGGCCATGCCTTCCTTTTCCTTGACCGCGAGTTCGGCTTCGGTGGTGCCGCCCTTCTTGCATTCCTCGATGAAGGCGGTCAGCGCGGGGTTGGACGCGGCCGCATGCGTGGCCAGCGGGTGCTCGGGCGCCACGGCGCAGAACGTCACGCCCATGACGGTGTCGGCGCGCGTGGTGAACACGTACATCTTGCCGTCCTGGATCAGCTGGCCCTGGGCGTCGCGGATGTCATGCGTGAACGCGAAGCGCACGCCGCTCGACTTGCCGATCCAGTTTTCCTGCATCAGGCGCACCTTGTCGGGCCAGCCGGTCAGCGTGGCCTTGTCGTTGCCGACCTGCACGTGGTCCAGCAGCTCCTGGGCGTAATCGGTGATCTTCAGGTAATAGCCCGGGATCTCGCGCTTTTCGACCAGGGCGCCGGTGCGCCAGCCGCGGCCGTCGATGACCTGCTCGTTGGCCAGCACGGTCTGGTCGACCGGATCCCAGTTCACGACCTGGGTCTTGCGATAGGCAATGCCCTTGTCGAGCATCTTCAGGAACAGCCACTGGTTCCAGCGGTAGTACTCGGGGTCGCAGGTCGCGACTTCGCGGCTCCAGTCGATTGCCAGGCCCATCGACTGCATCTGCTTCTTCATGTAGGCGATGTTGTCGTAGGTCCACTGCGCGGGCGGCACCTTGTTCTTCAGTGCCGCATTTTCCGCGGGCAGGCCGAACGCGTCCCAGCCCATGGGCATCAGCACGTTATAGCCCTTCATGCGCAGATGGCGCGTGAGCATGTCGTTGATCGTGTAGTTGCGCACATGGCCCATGTGCAGCTTGCCGCTGGGGTACGGCAGCATCGAGCAGGCATAGAATTTCTTCTTGCTGTCGTCTTCGGTGACACGGTAAGCGTCACGGGCAGCCCAGTGCTCATGCGCCGCGCGCTCGAGCTCGATATGGTTGTATTTGTCTTGCATGATGGAGAGCGGGTTCCGGCAGCAGGGCGCCGGTGAAAGCCAAGGTCAACCGGGATTTTAGGCCGGACGCCACACCGCACCGGCGTGACCGGCTATCTCCCTGCGCAAAGCCCCGTGCGCCAGCGCTTGAAAAAGGGTTTTGGACGCGCTGCGCGCCGGCCCGTGCGGCTCTTGCCTATGCTGTGAAACCGTCCGGGCCGGCGCGGCTCGGCGCATGGAACTTGTGTCCCGACCTTCGGTCTCACCCCGTCTTTCCCCCCTTCCCCCGCTTTCTTGAGGAGCCATTTCTGGTGCATTGGTCATTGATTTCCGAGCTGGAGCCCTGGATGCAGTCCATCGCGGGCCTGGCCCTGCTCGCGCTGCTGGCGTTCGTCAGCCGCTATCTGGCGCAATTCTTCCTGCAGCGCGTCGTGCGCCGGGTGCGCCTGGGCCTGGCCGCGAACTGGGCCGAGATCCTGCTGCACGACAAAGTCATGCGCCGGCTTGCGCAGACCGTGCCATGGCTGGTGGTGCAGATCGGCATGGCGGGCGTTCCCCATCTTCCGGCACGGTTCCATGGCCTGCTGCTGAACCTTGCGGTCGCGGTCAGCATCGTGCTGGTGCTGCGCACCTTCAACGCCCTGCTCGATGCGATGAACGAGGCCCACGAGCGCAAGGAGCGGCTCAAGCCCTCCATGCATTCGATCAAGAACTATGTGCAGCTGGGCCAGTTGCTGGCCGTGCTGGTCGCGGCCGTGCTGATCATGGCGACGATGCTGGACCGTTCGCCGCTGCTGCTGCTGTCGGGCCTGGGCGCGCTGTCGGCCGTGCTGATGCTGGTCTTCAAGGACACCATCCTGTCGTTCACCGCGGGCGTGCTGCTCGGCTCGAACGACATGATCCGCGTCGGCGACTGGGTCGAAATGCCCCAGGTCGGCGCCGATGGCTTCGTGATCGACATCGCGCTCAACATCGTCAAGGTGCAGAACTGGGACAAGACCATCACCACCATTCCCACCTGGAAGCTGATGAGCGACAGCTTCAAGAACTGGCGCGGCATGTCGCAGTCGGGCGTGCGCCGCATACGCCGCGCGCTGCGCATAGACGCCGACACGATTCGCGTGCTCGACGCGACGCAGCTCGAGCAACTGTCGCGCATCGCTCTGCTCAAGGACTATCTGGCCGAAAAGCGCGCCCAGACCGCGGCGCTGCCGGCGTCCGCCATGGCACAGTCGGCGCCTTTCCACCCGCTGCAGCTCACCAACCTGGAGCTGCTGCGCGCCTATGCCTATGCCTATCTGAACGTGCACCCGGGCATACAGCACGACACCTACCTGCTCGCGCGCACGCTCGAACCCACGACCGAAGGCGTGCCGCTGGAGCTGTACTGCTACACCTCGACGTCGATCTGGGTCGAATACGAAAACATCCAGGGCAGCATCTTCGACCACCTGATAGGCGTGCTGCCCGAGTTCGGCCTGCGGCTGTACCAGCGGCCTTCGGGCAGCGATGTGCTGTCGGGGCTGCGTCCGCTGGCGCAGGGCAGCCAGGCGCAGGGCCTGGGGCCGCGCGAGGGGCCGCCAAGGCAGGCGGATCAAGGGCTTTGACGCCAAGCGTGCGTTCATCCTTCGACAAGCTCAGGACGAACGGATAGCCGTCTAGCGCTGCGCGGTCTGCGCCGGCTCGGCGACAAAGCCTATGCGCGTGAGCCCGGCCGCATGGGCCCAGCCCATCACCGCCACCACCCGGCCATAGGGCACGGCGGCATCGGCGCGCAACTGCAGTTCGGCCTGGGGCTGGGCCGCTCCCAGCGCCGCGAGGCGTTCGCGCAGCGCGGTCTCCGGCAGTTCCTCGCCATCGACCCACAGCCGTCCCTGGGCGTCGACTTCGAGCGCAATCGCTTGCGGCGGCGTAGGCGGCGCGACCGGCGTCGTGCCCTGGGCCTGGGGCAATTGCACGCGCAGCGCGGCCGCCAGCACGGGCGCGGCAAGAATCAGAATGACGACCAGCACCAGCATCACGTCGACCAGCGGCGTGACGTTGATACCGCTCAGCGGCTCGGGAGAGGAGCCGGTGCGACGGTCGAAGCGGCCGAATGCCATGGCGCCAGCGTCAGGCAGCAGGCCCGGCGGCTTCGCCAAAGACGGCCTGCAGATCGTGGGCAAAGCCTTCGAGATCGGCTTCGATGCGACCCGCGCTGCGGCCCTGCAGGTTGTAGCCCAGCACTGCGGGAATCGCCACGGCCAGACCGGCCGCGGTCATCACCAGCGCTTCGCCCACCGGCCCCGCAAGCTGGGCGATGCCGATTTGCTGGCTGTCGGCCAGCAGCGTCAATGCATGGTGAATGCCCCAGACCGTGCCCAGCAGGCCGACGAATGGCGCGAGCGTGCCGACCGAGGCCAGCAACACCTGGCCCCATTGCAAAGGGGTGCTGCCGGCCTGAAGCGCGGCGCGCAGGCCGCGCGTGAGCTGGCCCGAGGCCGCGCCTTGCTGGGCCAGCGGCAGGCCCGCGTCGGTGGAGGCAATGGGGGGATGCTGGGCGGCCAGCGCATCGACCAGCGGCAGCACCAGGCCGCTGCGGTCCAGTGATGCAACCTGCTCCCGGGCCGTCGCCAAGGAAGGCGCGCGCCAGAATGCTGCCACACACTGCGGCACCTCACGGCGGCTGCGCGCCAGCAGCCAGGCCTTGTAGCCCATGACCACCCAGCTCGCGACCGACAGCAGCAGCAGCAGCAAGGCCGTGGCCTGCGTGACCGCGTCGCCTTGGGTGAGCCAGAGCCAGCGGTCCATGGTTTGGATCAGCGCAGGCCGAGCACGTCGAACATGTCGAACATGCCCTGGGGCTTGTCCGCGAGGAAGCGCACGGCGCGCAGGCTGCCCTGGGCGTAGGTTTCGCGGCTCGAGGACTTGTGCGTGATTTCAATGCGCTCGCCGATACCGGCAAACAGCACCGTGTGGTCGCCGACGATGTCGCCGCCGCGCACCGTCGCAAAGCCTATGGACGAGGGGTCGCGCGCGCCGGTATGGCCGTAGCGCTCGTAGACCGCGCATTCGGCGAGGTCGCGGCCCAGCGCGTCGGCAATCACTTCGCCCATCTTGAGCGCCGTGCCCGAAGGGGCATCGACCTTGTGGCGGTGGTGGGCTTCGACGATTTCGATGTCATAGCCCGTGGACAGGGCCTTGGCCGCCATTTCGAGCAGCTTGAGCGTGACGTTCACGCCCACGCTCATGTTCGGCGCGAGCATCACCGCGACCTGCTTGGCGCCTTCGGCCAGCGTCTTCTTGTCTTCATCGCTGAAGCCGGTCGTGCCTATCACCAGCTTCACGCCCAGGTCCTTGCAGACTTCGAGGTGGGCCAGCGTGCCTTCGGGGCGCGTGAAATCGATCAGCACCTGGGCCTGGGCCAGTCCTTGGCGCAGGTCGGACGTGATGACCACGCCGCTGGCGCTGCCCAGGAAGGCCGTGGCATCGATGCCCAGCGCCGGGCTGCCCGGCACGTCGAGCGCGCCCGCGAGCACGCAGTCCTCGCTGTTATGGATGGCTTCGATCAGCATGCGGCCCATGCGGCCGGAAGCGCCGGCAACGGCAATACGATGGCGCCCGGCGGCGGGCGAGGAATTCGCGGTCATGGTGGTAATCCTGGGAAAGCGGCCGGCAGCGCAGGCGGCCGGCACAAAAATCAGCGGCCTGGCGCTTCGAGCGGCGGGTACTGCTTGGTGGCGTCCGCGGGCGCGAGCACTTCGGCATCGGCGGCCGACGGGGCGGCCGCGGGGAAGCGCGCGAGCTGCTCCGGCGTGGCCTCGAGCTGCGGCACTTTGCCGCCGGCTTTCTTCGAGCCCAGGGTCGCGACGAAGTCGGCTTCGGACGGCATTTCATCGCCTTCGTGGCGCACCAGGCGGTCGCCTTCGAAGAACACCGTCAGCTTGCGGGTCTGGATTTCTACATCCTTGCGCTTGAGCGTGAACACATATTCCCAGCGATCCGCGTGGAACACGCTGGTCAGCAGCGGCGTGCCGAGGATGTCGCGCACCTGCTGGCGGCTCATGCCGGGCGCCAGGGCCTCGACCTGTTCACGGGACACGAAATTGCCCTGAACCACTTCGACCTTGTAAGGAGTGATTGCGCTGGCAGCGCTGGCGATGCGCTGGCTCGCGCTGTCAAGGCTGCTGCAGGCAGCCAGGACGGCAACGACCACAACAGTCAGCGCCAGACGGGCACTGCAACGGGCTTGGACATGCATGGGTATGGCTTAGGGGATATGATTCAAATCATTGTAGCGGCTGGTCCTTCCAGTACTCGACATTCTCCACACCCTCGGTGCGAGGGCCATTTCTGTTGCCTGTGCTGCGCCGGTACCGGATATGCTCGCAGGCACTCCCAAAGACCCTGTCATGACGAATATCGACGAACTCAAAAGCACGGGCCTCAAGGCCACCCTGCCCCGCCTCAAGATTCTGGAAATCTTCCAGAAAGGCGCGCAACGCCACATGACTGCCGAAGACGTGTTCCGCGTGCTGCTCGACGAGCGCTCCGACATCGGCCTGGCCACGGTCTACCGCGTACTGACGCAGTTCGAACAGGCGGGCATTCTGATCCGCAGCAATTTCGAAAGCGCCAAGGCGGTCTACGAACTCAACGAAGGTCAGCACCACGACCATTTCATCTGCACCGTCTGCGGCAAGGTCGAAGAGTTCTACGATGCGGAAATCGAGAAGCGCCAGGTGCAGATCGCCAAGGCCAAGGGCTGGGTGATCCATGACCACGCGATGTCGCTGTACGGCCAATGCACGACTTGCGCCAAGGGCGCTCCCGGCCACCGCTGAAACAGTCACACACAAAAAAGGCGCCTTTCGGCGCCTTTTTGCATTGGGCTGCATTTCAACCCTTGCCCTGCTCCATCGCGCGGCGATGGCGGTCAATGAATTCCTGGTAGGTGTCTATGCCCCGCAGCTGCAAAATGGTGTTGCGCACCGCGGCTTCGACCAGCACGGCGATGTTGCGCCCCGCAACCACCTGGATCACGGCCTTGAGCACGGGCACGCCCAGCACGTCCTGGGTCAGCGGCTCATACGGCATGCGCTCGTATTCGCGCTCCAGCGTTTCCTTGCGCACCAGGTGCACGATCAGCTTGAGGCGCATCTTGCGGCGCACCGCGGTCTCGCCAAAGATGGCGCGGATGTCGAGCAGGCCTATGCCACGCACTTCCAGCAGGTTCTGCAGCAGCTCGGGGCATTTGCCCTCGATCGTCGCCTGGTTGATGCGATACAGGTCGACGGCGTCGTCGGCGACCAGGCCGTTGCCGCGCGAAATCAGTTCGAGCCCCAGCTCGCTCTTGCCCAGACCCGACTCGCCGGTGATCAGCACGCCCATGCCCAGAATGTCCATGAACACGCCATGCATGGTGGTGCGGTCGGCGAAATGCTTGGACAGATAGGCGCGCAGCACGTCGATCACGAACGCCGAGTTCTCGTCGGTCGAGAACATCGGAATCTGCGCCTGCTCGCACATGGACAGCAGCTCGGGCGGCGCGACCTGGCCGTCGGCCAGCACCAGCACCGGCGGCTGCAGGGTCACGATGCGGGCGACACGGCGCTGACAATCCACGGAGGTCGACTTGGAGAGGTAAGCGATTTCGCGCTCGCCGAGCACCTGCAGACGATAAGGGTGGATGTAATTGAGGTAACCGACCAGGTCGGCACCGGAGCGCGCCGAGCGCACGGCCATTTCATCGAAACGCCGCTCCGAAGCCCCCAGGCCCGCAACCCACTCCCAGCGCAGGGAGGTACGGAACGCCTGAAACAACAGGTCGGCGCTGATTGCATTCGGTCGCATGGAGGGGACCGGTCAGGTGATCAGGACAGCGGCGCTGCCGTCGACTGCCAGCGGGCCAGCATCTCGTGCAGCAGCTCAGCGTCGTCGCAGGCCTTGATTTGTTCGCGCAATCCGGTGTCGCTGAGCAGTTCGGCGATCTCGGACAGGATTTCCAGGTGCTTTTGCGTCGCCGCTTCAGGCACCAGCAGGAAAATCAGCAGGCCCACGGGCTGCTCGTCCGGGGCATCGAAGCCAATCGGATTGGCCAGCTGGAAGACGGCCGCCATCGGCGCCTTCAAGCCCTTGATGCGGCCATGGGGAATGGCGACACCATGACCCAGCCCGGTGGAGCCCAGGCGCTCGCGCGCGAACAGGCTGTCGGTGATCAGCGCACGGGACAGACCATGCAGACTTTCAAACAACAGCCCGGCTTCTTCGAAAGCGCGTTTCTTGCTGGTGGCGTCGACGCTCACGAGGACTTGAGCGGCAGGCAGGATGGAGGCTAGACGGTTCATGGTGTTAGGGAGGAATTATGCACGCTCCGCTCCAACGGTGCCGCGAATACCCGAGGCACGTGAAAAAGCCGCCTTGCGGCGGCTTTTGCTGTCAGATGGCTCCTATATTTCGCCAACGTGGCGACAGGGACTACATATCAGGCCTGGGCGAGCACCATTGCGTCACGCTTGGGCGTATCGAAACGCCCTGATTGCAAGCGTGTCTTGTGCTCCACGACCTTGCGGTCCAGCTTGTCGACCAGTGCATCGACGGCGGCATAGAGATCGAAGTGCGCACTCTGGGCAAACAGGTCACTGCCCTTGACGCGTACCGTACATTCAGCGCGCTGGCGTTTGTCTTTTTCCTTTTGGTTCTCCACGGTCAGCAAAACCTTTACATCCACTACCTGATCGAAGTGTCGAAGAATCCGCTCGAGCTTGCTCATCACATAGCTGCGCAATGCCGGGGTCACCTCCAGATGGTGACCACTGATAATCAAATTCATACGAAAGCCTCCTTGCCCAAGGTAAAGAAAGCCCCTGCCAGCAACACTGTCACTGGCCGGGCTTGCAAGCTTGAATGCGCATTCGTTGCTTGGGTTCACTATGCGCCCAGCACCAACCAAATGCAAACCGATACTGGTATTCCGCAGTAGGTTTTGGGTCGGCTTTGCCCAAATGTCGGAAAACCACGCACAATCGTTGGAGTTGATGCACTACGCCCGGCCGGCCTGCTTTCACCGCGCCGCGCGCGGATGCAAGAGGAACAAGACCGGCCCCGGGCCTTAAAATCCTGTCAGGTAAGGACCCGCACCCTGCCCAGGCCTTGATCGCAACCATTCGTACCCATGAACCAGTCCAGCCTTTCCGCCCTGCACACCTCTGCCCTGACTTCGCTGCCCCTGCTGGCGCGCGGCAAGGTCCGCGACAACTACGCCGTGGGCGACGACCGCATCCTGATGGTCGCCAGCGACCGCCTGTCGGCCTTCGACGTGATCATGGGCGAGCCCATTCCCGGCAAGGGCGTGCTGCTGACGCAAATGGCCTTGTTCTGGTTCGACAAGCTGGGTCACATCTGCCCCAACCACCTGACGGGTGAATCGCCCGAGAGCGTGGTGACTCCGGCTGAACTGCCCCAGGTGCAAGGCCGCTCGATGCTGGTCAAGCGCCTCAAGCCCATCCTGGTCGAAGCCGTGGTGCGTGGTTACCTCGCCGGCAGCGGCTGGCAGGAATACCAGGCCACCCAGTCGGTCTGCGGCGTGCCCCTGCCTGCCGGCCTGACCAATGCCGCCAAGCTGCCCGAGCCCATCTACACACCCGCGGCCAAGGCCGAAATGGGCGACCATGACGAGAACATCACGTTCGAGCGCACGGTCGAAATGGTCGGAGTGGAACTGGCCACGCGCATCCGCGACCTGAGCATCCAGATCTACAAGGAAGCCGCGGCGATCGCGCTGACCAAGGGCATGATCATTGCCGACACCAAGTTCGAGTTCGGCCTGACCGACGACGGCGAACTGGTGCTGATGGACGAAGTGCTGACGCCCGACAGCTCGCGCTACTGGCCCGTCGAAGGCTATGCCGACGCGCTGGCCGCAGGCACCAACCCGCCGAGCTACGACAAGCAGTTCGTGCGCGACTGGCTCGAACAGGCCAAGGTCAACGGCAAGGCCTGGGACAAGACCGCGCCCGCACCGCGCCTGCCCCAGGAAGTGATCACCAAGACCGCGGCCAAATACCGTGAAGCCTTGGATCGCCTGACGGCCTGATTCTTCCTGCGCGTCTCAATGAACCGGCCCTTGTGGCCGGTTTTGTTTTTTGGGGCTTTTCTGCGGGCAGGCCGTTCATCCTTCGAGTTCAGGATCAGGGCTCACAGGGCTTTTCCGAGGCATGGGTGAAGTCAACCGTTAGCGAGCGCCCGCCGCCCCGTTCGTGGTGAGCCTGTCGAACCATGAACGGCTGTTCTCAGACCTGGAGCGCAGGCCGTTCATCCTTCGACGCGGCCGGCGAGGCAAGCTCAGGACGAACGGGGAAAGAGATCAGTTCAATGCCATGCTCAGCTTGCGCCGATAGCTGTTGAGCATGGCCGTGGTCTCGTCTTCCTGGTGCGCCGACTTGCCCATCAGCTCGATGCCGCCGGCGGTCTTGCCCGGCACGCTGGCGTCGGCCTTGGGCTTGGCTGGCGTCAGCAGCTCGAGCACACCGACATACAGCTTGCGCGCCGCGTCCTGGTTCCAGGTCTTGTCGCGCATGATGATCTCGAGGAGTTCGTCCATGGCTTCGGTCCACTGGCCTTCGGCGACCAGCACCCGGGCCTTGTCGAAGCGGGCTTCGAAATCGCGGCGGTTGGCGGCGATCAGCGCGTCGAAATCCTCGAGCGGCCAGTTGCCGCGCTCGTTGGTGTCGACAAACTTCAGCGCGTCGAGCCAGCGCGACAGCGCGTCGAAGCGCAGCGCCAGCGGAATGCGCTTGAGCGGCTCGCGCAGCAGGGCCTCGGCTTCCTCGAAACCGCCGGTGGCGATCAGCAGGCGCAGGTAATCGAAGCGCGCATCGTCATTGCCCGGATCGGCGGCCAGCGCATCGGCGAGCTTTTGCAGCGCCGCGCCGGTGTCGCCGGCTTCGAGCAGTTGCTGGGCTTCGTCGACATCGGATTCGGCCGCGAGCGTGGCTTCGGAAGGCAGGTGCTTGTCGAGGAAGGCGCGCAGCTGGCCTTCGGACTGGGCACCCATGAAGCCGTCGACAGGACGGCCGCCCATCATCAGCACGCAGGTCGGCACCGAGCGGATGCCGAACATGCCGGCGAGCTGCTGCTCCTGGTCGGAATCGATCTTGACCAGCTTGAAACGGCCGGCATAGTCGACCTCGAGCTGGTCGAGCAACGGGCCCAGGGTCTTGCAGGGACCGCACCAGGGGGCCCAGAAGTCCACCAGCACAGGCACGTCCATCGAGGCGGCAACCACCTCGGCTTCAAAATTTTCTATAGTGACATCGATCATGGCGCGAAGCCCTTTGACGGGCCGGTGGATAAGGGAAAAGTAAAATCACGGGTTCCACTTTGGACGGCGGCTGCACAGTCGCCCCGCTTGACATGAAACCCATTCAAATCGGCGTAGTCATGGGCTCCAGCAGCGACTGGGACACCATGCAACACGCAGTGCAGATTCTCCAGCAATTTGGCATCGCCCATGAAGCGCAGGTCGTCTCGGCGCACCGCATGCCAGATGATATGTTCGCCTATGCCGAAGCGGCTGCAGGCCGAGGCCTCAAAGCCATCATCGCCGGTGCGGGTGGCGCAGCCCACCTGCCAGGCATGATCGCGGCAAAGACCCCGGTGCCCGTGCTGGGTGTTCCGGTTGCCAGCCGCCACCTGCAAGGGGTCGACTCGCTGCACTCCATCGTGCAGATGCCCAAGGGCGTGCCCGTGGCAACCTTCGCCATCGGCCAGGCCGGCGCGGCCAATGCGGCGCTGTTCGCGGTCGCACTGCTGGCCAATGAAGATCCGGCACTGCGCGCCAAGCTCGAAGAATTTCGCGCAGAGCAGACCGCCGCAGCGCGCGCAATGACCTTGCCGCCGGTGGCGGCATGAGCGCGGCAAACGTGGTGAATGCGCCGATCCTGCCCGGCGCCACGCTGGGCGTGCTCGGCGGCGGCCAGCTCGGACGCATGTTCGTGCATGCGGCGCAGTCCATGGGCTATTTCACGGCCGTGCTCGACGCCGACCCGACCAGCCCCGCGGGCCTGGTGAGCCACCACCATGTGCGCTCGGGTTACGAAGACCCTCAGGGCCTGGCCGAACTGGCCCGGCTCAGCGCGGCCGTGACCACGGAGTTCGAGAACGTTCCCGCGGCTGCATTGCAGACGCTGGCGCTGACCCGTCCGGTCGCGCCCGCAGGCGAAGCCGTGGCCATCGCCCAGGACCGGGCAGCCGAGAAAGCGCATTTCTTGCGCTGCGGCGTGCCCTGCGCGCCCTATGCGGAAATCACCTCCGCCGCGGAGCTCGCGGCCGTGAGCGCACATTTGCTTCCCGGCATCCTCAAGACTTCGCGCATGGGCTACGACGGCAAGGGCCAGGCGCGGGTGCGCACCGCCGCCGAACTCGCCGCCGCCTGGGACGACATGGGGCGCGTGGCCTGCGTGCTGGAAAAGATGCTGCCGCTGGCGCATGAATGCTCGGTCATCGTGGCACGCGCACGCGACGGCAAGATCGTCAATCTGCCGGTGCAGCGCAACCTGCACCGCGACGGCATCCTGGCCGTGACCGAAGTTTATGAAGGCAATGTGCCGGCCACGCAGGCGCAGCAGGCCGTGGCCGCGGCCCAGTCGGTGGCCCAGGGTCTGGACTATGTAGGCGTGCTGTGCGTCGAGTTCTTCGTGCTCGAGGACGGCAGCCTGGTGGTCAACGAGATTGCACCGCGCCCGCACAACAGCGGCCATTACAGCCAGAACGCCATGGACGTCTCGCAGTTCGAACTGCAGGTGCGCTGCATGACCGGCCTGCCGCTGGTGCAGCCGCGCCAGCACAGCGCCGCCGTGATGCTCAACCTGCTGGGCGACCTGTGGTTCAAGGACGCGACGACGGCCAGCACGCCGGCCTGGGACCAGGTGCTGGCCCTGCCCGGTGCCCACCTGCACCTCTACGGCAAGGCCGAAGCCAAGCCCGCGCGCAAGATGGGCCATCTGAACATCACGGCCGCCACGCCCGAGCAGGCGCGCGCCGTTGCCTTGCAGGCCGCGGCCATCCTGGGCATAGCGCCCTTCTGAGCCAAGGGCCCGCGATGATCCTCCCAGGGAACCTGCCCGCATCCATCGACGAGGCAGCGCATGCGCTGCAGCGCGGTGCGCTGCTGGGTCTGCCGACCGAAACGGTCTACGGTCTGGCCGCCGACGCCGACAACGACGCGGCCGTGGCCGCGATCTTCGCGGCCAAGGGCCGGCCCAGCAACCACCCGCTGATCGTGCATGTGGCCGATGCCGCGGCCATCACGCGCTTCGCCAAGGAAGTGCCACTGTTCGCGCAGCAGTTGATCGACGCGTTCTGGCCCGGCCCGCTGACGCTGATCCTGCCGCGCCGCGCGGGCATGGTCGCGGCAGCCACGGGCGGCCAGGACAGCGTGGGCCTGCGCTGCCCCTCACATCCGGTTGCACATTCGGTGTTGCAAGCCTGTGCGCAATTGCAACCACCTGTGTGGGGCGTGGCCGCGCCCAGCGCCAATCGCTTCGGCCGCGTGAGCCCGACCACGGCCGCTCACGTGCAAAGCGAATTCGGCGACGATCTGCTGGTGCTCGATGGCGGCGAATGCGAAGTCGGCATCGAATCGACCATCGTCGACTGCACGCGCGGCGTGCCGGTGCTGCTGCGGCCCGGCGCGGTCTCGCGCGCCGACATCGAACGCGCCTGCGGGCTGCGGCCGCTGTCGAAGGAAGAACTGCCGGCTCATACGCCGCGCGCCTCGGGCACGCTGCTCGCGCATTACGCGCCCGACGCCAAGGTCAGGCTGATGGATGCCCGGCAGCTGCAGTCCGGGCTGGACCTGCTCGGCAACGACGCCGCCCATCTGGGGGTGTATGCTCGGAGCCCTTTGCAGGTGCACTCTCGGGTGGAACTGCGCCGCATGCCCGAAGATGCCACCGCCGCAGCACAGGAGCTGTTCTCCATGCTGCGTGAATTCGACACTGTTGGCGTGCGCCTGCTCTGGATCGAAACACCGCCTGCCACGCCCGCGTGGGAAGGCGTGCGTGACCGCCTGCAGCGCGCCGCGGCCGCCTAGGGCCTGGCCCGCGCCTCGTTAAACTCTTGTCCATATCCCTTCTGGAGAATCTCATGGCAGCAAATTGGATGCGTCGGACCGCTTTGGTCACCGCCTGTGCAACGGCGGTACTGCTTGCGGCCTGCGGCTCAAGCACCACGGAATCGGCGATCACGCCCAGCCGCTTCATCGCCTTCGGCGACGCCACCGCCGATGCCGGCCAGAGCGGCAACAGCTACACCGTCAACAACGGTTCGGTGAACAACTGGACCCGCTATGTGGCAGCCCAATATGGCCTGGACCTCAAGGCGTCCAACCAGGGCGGTCTCAACTACGCCTTCGGCAACGCGCGCATCGCGGCCACGCCCGACGCCGCCGGCAAGTCCTCGACGCCTACGCTGGCGGCGCAGATCGACACCTTCCTGGCTTCGGGCAGCGCGCTGCAGAAGAACGATGTGGTGCTGCTCAGCGCCGGCGTGAGCGACATGATCGTCGGCCTGTCGGCCGTGATCGCTGGCACGCAGACTGCGGCCCAGTTCGAATCCTCGGCACGCGCACTCGGCACGCAGTACGCCGACCAGATCCGCCGCCTGACCAACGCCGGCGCCAAGCAGGTGGTGTTCTCCGGCACCTATGACCTGGGCAAGTCGCTCTGGGCCATCGAACGCGGCCAGGTTGCCGCCGCCGAAGCCGCGAGCAAGGCCTTCAATGAAGGCCTGCTGATCGGCCTCAACGACCTGGGCAACTCCGTGCTGTACGTTGACCTGGCCTACTACGTCAATCTGTACACCTTCTCGCCCAGCTCCTACGGCTTCTCGAACGCCACCACGCCCGTGTGCACTTCGGTGGATTCGGGCCCGGGCATTGGCATTGGCAGCGGCCAGATCAACTCCGAGAAGTGCACGGCCTCGACGCTGATTGCCGGCGCGAATCCGGATGTCTACCTGTTTGCCGACAAGGTCTACTTCACTCCCGCAGCCTACCGCCAGTTCGGCACCTACGCCTACGACAAGCTGCGCGTGCGCTGGTAAGAAGCCCCGCATCGCTGCGCGCACCAACCGACCTGCGGGTCGGTTTTTTATTGCCCGGAAGCGATGACGCGATCGAAGAAGCCGCGCGCCGCGAGGTGGCAGAACGGCGGCACCAGCACGCCGTGGTACAGCGTCAGCGCGGCCGCGGGCCCGCCCTGGGCCGTGGCCCCCGCCTTCGACAACGCGAATCCCGTCTTGACTGCGGCGAACGGGTCGTCGACGCCGCTAACGGGCGCATCGACATCGAGCACGCTCAGCAGGCCGGGCGCCATGGCCGCGGGTGACGGCGCCGACCAAAAGGCCTGCATCACGCCCGTATTGAGGCCGAAGAACACCGTCGGGTCGGCCTGGCCGCCGCACAGCAGCAGGGGCCGCGCGGGCACCCAGTCGCGCAGGTCGTTCGCCCCGAGCGCCTGGCGCATCGGGTGGCCGGGCGCGGCCGCGGGCCGGCCCGTGGTCCATGCGGGCACCACGCCGTCGGGCCGCGCGGTCGCATCCTGCAGATAGGCCAGGCGCTGCCCATTGCCCACGAGATGGTCCAGGCCAAAGCCCAGCGCGAACAGCGGCGCCTGCGCCGGCGGTGTGGTCGGCGGCGTGATGGCTTCGAGGCCGGGCGCGGGCGCGCTGCTGCTGAACAGCGCGCTGACCGGCAGCCGGCCCTGGGCCCAGAGCGTGGCCAGCGGCACTTCGGCCGGCAGCAGCGTCGCCATATGCGGCGCATAGCGCGGTGCATAGACTTCATCGGGCTGACGGTAGAGATTGCCATAGGCCTGCTGATAGGCGGTCACCAGCAACGGCGTGAACACCGTGCTGCCCAGCGGCACGCGGCCCAGGAAAATGGCCTCGCCATAGCTGGCCAGGGCATAGGGCCCGGACATGGGCGCCGACGCCGTCACGCGCTCGCCTGCGGCCTGCAGCGCGCGCTGCGTCGCCAGCGCCACATGGCCGCCCTGGGAATTGCCCGACAGCAGCAACTGGCCGCTGTCGCGCGCCGAAAGCGCGGGCAGCGCCTGGCGCGCGGCCGTGAGCGCGTCGATCATGTCCTTGGACTGCTGGTCGGCGACGAGATAGGGGTGATAGGGCAAGCGCGACCGGTCATAGCCCGCGTAGTTGGGCGCGACGACGATGTAGCCATGCGCGGCGAAGGTCGCCGCGAGCTGCAGCCCGGAAGCCGCGCCGGGAAGGGTCAGGTCGCTGATCTCGGCCTGGTTGTAGGCGCGCTGCGGGTCGGTGCCATGGCCGTAGAGCAGAATGGGCCGCGGGCCCGAACAGGCAGCCTCTTCACCCCGGGGCAGCATGAGCGCCGCCGTCGCGTTGGTGGCCTCGCCCCTGGCGCCCACCGTGTGGTATTCGATCGAGTGCACCTGCACGCCGCAAACCGGTGCGCCGGCCACAGCGAGCATCTCCCGCCCTGTCGGCGTGGCCGAAAGCTGGGCGCCCAGATCGGGCGCCGATGCCGCAAAAGTGCGTGGCGGCGGGTTCTGCAGCAGCGCGCCGCGCGCGCCGCCGGGGTCAGGGTCATTCGCGCCGCCACAGGCCGCGAGTGCCGCGGCAACGATAGCCGCCATCCAGATTGCTGTCGATTGCATCCCCATGCTGCGCCTCCTGATTGTGGTTTGACGGTCCGCCAACACGACGGCCCGTCACCACCTTATCGGGGCGCGAGGTCGGCGACCACCCATTCCACCAATGCGTCCAAGGCCGGCCGTGCGGCCGCCGCTCGGCTGTCGTTGACCAGCGCGACCAGCACATAGCGCCGGCCGCTGGCCGCATGCACATAGCCCGCGATCGCCGATGCATCGCGCAGACTGCCGGTCTTGAGGTGGGCCTGGCCGCTGGCGCGCGCCTGGTTGCGGCGCAGCGTGCCGTCCACGCCGAGAACCGGCAGCGAGGCGAGGAACTCAGGCATCACGGGCGAGCCCCAGGCAACCTGCAGCATGCGCCCCAGGCCCTGGGCCGTGACGCGCTCCTCGCGGCTCAGCCCCGCGCCGTTCTCGACGATGGGCAAGGCCTGGGCGCCGACCCTGCGCTGCCACCACTGGCGCAGCGCGGCCTGCGCGCTGTCCCAGCTGCCCACGCCGTCACGCTGGCGGCCCATGGTCAGGAAAACCTGCTGCGCCATCACGTTGTTGCTATATTTATTGATGTCCCTGACAACCTGGGACAGCGCTTCCGACTCGATCACCATGGCCGGCTCCAGCCCCTGCGGCACGCGGCCGTCGCGCACCCCGCCGCTGAGCTGGCCGCCGAGTTCACGCCACATGCCCTCAATGGCCCGCGCCGCGAACTGCGCGCCGTCGACCGGTGCCACGGCCCAGTTGCGCGCACCGCAGGCGGCCGGATAGCTGCCCGCGAAGTCCATGCGCCCGGGAGCCTCCAGACTGGCCTGCAGGCGCAGATGCCAATCGCCGCAGGGGGTTCCTTCGGGCGCGAGCGGCACGCTGGGCTGCAGCGCCATGCCGGCCAGCGGCGGGTCGTACTGGATGCGTGCCAGCCCCCCCTTCACATCCGGAAGAAAACCCATCACCAGCGACTTGTAGTTGACCAGCAGCGCATCGGGCGACACGTTGTAGGGGCGCAACGGCTCGCCATCGAACAATGCCGGGTCGTGCGCGGCCAGCGCAAACGCCGAGCGGTCAAGAATGATGTCGCCGTCGATCGCGCGCACGCCCATGGCCTGCAGCCGGCGCAGCGCCAGCCACAGCCGCTCCATCACCAGCCGCGGATCGCCCTGGCCCTGGATGTAGAGCGGACCGCGCAGCACGCCGGCCTGCAGCGGACCGCCGAAGTAGAACGGCGTGCGCCAGGTATAGGCCGGGCCCAGTTGGTCCAGCGCCGCAAATGTGGTCACGAGCTTCATCACCGAAGCGGGGTTCATGGGCCGCTCGGGCTGCCAGGCCAGGCGCGGCGCCGCGCCTCTGGCCGCCTCGACATCCACCACCAGCACCGACAGCGCGTCGGGCGGCAACTGGGCTCGCGCCAGCGCGGCCGTGACCGCAGGCGGCAGGGCCGGCTGGGCCTGGGCGCTGCTCCACAGCACCAGGGACAGAGAAATACCAAGAACGGCGCGCGCGCGCTGAGGAGCGCGCCAGCGCGCCAGGACAAACTGCAAAGACATGCCGACCAGTTTAGGGCCTGCCACGCGCCGCGCTGGCGGCGGGCTTTAGCGGCGCGACGCGCAAGGAGCGCCGCCGGCACCGATAATCGAGGGCTTGCGCAATTGCGCGTGGCCGCCCACGCCTTGCCGCCCTCTACGGCACTCCCCCATGAACCTGCTTGCCTTCGATACCAGCACCGACACCCTTTGCATTGCCGTCCAGCGCGCCGACGCGCTCTGGCAGCACCGCGGGCCCGGCGGCGCGCAATCGTCGGCCCAGCTGCTGCCGGCCATACGCCGGCTGATGGACGAAGCCGGCCTCGAGTTCAAGGCGCTCGACGCCATCGTCTTCGGCCGGGGACCGGGCTCGTTCACCGGGCTGCGCACCGCCTGCGCGATCGCGCAAGGGCTGGCGTTTGGCGCGGATGTGCGCGTGCTGCCCGTCGATACGCTGCTGGCCGTGGCCGAGACCGCGCGCGCCGAACATGGTTGCTGCGATGTCGTGGCGGTGCTCGATGCGCGCATGAACGAGGTCTATCACGCGCCCTACAGCTACCGTGATGGCGTCTGGCAGGCCGCCGGCGATGCCGGCGTGTGCGCGCCCGAAGCCCTGCAGGTGCCTGCGGGCTGGAGCGTCGTCGGCAACGCCCTGGCCGCCTATGGCGAGCGCCTCGCTCCCGAGGCCCTGCATCTGGCTGCGCTGCCGACCTCGGCGGCGCTGCTGCGCCTGGCGCCCGCGCTGCTCGCGGCACATGGCAGCCTGCCGGCAGCGGCGGCACTGCCCTTGTATATTCGGGACAAAGTGGCGCAAACTACGGCTGAACGTGCCGCTGCACGCCTTGCCGCCACACCATGAGCCCAGCCAGCCAGCCAGTCCCCCAGGAAGCCATACGCTTTGCGCCCTTGACCGCAGCCTGGCTCGATGTCCTGTTGCCGATCGAAAATCAGGCCTACAGCCACCCGTGGACGCGCGGCAACTTCATTGACGCGCTGGCCGCGGGCTACGAAGCCCAGATGCTGCTCGACGCCGATGACCGGTTGCTGGGCTACTTCGTCGCCATGACGGTACTCGACGAAGTCCATCTGCTCAACCTCACGGTCGCGCCCGCCCACCAGGGCCAGGGCTGGGCCAGGATCATGCTCGACGGCCTGGCGCTGTGGTCGCGCCAGCGAAAGGCGATCTGGCTGTGGCTCGAAGTGCGCGCGAGCAACGCGCGCGCGCGCGGCATCTACGAAAAGCACGGCTTCCAGCAGATTGCCGAACGCAAGAACTATTACCCGGCGGCCGACGGCCAACGCGAGCACGCCATCATCATGAGCCGCAAGCTATGGCCCTGAATCTCGACGCGCGCCAACGCGCCATGCTGCAGGAAATGGGCATCACGGTCTGGCAGCCCGCGCCGCCCGAAGCCGCACCCGCGCTCGCTGCCGTGGCAGAACGTCCCGCGCCGGCGCCCGTGGCCCAGCGCCCGCAGCCTGCGCCGGTGATGCCACGCCCCGCGGCCCCGGTCCGGCCCGCGCCAGCCCCGCAGCACGCGCCCGCGAGCGAAAGCGCCGCGGCCGCGGGTTGGCGCCTGCACCCTGCACGCCCGGTCTATGGCCCGGGCACCCATACCCAGAATACCCAGGACCCTGCCGACGGCGGCTGGCTGATCCTGCTCGAACACCCCACGGCCGTGAGCCTGGCCGCTCCTGCCGCCGCACCCGAATCCACGGGTACGGTGCTCGAAGGCGATGCTGCAAGGCTGCTCGACAACATGCTGCGCGCGCTGCGCCTGCACCGGCATCCGCGCGTGTGGAGCGCGGCGCTGGAGCGCGACGGCGCCCAGGCATCGGCTGCGGCTGCTGCAGGCGACTGCGCACCGCTCGACTCCGGCCTGCAGGCGATGGTCAGGCAACTGCAGCCCGCGCGCATCCTGGTGCTGGGTCTGGCAGCGGCGCGCGCCGTGCTGGGCCGCAGCGATGCGCTGGGCCGGCTGCGTGCCGAGCCCCATCAGGTCGCGGGCCTGCCGGCGGTGGTCACCTACGACCCGAGCTACCTGCTGCGCGCCGCGCATGCCAAGCCCGCGGCCTGGGCCGACCTGTGCCGTGCGCAAATGCTGGGACAGACCATTACGCCGCGATGAAATCCGCGCCTGCACCCTTGCGGCGCGGGCTTTTCTGCGCCGCGCCGCACGTGCGCAATGCCATAATTCCCCACTTCAAGATAACTGGAGATCGCTCCGTGGAAACCTACCCTAGTTGGTAGCTTTCAACTCCCATCGTATTTGCCGTTCGCGCCTGCTGCGCGCGCCGCTGCGGGGGTTGAAAGCATGACCTCTTTCACCGCCGCACGACGAAAAATGACATGGGAGTGAGCAATGCTCAACATCTTTACGTTGGCCAATGGCCGCCTGGTCCAGGAAGAAATCGACTCGCTCGAGGACCTGGCCAAGTTCCAGCCTATCTGGGTCGACCTTGAATCGCCTACGCTCGAAGAAAAGCGCTGGATCAAGCAGCACTACGGTCTGTCGATTCCAGAAGACGCGATGGACGAAGACATCGAGGAATCGGCGCGCTTCTACGAAGAAGACAATGGCGAGCTGCATATCCGCAGCGACTTCTTGATCGATGACGACGAAGACCCGCGCTCGGTGCGCGTCGCTTTCATCCTGAACCAGCACAACGCCGAGCTCAAGAGCCGCGGCGTGCTGTTTTCCATCCACGACGAAGACGTGCCGGTGTTCCGGCTGCTGCGCATGCGCGCGCGCCGCGCGCCCGGCCTGCTCGAAGATGCCAAGGAAGTGCTGCTCAAGCTGTTCGACGCCGACGCCGAATATTCGGCCGACACGCTCGAACGCATCTACGATGCGCTTGAAAAAGTCAGCACCCAGGTGCTGTCCGGCGAAGTCGATGACGCACGCGCCAGCGAAGTGCTGTCGGCCATCGCCCACCAGGAAGATTTGAACTCGCGCATCCGCCGCAACGTGATGGACACCCGCCGCGCCGTGAGCTTCATGATGCGCAGCAAGATGCTCAACGCCGAGCAGTTCGAGGAAGCCCGCCAGATCCTGCGCGACATCGAATCGCTGGACAGCCACACGGCCTTCCTGTTCGACAAGATCAACTTCCTGATGGATGCGACCGTCGGTTTCATCAACATCAACCAGAACAAGATCATCCGCATCTTCTCGGTGGCCAGCGTCGCGCTGCTGCCGCCCACGCTGGTCGCCAGCGCCTACGGCATGAACTTCAAGTTCATGCCCGAACTCGACTGGACGCTGGGCTATCCGTTCGCGCTGGTACTGATGGCCGCCAGCGCCGTCGGGCCGATGCTGTACTTCCGCAAGCGCGGCTGGCTGAAATAACCCCGCCTGTGCATGCAGGGCTTCGACAAGCTCAGCCCGAACGGTGCTTGTGCTGCGCGGAGCTTCAAAGCCGCTGCAGGAACCCCGTAAGAATTTGCTGCGCGTAGCGGCTGGCGACATTGCGCACGAAGTCGGCGAAGTCGACCGACGCGCTGTCGTCGGCGCGGTCGGAGATGGTGCGCATGGCGGCGAACGGCACGCCGTAGTCGTGGCAGGTCTGGGCCACGGCCGCGCCTTCCATTTCGACGGCCAGCACGGGATGGCCCGCGGCTTCGAGGCCCGAGCGCAGCGCCTGCGAGGCCAGCGCCGTGCCGACAAACTGGTCGCCGCTGACTACCAGCCCGTGGTGGGCACGCGCCGCGCTGCCGACGCAATCCTGGCTGGCCGCATGCAGCGCGGCGCTCATCACCGGATCGCAGGCCAGGCGCGTGCGGCCATAGCCGGGCAACTCCCAGCGCGGGAACAGCGGAGACGCGTCGAAATCATGCTGCAGGTATTCGCTGGCCACAACCACGTCGCCGACCTGCACGCCCGCGCCCACGCCGCCGGCCACGCCGGTGAAGACGATGCGCGTGACGCCGAAGCGCTCTATCAATGCAGCGGCCGTCGTGGCGGCGGCGACCTTGCCTATGCCCGAGAGCGCGCAGACCAGATCATGGCCGGCGCCCGCTGCGTCAGCCTGCCAGCGGCCCTGCCAGAACTGACGGCCCGCATGCCGCGTGCCGCGCACGCCTTGCAAACTCTCAACCCAACCGGCCTGCTCTTCGGGCAAGGCGCTCAAAATGGCAATCGTCATGTGTATCCAGGCAACCACCGTGTGCGGCAAGGCCTCGATTGTGCGGCGCAACGCCGCCGCCGCTCAGGCGGCGCTCTTATTTCCCCGCAGTTCGCGGCGCAGTATCTTGCCCACGGGCGTCTTGGGCAGCTCGGTACGGAACTCGATCACGCGCGGCTGCTTGTATCCCGTGAGGTTGGAGCGGCAGAAGTCGCGCACCACCTGCTCGTTGAGCGACGCATCTTTCTTCACGATCACCAGCTTCACGGCCTCGCCCGTTTTCTCGTCGGGAATGCCGACCACCGCGCACTCGAGCACGCCCGGGCATTTGGCGACCACATCCTCGACTTCGTTCGGGTAGACGTTGAAACCGCTGACCAGCACCATGTCCTTCTTGCGATCGACCACCTTGAAGAAGCCGTTCTCATCGAAGGTGCCGATATCGCCCGACTTGAAGTAGCCGTCGGCGGTCATGGTCTTGGCGGTTTCATCGGGCAGTTGCCAGTAGCCGGCCATCACCTGCGGGCCCTTGATGGCGATCTCGCCCGGCAGGCCGGGCTCGGTCACGTCGTTGCCGGCGTCGTCGATCAGCTTCATGTACGTGCTCGGCAGCGGCACGCCTATGGTGCCCGTGAACTGGCTCACGGTGACCGGATTGCAGCTGACCGATGGACTGGTTTCGGACAGGCCGTAACCTTCACAGATAGGGCAGCCGGTCTTCTCCAGCCACAGCTGCGCGACCGCGCTTTGCACCGCCATGCCGCCGCCCACGGACACCTTGAGGTGCGACCAGTCGACGGTGTTGAAGTCGGGGTGATGGGCCAGGCCGTTGAACAGCGTGCTCACGGCGGGGAAACTGTGGAAGCGGTGCTTGGACAGCTCCTGCAGCGTGGCCTTGAGGTCGCGCGGATTGGGAATCAGGATGGTCTTGCCGCCGGTGCGCATCGACAGCATCATGTTCACCGTGAACGCGAAGATATGGTAGAGCGGCAGCGCGCAGACGCTCGTAGGCTGCTCGCCTGTGGGCACCTTGCTCATGGCCGGCTGATTCCAGGCTTCGGACTGCAGCACGTTCGCAATCACGTTGCGGTGCAGCAGCACCGCGCCCTTGCTGACACCTGTGGTGCCGCCCGTGTATTGCAGCAGCGCGATGTCATCGGGCAGCAGTTGCGGCGCCTGGAAACTCAGATGCGCGCCCTTGGCCAACGCATCGTTGAAGCGCACGGCGCCCGGCAGCTGGAACGCGGGCACGAGCTTCTTGACCTTGCGCACCACGTAGTTGACCAGCGCGCCCTTGACCAGGCCCAGCTGGTCGCCCATGGCGCACAGCACCACATGCTTGACGGCCGTGGCCGCGATGCAGGTCTGCAGCGTGGTCGCGAAGTTCTCGATGATGATGATCGCCTTGGCGCCCGAGTCCTTGAGCTGGTGCTCCAGCTCGCGCGCGGTGTACAGCGGGTTCACGTTGACCACCACGTAGCCCGCGCGCAGCACGGCGGCGACGGCCACCGGATACTGCGGCACATTGGGCATCATCAGCGCCACGCGATCACCCTTGGTCAGGCCCAGTCCCTGCAGATAGGCTGCCAGGATGCGGCTTTGCACATCGGTCTGGGCATAGGTGACTTCCTTTCCCATGAAGCTGTACGCCACCCGGTCGCGGTACTTGGTGAAGGCCTCTTCCATCAGGGCCACCAGCGACGTGTATTGGGTCGCGTCAATTTCCGCAGGCACCCCTTCGGGATACGCGCTCAGCCAGGGACGATCACTCATAGTCTTTGTGCCTCCAGTATTTTTTGCCAACGCTGAAGGCATTGTCAGCCGAGGCCCGCAAGCTCGCAGCCTGTAATTACCCTAGGCCGCAGGCCTGGGCCAGGCTCAGACCGAGCCCGGAAACGGCGGCAGCACCAGCGCGCCGTCGAGCGAAGACAGGCTGTCGCGCGCCGCGCTGGCCACGGCCAGCGCCCAGTCGCGCTGCATCCGCGACTGACTGCCTTTTTCAGGCTGCAGCAGACGCTGGTCGGCGAGGATCTGCAGCTCCACCATGCCGCCGTCCTCGGTCGCGAAGCGGTAGCTCAGATGGCTGTAGGGCATCACCGGCAATTGCTGCCGGCTATCGAGCCAGGCCTGGGTCTCGGGCTTGCTGCGCTTGAGCCATTGCTGGGTCTGGGCATTGCGGCGCAGCCGCAGGCAGTCCATGCGGTCAGGGCTGCCGGCGGCTTCGTCGAACAGCAGCACATCGAGCTCACGCGGGCAATTGATGCCCCAGGCCACGGGCTTCCAGAACAGATTGGAGGCATTGGTGCGCACCAGCACCACGGCCAGCGGCTCCTGCTTGGCGCCGCGCAGCACCAGCGCGCGGCTGCGCAGCGCAATCTTGCCGCTCGCGGTCGGCAACGGCGCCCAGGCTTCATCGGCCGGACCCAGATCGGTCCAGGCCCCCGCAGGCAAGGCCAGCTGCGCGCGGCCCGCGGTGTATTGCACCGAAGCCGCGCCATGCGGCTGCGCGGCGCAGCCCGCGAGCAGTACCACCACCGCTGCACTCCAAAGCGCAGAGCGCACCATCGGCCGTCCCATTCTCTTCATTGCGAGTCCTCCCTGCGCATAGGCACGCACGTGCATGTCGGCCTGTGTAATTTGTCAGCAAACGCCATGCTGCACGCTGACCGGGAAAAACGCAAACGGATTGGCGTCAAAAAGCGCAAAAAAGCACCCGCCCAAAGGCCATTGCAGGGCCTTGGCGCTGCAAATGGATGCTTGCGCCGGCGAAGCGGCAAAAAAAAAGCCCCCGGGCCAGGAGCCAGGGGGCTTTGCAATGGCCGGTGCCAGTGCTTCAGTTCACAACTTGCTTGAGCGTGCCGTCGGCATACATGCCGGCGACGATCTGCAGGTTGTGGCCCTTGATCTTGCCGGCCTGGCCTTCGCAGCCGAACTCGACATAGCGCTGCTTGCAGATCTGCTTGGCGGCTTCGCGCGCGGGCTTGAGCCATTCGCGCGCATCGAACTTCTCGGGGTTCTCGAACAGGAACTTGCGCACCGCGGCCGTCATCGCCAGGCGGATGTCGGTGTCGATGTTGATCTTGCGCACGCCGTACTTGATGGCTTCCTGGATCTCTTCCACGGGCACGCCGTAGGTTTCCTTCATGTTGCCGCCGTACTGGCGAATGGTGGCCAGCAGCTCCTGGGGCACGGAAGACGAGCCGTGCATCACCAGATGGGTGTTGGGCAGGCGGGCGTGGATGTCCTTGACGCGCTGGATCGACAGGATGTCGCCTGTGGGCTTGCGCGTGAACTTGTAGGCGCCGTGGCTGGTGCCGATGGCGATCGCCAGGGCGTCGAGCT
>Ga0302347_1000942_pt1 | contig 39078 bp, 34 predicted proteins | sample PhyWR1_FD_202178 | JGI IMG/M metagenome (GOLD analysis project Ga0302347, IMG submission 202178) | Leaf surface microbial communities from wheat plants in UC Gill Tract Community Farm, Albany, California, United States - DLSL W.R1 (v2)... | ecosystem: Host-associated > Plants > Phyllosphere >... | reverse complement strand
GGGTGGTTTTAGCAGAGGGGCTCACCTGTTCCCATTCCGAACACAGAAGTTAAGCCCTCTAGCGCCGATGGTACTGCGAAAGCGGGAGAGTAGGTCGCCGCCAGTTCTTTTCCAACGCTCATCATTCGGTTGATGGGCGTTTTTTTTGCGCTAATACTTACATTATCTGAGAAATATTAAAGAAAATAATTGGTTCTTATTGTATTTGATTCTGGTATATTGCATTTTTCTGATTTAAAATTTAATAATATTTTCAATCTTAATAATTTATCTGTTAATGTTTTAATAAAATATAGATTTCATTTTTTTTAAAATCTTAATTAAGTTATTTTTGCACAAATTAATTTTTAAAATGAAAAAATACTTATTTCTTCTTTTAATTGCTTTTATGGCGGTATCTTGCTCAAAAGTTAAGGTCGAAGGAAATATTAAAGGAGGCTCTCCTTTGGAAAGAATAGAATTTATAGAAGCTTCTGGTGTTGCGACTTTACCATTGATCAATGTTGGTGTTGATGAAAAGGGAAACTTCAAGGGTGAATTCAAAGCTCCGAAGAACGGAATGTATGCAATGACCTATGCGGGTAAAATGAATTTCATTTATCTTAAAAAAGGTCAAAATCTTCAAATCTCTGGAGATGCTGCTACTTTTCCGGAAGTTTATAAAATCGAAGGTGATGCTAAAAAGAATAATGATTTCATCACAACGACTCAGAAATACATGGAGTCTTACAGTTCAAAACTGAATATGGAATTGCTTCAGAAAAAAGAATCTGATTTTTTGACAGAGATAAAAAAAGTACATGCAGATCTTGAAAAAAACTTGGATGAAACGGCTGACAAAATTGGACCAGATAGTGATGTTGTAAAATTGAAAAAAGATGAGTTAGCAACCAATGTTCTTACATTTTTAGTTCAATATGAATCTTCACACGGACAGGTTGCAGGTGATCCTTCTTTCAAAGTTTCAAAGAATTTTACTGATTATGAGAAGTCTTTGACCAAAAATAATGATAGAATGGTAGAAGATCTTCCTGTTTATAGAAATTATCTTTTAAACAAAGTAGGGAAAGATTTCCAAGAGTTTGCTGTAAAACAAAAAGATAAGGACAATGTAAGTATGTCAACAATTTTCGCAAGATATTTGGCGACCAACAAAGATATGTCTCAGAAAACCAAAGATTATCTTTTAGCTTTTGTTATTGCCAAATTTGATTTGAATCCTTATACAAGTGAGGTAGAAAAGGTACAAAAAGTTAGCGAAGAATATATTAAAGATGCAGATGTTAAGAAAGACCTGAGCTCTGCTATCAATGCAGTTTTTGGATTGAAGAAAGGAGAAGTTGCTCCAAAAATCAGTCTTCTGAAATTAGATGGTAAATCTGGAAATATAGAGGCCAATGGGAAACCAACTTTGGTAATGAGCTATGCTTCCTGGAATCCTTACATCGGACAGTCTACTATTCCGGTCCTGAAAGAAGTGGTCAATTTTTATAAGGCCAAAGTCAACTTTGCGTTTGTAAATCTAGATGATACCAAGGAGCAATTTACTAAAACAGCTAATGCCATGTTGAAAGGAATTCCTGGAACTAATTACTATGCTGAAGGTGGATTGTCATCAGAATATGCTAAGAAGTTTTTTATCTATGGATTCAAAATTCCTGGATTTTTCTTGATTGACAAAGATGGAAAAGTAGCAAGCCAAACATTCTACAATTTGGGTGATGCCAAGTTTGTTGAAGAAATGAATAAGATTTCCGGATTACAGGCGCCATCTGTAAATCAGCCGGCACAATTACAGAATGACCTGTTGCAACAAGCGCCAGTGAAAACTGATTCTGCAGCAACAAAATAAAATATTAGATGAAGAGAAAAAAGAATCTGATTCTTGAAAATATCAAACTCCTTTCCGCAGGTGCGAAAGGAGTTTCTGTTGGTAAGACCACAGAAGGAAAAACCGTTTTGGTCACCGGGGCAGTTCCTGGTGATTTGGTAAATGTAAGGGTTAAGAAATCAAAGAGCAACTATTTCGAGGGAGAAGCTGTAGATATTTTGGAGTATTCTGAAAACAGAGTAGAACCAAAATGTATTCACTTTGGAACTTGTGGTGGTTGCAAATGGCAAAACATTGCCTACGAGAAACAACTGGAATTCAAACACAGCGAAGTTGTAAATAACATCACAAGAATCGGTGGTGTTTCCGGATTTGACATTATTCCAATTCTAGGGTCAGAAGAGCAGTACTTCTACAGAAACAAAATGGAGTTTTCTTTTTCCAATGCTCGTTGGCTGACTCAGTATGAAATCAGCTCAGAAGAGAACTTTGGAAACAGAGACGCCTTAGGGTTCCATATCCCTGGGATGTGGAGTAAGATCCTTGATCTGAAAGAATGTTTCCTACAAGAAGATCCTTCTAACCAAATCCGTTTGGCGGTAAAGAAATATGCAGTGGAAAATGGATTGGAATTCTATGATGTGAAAGCTCAGGCAGGATTCTTAAGAACATTGATGCTCCGCCAGAATTCCAACGGAGAATGGATGGTTCTTTTCCAATTGTACAAGGAGATGAAAGCAGAGAGAACCAAATTGTTTGACTTTCTTTTAAGCCAATTCCCACAAATCAAAACGCTTGTATTTGCCATCAATCCGAAAGGAAATGATAGTATTTATGATTTGGATATACAAACCTATTTCGGAGAAGGTTTCCTTTATGAGGAAATGGACGGCTTGAAATTCAAGATCGGACCCAAATCTTTTTTCCAGACCAATTACCGCCAGGCGTTGGAACTGTACAGAAAAACACTAGAGTTTGCCGAATTGACTGGCGACCAAGTGGTCTATGACCTTTATACAGGAACAGGGACTATTGCACAATATGTTGCGAGAAATGCCAAGCATGTCATCGGAATCGAGGCAGTGCAGGAAGCCATTGATGCGGCAATTGAACATGCAGAACTGAATGGGCTGAGTAACACCACGTTCTATGCTGGGGATATGAAAAACGTCTTCAATGATGAGTTTCTTGCAAATCATCCAAAAGCTGATGTACTGATCACGGATCCTCCAAGGGACGGGATGCACCAGAAAGTAGTAGAGCAGATACTGAAGTTATCTCCTGAAAGAATAGTCTATGTTAGCTGTAACTCTGCTACACAAGCCAGAGACATTGCACTCATGAAAGATGATTATGATGTAGTGAAAATTCTTCCGGTGGATATGTTCCCTCAGACGCATCACGTAGAGAATATTGCTTTGTTGATGAAAAAAAAGAATTAATTTTATTTTAATTTCTAACATGCTATAATGAAGAATTTAATATTGGTTTTCGGGTTTTTGTTTCTTCTCACCAGTTGTGGAGGCGATGATGACATCTGTCTGAATGCAGATTCTACCCCAAGATTGAAGGTGAAGTTCCATGATGCACAGGGAAGACTGATATCGCTTGATTCTCTCTATACCTATGTAGATTATGGAAATCCAAAGCTTACTAATATTCTTTCCGCAAAAGATGTAGATTCTGTTTTGATTCCGTTGAAAGTGGATGATAGTCCTTACACGGATATCTATTTCAAAAGGAGAATCAATGGGGATAGCTCGAAAGTTAGAATCAACTATGACAGCAAAGCCATTTATGTTTCGCCCGCTTGCGGTTTCAAAAAGAATTATGAGAATCTGAAAGCCGAAGTTCTAAAAAGCAATCCGGTCTCCAGTGTTGAACAAAATAATACATCCCTTACAGATGAGACCACGATCAATTTTTATCTGCGTTTTTAGTCTATTTAGTATCTCTGTTTTTTCTCAGGATAAAACTGTTGAGAAAAAATCAGATTCAATAAAATGGAAGTATACGCCCAATTTTACTGTAGGTGCAGATGTGCTGAATCTCGGAATTGGATTTTTTGGAGATAGACAAATGTTCCAAGGTTTTGTGTCTAGCAGAATCAATAAAAGAACCCACGCAGTCGTAGATCTTGGTTATGATAAAAATGTCTATCAAAAGAACGGCTATGATGCAAAAGCAGACGGAATGTTCGCAAAAGTGGGCGCATTTTATATGTTGGCGATGGATCCCGAAAATGCTCTTAACGGTTTCTACGCCGGAGGAAAATTGGTAGGTAGTTTTTACACACAAGAATATATGGCCGTCCCAGTCAAAGGTCAGAACAATGATGGTGTCACATTGGCATTCGGGCCCACGACACAAAGCAGTTATTGGGCAGAAGCCATGTTGGGAGCAAGGATTCAGGTTTTTGAAAGCAATTTCTTTATCGATGTGAATGTCCAGCCCAGATATCTGGTTTACACCACAAAACAGGATGAGATAAAACCCATGATCGTTCCCGGGTTTGGGAAGAGCTCAGGCCAATTCACGATGGGATTTAGCTGGAACATAGCTTACAGATTTTAGAACAATAAAATAAACATAGAGGTCCACAATTTAGTGGACTTTTTTTATGCTGGGTTTTTCCACGCAGGCTACAGATTCAGCATAAAATTCATATCGTCAATAAAATTTCTATTACCACCAATCAGATCGTTAAAAATTCCAAGCTTGGTTTTGTTCAACAACAAGCTAAAAGTTATCAAACAACAAGCTTGTTAATATCCCGAGGGTAGCTTCCCAGGTGCTGGAGAGTAGCTTCTTGACAATAAGAGAGAAGCTACCCGTTGCATAGAACCTGCGCAACTTTTCCATAACTCCTGCTTTGGTTAATGATAATTAGAAATGATTGCTTAATAGCATCCTAAAAAACAAAAAGCACAAAACCCGATAAAGGCTTTGTGCTTTTTGATAATTTATATTCTAAATATCAGTTGATTTTGATACTGAAAGGGCTTTCCATCATTACGGCAGATCTGGTATCGGGATCGGTAATGTGTTGGAAGATTTTGAAGTTCTCCTTTCCGATCTTGTTTTTGATAAGTCTCGTAGAGAAATCTTCCTCGGTCTCAGAAGAAAAAATCTGCTCGAATTTTGAAACTTTCGCAGGATAGGTAGAAACCCCGTAATCCTTGAGGTTGGCAGATTTTGCGGCATATTTTATAGCATCTTGCAAAGTTCCCAGCTCATCTACCAGACCTATTTCTTTTGCTCGCACACCAGACCAGATTCTTCCGCCACCGATAGCATCTATGTCTTCAAAGGATTTTTTTCTGTTTAATGTTACAAAATGGACAAATCTCTGATAAGTAGATTCCACACTTCTTGTCATAATGTTCAATGTCCCCGGGCTCAATCCGTTGATGGCAGAGATCATATTAGAATTCGCATTCGTAGAGACGACATCACTTCTGATGCCGTTCTTCTCCGCCAATTCTTTGAAATAAGGGATGACTCCGAAAACGCCAATTGAGCCGGTCAAAGTATTCGGCTCAGAGAAGATTTTATCAGCGCCCATTGCAATATAGTAACCACCAGAAGCGGCATAGTCCCCGAAAGAAACGATCACCGGTTTCTTTCTCTTCAACTGCTGCATTTCAAAAAGGATCTCATCGGAAGCATTGGCGCTGCCTCCAGGAGAATTGATTCTGAAAACCACTGCTTTCACATCATCATCTTTCTGAAGCTTTTTTATTTCCTTCACAAAATTATCAGAATAGATCCCATCATAACCTTTTCCATTTGAGATTGTACCTGAAGCGTACAGAATCGCAATTTTTTTACCACCATTCTCAGGCTCGATAGATTGGGAATATTTGGCAAAAGAGATCTTATTCAGTTTTTTATCTGTATCGATATTCAATTTTTTCTTGATGATATTATCGTATTCAGATTTCTGGATCAGTTGGTCAGTTAATTTGTATTTAAGGCTTAAGTTGGGTAGATAACTGTATAGGCTATCGGTGATCGTATTCAGTTCAGCCAGCGGAATGTTTCTGGAATTGGCGATCTTGGCGGAAGTATTAGACCAGATATCATTCAACAAAGTCGATAGTTGTTCTTTGTTTTCAGGAGAGATTTCGTCTCTTAAAAAAGGTTCAACTGCCGCTTTGAATTTCCCGTGGCGGATCACTTGTATCCCGATACCATATTTTTCAGCAAAGTTCTTGAAGAATGTTACTTCTGTAGAAAGGCCTTTCAGTTCAATCAATCCAGCTGGATTCAGATAATATTTATCAGCAACGGAGCCAAGATAATATGCGCCTTGAGAAACTGCATTTCCGTAAGCATAAACAAATTTGCCACTTTTTTTAAAGTCCTTCAAAGCATTTCTGATATCATCCAGTTGGGTCATCCCTGCATTGATATGGTCCATTTCTAAACTGATTCCTTTTATCTTGTCATCAGTTTTCGCATTTTCTATGGCCTTCAAAACATCATAAAGTAGAACAGTAGTTTCTTCTTTTTTGAATGCGAAGATTTCTTCCTGATCTTCAGAAGGGCTATCTATTATTTTTGTTTTCAGGTCAAGGGTCAGGACAGAATTAGATTTTACATCTGCAGTTCCTGATATCGATGACAAAATGATAAATGCAATAAAAAACAGGAAAAAACCCGCTGTCACAATGAAAATTGCAGTTAAATTTGCTAAAACTAATTTGAAAAAACTTTTCATCTAAATTTATATTATTTGTTCTATATGTCGTATAATGATGTCATTTTGTTACTGGGAAGCAATATAAATAATCCGGAGAAGAATATAGGAACAGCTCTGGAAAAATTAGAAAGCAATATAGGTTTAATATTAATTAAATCAGAATTAATATTAACAAAACCTGTAGAATTTGATAGTATTAATATTTTTTGTAATATTGCAGTTAAATTAAAAACACAATTTTCGCCTGTAAGTCTACTCTCTGAATTAAAAAAAATCGAAATGGAAATGGGTCGTCTAAAAGATTCTGGTCACTTCGACACTTATCAGGATAGAGTTATAGATATAGATATAATATTATATAATAATATAAATTTTATTTCTAAAAGTTTGATTGTCCCTCATCATAAAAATCTGTATGAAAGAGATTTTGCAAGAGAGATTATTAACTTTGTGAAGTAATCTAAATTATAACACAAATGATTATGAAAAAAAAATTATTACTATTTTTTCTTTTACCGATTCTTGGTATCTCACAAACCAAAGAAGAATCTTCCAAACAAGAGATTGCTCAAACCAAACAAGTATTCAACAATAAAAGCCGACTTTTCAAAGATTGGTCGATTTCTGTTGGGGGAGGTGGTGCGTTCATGGCAAATGCTGATCTTACATCTTTTTATGGAGGAGATATCAATTGGGGATGGAATGGCTATGTAAGCTTGGACAAACAGATTAGCCATGTTTTTGGTCTATCTTTGCTGTACACTAAAGGAGAAACTAAACAAAAAGCTTATTTGAATGATAAGTTAGGAATTGCTAACGGCAATACAAAATTCGATCAGATTGCTTTATTGGGAGATATTAATTTTTCCAATATCATGAGAAGGGTAGATAACCGTTCAAACTTCAGATGGGCATTGCACGGATATGCTGGTGTTGGTTTTTTAGGATATAATACATCATTGAGAGATCAAGGATGGCCATTGGATATAGATCAAAAAATTGGCATTGAATCTTTTTCCTATATAGGTGGTGTGGGTTTAAAATATAATATTTCTAGATTGCTGGATATAGAATTAAGAGCATTGTATCTAATAAGCGGTGATGAGGAATTTGATGCCGGAGGGTCGAGCAGAAATGCTATTCCACGTTATAATTTGATCAATGATTCTTATACAGATAATGCCTTGATGGTTAATTTAGGAGTTTCCTTTAAATTGGGTAAAGGACAAGATCACTTACGTTGGGCAGACCCACTTCAAAGGGCCTATGCCAAAAGTGCTGATTTAGAGGAGCAATTCAAGGATTTCAAAATTTGTGAAAAAGGTGATTTGGACAATGATGGCGTTTGTGATGATTGGGACAGGCAGTTAGATACACCTGCTGGAGCTAGAGTAGATGGAGCAGGTGTGGCTTTGGATATAGATTTAGATGGTGTGATTGATCTCAACGATAAATGTGTTACCGTTCCAGGACCTATATCTAATAATGGATGTCCAATAGTCAAAAAAGCACAACCTGTAAAATCTACAGCACTTGCTATTGATGAAATCAATAAATATTTCAACGGAATAGAATTTGAGCTTAATAAGGATATAATCAGAGAAAAATCTTTTTCTGATCTAAATAAAGCATCCGATATCATAAAAACTTTAGGAGCAGACAATGGCTTTATTGTTGTTGGTGCTACAGATAGTAGAGGTTCTGCTGTCTATAATAAAAAATTATCACAATCTAGAGCTAATGCTGTTGTGAAATATTTGGTAAACCAAGGGATTGCTGCAAATCTTTTGACTGCAGAAGGTAGAGGTAAAGAAGATTTGAAATATACCGAGTGTGATCCGGCTACAAAATGTCCGGAGTGGAAAAATGAGGCAAACAGACGAGTATATTTTTTAGCAAAGTAATTAATTAAGAAAAAAAAACATTCAAATATGAAACGAAATTTATTATCATTAGTAGCAATAGGATTGTTGTTACCAATGAGTTTAGCAGGACAGGAAGTTGCTTCAGGAGCTAATTCTGGATCTCAAAATGTTTCTCCATTCACTCAGTCTTCTAAAAGATTTAATGATTGGTCTATCTCAGTCGGTGCTGGTGTGCCATTGATTCAATCTGCGGACATGACATCTATTAAAAACGGGAATGGAAAAAATCTTTTTGGTTACTCGGCATATATAAGTGTTGATAAAGCTATTACTCATGCATTTGGACTTAATTTGCAATACGATAGAGGAGAAACTAGACAAGGTCAAGCTAATACAAAAGATCATCAGCCATTGGAGGGTAAATATCCTTCAGGAAGAACTCAATATGATGCAATCTCTATTTTAGGAGACCTGAATTTTTCTAATCTTCTTAGAAGAGTAGATAACAAATCTCCTTACAGGTGGGCTTTGCACGGATATGCAGGTATAGGAACACTTGCTTACAGATCTTACAGACAAGATCCTGGTCCTGTATATAATCAAGTATTAAATATCGAAAAAAAACCTTTCAAGCTTAACTCCCTTTTTGGACAGGCTGGGGCAGGATTAAAATTCAAAATCAATAATAGAATTGATATAGAAGGAAGATTAATGTATGTCGTGACTGGTGATGATGAATTCGATGGAGCTGGAGTCGGACAGACTGGCTATAACCTAATAGAAGATCAAATCTCAGATAATTTCTTCAACACAACTTTAGGGGTAACTTTCAAGCTAGGGAAACATGAATCTCATTTGATGTGGCATGACCCATTGCAAGAAATTTATTACAAGCTGGATGTCCTTACGGATAAAACACAGGATTTAGAAGTTTGTAAAAAAGGAGATGTAGACAATGATGGTGTTTGTGATGATTGGGACAGACAATTAGATACGCCTGCTGGAGCCAGAGTTGATGGTGCAGGTGTAGCCTTGGATGCAGATTTAGACGGTGTAATTGATCTTTATGATAAGTGTGTAACCGTTCCGGGACCAGCAGATAATAATGGATGTCCGCGTACAGTGGATAATGGAGGGACTGGTATTGTCACAGATGATACGACAATCCTTAAAGGAATCGAATTCGACTTGAATTCTGATAGAGTATTACCTTCTAATACGCCGATTCTTAATAATGCGATTAATTATATTAATTCTTCGAATAGCAGTTTCAGAGTAATTGGTGGTACTGATACAAGAGGTTCAGAAGAGTATAATCAAGGTCTGTCTGAAAGAAGAGCAAACAATGTAAAAGATTTCCTTATCCAAAATGGTGCTGATAAAAATAAAATTGAAGCTTTAGGAAAAGGAGAAACCAATCTTCTCTATCCAGAATGTGAGCCAGCTTCCAAATGTCCAGAATGGAAAAACAGAGCAAACAGAAGAGTTTACTTTGAAGCTAAATAAAAATAAACTTTATATAACAAACCGTTTCGTTTACTGCGAAACGGTTTTTTTTATGTTCTAGAATTGATTAAATTTACAAATGCTTTCTTCTACAGAATCACAAGATAAATTAATTCATCAAACACTCAAACAATTTTGGGGTTTTGATGAATTCCGGTCTTCTCAGAAAAATATTATCCTTTCAATTGTTAATGGCAAGGATACTTTAGCGTTGTTGCCAACTGGAGGGGGAAAATCACTTTGTTATCAATTGCCGGCAATCGTTTTGGAAGGAACTTGTATTGTAATTTCGCCACTTTTGGCATTGATGAGAGACCAAATTGATTCTTTGCAATCATTAGGGATCGAAGCTGAATTATTGAGTTCGGAATTAGATGAATTTGAGGAAGAATCTGTCTATAACAGATGCAAAGACGGATTGATAAAAATTCTTTACATCTCTCCGGAAAGATTGCAAAATCAATTATTTATAAGAAATATTCAAGAGATTGATGTTTCATTTATTGCAGTTGATGAGGCACACTGTATCTCGGAATGGGGCTCTGATTTTCGACCAAGTTATCAGAACATCAAAAAATTCCGACAAGAATTCAAAAATGTTCCTTGTCTGGCATTGACGGCGACAGCAACCAATAAAGTGGTTGATGAGATTGTAAACAAGTTAGGGCTTCATAATCCTCAAGTTTACAAACAAAGTTTCAAAAGAGAAAACTTGAATGTCATTGTCGAAAATACTTCCAACAAGTACAACAGGATTTTAGAATTCCTGAGACAAAATCCATCTTCCGGAATCATCTACACCAGAACCAGAAGGGAATCTGAGGAATTAACTCATTTTCTTAAGAATAATAATTTCCAAAACGCAGATTTTTTCCACGCAGGTTTATCCTCAAATGAAAAAGAAAAACTTCAGAAAAAATGGATTAGCAGTCAGTTTCACGTTTTGGTTTCCACCAATGCTTTCGGGATGGGAATCGATAAGGATAATGTGCGTTTCGTGATTCATCTTTCGCCGTCTTCTACGCTTGAAAATTATTATCAGGAAATCGGAAGAGCCGGTAGAAATGGCGACGAAGCATTAGCATTGATGCTTTGGAACGAACAAGAATTGAAGAACATAGACGATATTTTCAAAAACCAAATTCCCAACAAAACAGAATATGAGAAAATACTGACTTATCTGTATTCCATTTTTCAGATTGGAGACCACGATTGGCCAGAGAAAACTTTCCAGCTTGACCTCAATAAAATCAAGAATTTAACAAAACTGTCTACTGCGAAAATCAAAAATATTCTAACGTTTTTGAACAATCAGGAATTGGCCTATTACAAAAATAATATCTCCGCTTCCACGATTCAGAGTTTTGTTCAGTCGGATGAGTTGGAGCAGTTGGCACCTTCCGATGCTTATTTTATGGAACTCTTGTTCAGAAATTTGCCAGGTCTAGCGATTCAGAAAGTTCATTTCAGCGATATGGCTTTTTGCAAAAAAAATGGGTTTGACATTCAGAATTTCAAATTAAAAATAAAACAATTGCAAAAAGCTGGGCATTTGGAATATCTCGACGGAAGCCAGCATTCCATCAGGTTTTTGAAGCCAAGAAATGACCGACATCTGTTCGGAGAATATTGGGCGCTTTTCCATAATATTCAGAAAAATAAACTGAGGAAATGGGAGGAAAACAAATTCTTCATCCAAGATTCCGATTTCTGTAAAATGAAGCTGATTCTGAGTTATTTCGGAGAACGAGATGCGGAGAATTGTGGTAAATGTTCGGTTTGCAGAAAGAGAACCAATTCCAAAAGAAACTTGTCTTCCGATATTGCACAGCAACTTTCCAATAGACCGATGTCTTTGGACGAGATGGCGGGTAATCTTAATTTTTACTCCAAAGAATCCATTTCAGAAACTTTGATTTTCCTGCTGGACATCGGAAAAGTCAAAATGTTGAACTATAAAACATATATGCTCAATCAATAGAATCATTTTATGGCAGCTTAATCCGCCTTCCGCTCCCAATTTGTCACTCTGAGGCTCTCGAAGAGTCCGCTCAAAAAGTTGATGCCGAGCGAAATCGAAGTAGGCTGCGAGCGATTCAACTTTAAAAAATCAATTATCAAAATCAATCATATTGTCAATGACTAAATCATTAAATGTAGTATTTCTAGGAACTCCCGATTTTGCAAAGGCTTCTCTGGAAGCGATATTCAAATCTCATCATAAAGTTGTAGGCGTTGTAACTGCGCCAGATAAGGCAAGTGGACGAGGAATGAAACTCACGCCTTCGCCAGTGAAAGTTTTTGCAGAAGAAAATAACCTCAATCTTTTTCAGCCGGAAAAACTCAGAAATCCAGAATTTTTAGAATCAATCAGAAACCTAAATGCTGATGTTTTTGTTGTGGTTGCTTTTAGAATGATGCCTCAGGTCTTGTTCTCGATTCCGAAAATTGGAACATTCAATCTGCACGGTTCTTTGTTGCCGGATTATCGTGGTGCGGCACCAATTAATTATGCAGTTATCAATGGAGAAACCAAATCTGGTGTAACCACATTTTTCATCAATGAAAAAATAGATGAAGGCAATATTCTTCGTCAGGCCGAAACAGAAGTTTTACCGGAAGATAATGCCGGAACACTTCACGATAAATTAATGGTAATCGGAGCTGATTTGATTATAGAAACCTTAAACGGATTAGCAGAAAATTCGATTGTAGAAAAACCTCAGCCGGAAAAAGAAAATCCAAAAACAGCTTACAAGATATTTAAAGAAAATTTAAAAATCGATTGGAACCAAAGTTCTGAAACGATTCATAATTTCGTGAGAGGAATGTCGCCTTATCCAACAGCTTTCACTATTCTGAAAATCGGAGGAGAAGAGGAAAAGTCATTGAAAATCTTCAAAGGATATTTTGAATTAGAATCACATTTCAGAGAAGCTGGAGATTTTGATATTTCCAAAAACGAATTCAAGTTCTATACCCAAAACGGAATCTATTATCCGGAAGATGTTCAGATTCAAGGAAAGAAAAGAATGCCTGTCAAAGATTTCCTGAACGGAATTCAGAATTTTGAAGATTATAAGTCTTAGATAAAAAGATAATAGACGAATAGATAATAGATTCCAAATGCAAAATAATAAAGTCAAGATTTTAAAAACAGAAATCCTATCTGATAATTGGTACACTTTGAACAAGGTGACTTTCGAATATCTGAAGAAAGATGGTACGCTGGAAACCCAAAGCAGAGAAGCTTATGACCGTGGAAATGGCGCAACGATTTTGCTTTATAACAAAGAATCGAAAACCGTAATCCTTACCAGACAATTTCGTTTACCGACTTATATCAATGGCAACGAAGATGGAATGATGATAGAGGCTTGCGCAGGACTTTTGGACAAAGATAATCCCGAAGACTGCATCAAAAGAGAAACCGAAGAGGAGCTAGGTTATGAGATTTCGGACATCAAAAAAGTATTTGAAGTGTATATGTCACCGGGTTCTGTGACGGAAATTCTCTATTTCTTCATCGCAGAATATTCCAAATCGATGAAAATAAATGATGGTGGCGGACTGGCTGACGAGCAGGAAGAGATTGAAGTTCTGGAATTGAATATTGATGAAGCACTTAAAATGATTGACTCGGGAGCAATCAAGGATGCTAAAACGATTATGCTGATTCAACATCTTAGGCTGAAAAACATTTTATAAAATCAAAAACAATTGTAAATATTTAAAATGAAAAAAATACTTTTAGGTTTAATGTTATCGTCAAATCTTTTTTTCGGACAAGATTTAAAAGTGATGACCTACAACATCAGACTATCATTAGAAAGTGATAAAGAAAACGCTTGGGAGAACAGAAAAGAAGATGCGTTGGCGTTGATATCATATTATCATCCCGATTATTTCGGCGTTCAGGAAGCCGTTCCGCAACAAATGGTTGACATCAAGACCAATTTGAAAGATTACGATTATGTAGGCGTTGGAAGAGATGACGGAAAAAATCAAGGCGAATATTCAGCGATTTTCTATGACAGAAATAAATTAGAAGTTCTAAAATCCGGAACATTCTGGTTGAGTGAAACGCCAGAAAAACCTTCGAAAGGTTGGGATGCGGCTTACAATAGAGTTTGTACTTACGCCTTTTTCAAAATCAAAAAAAGTGGGAAAAAGTTTTTGGCAATGAATCTCCATTTTGACCACGTCGGTGATGTGGCGAGAGTCAATTCTTCTAAATTAATCCTTGAGAAAATCAAAGAACTGAATCCACAAAATCTGCCTTTGACATTGACAGGCGATTTCAATTTAACCGATGATACTGAGCCAATCAAAATCATTTCTCAATCTTTGGATAATGTTTTTTACCATTCGAAGAAACCGCATTACGGACCGAAAGGAACGTTCACCGCTTTTGACATCAACACCACTCCAAAAGACAGAATCGATTATATTTTTGTAAAAGGCTTCGAAGTTCAATCTAACAGAACAATCAATGACAGACGGGAAAATCTGCTTTATCCATCAGACCATTTTCCGATTTTGGCAGAGATTAGTTTTAAGAAATAATACAAACAAAAATCCTCTTTCAAAAGAGGATTTTTGCTTTTTTTGTTTTCTCGCAAATCAAGCAGATTTTGCAGATTCAATTAATATCTGCAAAGTCTGCAAGATTATTTTTAATGATAAAGAAGCTATTTCTCCCAAACGATTTTCTTCACCATCACATCACTAGAATTAGTTCCAACCATTATTTCAAATTCGCCGGCTTCCCAATCGTAATTCAGCGCGTCATCATAGAATTTCAAATCTTCAGGCGTCAGTTTGAAAGTAACATTTCTGTTTTCACCTTTCTTCAAAAATATTTTCTGGAAACCTTTCAGTTCTTTGATAGGTCGAACCACTTTTCCGAAAAGGTCGCGGATATAAAGCTGAACCACTTCCTCGCCATCCAATTTCCCTGTATTGGCAACATTCACATTGATGGTCAAAGTTTGATTGCCTTTCAGATTTTCAGAACTTAGATTGAAGTTGGAGTATTTGAAATCTGTGTAACTCAGCCCAAATCCAAAAGGAAATTTCGGGTCATTATCCAAATCGATGTAAGCGGAAACGTAATTTCTGTCCGTGGCTTTTCCAGCTGGTCTTCCAGTGTTGTAATGGTTGTAATAGATTGGGATTTGACCTTCTGTTCTTGGGAAAGTCATTGGCAGTTTTCCACCAGGATTCACATTTCCAAAGATGACATCAGCGATAGAATTTCCAGCTTCCGTTCCCAGCCACCAGCTGTAAAGAATAGTTGAGATATTATCTGCTGCCCAGTCAAAGACCAAAGGTCGTCCTGCATTGATCATCAAAACAATTGGCTTTCCGGTTTTGGCGATTTCTTTCAATAATTCTTCCTGAACGCCTGAGAAATGCAAGTTGCTTCGACTTTTTGCTTCGCCACTCATTGCGTGCCCTTCGCCCAAAGTCATTATCACGACATCTGCTTTTTTAGCTGTTTCAATGGCTTCAGCAAACATCGATTTGTTGTCGTCGTTTTCATTGCAGCCTTTTGCGTAAAGCAATGTTGAGTTTTTGTCTAATTGATTTTTAATGCCGTCAAATTGGGTCACGATTCTTTGCGCATCATCTTTGAACGGAACCGACCAGAATCCGTGCATCGCCACCGCTTCTTTTCCGAAAGGTCCAATCAAAGCAACAGTTTTTGTTGATTTTGAAAGGGGAAGAAGTTTCTTTTCGTTTTTCAAAAGGACTACACTTTTTGTTCCAAACTCTCTTCCGAATTTTCTGTGTTCAAGATTGTTGGTCTGTTGTTTTTGTCTTTCGGAATTTGAAAATTTATAAGGGTCATCAAACAATCCCAATTCAAATTTTTTGATTAAAATTCTTCTCACGGCATCGTCTACAAATTTAATATCCACTTTTCCTTCTTTGACTAATTTAGGAAGTTGTTCCATATAGATATTGCTTTCCATATCCATATCGGAACCTGCGAGGATGGCTTTTTCTCCCGCTTCTGCATTGTCTTTGGCGTAGCCGTGTTTTATCATTTCGCCGATGCTTCCCCAATCGGAAACCACGAAACCTTGGAATTTCCATTGGTCTTTTAATAAATCTCTCAGGATATATTTGTTAGCGGTTGCCGGAATTCCGTTGATGTCGTTGAAGGAATTCATAAATGTGGCGACTCCAGCTTCAGAAGCTGCTTTGAAAGGCGGAAGATAGGTCTCGTGAAGTTGACGAAGACTCATATCAACAGAGTTGTAATCGCGTCCGCCAACTGCGGCTCCATAAGCGGCGAAGTGTTTGGCGCAAGCCATTATCGCATCGATGTTTCCTAAGCCTTTGCCTTGGAAACCTTTGATTCTTGCCAATCCGATCTTGGTTCCGAGGAAAGTATCTTCGCCGGAACCTTCCATCACACGTCCCCATCTTGGGTCTCTGGCGATGTCCACCATTGGCGCAAATGTCCAATGAACGCCGAATGCAGAAGCTTCAATAGCGGCAATTCTTTCAGATTTTTCTATCATTTCCAAATCCCAGCTGGCTGCCTGGCCAAGGTTAATCGGGAAAGTCGTTCTGAATCCGTGTATCACATCCTGCCCGAATATCAATGGGATTTTGAGTCTGGATTCTAAGGCTAATTTCTGAAAAGCTCTTGTTTCTTCTGAGCCAGTGACGTTCAGCATCGAGCCGACTTTTCCGCTTTTTATTTCTTCCAATACTCTTTTGGAGTTGGAGTTTTGTGGTCCTGTGGCATATTCGAAGCCGCTGTATTGGACGAGTTGTCCGGCTTTTTCTTCCAAGGTCATTTTGGAAAGGAGTTCGGTGACTTTTTGGTCGATGCTTTTCTGGGCAGAAATGCTGATTCCGAAGATTAAAAGTAGGAATGAAAGGCTATATTTTTTCATTGTAATATTGTTGTCTCTTTTTGAGATATTAATAATTGTAAAAATAACATTCTTTTGTAAATAAACTAAAATTTGTTTTGATTTTAATGATTTCTAAAAACTGTAATCACAGTAATGATTACAGTTTTTTGTCATTCCGTAGGAGTCTAAGCTGTCGAGATTCCTTCGGAATGACAAAGCGATGTTTTTGTATTGACTCTTATTATATCTTAGAATCTGCAGGCCGACTTGAGCGGAAATCCTTTTTTGCTTGGACTCAAGTTCAACTGAACTGAAAATCGTCTGCAAAAAAGATTGGGAGCGGAAGGCGGAAAAGCTGCCCAAATCATTATTCCAAATTGGACAAACGATTCTCAGCGAAGGAATTGGTTTTAATTCTTTATTTTTGATACTTAAATTTTTGGAAATGAAAAAACTATTATTGGGATTGATGCTGATGGGAACGGCGATTTCTGCGCAGGAACTTTATATGCCGAGGAATATCAAGAATGCCTATGCGAAGGGAACGCGCGATGTTTCCGGAAAGCCGGGAAAAAATTACTGGCAGAACAAAGGCGTTTATGATGTGAATGTGAAAGTGGATGCGAAAACGAAAATGGTTTCGGGTTCAGAGACAATTCAGTACTCCAATAATAGTCCGGATGAGTTGAAGGTTTTGGCGATTCGGTTTGTGAATAATGTGAATAAACCGCAGTCTCCGAGAGCTGGATACGCTTCGAAGGAATCTTTGACAGATGGTTTGAAAATCAAATCATTCTCCATCAATGGTGAAAAATATAATGTGAACAGCGACGATTGGGGAACTGTGGAAGCGGTGAAACTGACGAAAGCGATTGCCTCAAAATCGAACACTGAAATTAAAATCGATTGGGAATATCCACTGGCAAAGGAAAGTGGAAGAGAAGGGCAGATAGATCCGGAGACTTTTTATGTGGCTTACTCATTCCCACGAGTTTCGGTTTATGATGATTACAACGGCTGGGATATGTTGGCGCACAATGGCAGACAAGAGTTTTATAATGACTTCAATGACTATTCATTTGCGATTTCTGCTCCTAAGAATTTTGTGGTTTGGTCAACGGGCGATTTCCAGAATCCAGAGGAAGTTCTACAGCCTGAATATCTAAAACGTTTTAAAGAATCTCTGAAATCAGATAAAATAACCCACGTTGCCAATGCATCTGAAATGAAATCAGGGAAAGTGACGAAGCAGAATGAGTGGAATGTCTGGAAATTCAAAGCGAACAATATCGTTGATTTTTGTTTTGCCTTGAGCAATCATTACGTTTGGGATGCGTCGAGTGTTCAGCTAAAAACCAAAAGAGCGAGCGTGCAATCCGCTTATAAAGTTGGCGCAAAAGATTTTGAACAATATACAGAATGGATGCGTTATAACCTGAAATGGTTTACGGACAATTGGCCAGGCGTGGAATATCCTTTCCCCGTGATGACTGCTATCCAAGGCTACGCCGATATGGAATATCCGATGATGATAAATGACACAAGTATTCCAGACGATTTGCAAGATGCGAGATTAACTGCTGACCACGAGATTGCACATACTTATTTTCCTTTTTATATGGGAATCAATGAAACACGATATGCTTATATGGACGAAGGCTGGGCAACAACTTTGGAATATTTGATAGGAATTGATGAAAATGGGAAAGAAGCGGCGGATAAATTTATGAAGAACTTCCGTGTGAAGCGCTGGATCAAAGATGCTTCTACGGAGCAAGACCAACCGATTATTACGATGAGCTCTCAGCTTTCGGGCGCGGGTTATGGGAATAATGCTTATGTGAAATCGTCGTTGTCTTATCTTGCTTTGAAAGATTATTTGGGTGATGATTTATTCAAAAAAGCGCTTCATACTTATATGGATAACTGGAATGGGAAACATCCGATCCCGTGGGATTATTTTAATTCTATGAACTCTGGTTCGGACAAGAATCTGAATTGGTTTTTCAACAATTGGTTTTACACAAACAATTATATTGATTTGAAAATTGCGTCTGTGATAGAGCAGGACAAACAATTGGTTTTAACGGTTGAGAATGTTGGTGGATTTGCAGTTCCGTTTGATGTAGTTTTGACTTATGACGATAATACGACGGAGAAAGGACATTTCACGCCGGCAGTTTGGGAGAAAGACCAGAAATCGACAAGCCTGAATATTCCGGTTAAAAAGAAAATCAAATCTGTGAATCTGGATGGTGGGATTTTTATGGATTATACACCGGGAGATAATTTGAAGAGTTTGTAATATAGGAATGCCGCAGTGAAAGCTGTGGCGTTTTTGTTTTCAGAAATTTAGATTTATGTCAAACTTTCTAAAAGTTTTTTAACAGAATGATTTTCTGTGAAAGTTGGATAGTTCAATCTAAATCTTTCAGTTAATACGGTATAGTAAATCTTATTATTTTTAAATAGAAAAATTTTAATGTATTTATTCCAATCTCCAGCATCCTCATAAAAAATTAAAGTGTTTGGATTGCTTCTAAATTCAAACCACCCTTTTTCTTGAGAAAGCTTTTTTATTTGTTTTTTATTTTCCTGCTGTCCATTTTTTGTTTTTATAAGCTTCAATCTTTTCTCTGTTAGTTTTTTGAAAGTAACAAAACAAATTACTGCTGATGCGAAAATAAATAAGCAGATGAGAAATCTTTCGGTTTCATTAAATTTTTTTTGACTAATTAAAGTCGCATAAGTGCTATAACATAGCGATAAAGAAATCAAAATATGAATTAAAGTATCAAATTTATCAAAATACGATTCTTTGTAAAACAACCATTTTTTATCAATGCTTTTATCGAAATCGATTTGTGAAATTGTTTTCATCAGTTTATAAATAACAACCAAATATACAAATCCCCCAATTCAAATAAACCCAAAACTCATTCAAAATCGGCTGAAGTTTTTTCGAGTATAATCCTGACAATAATTTGAAAAGTTTACAACAGAAAAATGCTTTCCAGTAGGAAGTTTCTTTAATAAATAATAGATTTGCAGCCATTAATTCATTAATCATAAATTATCAAATGAAAAGACAAACTATTGCATTGTTTTGCATAGCAACCCTTGGTATTATTTCTTGTGCTAAGGAAGGCGATAAAAAAGATGACAGCAAATATACAGATGAGCAAAAAGCATCTTATTACATAGGAATGAGTATAGCTCAAAATATGAAACAAGAAGGTTTCAAAGTAGATGCAGAACTTCTGGCTCAAGGTATCAAAGAGGAAATGGACAGCACGAAGAAAAAGATGTTGCCAGCTGAAGAAATGAACAGCTTTATGCAAGATTTTATGATGAAACAACATCAAAAAAAGCAATCTGAAGCGGGAGCACAGTCTAATGATAATAAGAAAAAAGGTCTGGAGTTTTTGGCGAAAAATAAAAGCAACCCAAAAGTAAAAACCACAGCTTCAGGCTTGCAGTACGAAGTATTGCAGGAAGGTGATGGTAAAACAAAACCAAAAGCATCCGATGTGGTACAGGTAAAATATACCGGAAAATTATTGAACGGAACTGTTTTCGATTCTACCGATAAAAATGGTGGTGCGCCATCGGATATCAACCTAGGAAATGTAATCGCAGGATGGACAGAAGGAATTCAATTGATGAGCAAAGGGTCAAAATACAGATTTTATATTCCTTCAGATTTGGCTTATGGAGACCAAGGTGCTGGAGGTGCAATTCCTGGAGGTTCTACCATTATCTTTGATGTGGAATTGGTGGATATAAAATAAAGCCAATCAATTCAAGAAAAATAAAAAACCTCAGTTACTTTTAGCTGAGGTTTTCTTTTAAATCATTTACTAAAATTGATATTTATTCCATTCTCATTTGCAATTTTAATGAATTTTTGCTCTTCTCCTTTTTTCTTCATTTCTTGATAGATGATATTTTCCAGTGTTTCTGTATCTTTTGCATAGGCAGAGTTTTCTTTTAAATAAATCTTATGTGCGTTAATAATATTTATTAATGCTTTTTCTAATTCTTCTAGAAGAATCAGATTTTTACCCAAACCATAATATCCTTCCGCATCTGCGGGATAAAAATTAATTAATTTTTGATAATACTCATTGGATGTTTTGAAGTCTGATTTTAAAGTATAAACTACGCCAATATTCTTTAATGCAAAATCTCCTTCTGGAAAGATGGATAAAGATTTTTTATAATATTTGATAGCATTGTCATAATCATTCAGTTGTCTATAGCAAACTGCGATATCATCATTTACCAAAACAGAATTTTTATCGTTTTTAATGGCAATCGAAAAAGATTCTATGGCTAAATCATATTTTTTATCATTCATAAAGTCTTTTCCAATGATATATGCGTTGCGTGCGCTTTCATTTTTTGAATAGGAATAATACAAATCTTTTTTCTTTTGCAGATTGTTCTTGCTTTCTAGCAAACAGGTTGCTTGTACAATAGAATCAACATTTTTTAAGGCATTTTTTATTCCGTCAACAGTTGATATTTGTTTTAGATGATTTGTAGCATTTATTTCCGTTGCGGACTTAGCTAGAGAATTTGCGATACATTCTCTGTACTTTTCATTTGTAACTTCTTTCAATTTGCTAATGCATTCACAAGATTTGATTGCGGCTTTTTGTTCCAAATTCTGCCCGTAATGTAATATGCTGAAGGCTGTACAGATAATTGATAATATTGTCTTCATAAGGTATTAGTTTTTTGATAATCTCAAATATACAAATTCTTCAATTCAACAAAAATCAAAAACCTCAGCCAAATCAGCTGAGGTTTTCTTGTTTAAAATAGTATTTAATATGAAGAAAATTTAACTCTTATTCCACCGGTCTGAAAACCAAACCTGTCTCCTCGAAATAATCCAAAGTGATTCTGTCGCCGTCATTCACAGTTCCGGCAAGGATTTCTTTTGATAACTTATTCAAAACTTCCTGCTGGATCACTCTTTTCAAAGGTCTTGCTCCAAAAACCGGGTCGTAACCTTTATTGGTCAGATAATCCAAAGCATCTTGTGTTGCAGTCATAATGATATTACGTTTTGCCAACATATCATTAAATCCTCTCAACTGATACTGAACGATTTTTCCGATTTCTTTTTTTCTTAAAGGCTGGAATAACACCGTTTCATCAATTCTGTTCAGGAATTCCGGACGAAGGGTTTGTTTCAACAAATCGAAAACTTCAATTTTCGTTTTGTCCACAATCTCATCCTGGTTTTCCTCGGTGATATTTTCAAAATTTTCTTGAATAATATTTGAACCGAGATTCGAAGTCATAATGATAATTGAGTTTTTGAAATTCACAACTCTACCTTTGTTATCTGTCAATCGACCATCATCCAAAACCTGCAACAACGTGTTGAAAACATCAGGATGCGCTTTTTCAATTTCATCCAGAAGTACAACTGAATAAGGTCTTCTTCTCACCGCTTCCGTCAATTGTCCGCCTTCATCGTAACCCACATATCCAGGAGGCGCACCAACCAATCTCGACACCGAATGACGTTCCTGATATTCACTCATATCGATTCTCGTCATATTGTTTTCGTCATCGAATAGGAATTCTGCTAAAGCCTTTGCCAGCTCAGTTTTACCAACACCGGTGGTTCCTAAAAACAAGAAACTTCCAATTGGTTTTTTCTCGTCGCTCAATCCTGCTCTGTTTCGTCTGATCGCATCTGCAACCGCTTCAATCGCTTCTTCCTGACCCACAACTCTGTGATGAAGTTCGGTTTCAAGATGTAACAATTTTTCTCTTTCGGACTGAAGCAACTTCGTAACAGGAATTCCTGTCCATTTTCCAATCACTTCTGAAATATTGTCGGCGGTTACTTCTTCTTTAATCAATTCATTCTGATGGTTTTGCATCTCCAGTTCTAATTTCTGCAAAGCATCTTCTTTCTCCTTGATTTTTCCGTACTGGATCTCAGCAACCTTTGCATAATCTCCTGCTCTTGAAGCTCTTTCTGCTTCGAGTTTCAGAGATTCGATATCTTTTTTAATCTGGGTCAAATCCTCAGATTTTTGTTTTTCTTTCAGCCATTTCGCATTGATTTCATTTCGCTGTTCAGAAATTTTCGAAATATCTTCTTTTAAATGGTCGATTTTAGTCTGGCTTCCTTCTCTTGAAATGGCGGCCAATTCAATTTCCATCTGCATCAGTTTTCTGTCAAGAACATCCAGTTCTTCAGGTTTTGAATTGATTTCCATTCTTAATTTCGCAGAAGCTTCGTCAATCAGATCAATCGCTTTGTCGGGTAAAAATCTATCCGAAATATATCGTTGAGACATTTCTACCGCTGCAATAATCGCATCATCTTTGATTCTTACTTTGTGATGCGCCTCATATTTGTCTTTAATTCCACGAAGAATGGAAATCGCCGATTCGGTATCCGGTTCTTCCACCATTACTTTCTGGAAACGTCTTTCTAAAGCTTTATCTTTTTCAAAATATTTTTGATATTCATTCAAAGTCGTTGCGCCAATTGCTCTCAATTCTCCTCTTGCCAAAGCGGGTTTCAGGATATTTGCTGCATCCATGGCACCTTCGCCACCGCCGGCTCCCACCAAAGTATGGATTTCGTCGATAAAAAGAATGATTTGCCCGTCTGACTTGATGACTTCATTCACGACAGATTTCAAACGTTCTTCAAATTCTCCTTTATATTTTGCACCGGCAATCAAAGCGCCCATATCCAGAGAATACAAAGTTTTGTCCTGCAGATTTTCAGGAACATCGCCATTGATAATTCTGTGTGCAATTCCTTCTGCAATAGCGGTTTTACCAACTCCAGGTTCACCAATCAAAATCGGATTATTTTTTGTTCTTCTTGAAAGAATCTGTAAAACCCTTCTGATTTCTTCATCACGACCAATTACTGGGTCCAATTTCCCTTCTGCGGCAAGTTCGTTGAAGTTTTTAGCATATTTATTTAAAGATTGATAAGTCTCTTCTGAACTTGCAGAAGTCGCTTTCGAGCCTTTTCTTAATTCTTTGATTCCGCCTTCCAAAAGACTTTTGGTCACGCCCATATCTTTCAGCATCTTTGAAACTTCTGAATTTGTTTCTAAAAGTGAAAGCCAAAGATGTTCAATGGTTACAAACTCATCACCCATTTTTTTAGCGATGTTGGGTGCGTCAAGCAAAACTTTATTTGCTGATTGTGAAAGGTAAATATTTCCTCCCTGTACTTTCGGAAGTCTTTCAAGATTTTCACGGTTACGCTCTCTTACCAAAGTGGCATCTGCTTCAGATTTTTTGAGTAAGAAAGGCGATATATTTTCATCGACCTGAAAAATTCCTTCAAGTAAATGTTGAGGTTCTATTTGTTGATTGCCAAATTCCATTGCCACTTGCTGTGCAGCTTGGATGGCTTCCTGTGATTTTACTGTATATTGGTTTAAGTTCATATTTTTTGGGTATTAAATGATTAAAGAATTAAAAGATGATTATTAAAATCTGTATCAAATTCTGTTCAATTTTGAGTTTTTAAAAGATGATTTTGATTATTTTAAAAACATTAAGAAAGTAATTTTTGAGGTTAGCTCTCTTAATGCTTTATCAATCATTTAATTCGAATAGCTTATCGCAAAAAGTATTCTTTTGTTGAATTTTTAAAATTACAGGACAAAATTTCCGAATAATTGAATTTTGATAAAAATTGAAACGACAAAATTTCCGAAATGTAAAAATTTTGTGAAAAATTATTGCCAATTTGTAATTAAAATTATTCTAAATACTATTACGAAGTATTTTCAAGTTTCTTTGTCATTCTGAAAGAATCCCAACATACTGAAATCAACGATTTAGATTCCTCCGGAATGACAAAGTGGATGTTGGATTTTATCGTGATAATTAGGGGGAGAATCCAAATAATTTTAATTCGGGATTTTTATTTATAAATTTGAGTGAATAAAATCTGAATTTGAATCGTCTCATCTTAATTTTCCTGACTGTACTAATGGTTTCCTTCTGTTTTGGTCAAAATCAAAATACAGAAGACCTGTCTGGTTCTGAGACTTTGGACAAAAGTAAAATTTTCCCTGAACAGATCATCGAACAAAGTATCAAGAAACTTGAGCAGCCAATTTCAGAAGAAGCCAAATATGAAGTGCGGATGAAAATGGCAGATGCCTATTTGAAAATCAAAAAACCGGATTTTGCAAAGTCCACGGAAATGCTTTTCAAAGCAAAAGAGATTGCTGAGAAATTGGATAATACCAGGCTGAAAGCGAAAATCTACGGTTCAATCGCCAATCAATATTCATTTTTGAATTTCCCTGATAAAATAAAACCTTACTTGGATCTATCGAAACAACAAGTTGATAAATTGCCCAACGGTTACGAAAAGAATTATCTAACCGCAAGACTGTACATCGAATATGGAAATCTTGAGGCCGATAAAGAGAATTTTCTTATTGCGAAAAAAGATTATCAGAAAGCTTTGAAGTTTTTAGGAAATATTGGAAACCCGAATAAAAAGAACATTTTCCAGTTTAGAAGGGCTTTTTACAATATGGGCGTTTCGTATGCTTATCTCAAACAAAATGATTCGGCGGAATATTTCCTTAATAAAGCTTTGGCAATCCGTGATACGGAAAATAAAGAGTTCAAATATTTTATTTACAACAATTTGGCTAAAGTTTATGCTAATAAAAATGAACATCAACGAGCGATCGATTCCTTGGAGGTTGTTTTGAATGAAAGTACTCTCAAAGACAACAGGTTGCGGGCTGATATGTACAAAAAGCTGATTGCTTCTTACAAAACTTTGGATAATAAAGAAAAATACATCGAATATTCTGAGAAACTTTTGGAACTGGAACCAGATGTGAAAGATAATAATCTGAAAGCCATCAATATGGCAGTTTCTGAAGAGCAAAAAAATCTTTTGGAAAAAATATCCGATAAAGAAGGTCATAATAACCTTTTAATAATCAGTTGCGGATTGTTGGTTCTCGTGGGTGGAATTTCTATTTTCTTCATTAATCAAAAAAGGAAAAAAGAGAAATTGCTTTATCAGAATTTTATTTCGAATCTTGAAAAACAAGAGATAAGAGAAATTTTAGAACCGAAAGAAATCATTCTGCCGGAGATTGAAGAAAAGGAAAAAGTTTCGTTCTCAGTTCCAAGTTCTGCGGAAACTATGATTTTGGAAAAATTGGAAAAGTTTGAAGGGTCGGCGAAATTCACCAATTCAAAGCTGACGGTTGCAAGTCTGGCTGTGATGTTCAAAACCAATCCGACCTATCTTTCGGAAACCATCAAGAAACACAAAGAAAAAAACTTCAATAATTATCTGAACGACCTGCGCATCAATTACATATGCAAACAGATTCTCGAACGTCCGGAATTCCTTAATTATAAAATAAGTTATCTGGCGGAAGAAGCTGGTTTTTCTTCCCATAGTTCGTTCACAACTGTCTTCAAAAACGTAACGGGTATTTCTCCGTCCGCATTTTTACGGGAAGCAGAAAAGAAACATAAGAATATTTAAATATTTGATTTTCTGAGTTTTAATACTTGTTTTTAGCTTTTAAAATATGATATTTCGAAAGACAAATGCTGTTTTTTGATTCTTAAAGTATATACATTTACTTCATCAATGAAATAAAATTTATTTCTAATTGATGTGATTATCGCAACATATTTTATAAAATCTTAAAAAATTAATTATGAAGAAAATTGTATTTTTTTTATCGGCGTTAGGTTCGGTTTTAACCTTTTCGCAAAATCTGGGTTATGGGAATTCTGTTAACAAATCTTTATTCGGAACTGTTGAAGTTCATCCAAAAGTAGTTGCAAAAGCAGAAGTATGCAATGCTGTGGTGATCAATGACACCGAAGAGGAAAATGGTGTTTTCATCATTGGAAATGGCGGGCAAAAAGCAGCCGTTGATATTCCTCTTGCTGCAAATCAAACTATCAAGATCAATAGTATTGTGGTGACATTGGCGAGTAAGCTTCCGCCGACTTTTGTGAATTTTATTTTTTATGACAATATTCTTTCTACACCGGAAGACCCGGAAGATCCAAGAAGAAACATCCCCAATCAACAGATCTTACACATTACAGACAGCACAATCGAGTCTTATGAAGATGTTGGTTATGAACCTTTGCACGAATTCATTGTCAGAAAGGTAAAAGTGAAATTGGCCAATCCAATTCTATTGAACGGAACTATGTCTGATGGGAGAGTGTGGATGAGCACAAAATCTGACGCCAATGCTTGGGCAACTACCGCACATTATGAAACTGGAGAAGGCGTGATCGGTGAAAGTCTTGCTATGGGAAGTAATAATTTTGATTGGTTCCAACTTCTTAATCAAGAGTGTTTGTATGAGCTTGAAGCCGAATGTGACATTTTGAATGTTGCAGATACCAATTTCAATTCTAAAGTAGGGATTTATCCAAACCCAGCTCAGGATTATTTTGAATATAACGATACAAATGGAGTGAAAATCGTTTCCACAAATATCTATTCAGCCAACGGAAGTCTTGTAAAAATAATAAACGATTCCAGCTCCAGAATCAATATCAGTCAGCTAAAGAGTGGCGTTTATATTGTTCAGACAAAAACTTCTAATGGAAACACTTTGACCAACAAATTGATCAAAAAATAACTTCATTTATCTTAAATTATTTAGATGCGAGAAGTCTAGGGTTCGTCTCTTGACTTCTTGTTGTTTTTGCTTTTAAATTTATTCAATTATTAAATCCTCATCATATTAAACGTATTGTTTTCAATATCTATTTTTTTTAAGTGTTTTTATGGTTTATAGAATTGGATTTGGAGATTATTTTTAAGTAAGAGTTATTTAGTTTCATTCAAAATTCTTAATTTGCAGGGAAATAATTTTTAATATGAAGAAATATCTATTATTGTCAGCATTGGCTTTGCCGCTATTGGGTTACTCACAATGGACCAAATTGCAGAAGCCTTCTGGTAAACAGAAAATCAATGAGAGCGTTGCTCATATTAAAGCGAATAATTTATTCGGCTTAAATATTGAGAAATTACAAACTACCCTTGGAAATGTAAGTGCAAAAGTTGTTGGAAATCAAGGTGTGGTTGTTAGTCTACCTAATGCTTTGGGTAGAATAGAGAATTTCCAAGTTTGGGAATATGCTAATATGGCACCTGATTTACAAGCTAAATATCCAAATATAAGATCGTATGTTGGTACAAGTTTGGAAGATCCTACTGCATATTTGAGATTTAGTGTTTCGCCGCAAGGATTATCATCAATAATTATCCGATCCAACAGTTCAGAATATATCGAGCCTTTTACAGCGGATAATAAGACCTATGTTGTTTATGATGCCAATACCAGAAAACAGAGTAAGTCCCTAGATAAAAATTTTGAATGTGCTGTTCAAGATGAATTATCAGAGCCGGAAACACTGCCGGTTTTGAAGAAAACTGCGGGTACCAATGTGTTTAGATTGGCACTTTCTTGTACAGGAGAATATTCTCAGTATTTTTTGACTAAAGCCGGAACACCAACTGAAGCTACGGATGCTGAGAAAAAAGCAGTGGTTCTAGCTGCCTTGAATGCCAGTGCAACCAGACTCAATGCACTTTATGAAAAAGATCTGTCTCTTCATTATAATTTGATTTCGCAGACAGAATCTTTAATATTTTTAAATGCAACTACAGATCCTTATTCTACAGCTGGAGGGCCTGATACTGCCAATAGTGGAATCAACGCTACTTTAGGAAGTACTGCTTTGTACGACCTTGGACATCTCGTAGACAAAAAAGCAGCCAATGGTGCGGCTTATGTAGGTGTTATTTGTGGCTCAAGTCTGAAAGCGGGAGGTTGGACATCTCACAATCTTCCAGAAGGTGCTACTTTCGATATTGACTATGTAGCTCATGAGATGGGACACCAGATGGGAGCAGGACATACTTATACATTCTACAGTGGACAGCTGGATCAAAGAGTAGAACCGGGAAGTGGGAGCACAGTTATGGCTTATACAGGGATTACAGGTAATCTGGATGTACAGTATAATTCTCATGATAATTACCATTATAACAGTATTTCACAGATTAAAACAAGGGTTAATAGTATTACTTGTGGAGTAAATGTACCGTATGCTTTACCAGCTCCTATTGTGAATGCAGGACTGGATTATACGATTCCTGCATCTACACCTTTTGTTGTAAAAGCTACAACTACTGATAGCAATACAAGTGCGTACACATATAGCTTTGAGCAAACCGATCAGGCTGCAACAGAGCAGATTGGAAACAATAGTATAGCTTATTTGGCAAAACCTTCTGGCCCTAACTTTAGAGCTGTACCTCCAACGAGTAATCCATCTAGATATTTTCCAGATTTCAATACGGTTCTAGCGGGTGTGAATACGACTCGTTGGGAGTCCGTTTCCAGTGTTTCCAGACCTCTTAATTTTGGAGTTGTCCTGAGGAATATTAATCCTTTAGAACCTAATATTGCACAAGATGCAATGTTGGTAACTGTTAACGCCAATGCAGGTCCGTTTAAAGTGACTGCACCAACCTTCGGACAATCTTTGACTTCGGGAAATAGTTTTGCGGTGACCTGGGATGTTGCCAATACTACAGCAGCACCAGTAAGTACAGCTAACGTTAACATAAAAATCTCTAAAGATGGAGGAAAAACTTTTGTTTCATTATTGGACAATACACCTAATGATGGTAGCGAAACGGTAACCATTCCAAGTGGTTTTTCCGCAACCAATGCTTATATTTTGGTTGAAGCGGTCAATAATATCTACTATGCGGTAAGTCCTAGTTTTGTAATCGATTACAGTATTGCAGGTGAAGAATGTAATACTTATACCTATAGTGGAAGCCCGGTAACGATCAATGATGGTCCCGGCGGTGCTCAGATTTCTTCTCCAAAGGTAGAGGCTCCATTGTCAATTACGGATACTGGTGTGATCACAAAAATCAGTGTGACACCTAATATTACTCATGCCAATGCCATTAATCTTTCTTTCGGGATCGAAAGCCCGGTTGGTACTACAGCATTGTTAATGGACCATCAGTGTAGCGGACGTTCAGGTATTACAGCTAAATTTACAGATGCTGCTACAAGTATTACTTGTGCCTCCCCGGTTACTGGAAATGCAAAACCTTTCCAACCTTTAAGTGTTTTTGTAGGACATAATGCAGAGGGTACATGGAAACTTTTTGCTTCTGATTATACTCCAGGAAATGTTGGAGTGATCAATTCTTGGGCATTAGAAGTTTGTACCAGAGATGCTCAGTCACTTGCGGTTAACGAAAGTGCTTTCAATTCCAATAATATCAAAGTATATCCAAATCCTTCAAACGGTAATTTCTTCATCAAGTCCAAAGACCTTGGAGGAAATGCAAAAGTGGCGATCTATGATATGAATGGTAGAGTAGTTCATACATCTGGCTTCAACGTTTTGACAGGAGAATCTACAAATGAGTTCAATGTTAATTTGACAAAAGGTGTTTACTTGCTAAAAGTAACTTCTCCTAAAGCCAATTATACTCAGAAATTAATTATCAAATAATCTCGAATTATTTATAAATAATAAAGCCGACCAACAATGGTCGGCTTTTGTTATTTTAAGAATAGAACTTTCTCCAGAGCATTCGATAAAATATATTAAATTGCAACTAACAATAATTAGGTAAAAAATGAATTACACTCAGATAGAAATAGACGCGCAGTTCGATGGAAAATTGCAATTGATTTATCTTAATCAGCCGGAAAGTTATAACAGCTTGACAAAAGTTATGTTGGCAGAATTGCGAAATGCTGTTCACAAATTCAGTGAAAATGAAAATGTGCGTTGTGTTGCCATTGCTGGAAAGGGGAAAGCATTTTGCGCTGGTCAAAATTTGAAAGAAGCCTTGAGTTTTGGGAGTGATGAAGATGATAGAGAGATCCAGCGTTTTGTGATAGAATATTACAATCCTTTGGTTTTGGAAATTGTAAAATGCAAAAAACCTGTGATTGCTTTGGTAAATGGTCCTGCGGTTGGAGCCGGAGCAATGTTGGCTTCTATTTGTGATTTCACTTTGGCGGTGGAAAGTTCCTATTTTTCTTTTGCTTTCGCTAATATCGGTTTGATTCCAGATACAGCAGGAACTTACTTCTTGCCAAAATTGGTTGGGAAACAATTGGCAAGTTATTTGTCTTTTACAGGGAAAAAAGTACCAGCGCCTGAAGCTAAGAAAATCGGTTTGATAGCTGATTTTTTCCCGGATTCTGAATTCGTAGAAAAATCGATGGAAGTTCTGACCCAACTCGCCCATTCTGCCACGACAGCACTTTATTTGACCAAAAAAGCTTTCAACAAATCCTATGATTTTACATTGAAAGAACAGTTGGATTACGAATCCATCATTCAGCAAGATGCAGCCGAGACAGAAGATTTCCGAGAAGGTGTTACTGCTTTTATCGAAAAACGTTTACCAAATTACAAAGGAAAATAAATGACGCCTAAAGAAACCGCCGAATATATGTTCGGAAAAGACCTTTTTTCTCAATGGCTTGGAATTGAACTCATTGATATCAAAGCAAATTACTGCCTTATAAAAATGCCCGTAAAACCCGAAATGATAAATGGATTGGGAACTGTTCACGGAGGCGTGACATTCGCTTTTGCAGATTCGGCACTGGCTTTTTCTTCGAATAATACTGGCGAAGCAGCAGTCGCACTCAATTGTTATATCAATTTTACAAAAGCCGTAAGAGATGGCGACGTATTGACTGCCGAAAGTATTTTGTTGACTGATACAAGAAAAACGGCAGTCTATGATATCACGATTAAGAATCAAAATGATGAGGTTGTTGCAGGTTTCCGAGGAACGGTTTACAAGATTGGTAAGAAAGTGACGGAACTTAAAACTTTATAAAAAATAAATTTCAAAAACTTCAAAATTAATTTTGGAGTTTTAAAATAAATTGTAGCTTTGTAATTCAAAGTTCTTTTTATGGAATCGAAAAATTATCAGGAAGAGTTGGCGCACATCCGTCAAATGATGGAACGCAGTTCAAGATTTATTTCATTAAGCGGTTTGTCCGGTGTTGTTGCAGGAATCGTTGCCTTGCTTGGCTCTGTTTACGTTTATTTTATTTTTCAAAGAGAAGGAGTCGATTACTTTGATGGAGAAAGAAATATCTATACGCCAGCTTTGGCTCAGGAATTATTCTTTGTCGCTTTGGTAATTTTAGTTTTAGCAATTTCCAGCGGTTATATTTTCACAGCCAGAAAGAGTAAAAAGAAAAACCTGAAAATTTGGGATTCGATTACAAAAAAGCTGTTATTCAACTTTGCAATTCCATTAGTAGTTGGCGGTTTTTTTTGCATAGCACTTTGGTATCATCATTATTTTCCTTTAATTGCGCCATCAATGCTCATTTTTTACGGATTAGCTTTGATTAATGCAGAGAGATACACATTAAGTGATGTCAAATATCTTGGGATTTGTGAAGTTATTCTTGGAGTTATAGCATTGTTTTGGCTTGGTTGGGGATTGATATTTTGGGCAATAGGATTTGGATTTTTACATATTTTTTATGGGATTTTGATGTATAGAAAGTATGATTAGATTATGTGGTTGATTTCTTTATTAATATTGTTGATTCCAGTATTTATCACATTTTGTTTATTATGGTTGAATTACTTGACAAAAAGGAAAATATTTAAAATCACAGCTATTGCACTTTGGATTTTAATTGGAGTTTTTTTTTGTCGGGAATTATTTTTAATTTCTTAAATAGTAAAACGACAGTTAGTAAAGAAGATTTCTATGGAACATACATTGTTGATAGAAACTTTTTCAAAGGAAAAAATGCCGATTGGCAATACAATCATTATAGATTCGAAATCACAAAAGATGATGAATTGAATTTATACATTACAGACGAAAATAAAATATTAAAGATTTATAAAAGAAAAGTTCAATTTATAGATGGAGAAGCAAGTCCACATTTGAAAATCATTAATGAAAATCCAAATTTCATTTTAGAAGCAGAGCCGACATTATATAGAAACTCTTGGGATTTTTATTTAGTTTTTAAAACTAAACCTTATTCGAATATGTTTTTCAAAAAAGGAGAATGGGAGCCAATTAATAATTAGAAGAAATGTTAAACATCAATCAACTCAACAAAGAATTCGAAAGTCGTGTAAGACTGGGCATTATGTCCGTTCTTATGGTCAACGATTGGGTTGATTTTACCGAAATGAAAAACCTCTTGAACGCTACCGACGGAAATCTCGCCAGCCACAGCACAGCGCTCGAAAAAGCGGAATATATAGAAGTGAAAAAAGAATTTGTAGGCAAGAAACCGAGAACATCTTACCGCGTGACACAAAAGGGTAGAGATGCTTTTACAGAACATATCAATAATTTAGAAAAATTGTTGGGAAGATAACTCCCGATTTTTTTTGAAAATTAACTTTGTAATTCAAAGAACTTTATATAATGAAAAAAGCGATGTTTATCTATTTTACTTGCAGTTGGTTTGTTGGCTTAGTTATGATTTTAATTGCGCGTTACTTTGAGAATATTGCAGACCTCTTTGCACTATTTCTATTAACAATAATTAATTTTTTCATTAATTCAATTTTCATTCTCTTTCAAGCAATAATGATTTACGTGTTTCCTGAGAACAGAAAAGAATTCTTGATTTCAATTGTTATTCTCTTTTTCGATTTCCCTTTTGTCGCTTTCGCTTGGTTCTTACTAATAGCAAATAGTTTATAAAAATTTAACTACAAACTTTGAAATTCAAAGCATAATATGACCAGAAAATCATTCATCAAAAAAACATTTTTAGCAACCGCAGGATTGTCATTATTCTACGGTTGGCAAGTCGAGCCGTTTTGGCTGGAGTTTGTTCATCAGGATTTACCGATTAAAAATCTACCAGCTAAACTTCACAACAAAACACTGATGCAAATTTCAGATTTGCACGTTGGAAATCGCTTCGATTATAATTTCTTGATTGATTCTTTCAAAAAAGCAAAAACTTATAAACCGGACATTGTGGTTTACACCGGCGATTTCGTCTGCTGGGAAAATAATCCGGAACAATTTGAACAACTGAAAATCGTAATGAAAGAAGCCGTTCTCGGAAGATTGGGAACAGTCGCAATTCTCGGTAACCACGATTATGGCGCAGAATGGAGAGAAGAATATGTGGCAGATGAGGTTTCAAAAATTATAACAGATTCCAAAATCCAAATGCTTCGGGATGAGAAAGCAGATATTTCAGGACTCAATATTTATGGTTTTGAAGAATTATGGGGAATGAATTTTCATCCTGAAAATCTAACCAAAACCATCAATCCTGATGAAGCCAATCTGGTTCTTTGTCACAATCCCGACGTTTGCGATTTGGATGTCTGGAATAATTATCAAGGCTGGATTCTCTCCGGACATACGCATGGCGGACAAGCGAAACCGCCATTTCTTCCACCGCTGATTTTACCAGTTAAAAACAGAAAATACACGTCCGGAATCATCGATCTGGAAGATGGACGAACACTCTATATCAACCGTGCTTTGGGGCATTCTTACCAAGTCAGATTCAATTGCAGACCAGAGATTACACTTTTTACCTTGAAATCTATTTAAAATAAAAATTATGAAAAAAATCCGCGTTCAGTTTCTGCTTTTTGTTTACGATAACACACAAAAGCTTTACAGAAAATACTTTAAGAAAAAGAAAAGACAATGGGCATTTTCCCAACAGCAATTACTGGCTTTTGAAGAAGATACGCTTGGTAGAAAGCTTGGCGAATTCTACAAAAAGCACGGTTTTACAATGATTCCAAAGATGGAGAATCACGATGTTCATCATTTGCTCACAGATTGTGGGACCCGGTTCGAGGAAGAGATTGCGATGCAGTTTTTGCTTTTAGGAAACGGAAAAATGAATGCGCATCTTCTTGCCGCTATCTTCTTAGGAAGTCTCATTCTTCCGGAATATTTCAGAATTTATATCCAGGCCTATAAGAAAGGAATGAGCATGAGACCTTTCCACTACTGGGATTTTGAGAAATTGCTCTCCCACAATTTTGAAAACATCAGGGATTTTGTATACCAAAAGCAAACTTCAGTTTTCTACTAGAATTTACTATTTAAATTTTTAAAACATTATAATTATGAAAAAACACCACCTTATCTTCATCACAGTTTTAGCGGTTATCATTCTTTTTTATAAAGAATACATCGCGCTCAATCTCGGAATTTTGGGAATCTTCCTGAGCATTTTAACTTTTATTCAAACCAAATCTGAGCTTCGGACCAAAACATTTCTCGTGCTTTTTGTCACTTCGATTTTCTCTTCATTTGCGTTTGCTTGGTTTGGTGATGCTATTTCGTTTGTTGCCGTTTTCGTTTCAGTATTTTTATTAAGGTTCAAAGGAACTTACCCGAAGCTAAAACCATTTCTATATATTGAAGTTCTATTGTTGAATCTCTTCACATTCTTGGGAAGAGTTTTCAATATAGAGCAATGGTACGAGAAATCCAAAGAAAGAAGTTTTACCAAAAAACTCATTGCTATTATTCTGATTCCCGCATTTTTTATCACGATTTTCTTTTTCATTTATGCGCAAGGCAGCGAACATTTTGCCAATCTGTTCAGAGATTCCGAACTTGAATTCCAACCTTTGACTTTTGTTGTTGTGGCAATTATCGGATTTTACATTGGATTTATCTTTTGGAATTTCGGAGTAGAAAGATTCATTTTCAAACAAAATCATTATTTGAATGACGATTTTTCAGGTTTGGTGAAAATTCAAAAACCAACATTTTCTTTCCTTGATATTGATTCTGAAAGAACCAGCGGATTGATTTCTTTTTCAGTGCTTAATGTTTTGCTTCTAATTTTCATTGCAACTTACAATTACGAACAATTTTTTGAAGTTACAAAATCAGCTGACGGCTTGAGCGCGGAAACCCACGAACGTGTGAACTCTGTGATAATGTCCATCGTAATGGCGATTCTTGTGATTCTTTTCTATTTCAAAAGAGGTTTTAATTTTGATAATAAAGCAAAATCTCTGAAAGTTTCTGCCAAGATATGGATAGTTCTGAATGCGGTTTTGGTCATTTCTGCTTCACTCAAAAACTCAGAATACATCATCAATTTTGGATTGACTTACAAACGTTTGGGCGTTTATGCGTTCCTCACAATGGCTTTGATAGGATTAATATTTACCTTCGTCAAAATTCAGAATAAAAAGACCAATGCTTTCCTTTTCAACAAGATGTTTTGGGCGTCGTATGGCTTGATTTTGGTTTGCAGTTACATCAATTGGGGCGGAATCATCACGTCCAACAACATTAAAAGAAAGGATTTTGCAGACCGCTATCATTTGGTTTCCATCAATTATAATGAAAAAATATTATTGGATTACGCCAATAAAACCGGAAATTCCCAAATGAAAAATCAATTAAAAGAAAGAATAAAATCTTATCAAAAAGAAACTTTCCTCTCAAAAATTTTATATTATGAAACGATTAATCTCGACAAATCAAACCGTCATTAGTTTAAAATATCTGGCATTAGTTCCGTTGTTTCTGGTTGCCTGTAAAAAAGAACCGGAGGTGAAAGACACTAAAGTGGATACGGTTACAACAATAGAAAAACCTGTAGATTCGTTGTCTGCAATTGTAAAAACGGAAAGAGAATCCAATCAAAAAATCATCACAGTAGATGCATCCAAAATGCCAATCCGACTGAATCTGGAAATTACAAATCCGAACGATCAGATTATTTTGAAACTGGAAAACCTAGACCGGCCAAAAATCAAAGGTTATGTGAAAACCGAAACGCCGATGAATGTAAGAATCAACCAAATCAGAATGCCGGACAATACATTTGACGGACCTTTCGGACCAACGATTGAGTGTGACACCAAACAAAAAGGAGAATATTGGCTGATATTTGCCAAGAATAATATGGCAGACGGCGAACCAGTCGGAAAATTCTTTGTCAAAATAGAATAGTTAAAATCAAACCATATAGGCACCTAGAAAAATCGAATAGATTTTATAAGAAAAAAGAGAAAATAGAATTTGAACTATTTTCTCTTTTTTGTTATAAATATTAAAAATCTATGGGCCTATGTGGTTTAATTCATTTCAAACCTTGAAGCGCCAATCGATAACCTTTCATTCCAAAACCGGAAATCACGGCATCGCAACTTTCGGCAGTTACAGATTTCTTGCGGAATTCCTCGCGTTTGTAAATATTGCTGATATGAACCTCGATTTTTGGTTTGTTGATATTCTTAAGACAATCAGAAATCGCATAAGAATAATGCGTGAAGGCACCAGGATTGATCACAACAGCTTCGAAGTTATCTTCCTGCAAACGGTTTATCAATTCGCCTTCAATATTGGATTGATAATAAGAAATTTCATCAGAATCGAATTCATTTTTCAAATCCGAAAGATAATCATCCATAGAAACCGAACCATAGATTTCTGGTTCGCGAGTTCCTAGTAAGTTGAGGTTTGGGCCGTTGATGATGAGGATTTTCATAGTAATTCAATAATTAGTGTAAAAGTAAAAAATCCCCAGGTAATTCTGAGGATTTTTTAAAATATAGTATAAATGATTAAGTGTAATTAATTTCCTAAAAGATTATCGAGGCTCTTTTTAGCTTTGTCAATTTCTGCATTTGCTGATTTTTTAGATTCTTCAGCAGATTTTTTGAAATCTTCTTTAGTTTTATTAGCCGAAGCTTTTACATCTGCAACCGTTTTTTTAGTTTCTTCTGTAATCTTTGCTTTTTCTGCGTTAAGTTTATTTTTAACTTCAGCAGTTTTATTTTCTATCACATTTGTAACTGTTCCGCTAATGATACTGTCAGAACTTTTCACTACGTTACTTATGGCTGCAGAAGCAGTTTCTCCCAATGTTTGATTAGAAGTTTCCAAATAGTTTTCGTATTCTGATTTTACTGTTCCCCCTTCCGCAACGTAAACTTTTTTGGATTCAACATATTTTTTCTGCGCAGCTTGCAACTCTTTCTTTGCAGCTTCTATTCTTGCAGGGTCATTAGACGCTACAGCGTCATCATATTTTTTCTGAGCAGTAGATAGTGCGAGTGCCGCATCTTCATAAGATTGTGTGAAGTCTATTTTCGCAGTAGAATCATCATTTTTTTTACAACTGTTGGCTGTCAGAACAATTCCTATTACAGCCAATGTTAAAAGTGCTTTTTTCATTGTATTATTGATTATTAATAATCTGTTTTGTTAATTTTTGTAATTCCGCATTCTCATCGGACTGGGAAATATCGCCATTCAGTCTTTTAATTTCCAAAGTATTAACTTGTTTTGCCAGACCGAGATAAGCTAAGTATTTTTCCAATATCTGAGTTTTCTTTTCAGAACTTGCGTTGGGAGCATTGGCACCTTTTACGAAAGTCTGCAGATTGTCGTTACACAAAATATATGCCTGAAATGCATTTGATAAAAAATAATCGCTCACCAAAGAATTGGTCTCAAGATTCGTATAAAGTTTCGGAATCTCAACCGGAGCGTACTGGATAATTTCTGAAACGTCTACACCACTTTTTGCAGGATTAAGATACATTCCTTTTGTTTTCATTTCGCTGTTTTCCAGAGACAGATTGGTTGCATCCAAAAGCTTGACTAAATTTTGTTTTTGATTGATGTCAGACAAAATCGTATTAAGACTCAATGCGATGAAGAAACCGGTAAATGTTGAAATCAAGGAAATACAGAATTCAAAACTTCTGGCTCTTTTGCTTCGCAGGCCATCGAACAATTTTGAGTTGATAAGGAACAAGGTCACAAGGACCAGAATGATTGCAATGATAATGTACATAATTGTGTTTTTTTTGTCAAAGGTAAGAATCTCTATAATTATTCAAAACAAAAATAGAGGAACAAGTATTTTTTGTAGATTAATCATAAAATAATTTCGACCGACTAACAACATACAAACGAAAGATGTTGATTTGTTATTTTATTATAAATCAAAAAAAATCCTTAGAAAATTCTAAGGATTTTTAAGTAGCCCGTAGGGGAGTCGAACCCCTCTTACCAGGATGAAAACCTGAGGTCCTAACCGATAGACGAACGGGCCTAATTTAATTTTCTATGATGTATTTAGCTGAATTATTCTGAATGAAAAAAAACAGATTCTAAATCTTTAATAAAAAATACCTCCAGAAAATTAGTGAAGGTATTTTAAGTAGCCCGTAGGGGAGTCGAACCCCTCTTACCAGGAT
>Ga0302347_1000940_pt1 | contig 39271 bp, 32 predicted proteins | sample PhyWR1_FD_202178 | JGI IMG/M metagenome (GOLD analysis project Ga0302347, IMG submission 202178) | Leaf surface microbial communities from wheat plants in UC Gill Tract Community Farm, Albany, California, United States - DLSL W.R1 (v2)... | ecosystem: Host-associated > Plants > Phyllosphere >... | reverse complement strand
GATCGAGTCGATGTAGCGCAGGGCGCCGCCACGGAACAACGGGAAGCCAATGCCGTACACCAGGCCCATATCGGCCTCGGCTGCGGTTTCAACGATGCCGTCTTCCAGGCAACGCACGGTTTCCAGGCACAGCGGGATCATCATCCAGTTGATGATGTCTTCGTCGGTCACGTCGCGCTGCTCGTAAACGATTGGCTTGAGCACTTCAAGCACGCTCGAATCAACGACTTTCTTCTGCTTGCCGCGCTTGTCCGCCTCATAGGCGTAGAAGCCCTTGCCGTTCTTCTGGCCCAGGCGCTTTGCCTCGTACAGAGCGTCGATCGCCGAGCGGCGGTCATCTTTCATGCGGTCCGGGAAGCCTTCAGCCATTACGTCGCGACCGTGGTGACCGGTGTCGATGCCGACCACGTCCATCAGGTACGCCGGGCCCATTGGCCAGCCGAATTTTTCCATGACCTTGTCGATGCGTACAAAATCAACACCGGCGCTGACCAGACGGGCGAAGCCGCCGAAGTACGGGAACAGCACGCGGTTGACCAGGAAGCCCGGGCAGTCGTTGACCACGATCGGGTTCTTGCCCATTTTCTTGGCGTAGGCAACGGTGGTTGCAACAGCCAGATCGCTGGACTTCTCGCCACGAATCACTTCAACCAGCGGCATCATGTGCACCGGGTTAAAGAAGTGCATGCCGACAAAATTTTCCGGACGCTTGAGGGCCTTGGCCAGCAGGCTGATGGAGATGGTCGAGGTGTTGGAAGCCAGGATGGCGTCTTCGCGAACGTGGTTTTCCACTTCCGCCAGCACCGCTTGCTTGACCTTCGGGTTTTCGACTACTGCTTCGACCACCAGGTCGACGTTGCCGAAATCGCCGTAGGACAGCGTAGGGCGAATACCGTTAAGTACTTCAGCCATTTTTGCCGGGGTCATGCGACCCTTATCAACGCGACCCACCAGCAGCTTGGCGGCTTCTGCCAGACCCTGCTCGATGCCGTGTTCGTTGATGTCCTTCATCAGGATCGGCGTACCTTTGGAGGCCGACTGATAGGCAATACCGCCCCCCATGATGCCTGCGCCCAGAACGGCGGCCTGCTTCACGTCTTTGGCGATCTTGTCGTAGATCTTGGCTTTTTTCTTCAGTTCCTGATCGTTCAGGAACAGGCCGATCAGGCAGTTCGAAGCGCTGGTCTTGGCCAGTTTGGCAAAACCTGCGGCTTCCACTTCCAGCGCCTTGTCACGACCGAAGTTGGCGGCTTTCTGGATGGTCTTGATTGCTTCAACCGGGGCCGGGTAGTTCGGGCCGGCCTGGCCAGCCACGAACCCTTTGGCGGTTTCGAAAGCCATCATTTGTTCGATTGCGTTGAGCTTGAGCTTTTCCAGCTTCGGCTGACGCTTGGCCTTGTAGTCCAGCTCGCCACTGATGGCGCGCTTGATCAGGTCGAGGGCGGCTGCGCCCAGCTTGTCAGCGGTTACAACAGCATCAACGGCGCTCACTTTAAGAGCGTCTTCGGCGCGATTTTCCTTGCCGGAGGCAATCCACTCAACCGCGTTATCAACACCGATCAGGCGCGGCAGACGCACGGTGCCGCCGAAGCCCGGGTAGATGCCCAGCTTGACTTCTGGCAGGCCGATCTTGGCGCTGTCAGCCATGACCCGGAAGTCAGCTGCCAGGCACATTTCCAGACCGCCGCCCAACGCGATGCCATTGATGGCCGCGACGGTAGGGACATTTAGGTCTTCGAAATCACTGAAGATTTTGTTGGCTTCCAGGTTGCCAGCGATCAGCTCGGCATCCGGCAACTTGAAGTTTTCGACGAATTCGGTGATGTCGGCGCCGACGATAAACACGTCTTTGCCACTGGAAACGATGACACCCTTGACCGAAGCGTCTGCCTTGATCGCATCTACCGCCTGACGCAATTCGTTCAGGGTTAGACGGTTGAACTTGTTGACGGACTCACCCTTGAGGTCGAACTTGAGTTCGACGATGCCACTTTCAAGAGCCGTAACCGTGATGGCTTTACCTTCGTAAATCATCAACTGATCTCCAGGATATGGAAGCTGAACAGTACACGCTGGACGCTAGCGTCTGGCTGCCATTGACCTCTGGTCAATGCTGTTGCCAATCCGCCAGGCACACCCGCCAACGCGATATTCGGGCTTGAATGAGCGCTGTCTGACACGACAAACACCTGATTCATACGCCCGTTTGATTTGGGTGTCGACACCTTCACGGAAAAGCGATCGATTGTCAATTGTCCAAAACAATGATGACAAAACGACCCGGCAGTCAGTTTAAAAACAATGGCACCACCCTGTGGGAGCGGGCTTGCTCGCGCTGGTATCTCCACGGTTCACCTGAGAGACCTCGCCGCCCGCATCGCGGGCAAGCCCGCTCCCACAAAGGATACGCAGATGCTCAAGCCAGCGCCTTGAGCACTTCATCAATGGCCTTCAACACCTGAGCCTCACCCTTCTCGCCCCACACCAGCACGATCATTTGCTTGTCCGCCTCAACTTTATAGACGTTGGCCGGCAGTTTTTCGAACTGCGCCAGCAGGCGCGGATCCTCACACGCTTCCTGCCAGCGATTGAGCCATTTGCCCGGCGCCGATTGCCAATAGCACCACACATCAGGCTTAGTACTGCGCCGCGGGCGGTGGTATTGCGCACAGGACGCAGGCGGTTCAGGCTCAAGCCAGTGCGGCCACTCCTGCGGCGCCAGCTGCATGGCCAACCCCATGCGCCGCGCCTCCATACGCAAGCCCATGCGACCATTCTGACTACGCGAAGGTCGCAACCATGCCAAGGGGCTAAGAACCAGCGCCAGGATTGACACCACTATCCATACCGTCATATCTGTACTCTCATAACTTGATAACCGAGTTGATCCGGACTTGAACCAAGGCTCTGCAAAAGGGCCATACTCATAATTGATTACATTCAACAGGAGCGCCGCAAATGTCCACGCCAAAGCCCTACACACATATTCTTGTCGCCGTCGACCTGACCGATGAATGCGACCCGGTGATCTATCGCGCCAGTGCGAGCGCTGAGGCAAATGGCGCCAAACTGTCTCTTATCCACATCGTTGAACCGATGGCCATGGCCTTTGGTGGCGATGTGCCGATGGATCTGTCGCAACTGCAGCAACAACAGTTTGATCAAGCCAAGGAGCGCCTTGAACGCCTGATCGACATTTATCCGCAGCTGTCCAAAGACAACTGCCACCTGAAATATGGTCAGCCACGCCAGGAAATTCACGGCTTCGCAAAAGCCGAAAACTGCGACCTGATCGTGGTCGGCAGCCACGGCCGACACGGCCTCGCCCTGCTGCTGGGCTCCACCGCCAACGACGTACTGCACGGTGCGCCATGCGACGTGCTGGCGGTCAGCCTGAAAAAGCCTGACTAAGTTTATCTGCATGCAACAACAAAAAAGCCCGACACCTTGTAAAAGGGCCGGGCTTTTTCAGTTCAGCATGCCGTCAATCAGGCATCCAGCTCGGCCCAGCGCTCAACCAACTGCTCAAGCTCGGCTTGCAATGTTTCAAGCTTGGCAATCACTTCTGCGGTTTTGGCCGCAGGCAATTGGTAGAAACCAGCGTCAGCCATTTCTGCTTCAACAGCAGCAATCGCCTGTTCTTTGGCGTCGATATCAGCTGGCAAAGCTTCCAGCTCGCGCTGCAGCTTGTAGCTGAGTTTCTTTTTCGCCGCAGGAGCAGGCTGAGCCGCCACCGGCGCCGGTGCAGCTTCGACCACGGCCGAGTTCAGGTCAGCTTTGCCCGACTTGCTCTCGGTCACGCCCAACAGGCGTGGAGAGCCGCCCTGACGTAGCCAGTCCTGATAACCGCCCACGTATTCGCGGACCTTGCCTTCGCCCTGGAATACCAGGGTGCTGGTCACCACGTTGTCGAGGAATGCCCGGTCGTGACTGACCATCAGCACGGTGCCCTTGAAGGTCAGCAGGACCTCTTCGAGCAGCTCCAGGGTTTCAACGTCCAGGTCGTTGGTCGGCTCATCGAGCACCAGCAGGTTGGCCGGCTTGCTGAACAGCTTGGCCAGCAACAGACGCGCACGCTCACCACCTGACAGCGCCTTGACCGGCGTGCGGGCACGCTGAGGGCTGAACAGGAAGTCGCCCAGGTAGCTGAGCACATGCCGGCTCTGACCGTCGATATCAATAAAGTCGCGGCCCTCAGCCACGTTATCGATCACGGTTTTTTCCAGATCCAGTTGGTGACGCAGCTGATCGAAGTACGCCACGTCGATGCGCGTGCCCTCTTCAACCGTACCTTCAGTTGGCACCAGGCCGCCCAGCATAAGCTTCAGCAGCGTGGTTTTACCGGTACCGTTGGCACCCAGCAGACCAATACGGTCGCCGCGCTGCAGGACCATCGAGAAGTCCTTGAGCAGGAACGGACCACCCGGGTGAGCAAAGCTGACGTTTTCCAGCACCATCACTTGCTTGCCGGATTTGTCTGCGGTGTCCAGCTGGATGTTGGCCTTGCCAGTACGCTCGCGACGTTCGCTACGCTCTACGCGCAGTTCCTTGAGGGCGCGTACGCGCCCTTCGTTACGGGTACGACGGGCCTTGATGCCCTGACGGATCCACACTTCTTCCTGAGCCAAACGCTTGTCGAACAGCGCGTTGGCGGTCTCTTCCGCAGCCAGGGTGGCTTCCTTGTGAACCAGGAAGCTGGCGTAGTCGCCGTTCCAGTCGATCAGGCCGCCACGGTCAAGTTCCAGAATCCGGGTGGCCAGATTTTGCAGGAATGAACGGTCGTGGGTAATAAACAGAACCGCGCCCTGGAACCCCATCAAGGCCTCTTCCAGCCACGCGATTGCGCCGATATCCAGGTGGTTGGTCGGTTCGTCGAGCAGCAGCAAATCCGGTTCGGAAACCAGAGCCTGTGCCAGCAGGACGCGACGACGCCAGCCGCCGGACAATTCGGCGAGGGTTTTGTCAGCCGGCAACTGCAGGCGGCTCAGGGTGCTGTCGACCAATTGCTGCAAGCGCCAGCCATCACGGGCTTCGAGGTCTTGCTGAACGTGCATCAGCTTGTCCAGGTCAGCATCGGTAACGATGTTCTGGCTCAAGTGATGGTACTGGGCCAGCAACTCGCCAACACCGTCCAGGCCTTGGGCCACAACGTCGAACACGGTCCGCTCGTCGGCAACCGGCAACTCTTGCGGCAATTCGCCAATCTTGAGGCCGGGCGCGCGCCAAACAGAGCCGTCATCGGGTTTTTGATCACCTTTAACCAGCTTCATCATGCTGGATTTGCCGGTACCGTTGCGGCCGATGATGCACACCCGCTCTCCACGGGCGATCTGCCAGGACACCTTGTCCAACAACGGCATAGAGCCGAAAGCAAGGGACACATCGCTGAATTTGAGCAGGGTCATGAGCTTCTCCAAAAACTGGGCGCGTATTCTACCTGATTTGAACCCTCGGGCGGCCGGGTATTTCTTGTACGGCGCCGTCTTGCCTTCATTTAGTGCCAAGTTGCGCCGGTTGGCCTTCAAGACGTTCACGCATCACTGGCAAAAGGCTAAGCTACGAAATAATCAGCGCAGGCCAGGCCTGCGTTCGTCGCGTTTTTCATCAGTACGGAAGCCTCATGCGCAGTCGTCTCTTCAACTTTTTATCCTGCCTGCTTCTCACCAGCTGTGCCGTGCAAGCCACCCATGGCGCAGACCTGACTCAACAACGCCAACTCTATGACCAGGCCAAACGTGCCCTGGCCAAAGGCGATTCCGGCCCTTATTTTCAAAATGCCGCAGCCCTGCGCAGCTACCCACTGACGCCTTACCTGGCCTATGACGAGCTAACCGCTCGCCTGAAATCGGCCAGCAACACCGAAATCGAGCAATTTTTAGCCGACCACGGCGATCTGCCCCAGGCCAACTGGATGAAACTGCGCTGGTTGCGCTGGCTGGCAGAACGGGGCGACTGGGCTACATTCGAAAAGTACTACGATCCCAAACTCAATTTCACCGAGCTAGACTGCCTCAATGGCCAGTATGAGCTGCAACACAATCTCAAGGCCGAAGGCTATGCCACTGCCGAGAAGCTGTGGCTGGTCGGCAAGGCACAGCCCGACGCCTGCAACGCACTGTTCAGCCAGTGGGCTGCCGCAGGCCAGTTGACCGAGCAAAAACGCTGGCAGCGGGTCAAACTCGCCGCTGAAGCACGCAATTACGCCCTGGCCACGTCGCTGGCCAGCGGCCTCAACACCCTCGGCCCACAAGCCAAGCTGATGATCGATGTCGCGCAGAAGCCCGACATGCTCAGCCAGCCTTCGCGCTTCGCCCCGGCCAGCGAGGCCATGTCTGATGCCGTGGGCCTGGGCCTGCGTCGCCTGGCGCGTCAGGATCCGGAAAAAGCCGCCTCCCTGCTCGACACCTACGCCACCAACATGCACTTTTCCCGCGATGAAAAAGTCGCCATCGCCCGGGAAATCGGCCTGACGTTCGCCCGCCGCTACGACGGTCGCGGCCTGGACATCATGACCAAATATGACCCCGAGTTGCGGGACAACACTGTTACCGAATGGCGCCTGCGCCTGCTGCTGCGCCTGGGCCGCTGGCAAGACGCTTATCAGTTGACCCGCAAGCTGCCGCAGGATCTGGCAACCACCAGCCGCTGGCGCTACTGGCAGGCGCGCAGCCTTGAACTGGCCGAGCCGAAAAACCCGCAAGCGCAGGTTTTGTTCAAGAAAGTCGCCAACGAACGTGATTTCTACGGCTTCCTGGCCGCTGACCGGGCGCAAACGCCGTACCAGCTCAACAATCGACCGCTGGTACTCAGCCCGCAACTGGTCAATAAAGTGCGCAACACTCCAGGGGTGCAGCGCGCACTTGAATTTCATGACCGTGGGCAAATCGTCGATGGTCGCCGCGAGTGGTACTACGTCAGCCGCCTGTTCAGCCGCGATGAAATGGTCGCCCAGGCCAAGCTGGCCTACGATCTGAAGTGGTATTTCCCGGCGATCCGTACCATCAGCCAGGCCCAGTACTGGGACGATCTGGACATTCGTTTCCCGATGGCCCACCGCGACACACTGGTACGTGAAGCCAAGCTGCGCGGCCTGCATTCCAGCTGGGTATTCGCCATTACCCGTCAGGAAAGCGCCTTTATGGATGATGCCCGCTCTGGTGTGGGCGCCAGCGGCTTGATGCAGTTGATGCCAGCCACCGCCAAAGAGACGGCGCGAAAATTCAATATCCCGCTGGCCTCACCACAGCAAGTACTGAACCCGGACAAGAATATCCAGTTGGGTGCCGCTTACCTGAGCCAGGTTCATGGCCAGTTCAATGGCAACCGGGTGCTGGCTTCAGCGGCGTATAACGCCGGGCCGGGCCGTGTACGCCAGTGGCTCAAGGGCGCCAACCACCTTGGCTTCGATGTGTGGATTGAAAGCATCCCGTTCGACGAAACCCGTCAATATGTACAGAACGTGCTGTCTTATTCGGTTATCTACGGGCAGAAGTTGAATGCACCACAACCAGTAGTGGACTGGCATGAGCGGTATTTTGATGACCAATAACATCCAAGGAGGCCCGCCCCCTTGTGGCAGCGGGCTTGCTCGCGATGGCATCACTGCGGTTCGCCTGTCAGACCGCAGCGCCTGCATCGCAGGCAAGCCAGCTCCCACAGGTCTTGTGTCGTACACAAAACCCGATGCTTGCAGGATCAAATTGTGGAGCTGGCTCTACTCCAGAATGGTTACAGGCATCCCGACTTCCAGTACGCCGTTACCATCGTTGACCAGATTCTGGCCAAACATGGTGCCGTTTTCCTGTTTGCGATAGGTCATCAGGGTCGCCAGCGGTTCACGCTGCTCATCACGCACGCCGGTCTGCGGATCGACAGTGGTCAGGATGCAGCGCGAGCAGGACTTGACCAGGCGAAACTCGACATCACCTATACGGATACGCTTCCAGCCATCTTCGGCAAAGGCTTCGCTGCCTTCAATCACCAGATTTGGCCGAAAGCGCAGCATGTCCAATGGTCGCCCGACCTTGTGCGAAATATCGTCCAGCGATGCCTGACCAATCAGCAAGAGCGGGTAGCCATCGGCAAACGCGACCTTGTCATCATCACGGCCATAGCCCGCCTCGGTGGTGCGCGCCCGTTCCAGCGGCACATGCACCAGGCGTACCGGCTTTTCGACAAAGCGGCTCAGCCAGTCGGCGGCGGCATCCCCTGCATCCGGCACCCGCAAAGTGTCACGCCAGATGGTCACACCCCGCAGATCGCTATCCACCTCAGGTACTGCCACGTCCAGCGCTTCAAAGCCTTGAGCATTCAAAGTCAGGCCACCCGCCGCATTCCAGAGCGCAGACAGCTGGCTCATTTTAGGGTCGGCACGCTGGGTCAGAAAACGCCCGCTGGCTTCATCCACCAGCATCCAGCGTCGGTCACCGACCAGCCCCAGTTTGTCCAGGCGGGCCTGAGGCAGGCTTTCACCCTTGGCGGATTTCAGTGGAAAACGATAAAGCGCGCTTAGACGCAGCATGACTCAGGCTCCCTGCTGGGTAAAAAAAGCCACAGTATACGAGCCATCACAGAAACAAAGATGAAGGCTTTCAAGCAGGGACCAGCAGCAACAGCCGTTGACGAACCACATCCACCAGCTTGTCAGGCTGGAATTTGGACAGGAAATTGTCGCAACCGACCTTTTTCACCATTGACTCGTTGAAACTGCCGGACAACGAGGTGTGCAGCACCACATACAAGCTGCGCAAACGCGGGTCATTACGGATTTCAGTGGTCAGTCGATAGCCGTCCATTTCCGGCATTTCGGCATCGGTGAAAATCATCAGCAGTTTGTCAGTCATGACCACACCGGTATCGGCCCAAGCCTTGAGCATAGTCAATGCCTTGAGGCCATCACTGGCGATATGCATCTTGATCCCCAGCTGCGACAGGGTTTCACGCAGTTGCGCCAGGGCCACGCTGGAGTCATCGACCAGCAGCACTTCACGCCCGCGCACCTGCTCAAAGATCGGATCAGCCAGCTTCTCCCGAGAGACCTTGGCGTTGTACGGAACGATTTCAGCCAGGACTTTTTCCACGTCGATAATCTCGACCAGTTGTTCATCAACCTTGCTGATGGCAGTCAGGTAGTGATGACGCCCAGCACTGGCAGGCGGCGGCAGGATGGCCTCCCAGTTCATATTGACGATACGGTCGACGCCGCCCACCAGAAACGCCTGCACCGAACGGTTGTACTCGGTCACGATTATGGTGCTGTCCGGACCCGGCACCAGGGCGCGCATGCCGATGGCCTGGGACAGATCGATCACCGGCAGGGTTTTGCCGCGAAGATTGACCACGCCGCACACGTGAGGGTGGCGGTGCGGCATCAGGGTCAGTTTCGGCAGTTGCAGAACTTCCTGCACCTTGAACACGTTGATCGCGAATAACTGCCGACCTGCCAGGCGAAACATGAGAAGTTCCAGTCGGTTGGCACCGACCAGTTGAGTGCGCTGGTCTACCGTGTCGAGAATGCCGGCCATGAGTAACTCCTGAGGGTAGGTATTTGATGCCTGACCTTATCGGCCGGTTTCCCCGGAGCTTGATATCGGTTAGCCATCAAATACCAGCAGGTACTTATTGCCCCAGCAATGGCGAGCCCGGTGGCAAATGCACCTTCAAGGCGTCTTTGCGCACAGCAAATCGCAGGGTGTCACCTTCCAGCGGCTCGCCATCGAGGTTGATCGACAACCCCTCGGCGGCCTTGATTTCGACCCAGGGCAAGCGCGCCCGGACAAACAGGTTGTCCAGCCCCCAGCCGTCTGTCATCAGGCTTTTAAGGGTGCCGACGATTTCCTGGGGCGCTGGCAGGATACTGATATCAAGCATGCCATCATCGACCAGCGCCTCGGGACACAACACTTGCCCGCCCCCAGCCTGGCGACCGTTGCCGATACCCAACGCCAGCAACTCGCCTTTCCAGTGGAAGTCCGGCCCCTGCAATTCGGCGTAAGCCGCGTGCAGTTCGCTGAAGCGCGACAGCCCGGTAAACAGGTAGGCCGCGCCGCCCAGGACCTTTTTCAGGTCTTCGGAGGTGTTGGCAGTCACCTGACTGCCAAAGCCGCCGGTAGCCATATTCAAAAACAGCTGCCCCCCGGCCTCACCCAGATCAATCCTGCGCGCGGGTACGTCGAGCAAGGCCAGGGCCTCGGCCGGCTCCAGCGAAACGCCAGCGGCCCGGGCAAAATCATTGGCAGTCCCCAGCGGCAGTAGCACCAGGCTGGCTTCGGTGTCGGCCAGCGCCATGGCTTCGCAGATATCGCGCAAGGTGCCATCGCCACCCCCTGCAATCAGATGGGTGTAGCCGGCATCCAGCGCCTCCTGCACCAGCCGCTGAGCATCTCCGGCCTCCCAGGTCAGACGCACGGCCAACTCCCAGCCTGCGGCACGCTGCTGCTCCACGGCCGCCCGCACGTCTTCGTTGAGCGCCTGCTTGCCGTGCAAAATCAAAAAAGCCTTACCTGCACTCATGTTCCATCCCTCGACATAATCGGTCTGACTGCTTGGACAACAGCCAGACCAGAAAGGCCCATTTGCTCAATAATTAACATCCACGGGTCGATCAAAAGCACAGAACCCGTCAGACTTCAGCGCCTGACCGCAATCCAATGATTCTAGAGGCGTTTCAAATGAGCACACTGGTCCCCTGCATCATCGCCGGTGGCGCGGGTACCCGACTATGGCCAGTGTCGCGAGAAGCCATGCCCAAGCCTTTTATGTGCCTGGCCGACGGCGAGAGCCTGCTGCAAAAGACTTTTAGCCGCGCCATCGGCCTGGATGATGTTGGCCATTTGCTGACCGTGACCAATCGCGAGGTATTTTTTCGCACACTGGATGATTACCGCCCACTGAACGAATCAGCCGTCGAACTGGACTTTATCCTTGAGCCCTTTGCCCGCAACACCGCCGCGGCCATTGCCGCAGCAGCCTTGCAGGTGGCGCAACGTTATGGGGACGATGCGCAACTGCTGGTGCTGCCCGCCGACCACCTGATTACTGACATCAGCGCCTTTGGCCTGGCTGTCGACAGTGCCCGGCAACTGGCAGAACAGGGCTGGCTGGTGACCTTCGGTATGCTGCCAACCCGCGCCGAAACCGGCTTTGGCTATATCGAGAAAGGCCAGATACTGAACAGTGACGGGTTTGAAGTGGCCCGGTTTGTCGAAAAGCCTGACGCCCTGACAGCGCAAAGCTACCTCGACGGTGGCCTGCATCTGTGGAACAGCGGCATGTTCTGCATGCGTGTCGACAGCGTGCTGCGTGAACTCAAGAGTCATGCGCCCCAAGTGCTGGCCGCGGTGAGTGAATGCCTTGAGCGCAGCCAGGTGTTCGAGGGCAAGCAGCAGCGCCATCTTGAACTGGACAGCCAGAGCTTTGCTCTGGTGCCCGATATTTCCATCGACTACGCGCTGATGGAGCACTCACACAAAGTCGCCGTGGTGCCCTGCCAGCTGGGCTGGAGCGATATCGGCTCATGGCAGGCGGTGCGTGAATTGACCCTGGCAGACGCCAATGGTAACCAGAGCACTGGCGAAACAGTGCTGCACGATGTGTATAACTGCTATATCGACTCGCCCAAGCGACTGGTGGGCGGGGTCGGCCTGAATGACCTGATTATTGTCGATACCCCCGACGCACTGCTGGTGGCCGATGCCAGGCGCACTCAGGACGTGAAATATATCGCCCAGGCACTCAAGCTTCAGGGCCACGACGCCTATCGCCTGCACCGCACCGTGACTCGCCCGTGGGGAACTTACACTGTGCTCGAGGAGGGCCCGGGATTCAAGATCAAGCGCATTGTGGTCAAGCCCCGGGCGGCGCTGTCCCTGCAGGTTCATCAGCAACGCAGCGAACACTGGATCGTGGTCAGCGGCATGGCGCAGGTGACCAATGGTGAGCGTGATTTTGCCCTCGACACCAACGAGTCCACCTTTATCAAACCCGGCAGCCCTCATCGGCTGAGCAACTGCGGGGAGGTTGACCTGGTGATGATCGAAGTGCAAAGCGGCGAGTATGTGGGCGAAGACGATATCGTGCGCATGAACGATATGTACGGACGGGCGCCTGTGACATAAACCCTTTGGAACAGGGCACAAAACCTGTGGGAGTCGGGCTTGCCCGCGATGGCAGCGACGCCATATTGCAGATACTCATCGTCGCCTGCATCGCGAGCAAGCCCGCTCCCACAATGTACCCTGCAAGGCTCGGATTTTGTGGGCAAGCCTACACCCACAGATGGTCCGACACTTTTAACCCAGCACTTCACTCAACGGGATAAAGCCCACCCAGTCGCCTTCAACCAGGGTGTGCTCTTCGAGCACTTCCACCAGCCCCTCGGCCCAGGCAGCACTGCGCAAAACCCCCGAGCTCTGGTTTGGGTAGATCACTGCCCGCCCCTGCTCCAGGCGCCCACGCAAATACTCGCGGCGATTACCCGGCTTGGGCCAGACAAAGCCCGCAGGTACCTGGAACTTCAGCGGCTCGACCGCTTGCACGCCCTGACGCCGTAGCAGATAAGGCCGCGCCAGCAGCGCGAAGGTCACCAGGGTCGACGCCGGATTACCCGGCAAACCAATCACTGGCACGCCGCGAAAATGCCCGCAAGTAAGGGGTTTTCCCGGCTTGATCGCCAGCTTCCATAAGGCCAGCTCACCTTCTTCGCGCAGCGCAATGCCCAAAAAGTCCGCCTCACCCACCGACACACCGCCGGTGGACAAAATCAGGTCGACCGCCCCCAGTTCGCCCAGGCGCTGACGGGTAGTCGGTAGGTCATCGGGCAAGATCCCCGCATCCACCACGTCACAGCCCAGGCGCGTCAGCCAGCTGCACAGCAATACGCGATTGCTGTTGTAGATCTGGCCCGGGCCCAACGACTGGCCCGGCTCGACCAACTCATCGCCCGTCGATAACACCGCGACCTTGACCCGTCTCACCACTTGCAACGTGGCGCACCCCAGGGACGCTGCCAAACCCTGCTCAATCGGCCCCAAAAGGGTGCCTGCTGACAGGACTACTTCACCAACGGTAGTTTCCTGTCCTTGAGGACGAATGTTCTGACCTACCTGCAAGGGCTGGGTAAAGAGCACACGACCGTCGGCTTGTACCTCAGCGTTTTCCTGCATTTCCACACAGTCCGCACCCAGCGGAACCGGGGCCCCGGTAAAAATCCGCGCACAGGTCCCGGGAACCAGAGGCTCGGGGGCGGCGCCAGCAAAAATACGTTGACTGACCACCAGCGGCTCGCCCGACCAATCGGCCACATTCAATGCATAACCGTCCATGGCACTGTTGGGCCAGGGCGGCAGGTCAAGGCTTGAAACCAGATCATGGGCCAGTACCCGGCCTTCACTCGCAGCCAGCAGCACCTGCTCGCTCTCGCGAATCTGCGCGGCTTCAGCCAGCGCCAGCAGACGCGCCAACGCCACTTCAACGGGCATCAGCTCACCCGTGCGGCCCGGCTTACCCACGGCTTTCACAGGCCGCTGCCTGCTTCAAATGGGCGACGAAGTTGCACGGGCGATGACGGGAGTCCAGTTGCTCGGCCAGGATCCCGTCCCAACCGGTGCGTACCGCGTTGGTCGAACCCGGCAGGCAGCACACCAGCGTGCCATTGGCCAAACCGGCCAGGGCCCGGGATTGCACGGTCGAAGTACCAATATCGGCCACTGAAATCTGACGAAACAGTTCGCCAAAACCATCCACCTGCTTATCTAGCAGGCAACTCACCGCTTCAGGGGTGCTGTCGCGCGCGGTAAACCCGGTGCCGCCGGTAATCAGCACCACCTGCACCTCATCCTCGGCAATCCAGGTCGCGACCTGGGCGCGAATCTTGTACAGGTCATCCTTGAGCAATACCCGCGCCGCCAGGTTGTGCCCGGCTACGCTCAGACGATCGACAAAAACCTGGCCAGAGGTGTCGGTTTCCAGGGTCCGGGTGTCACTGACAGTCAGAACAGCGATATTCAAAGGTACGAAAGGTGCGTCAACCTTGGCTTTCATCGGCGAGGTCCAGTTGTAGGAGAAACAGCCCGGTGTTATATCACAGGCCTTCTTTTGCCTGGTTGCGCGGAGTCCCTTATGAGCCTGATTCGATGCTCCATCTTGCTGCTGGCGGGCGGCCGCGGTCAGCGCATGGGCGGCCAGGACAAAGGCCTGGTGATGTGGCGGGGCCAGCCGCTGATCGAGTACGTGCAACGGGTCGCTCGCCCGCTGACCGATGACCTGATCATTTCGTGCAATCGTAACCACGAGCGGTATGCAGCTATTGCCGATCAGTTGGTCAGTGATGGCAATCAAGATTTTGACGGGCCTCTGGCCGGAATCCGCGCCGGGCTGGCTGCGGCCAGGCATCCACATGTGCTGGTGCTGCCCTGTGATGTGCCCAATATTGACCCTGAGTTGCTCGACGCCCTGCTTCGTGCCGCCAGCGAACACCCCGGCCAGCCGGTAATGCTGCGCCACGGCGAGCATTGGGAACCGCTGCTGTGTGTAATCCCGAAGGCGTTGGCTGGCACCTTTGAAGCAGCCTGGCAGGCAGGTGAGCGTAGCCCGCGCAAAATCATGCTCCAGCTCAATGCACAGGCCTGCCAATGGGTTGAAAATGATCCGCGCCTGAGCAATTTCAATACGGCGGATTTACTGAAATAATCAGTGCCTGTGTCCGTCTGACACTATCAATGGAACTTGCAGACGCTGTAAACGTCTCAGGGTCAGTAATCCAAAACAGCACATTCACTTGTTGGAGATACACCATGACTCACCGGACTCTCGCCGCCCTGATGCTCGCTGCTGGCCTGGCCGCCCTTGCCGGTTGCTCCTCGCCGTCGGTGATCACGCTGAACGACGGCCGCGAAATCCAGACAGTCGACGCGCCGAAGTACGACAACGCGTCGGGTTTCTACCAGTTCAAACAATTGGATGGCAAAGAAACCCGCATCAACAAAGACCAGATTCGTACTGTTAAAGAGCTGTAAGCCCCAGGGTTTGCGCTTTAAAACAAAACCCGCCTTGTGCGGGTTTTGTTTTTTAAAAGCCGAAAGACACGCGATCAGAATCGATACGTCACTGAACCACCAAAGCCGTTGGCGCTGTTTTCATATTTGGCGTCGTAGGTCAGGCCCAATGCAGGCTGGTTCTCACGGACCTTGATCGGCTCTTCCTTAAGATAGGAATAGGCGACGTCGAAGGTCAGGCTATCAACTGGCGTCCAACCGGCCCCCACGCTGAAAACAGTTCGGTCACCCGTAGGAATACGAACCGAGCGGTCAGTATTATTGGTTGGGGTCTCGTCCACCGAGAAGCCGGTACGCAAAACCAGTTGTTTATTGACCCGGTACGCAGCGCCGATGGCGTGCGACCACGTGTCATGCCAGTGCTGTTCTTCGGTGATGGAATCCAGGCCAGCCAGTCCGATGGCCGCGTCGGACACACCCGAGTTGTTGACCGTAATTTTCTTTAACTGGCTCCAGCGGGTGTAGGTACTACCCGCGTAAAGAGTCCAGTCATCGTTGAGTTGGTGAGTGACGGAGAAGTCTACCGACGACGGCGTGGTGATGTTCAGCTTGGCGTCATAACGCTGTGGCCCACCATCTACCAGATCTGTGAGAAAACCTGAGGCGCTAGTGTTGCCATTGAGGTGATAAACCACTTGCGAGTGATAAGTCACGCCAATGCGAGTGCTGTCCAGCGCCTGGACCAACAGGCCTGCATTGAAACCGGTGGCCGTGTCGTCACCCTTGATCTTGACGTTTTCCGTGCCCAGGCCAAACGCCGGCACTTTAGAGTCCAGCTCGCCGCTGATGCGGTTGAACGTCGGGCCGAATCCCACCGAAACCTTGTCGTTGAAGGCATAGCTGACCGTCGGCTGGACCGTGATGACCTGAACTTTGCTTTTATTACCAAAGCCGTTGCCCTGGAAGCTGTGTTCATAGTCGGTGACCAGACCAAACGGGGCATAAATGCCCAGGCCGAACGCCCAGTGTTCGTCGACCGGTGTCACCAGATAGCCAAACGGCACACCAATGCCGGGCACCATGTCGCCCTTGTTGGTACCTGGGTTATCGCCACCAAACTGGGTAGAACTGGCGTCCTTGATAGTGGATTTGGCATCAAGGTAGGTAGCACCGAAACTGGCTTCGTTGTGCTTGATGCGGGACATGCCGGCGGGGTTGCCATACACAGTACTGGCATCGTCGGCAGAAGAGGAGCGACCGGCAAAACCGGTGCCCATACTGCTGACACTTTGTTCATTGAGGGCAAAACCACCGGCAAAAAGATGAGTGGAGGCAAGGGCAATGGGTAGCGCCAGAGCGCTTTTGAGAAATTTTTTATTCATTATTAGAACTCGAATGATTGGCTAGCACCAAGCAAGCTATCAATCTTCGAGCGGAGTGTTTATGAAGAGTTTTTCATTTCTGACTTTGCCCGACATTCATCGTATTTTCGACGACTTTAGGTTGTTTTAAAGAACTTGTTCAGACTTTAAAACCCGAATCCGACTACCCGGTCTGAGGAGAAATACAACCGCTACCAGTCGAGTTGAAGCCGACTCTCGAAGAAACGTGCTTCGCCCGTCAACGGATCGGCAAAGCGCAAGCTCTGGGCCAGCAGTTTCAACGGATTGGCGTAGTCATCGACGGCGTCCTTGATCACATCCGGGTAGAACGGGTCATTGCAAATCCCCGCCCCCAATGCCGCCATATGCACCCGTAGCTGATGCTTTTTTCCGGTCACGGGGTACAACGCGTAACGCCATAACTCACCATTTTTCTCACAAATATCGACCAGGGTTTCCGTATTGCTGACCCCCGGGCCTTCTATCATGCGAAAAAACGGCTCGCCCTCCACAAGACGGCTTTTATGCACCAGCGGCAGCTCAAGCTCAGGCAGTGCCCGGGCGATTGCCTCGTAGCGCTTATCGATTTTGCGTGTGGGAAACAACGACTGATACGCCGAGCGACTTTGCGGGTTGGCCGAAAACAGCACCAGCCCTGCCGTGTGCCGGTCGATACGGTGCAGCGGCACCAGATGCGGGTTATCCAGGGTGCGGATCAAGCGGCGCAACAGCGTTTGCTCGACATACTCGCCGCCCGGGGTCACCGGCAGGAAATGCGGTTTGTCCGCCACCACCAGATGCTCATCGGCATACAAGATAGCCTCCTGTACCGGGATCGGCGTTTCATTGGGCACTTCGCGAAAGTAATGAATACGCAGGCCTTCCTTGTACGCCAGCTGCAGGCTGATCGGCAGACCCTCGGCATCCAGCACCCGACCACGGGCGATTCGGTCAAGCCACTGCTCGCGACTGATGGTACTGAAGTGCTCGCAAAGGCAGTCGAACACTGTCAGCCACTTGCCTGGCGGCAGGTGCAAGGTGCTGGCTTGATGCTCGGCGGCGATAAAAGGCTGGGATGACATATAGAAACTCGGGCGCGAAGTGCAGCCGGTGATTATGCCGGTTTATCCGAGAAAATTGACCACCTGTTCAGTATCAAACGGCCAACCCAGCTCCTGGCCCGTATCGACCCGGCGCAAAACGGGAATACGTAAACCGTAGCTTTGAAACAAGGATTCGCTGTCGGCAATATCGACCAGTTCGACCATCAGCCCGTGTTCCACCAAAGGCATCACAACTGCCTCGGCCAATTCGCACAGGTGACAACCCAAGGTGCCGAACAATTGACATTCGGGAGGCATAAATAACGACCTGAGTAATAAAGTGTCCATCTTAAGAGCCTTGCCCGAGGACGTCGACCCACAGCAGACACCTGCAGTCAGTTAATTGATTTACCAATACAATCGCTCTGTTGCGCTGCTTACGACTACGCTTGACCCACATCAGCGACAGCCCTTAGTAATTGCCGGATGCTCGCGCCCCTTTTCACGACCTGCCAAGGAAGTCTTTCGTGTTTGCTAATCTGTTAATCATCCTTGCCTCGTCACTGGTGGTCATTGCGGTGTTCCGCCGTCTGAAGTTGCCACCCGTATTAGGCTATTTGTGTGTAGGCCTGTTCGTCGGCCCAACCGCACTGGACTGGATCAATGACAGCCCTAACCTGCCGGATCTGGCCGAAATGGGGGTGGTGTTTTTGCTGTTTTCCCTGGGGCTGGAGTTTTCACTGCCCAAGATGCTCAAGCTGCGCCGGGTGGTGTTTGGCCTGGGTAGCCTGCAAGTGCTGTGTTCGGCAGTGGCGCTTGGCGGCCTGCTGTATGCGTTCGGCATGAGTTTTAACGGCGCCTTCCTGCTCGGTGCGGGGCTGGCCCTGTCGTCCACCGCAATCGTGAGCAAGGAGCTCACCAGCCTGGGGGAAATCTTCAGCCGGCACGGCCAGAACGCCATCGGCGTGCTGCTGTTTCAGGACGTGGTTGCGGTGCTGTTGCTGACCCTGGTACCGGTCTTCGCCGGCAGTAGTGATCAGGCCTGGTATTGGGCGTTGCCGATTACCCTGGGCAAGACTGTCATCCTGTTTTTGGGGCTACTGTTTGCCAGCCGTTTTCTGCTGCCGCGCCTGTTTCACGAGGTAGCCGCGTCGCGTTCGGCCGAGCTGTTCGTGTTGCTGGCGCTGGTGATCGTCCTGCTCACCGCCTGGCTTACCCACCTGCTCGGTCTGTCACCTGCACTGGGGGCCTTTCTGGCCGGGATGCTGCTGGGCGAAAGCCACTACCGACACCAGATTGAAGCCGATATCCGGCCCTTCCGGGACATCCTGCTGGGGCTGTTTTTCGTCAGTATCGGCATGCTGATCGACCTGCAGCTGTTTGTTCACGATGGTTTCCTGATTCTGGGCCTGACCCTGGCCTTGATGCTGGTCAAGGGCGCCGTGGTCGCAATCCTGGTCAAGTTGCGTGGTAGCGACGGGGAAACAGCCTGGCGCAGTGGCCTGGCACTGGCCCAGGGCGGCGAGTTCTGCTTTGCGCTGATGGCACAGATGCAGCTCAACTCGCTGATCCCGCCCGAATTTGCTGCCTACCTGCTGGCCGCTACCTTCTGCTCGATGCTGTTGACGCCCCTGTTGTTGCGCGCCGCGCCGCGCATCGCTGCCAGCCTGCACCGCCAATCCTATGAGGAAGCGGAACTGGAAGAAATCGCCACGCAAAACGCCGAACTACACGGTCACGTGGTGATGTGTGGCTATGGCCGCGTGGGTCAGTCCATCGGGCGTTTTCTGCGCAGTGAGCACAAGGATTTTGTTGCCCTGGACTACGACCCCGACCGTATCGAAGAAGCAGCAAACGCGGACAGCTGCGTGCATTACGGCGACGCCCGTCGGGGTGATTTGCTGCGCGCTGTAGGCCTGGATCGTGCGCGACTGCTGGTGATTGCCGTAGACAACACCGAGGTGGCCATGTGCGTGCTCAAAGAAGCCCGACTTATCACCCTCGAAGTGCCCATCCTGGTCAGAACCCGCGACGACAGTCAGCTAGCAGAGCTCAAGACCGCGGGGGCCACTGAGGTAGTGCCGGAATTGCTCGAATCGAGCCTGATGCTCGCCTCCCATGCGCTGATTTTACTGGGTCTGTCAGAAAAAACCGTGCAACGCCGGGTAGACCAGGTTCGCCACGACCGCTATCACTTGCTCGAAGGCTGTTTTGAAAATGAAGACTCGCGCGACGCAGCAACACCCCGCGAAAATGACTGATTTAAGGTAAGGTTTTACCCCTGATCTATACAAACTTCTCTGGTATCTACGTATGAAACGCTTTTGTAATGCCAGAGAAGCAAGTGAACCTTCGCCGAAGGCCTACACTCGAACGTTTATCAAGCCACTAATGGAGTAAATCATGGCCCGTAAAACAGCAAAGAATGCTCAAGAAATCCTGATGGCCGATTTCCAGACCCTGGTACTCGACGCCGAAAAGCTGCTGGAACACACCGCGACCCTGGCCGGTGATCAGGCTGAAGAGCTGCGCGCCCAGATCAAGGACAGCCTGCTTAAAGCCCGCGTAACCCTGGAAGAAACCAAGGAGTCGTTAAAGGACCGCAGCCAGGCCGCCGTGGTGGCCACTGAAGATTACGTCCAGGCAAACCCTTGGCAATCCGTGGGCATCGCAGCTGGCGTAGGCTTTCTGATTGGCCTGCTGGCAACACGGCGCTGATATGACTGACGAATCCGGTTCCCCCCGTTCCTCACCGCGGCGCCTGGGTGCCGCGTTTCTGGGTCTGCTGCACAGCCATGTCGAACTGCTGGGCATCGAACTGCAAGAACAGAAGGCGCGCACGGTCAGCCTGTTGTTGTTTGCCGGGCTGGCGCTGGTGTTCGGCCTGTTGCTGCTGATTGGACTGTCGGGGCTGGTGATGATCCTGCTATGGGACAGTTACCGCATCCCTGGCATCATCGGGTTATGCGTGTTTTATACCCTGGCCGCGGTGTTCTGCGGGTTACGCCTTAAAGCTGCGGTGTTCGATGAGTCCTCTCCTTTCAACGCCACGCTCGAAGAGCTGGCCAAAGACCGCGAGCGTTTGCTGCCATGAGCCTGCCTGAATTGCCAAAAAATGCCTCACGCCAGGAACTGCGCAAAACCCTGATTCGTTTGCGCATGGAAATGCATCGCCAGGAGATTCGGCATGAATCGCAACAATTGCTGCAACCCCTGCAAAAAATGCGCGGAATGACCAGCAACTGGCAAGAAACCCTCGGCATCAAGCACGCGCCCCTGTGGGGCGTAGGGATTGTCACCCTGCTCGGTTTTCTGACCGGGCGTGGTGCAAAAAGCAAAAACGCTGAGGGTGCGTCTCGCTTGATCCAGGCTTCGCGCAAGCCTTGAGGCGTAAGGACAACCCTTGTTCTGTGGGTGCGGGCTTGCTCGCGATGGTATCGCTGCGGTTTATCACCTGACAAACCGCGTCGATTGCATCGCAGGCAAGCCAGCTCCCACAGTGAAGTCTCTTATAATGATTGAAATCTGACCCCCACTTGCGCCATCCGTTCTGAAGCGAGAAGCTGCATTCTCAATCACTAACGGAGCACTGCGCCTTGGATTGGCAAACCCTGCTTAACCGCGAGCGTCTCGGTAAACCTCACCACAGCCCCGAAGAGCTGGGGCGCAGCCCTTTTCACAAGGACCACGACCGGATCATCTTCTCGGGCGCATTTCGCCGTCTGGGGCGCAAGACCCAGGTCCATCCGGTCAACAGCAACGACCATATCCATACCCGCCTCACCCACTCCCTGGAAGTCAGCTGCGTCGGTCGCTCGCTGGGCATGCGCGTGGGCGAAACCATCCGCAGCGCTCTGCCGCAATGGTGCGACCCCGCAGATCTGGGCATGGTGGTGCAGTCGGCCTGTCTGGCCCATGACATTGGCAACCCGCCCTTTGGTCACTCCGGGGAAGATGCCATCCGCAACTGGTTTGAGCAATCAGCCAAGCGGGGCTGGCTGGATGACATGAGCGACGTTGAACGCAATGATTTCCTGAGCTTTGAAGGCAACGCCCAAGGTTTCCGCGTACTGACTCAGCTTGAGTACCATCAGTTCGATGGCGGCACGCGCCTGACCCATGCCACCCTGGGCACCTTTCTCAAATACCCCTGGACGGCACGCCACGCCGACTCGCTGGGCTACAAAAAGCACAAGTTCGGCTGCTACCAGAGTGAACTGCACCTGCTCGAAGGTATCGCCCACAAGCTGGGCCTGCCACAGATAGAAGACCAGCGCTGGGCGCGCCACCCCCTGGTCTACCTGATGGAGGCCGCCGATGACATTTGCTATGCGCTGATCGATCTGGAAGACGGCCTGGAGATGGACCTGCTTCAGTACAGCGAAGTCGAGGCCCTGTTACTGAGCCTGGTAGGCGATGATTTGCCAGAGACTTACCGCCTGCTCGGCCCCGACGACTCCCGGCGCCGCAAACTGGCCATCCTGCGCGGCAAAGCCATCGAACATTTGACCAACGCAGCCGCCCAGGCCTTTGTCGAGCAACAGCAGGCGCTGCTGGCAGGCACATTGCCAGGTGATCTGGTGGAGCATATGCACGGCCCTGCCAAGCGCTGTGTGCTAGATGCCAAAGACATGGCACGCAAAAGAATCTTTCAGGACAAACGCAAAACCCTGCATGAAGTTGGGGCCTATACCACCCTGGAAATCCTGCTCAATGCTTTTTGCGGCGCAGCGCTGGAGCAACATGGCGGGAAAACACCATCGTTCAAGAGTCGCCGCATCCTCGATTTGCTCGGCCATAACGCCCCGGATCCGCACTGGCCCCTGCATCGTTCGTTTATGCGCATTATCGACTTTATTGCCGGCATGACCGACAGCTACGCCACTGAAATGGCAAAAGCCATGACCGGTCACTCCACCCCCACCTGACAACCCTGCCCGCCCTTGTACCAAAGGGTGGGCATTAAAACCAAACACACTTCGCTATTTCCTGCCTGCACGCTCAGCCAACAATCACATATCAAATTAAAATCAGGGCACCCAAACAAACAAACAAACAAACAAACAAACAAACATTATGTTGATTACAATCATCATTACGTAGGATTATTCCTAGAGCAAAGGAAACATACCACCCCCAACAATAAACCAATGTTTCGATACTGAATCAAACCCCCTACAACCCTCGTATAATTCGTGAGCCCATGCCTTATTTAACGTAGGACAATTCCCATACTACGTTTGTAGGCTGCTCGCTTCGTGCTCCGACTCTTGCATCTGAGCTAAGGTGCCAGCTTTCTATGCAGCGCATTATAGGGAGTCAATATGAGCAGCGTTTTTATTGTCGATGACCACCCGGTTATCCGCCTGGCAATTCGTATGTTGTTAGAACATGAAGGTTATGAAATAGTCGGGGAAACTGACAACGGCGTAGATGCCATGCAAATGATCCGTGAGTGTGTGCCCGACCTCATAATTCTCGATATCAGTATTCCAAAACTCGATGGACTGGAAGTGCTGGCACGCTTCAATGCAATGAACTCAACCCTTAAAACGCTGGTTCTTACAGCCCAATCGCCAGCGCTTTTCGCCATGCGCTGCATGCAGTCCGGTGCTGCAGGGTATGTGTGCAAACAAGAAGAGCTAAGTGAACTTGTCAGTGCAATAAAAGCTGTATTCTCTGGCTACAATTACTTTCCTAGCCAAGCATTGACTCCTGAAAAAAATGAAATTACCAGCTTTTCTGAAATCGAGCTTTTCAAACAAGTCAACGACAGGGAGCTGATGGTTCTCAAATTGTTTGCACAAGGTAAAACAAACAAGGAAATTGCCGCCGGTATGTTTCTCAGCAACAAAACCGTGAGCACTTACAAAAAGCGCCTCATGCAAAAACTAAAAGCCACTTCTCTGGTTGAACTTATCGAACTGGCTAAACGCAACGCCCTGGTGTGAGAAATAGGATGCCCACGCGGTTAAACAAGTATCTGTCCCTGCTCGCAGGTTGTGTTCTGTGCACCTCGGTGCTAGCCGAACCCTCCCGCCCCGAAAGCTTTTCATTGCTCAGCCGCTCGGGCACCTATGATGTGGAAGTCCTGCTGGACGAAGCGCAGCGTTACTGGCTCCAGAACAAGCGCGAACTTCTGGTGGGCACTTCTACTGCCGATTACCCGCCTTTTGACATGACCGACAGCGGTCAGGACTACGAAGGGCTCACGGCCGATTACGTCGGCATTCTGGCCAAAGCCCTGGGTGTATACATAAAGATCCAGCGCTTTGCATCCAGAGACGCAGCCATCAAAGCACTTGAAGAGGGGCACATCGACCTGCTTGGCACTTCCAATGGTTTTGAAGCCGCCAACCAGAAGCTGCTGCTTTCCGCGCCATACGCCATCGACCAACCTGTGCTGGTGACCCGTGAGGGTGAAACACGCTCGTTATCACAAGGCCTTGAGGGCCTGCGCCTGAGCATGGTGTACCACTACTTGCCCCTGAATGAAGTCAAGGCGCTCTACCCCAAGGCAATTATTCAATCCTACCCGTCCTATCAAAACGCCATAAATGCAGTGGCTTTCGATCAGGCCGATGTGTTTCTGGGGGACACTGTTTCGACCCATTACATGATCAACAAGGGGTACCTGAAAAACATCAAGATGGCCAACTTCGGCAAGCACGAAGCCCACGGCTTCAGCTTTGCCGTGCATCGTGACAATGCGCAACTGCTCGATATCATCAACGCCGCCCTCAAGGCGGTCCCCCAGAGCGAACAGCAAAGCATCGCCAAGCGCTGGAGCGCGGGCAGCGACATTCTGCTCTCCGACCAAAAGCTGCAACTTACAGAGCGCGAAGAGCGCTGGCTGGCGCAACACCCTTTGGTCAGGGTGGCGGTCAGCGAAACCATGGCGCCAATGACTTTCTTTGACGCCAACGGTAATTTCAGGGGCATTACTGCCGACCTGCTGGAGATGATCCGCCTGCGTACCGGGCTGCGCTTCGAGATACAGCGCGTGCGCGGCATCAATAAAATGATGCAGATGGTCAACCAGCACGAAACCGACATTATTTCATCCATCAGCCCGACGGCCTCGCGACAAGGCACCCTGAGTTTCAGCCGCCCCTATCTCGTCAACTCGTTTGTCCTGCTCACCGCAAAGGGGCGCAAGGCACCCGTAAGTCTTGAACAGCTGGCGGGGAAAAAACTAGCCCTGAGCCAAGGCAACCCGCTGACCGAATACCTGCGCAGCCAATACCCACAAATAACACTGGTCGAAACAGAGAGTATCTACCGTGCCACAGAACTGCTGGCAGAAGGTGAAGTGCAAGGCGCGGTTAATACGCTGGTCATTGCCAACTACTTGCTCGCCTCGCAAATGTTTCAGGACCGTTTGCAAATCAGCGCCACGATAGGCACCCAACCGGCAACATTTGCCCTCGCCACTGCACGGGGAGCCACCGAATTGAGCTCGATCCTCAACAAGGCGCTGCTGAGCATTGCGCCTGATGAACTGGGCATCATCAACAGCCGCTGGCGCGGTTACGCCCCGGCATCCGATAGCTACTGGCGTAATTACCATCGCCTGATTTACCAGATCATCATTGGCACCAGTGTCTTACTGTTGCTGTCACTGATCTGGAACGCCTACATGCGCCGCCAGATCCGCCAACGGAAAAAGGCCGAACGAGCCCTCAGCGATCAGTTCGAATTTATGCGGGCAATGGTCAATGGCACGCCCCATCCCATTTATGTACGCGATCGCGCAGGCATTCTGCAAACCTGCAATGACAGCTACCTAAAGGCCTTCTCTGCCAGACGGGAGGAGGTAATCGGCAAAACGGTGATGCAAGCCTGTGGCCTTCTGAGCAACGAGTGCGAAGCCCATGACTACCAGGCCGACTACATGCGCGTCATGCGTGAGGGGACCCCCCTCATCCTTGATCGCCCGCTCAATATCGGCGGTAAAACCTTCACCATCTATCACTGGATACTTCCTTTTCGAGACTCACTGGGCGAAGTCCAGGGCATTATCGGCGGCTGGATCGATATCAGTGAACGCCGCCAGCTTCTGGATGAGTTGCGCACGGCCAAGGAACTGGCAGATGACGCCAACCGCGCTAAAAGCACCTTCCTGGCCACCATGAGCCATGAAATCCGCACACCGATGAATGCCGTGATCGGTTTGCTGGAACTCACCCTCAAGCGCTCCGATCAGGGGCATCTTGACCGCCCGTCCATTGAGGTCGCCTATAACTCGGCCAACGACCTTCTGGAATTGATCGGCGATATTCTCGATATTGCCCGCATCGAGTCCGGCCACCTGAACCTGTCACCAGAACGGGTCAACCTGCGCAACCTGGCAAATTCCGTGATCCGCGTATTTGATGGCCTGGCCAGGCAAAAAAACCTGACCCTGTCCCTGATTTTCAAAGCAGAGGGCAACACACCCGATGTTCTGATCGATCCACTGCGCTTCAAGCAGATCCTGACCAATCTGGTGAGCAACGCAATCAAGTTCACCGCTCACGGGCAGGTTACGTTGGAGATGAACCTGCTGCCTGCCAGCTCGCCCCACCAGGCAGAGCTGCAACTGAGCGTCAAAGACACGGGCATCGGTATCAGTGAGCGCGATCAGGCACGCCTGTTTGAACCCTTCGCCCAGGCAGAAAGCAGCGGGCAACTGGCCCTCAACGGAGCGGGCCTTGGCCTGGTGATTTGCCGCAGCCTGTGCGAAATGATGGGCGGCACCCTCGAACTGAGCAGCCAGATAAACGTCGGTACACTGGTTCAAATAAAACTCGAGGTGCCAACCCTGGAGCCTTGCCTCGACAGCGCATCACAAGAACCCTCAATCAACCCTGCTGCGCATCAGTTAAACGTACTGGTGGTGGACGATCACCCTGCCAATCGCCTGTTGATGTGCCAGCAACTGGGCTATCTGGGTCATCGTTTTACCACCGAACATGATGGCGCCGCCGGCTTTAAAACCTGGAAAGAAGGCACATTCGACCTGGTCATTGCTGACTGCAACATGCCCGTCATGAACGGTTATGACCTGACCAGGGCCATACGCCAGCATGAACAGGAATCCAGCCTGCGGCCATGCACCGTGCTGGGGTTTACTGCCAATGCCCAGCCTGAAGAGCTCCAGCGCTGCAAACAGGCCGGCATGGACGACTGTCTGTTCAAACCCATCAGCCTGACCCTGCTGAGCCAGCGCCTCACGGCACTTGTGCCGCTGTACACCAGCCAGGACAACTTCAACCTTGAATCGCTCAACGCCCTTTCCGGAGGCAATAACGAACAGAAAAAGCGCTTGCTGGAAGAGCTGCTGCGCAGCAACAGCGCTGACCTCAAAACACTGCTTGAACTACCCGATAACGGAGCGTTGAAACCATTTGCCGATATTGCACACCGGATAAAAGGCGCGGCACGCATTGTAGGGGCCGACGAGCTGATCAAACATTGCGAAATCCTGGAGCGAGCCACCCCCTCCAACCTCATCCAGGCACGTGACGAAGTTCAAGCCTGCATGCAATCTCTGGAGCTGGCATTGGCCAGGCAGTTGCAAAAACTGGTAGGGGACACCTGAGCCACAAGCCGTAAAACCGGCCAATGGCCGAGCAGGTTAGCTCGACTTCACTATGCTAAAGGCATCGGCACGTGAATCTATTGCGGAGTAACTGCTCATGCGCAATGTTGCGCAATCCCGGAAGCGTCAACTCCCGCTGCATGTTCACATTAGTGCGATGTTTACATTTTTGTTGCTCCTGCTGGGTATTGTGCTGGGTGTTTTCAACTATCAGCAGACCACCCAGATCATTCTCGGCAGCAGCCAGAAGCTGTTCGGCTACCTGGAGCAGGATGTACAGCGCGACTTGCTCAATGCCTACCAACCCATACGGCATGCCCTGAACCTGCTGACCCTTAACCCTGCTGCCATAACCAATCAAACCGAGCTACGGATGGGGCTGCTACAGCCTTTCGTACAAACCCTCGAAGACAACCACAGCCTCTCGGCACTGTACCTGGGAGATGACAACGGTAACTTCTTTCTTGTAAGGCCTTTGCGCAATATGGCTTTACGGCTCCAGCTCCATGCACCACCACAGGCGAGCTACGAAGTGTGGTCCATACAGCGTTCAGCGCAACAGAGCAGCGTTGAATCAAAAAAAATGTATTTGGATGCCTCACTGAAACAGTTGGAACAAAAAAATATAACCAATGAAGTCTACGACCCTCGCACCCGTAAATGGTTTATCCCAGGGCACGCCGATAACAATCAGATCACCACCAGCCCTTATCTGTTTTTTACCACTCACGAGGTCGGTACAACATTGGCGAAACGCAGCGCCGCCAACACGGTGATAGGTGCCGACGTAACCCTTTCTCAGCTATCCGCCACCCTCGCGGGGCATCTGGCAACGCCCAGCACGCAAATTGTTTTGTACGGGGCCGATGACCGGGCGATTGCCTACCCGGATTTCAGCAAGTTACTGACCGCCAAGGACCCTGCAAACCTGCCCAAAATATCTGAGTTAAGCCCAGCCCTGGGTCATCTGATCAGCCAGGGAGCAGGCACCCGCAAACGCCTGTACGACGGCGAGCGGCAATGGATCGTTTCACGGTTCGAAGTAGACGATGGTGGAGCCAATGGCATGCAATTAGCCATGATGGTCCCGGAGGACGAGTTGCTGGCCGATGCCTATCGGCTGAGATGGCAAGGTGCCCTGGTGACATTGGCGGCTCTGCTGCTGTGCCTGCCAATGGGCTGGGTGACCTCCCGACTACTGGTCAAACCCCTGCAGGCACTGGTACGCGAAGCCGATGCCATTCGCCGGTTCGACTTCAACTATCCCCTCAGCCAGAAATCGATCGTGCTCGAAATCGACCAATTGGAAGGGTCCATGGGGCGCATGAAAGAAACCCTGGCCAGTTTTTTTGAAATCACCTCCAGCCTCTCGGCCCACACTCATTTTGAGCCCTTGTTGCAATCGGTGTTGCTGGAAACGATCAAGATTGCCCAAGCCCAGGCCGGCCTGATTTACCTGACCAAAAACGACAGTTCCCAACTGGAATTGAAGGGGCTGATCATCAATGACCAGCCCCAGGACCTGACAACCCTGCCTCAGTCTGGCCTGGACCCTGAAAGCAACCAGAATCCGGAGTGGCTGCGAGGACTGCTCGAAGGCAGTGACAGTATCGCCCGCTCACTCGAGCTTGAGCAGGCGGGCGATTTGCAACCGGTGATACAGGCACTGGGCAGCCGGAGTATCCACCTGATCGGTATTCGCCTGCACAACCGCCATGGCGAAACCGTGGGCATTTTGCTGCTGGTGCTCAACGACAGTGGTTCAAGTGACGACCAGGACCACTTGCGAGCCGACCGGATTGCCTTTATTCAAGCCGTGTCCGGCACCGCCGCCGTGGCAATTGAGAGCCAACGCCTGCAAGAACGCCAAAAGCAACTGCTGGATGCCTTGATTCAACTGCTGGCTGGCGCCATCGACGCCAAAAGCCCGTACACCGCCAGCCATTGCCAGCGGGTGCCGACCCTCACCCTGATGCTGGCCCGGGCTGCGGCAGCCAATAAAAGGCCGGAATTTGAGCACTACGATCCTTCGCAAGAGCAGTGGGAGGCCCTGCGCATCGCAGCCTGGCTACATGACTGCGGCAAGGTCACAACACCCGAATATGTGGTCGACAAGGCCACCAAGCTGGAAACCTTGTACGACCGCATTCACGAAATTCGCACCCGTTTCGAAGTGCTCAAGCGCGATGCCTGGGTCAACTACTGGCAGGCACTCGCCCTGGGTGGTGACGATCAACTACTGACTCCGTTGCGCGATACGTGCCTGGCAGCGCTGGATGACGACTTCGCCTTTGTGGCGCAATGCAATTTGGGCGGGGAGGCCATGAAAGAAGCTGACCTTGAGCGCTTGAGCGCCATAGCCAGGCGCACCTGGAGCCGCACCCTGGACGATCGGCTGGGAGTATCCTGGGAAGAAAATAAACGCCAGGCCACCCGCGAGGAACACGACTTGCCGGTCACCGAGCATCTGCTGGCCGACAAACCCGAGCACCTGTTCCTTCGCCCGGAAGCCGACCTGATTGACCCTGATAACCCCTGGGGCTTCAAACTCGAGGTGCCGCAATACAAGTTCAACCGGGGTGAACTATACAACCTGAGTACCCGACGCGGCACATTGACCAACGAGGAACGCTACATCATCAACAACCACATTGTGCAGACCATCCTGATGCTTAACAGCCTGCCCCTGCCCGCTTACTTGAGCAACATTGCCGAAATTGCGGGCGGTCATCATGAAAAAATGGACGGTACCGGCTATCCAAAACGCCTGAAACGCGAAGAGATGAGCCTGGAGTCACGGATGATGGCGATTGCCGATATTTTCGAGGCCTTGACCGCCTCGGACCGCCCCTATAAACGCAGCAAGACGTTAAGCGAAGCGCTGAGCATCATGGCCACCATGTGCCACGATGCTCATATCGACCCACAGCTGTTCGCGTTATTTATGCGCGAACAGGTGTTTATGCAGTACGCCCGGCAGTTTCTCGACCCTGAACAAATCGACGCGGTCGATATCGATGCGCTGCTGCTCAAGGCCGGGCTAACCGCCTAGCGAGTTTTCAGCACTCGCTCAGGCGCAAAAAGATCGCGGCGAGGGCTTCAATGCCCTGCTGGTCCTGCTCGCTGAAGCGCCCGATGCTCGGGCTGTCCAGATCGAGCACAGCAATCAGACGACCCTCCTTGATCAACGGCACAACCAACTCACTGTTCGAAGCACTGTCACAAGCGATATGCCCGGCAAACGCGTGAACATCCTCAACCCGCTGTGTCTGCCTGCTCGCCGCCGCCGCCCCGCACACACCGCGGCCAAAAGGAATGCGCACACAGGCAATCTGGCCCTGGAAAGGGCCCAGCACCAGCTCTTCATTGCGGTTGAGATAAAACCCTGCCCAGTTCAGATCATCGAGCTGGTGGTACAAAAACGCCGAGAATTGCGCAGCATTGGCAATAAAATCTCGCTCATCCGCCAGCAATGACTCCAGTTGCGCCTGCAACAGGGTGTAGCCGTCAAGGCCAGCACCTGTGGCGTTTAAATCAATCATTCACTTGCTCCAACAATTTCAGACCCACCCAATAACGCGCGAACTGATAGGCGCAACGACCATTGCGGTTGCCGCGCCCGGTCGCCCAGCGCACGGCCAGAATATCCAGTGCCTCGTCACGCTGCCACTCTAAACCGGCTTTGCTGGACAATACTTCTATCCAATGCTCGACCACACTCAAGAAATGATCCTGAGTAAACGGATAGAACGACAGCCAAAGGCCAAAGCGGTCGGACAAGGCGATCTTGTCTTCCACCGCCTCGTTAGGGTGTAGTTCACCGTCGACGTTCTTCCAGTTCTCGTTGTCGCTTTCCTTTTCCGGCACCAGATGGCGACGGTTCGAGGTGGCGTAAAGCAGGACGTTATCCGGCGCTTGCTCCAACGAACCATCCAGCACGCTCTTCAGCACCCGGTAATCACTTTCACCGGCCTCGAAAGACAAGTCATCGCAAAACAGCACAAAACGCTGAGGCAAACCCTGCAACTGCTCGACCACTCGCGGCAGGTCGGCCAAATGATCACGTTCAATCTCGATCAGGCGCAGCCCCGCACTGCCATACTCCGCCAGCAAGGCGCGAATAATTGAAGACTTGCCGGTACCTCGTGAACCCCAGAGCAGGGCATGGTTGGCAGGCAGACCGTCAAGAAACTGTTTAGTGTTGCGCCCCAGCTGATCACGCTGGTTATCAACGCCGATCAGGTCTGAAAGGCGCATTTCAAGGCTGACTTGCAACGGCATCAGATAACCTGAGCGACCTTCGCGCTGCCACCGGGCAGCCAGGCACTGGTCCCACTCGATCGATTCGCGCTGCGCTGGCAGCAGGGGTTCAAGACGTGCAAGGACCGCTTCGGCCCGTTCCAGAAAGGCATCCAGTTTAGAATTCACAACATTTCCTCAGACTGATACACAATGATGGCGCATTGCCATTGCCAGAATTCGACAGCCATCTTCAAAATGACTTACCCGGAACACTGCAATTACCGCAGCCAGGCTGCCGATTGACGCTCGAATCGACTACTCTTGCACCCCGCAAGGAAATGGAAACAGGTGCAACACCCCATGGAAACAAAACTCACCCATCGCCTGTCTTTCAAGCAAGCCAAGCTGACGGTGCTGGTTGGGCTGGTGCTCGGGGCCATGCTTAGCCTGCTGCAAATCGGCATCGATTATGCCAGTGAAAACGCCGCCATCAATCGCGAAATCCATTCGCTGCTCGAGATCAGCCATAACCCGGCATCGCGCATTGCGTACAACCTTGACTCCGAGCTGGCCCAGGAACTCCTGCAAGGCCTGTTGCGCTCACCTGCAATCATCGGTGCACAACTGATCGACAGTGACGGAGGGGTCCTCTCGGCGGTGCAGGACCAACCTGAAAGCGGGCGTTACCGGGCACTGAGCGACTTCCTGTTTGGTTCCAATCGCTCCTTTGACCAACGACTGTACTTCAACCACCTGCCTGAACTCAGCATGGGCGTCCTGCACCTTGAAGTAGATACCTACCCCTTCGGCAAGCGCTTTTTACAGCGAGCTGAAGTCACACTGCTGAGCGGTTTTATCCGCAGCATCATCCTGACCTTTATCCTGATGGGTCTGTTCTATGTGATGCTGACCAAGCCGTTGGTCCGGGTGGTACGCGAACTCAGCCACCGCAAACCCGGGAACCCCACCCAATCGAAGATGCAGTGCCCTCCCGGCCACGAAGACGATGAAATTGGCGTATTGGTCAACGCTGCAAACCAGCAGTTCGAGGCCATGGCCCGTGAAATGGAACACCGCCGGCGCGCCGAAAACAGCCTGACCGACTACCTGGCACAATTGGAAACCATTGTTTCGCAGCGCACCCAAGAGCTGGAGGCCATCAACGATCAACTGCGCCACTCCAATGAAGAGCTTGAAGCCGCGCGCAGTACCGCACTGGAAATGGCCCAGGCCCGCGCAGCATTTCTGGCCAATATGAGCCACGAGATCCGCACCCCGCTCAATGGCCTGCTGGGCATGCTGGCGCTGTGCCTGGACAGCCCGCTGAATGCCGAACAACACCAGCAGCTGTCCATTGCCCACGACTCGGGCAAGGTACTGGTCGAACTGCTTAACGACATTCTCGACCTGTCCAAATTCGACGCAGGCCAACTGGAGCTTGAGCATATTGCCTTCGATCTGGGCACTCTCATCGAAGACACCGCCAACCTGCTGTCGCAGAACGCCGCGCCCAGTGTGGAGCTGACCTGCCTGATCGACCCGGATTTCCCGGCTCTTGTACTGGGCGATCCGACCCGGGTGCGCCAGATCGTCAGTAATCTGCTGTCCAACGCCCTGAAATTCACCCGGTTCGGGCGGGTGGATGTGCGCCTCAGTGCGCAAAACGATCAGGTGCGTATCGAAGTGTGCGACACCGGCATCGGCATCGCCCAGGAAGCTCAGGTGCGAATTTTCAGACCCTTTACCCAGGCCGGGGCCGGTATCACCCGCCAGTTCGGCGGCACCGGGCTGGGGCTGGCGCTGACCAACAGCCTGTGCGAGGTGATGCACGGGCGGCTGACCATCAGTTCGGAAGTCGGTTTTGGCAGCCAGTTCTGCGCCGAACTACCCCTGCCCTGCCATACCCCGGCCATCAAGCAAAAGCCCCTGAGCGGGCGAGTTATTGTGGTGAGCGCCGCGAGCAGCGGATTGAGCGAACTGCTCGGGAGCTATTTGCCACTATGGGGGCTGGATTTCAAGCGCTACTCCCTGGATGACTCATTGGCCGGCACCGATCCGCACCTGCTAATCACCGACTGCCCCGAGTGCCTGTTTGGCCTGCGGCCTGCCATCAGCGCGCCGATCCTGCTGGTGACCGCCTATGGCAACTTTATGCCAAGTGATCAGGTCAATGCGCTGGCGCCGCTGCAACAGAAAGCCAGGCCGCTGTCGCGTTATGCGCTGTATAAAACCTTGCAGCACCTGCTGCTCAAGGATGATGACCTGCACCCTGACGTTACCAACGACAACACACCTGTTACACGCCGCGCACGCATCCTGTTGGTCGAGGATAACCCGGTCAACCAACTAGTGGCCAAGGGCATGTTGAGCAAACTGGGCTGTGATGTGGTGGTTGCGGGGCATGGCGGCGAAGCACTGAGCCAGCTGGAGCAGAAGACCTTTGACCTGGTGTTGATGGACTGCAACATGCCGGTGATGGATGGCTACGAGGCCACCCGGCAAATTCGCCATCGCGGGCGCTGGCCCAAGCTGCCCATCGTTGCCCTGACCGCCAATGCCATGCCCGAAGAGCGCGAGCGCTGCCGCTCGGCGGGCATGAACGACTACCTGGCCAAACCGTTTCGGCGCGAAGAACTGGCCGCCCTGATCGATACCTGGGTGCCGCAAAAAACTTGAGTCATGATGCGCGGTACATTCCTGTGGGAGCGGGCTTGCTCGCGATGGCGATCAATACGCTTATCCTGACAGGCTGCAGCGTCTGTATCGCAGGCAAGCCAGCTCCCACAGGCTTTGCGGTGCATACCAAAGCGGGTGATGCTATCGCGAACAAGTCGAACCCTCGCAGCGCTGTTACCACAAAGTTTTGCCAATATTTACAACAACGCTTCGATATCCGCCTTCAGTGCCTCGGGCTTGGTGGCCGGGGCATAGCGCTTGACGCTTGTGCCGTCGCCACTGATCAGGAACTTGGTGAAGTTCCACTTGATCCCCTGCGAACCCAACACCCCTGGTGCACGTTTCTTGAGCTGGACAAACAGAGGATGAGCCTGGGGGCCATTGACCTCGACCTTTTTGAACAGCGGGAAGGTCACGCCAAAATTCAACTCGCAGAATTCGGAGATGGCCGCTTCGTCACCCGGCTCCTGCTTGCCAAACTGATTGCACGGGAACCCCAGAATCACCAGCCCCTGGTCCCGATACTGCTGCCATAGCCCCTCAAGGCCCTTGTATTGCGGGGTAAAGCCGCACTTGCTGGCGGTATTGACCACCAGCACCGCCTTGCCCGCGAAGTCCGCCAAAGTTTTTGGCTCGCCGCCAAGCGTGATGCATGGGGTATCGAACAGGTTGTCGCTCATGACGGCGCCTCCAAAGGTCAGTTGCGGGGAACCAGGTCCAGGCACACCGAGTTGATGCAGTAGCGCAGCCCGGTCGGTGGCGGGCCATCAGGGAACACATGGCCCAGATGCGCGTCACACTTGGCACAGACCACTTCGGTACGCACCATGCCGTGGCTCACGTCGCGGATCTCGACCATAGCACTGTCACCAATCGGCTGGTAAAAGCTCGGCCAGCCGCAGCCAGAATCAAATTTGGCGCTGGAATCGAACAGCGGCTCGTTGCAGCAAATGCAGTGATAAACACCGTCGGTTTTGGTGCCGTTGTATTTACCCGAAAACGGTCGCTCAGTGCCCTTGAGCCGGCACACGTTGTACTGCTCCGGATCGAGCATGGCCTTCCATTCGTCCAGGGTTTTGTTCAACTTTTCCATGGTTCTGCCTCTGCAACTGAAAAACCCCGACCAGTGGCTTTTCCAGGGGTCGGGTGGCACGTATGATTGCGCCTCGTTAAACGCCAGTCTGGCACCCGCTCTAGCTGCATTCAAACGGATTCTTGAAGCAAAGCGGTGTTAGCCACTGTGTGCAAACACAGAATTTCCCAGAGCCGTGGTCATCACATTGCCTGGATCGTTCATTTTCGGGATCACATCGCCATGCAGGTCAGCAAATCAAACAAGCTCGCCAACGTCTGTTATGACATTCGCGGCCCAGTGCTCAAGCACGCCAAACGTCTGGAGGAGGAAGGCCAGCGCATCCTCAAGCTGAATATCGGCAACCCGGCACCCTTTGGTTTTGAAGCGCCGGACGAAATCCTCCAGGACGTGATCCGCAACCTGCCGACTGCCCAGGGCTACAGCGATTCCAAAGGCCTGTTCAGCGCTCGCAAGGCGGTGATGCAGTACTACCAGCAAAAGCAGGTAGAAGGTGTCGGTATTGAAGACATCTACCTGGGTAACGGTGTATCCGAGCTGATCGTGATGTCGCTGCAAGCCCTGCTCAACAATGGCGACGAAGTCCTGGTGCCAGCACCCGATTACCCGTTGTGGACCGCTGCCGTGACCCTGGCCGGTGGCCACCCGGTGCATTACCTGTGCGATGAGCAAGCCAACTGGTGGCCTGATCTTGAGGATATAAAAGCCAAGATCACCCCCAACACCAAGGCCATGGTCATCATCAACCCGAACAACCCGACGGGTGCGGTATACTCCAAAGAAGTGCTGCTGGGCATGCTGGAAATTGCCCGCCAGCACAACCTGGTGGTGTTCTCGGATGAAATCTACGACAAGATCCTCTACGACGACGCCGTGCATATCTGCACCGCTTCGCTGGCTCCGGACGTGTTGTGCCTGACCTTCAACGGCCTGTCCAAGTCGTACCGGGTGGCGGGTTTCCGTTCGGGCTGGATTGCCATTTCCGGGCCCAAGCACAACGCCCAGGGTTATATTGAAGGCATCGACATGCTGGCCAACATGCGCCTGTGCGCCAACGTGCCCAGCCAGCATGCGATCCAGACTGCACTGGGCGGTTACCAGAGCATCAATGATCTGGTCCTGCCCAACGGCCGCTTGCTGGAACAGCGCAACCGCACTTGGGAGTTGCTCAACGATATTCCCGGCGTCAGCTGTGTAAAACCGATGGGCGCGCTGTATGCCTTCCCGCGCATCGACCCGAAAGTGTGCCCGATCCTCAACGACGAAAAATTCGTGCTCGACCTGCTGCTCTCGGAAAAACTGCTGGTGGTTCAAGGCACGGCATTCAACTGGCCATGGCCCGACCACTTCCGTGTCGTGACCCTGCCCCGCGTCGATGAGCTGGATATGGCCATTGGCAGAATCGGTAATTTCCTGAAGACCTACCGTCAGTAATTTCTGAGCATGCTGTGCGACCTATGAGAAGTCGCACAGCATGTGTCTGATGAAACATTCTTCACACATCTGCTTTCGCGCTCTGCGCCCTCGGTCAAAAATATCTGATATCTCCAATAGCCCTTTATTTACTGGCTAGAGGTGGAACTTTTGGCAAAAAAAAGCGCTCCTTCTTATTAGGAAATGTCAGGCATGCAACTAGAATCAGGCTGTAGGACACAGTTTGAAATAGTCACTCGGTTGAATAGCCACAGATAGCACCTTATATACCCGCATACGGCAACACCCTTAAGACGAGGAGATTCTTACAACCATGATGCGCATTCTGCTGTTTTTGGCCACTAACCTGGCGGTCGTGCTGATTGCCAGCATCACCCTGAGCCTGTTCGGCTTTGACGGGTTCATGGCGGCCAACGGGGTTGATCTGAACCTCAGTCAGCTGTTGGTGTTCTGTGCGGTCTTTGGTTTTGCAGGGTCTTTATTCTCGCTATTCATTTCCAAATGGATGGCGAAGATGAGCACCAGCACCCAGGTGATCACTCAACCTCGTACTCGTCATGAACAATGGTTGATGCAAACCGTTGAGCAATTGTCCCGCGAAGCCGGGATCAAAATGCCTGAAGTGGGGATTTTCCCTGCCTATGAGGCGAATGCCTTTGCCACAGGCTGGAACAAGAACGATGCACTGGTCGCTGTCAGCCAGGGTTTGCTCGAACGTTTTTCGCCCGATGAAGTAAAAGCGGTACTGGCCCACGAAATCGGTCACGTTGCCAACGGTGACATGGTGACCCTGGCGCTGGTACAGGGCGTGGTGAACACCTTTGTGATGTTCTTCGCCCGGATCATCGGCAACTTTGTCGACAAGGTGGTGTTCAAGAACGATGAAGGCCGCGGCATTGCTTACTACGTCGCGACCATCTTCGCCGAATTGGTCCTGGGCTTCCTGGCCAGTGCCATCGTGATGTGGTTCTCGCGCAAACGTGAGTTCCGCGCAGACGAAGCCGGTGCCCAGCTTGCCGGTACTGCAGCCATGATCAGCGCCCTGCAGCGCTTGCGCTCCGAACAGGGCCTGCCGGTGCACATGCCCGACACCATGGCGGCTTTCGGCATCAACGGCGGCCTCAAGCAAGGCCTGGCGCGGATGTTCATGAGCCATCCGCCTCTGGAAGAACGTATCGATGCACTGCGTCGTCGCGGCTAACCCCACGGCGAATACGAAAAAGGGCGACTGAAGTCGCCCTTTTTTGTGCCCGCGATTTCGCTCAGGCAGTTTTATTCAGGCGATATACCCGCTCCACCAGACGCGTCACGCCGCCCTTGAGGAACTTCCACTCCTGATCCAGCACATCCGGCTGCTCGATGATCTCCAGCGTCCAGACAGGCGCCAGCAAACTCTGCACCTCGGCATCCGGCACGGAGAACGGCGGGCCGTTCATTTGCGACTGGTCATAATCGAGGGTGATCAACAGGCCTCGGCAGCCAGGCGCAAGAATCCGGTTCAGATGCCGGGCGTAGGCTGCGCGCATCTCGGGAGGGAATGCGATGATTGCCGCACGGTCATACAGCCCCACGCAGGAAGCCACATCGGCAGCCGTCAGGGCAAACACGTCACCGCACAGGATCGTCACAGGGCCCGCCTCGTACACCTTGAAGGCGCCCTGCTGGCGAATCTGTGGCTCGACCTGCTGCTCACTGAAAAACTGCTCCACGGCCGTCTGCGTCAACTCCACGCCCAGCACTTCGTGCCCGTTGGCCGCCAACCAGCTCATATCCAGGCTTTTGCCGCATAACGGCACCAGCACACGGCCGCCCTCCTCCACCCCTAGTGTCGGCCAAAGGCGCTGAAGGTAAGGGTTGACCTGCGACAGGTGAAAGCCGACCTGATTGCGGTCCCAGCGGTCGTGCCAAAATTCAGGCTGCATGATTCACCTTTAAATTCGATAGATAAGCACTAAAACTTATATTGGATTTAGATCAATGATCGGGATGAAGATGACGCATCATAACTTTGAGGACGTCTTTCATGCTCCCCAGCCTGTTTATTTCCCATGGTTCGCCAATGCTAGCACTGGAACCCGGTGACAGTGGCCCGGCGCTTGAGCGTCTGGCAGCCGAGCTGCCCCGGCCAAAAGCCATAGTGCTGGTTTCCGCACACTGGGAAAGCCCCGACCTGCGAGTCACGAGCAACCCGTCCCCACAAACCTGGCATGACTTTGGCGGCTTCCCTCCTGAGCTGTTTGCCGTGCAATACCCGGCTCCCGGCGAACCGGCATTGGCAGTCCGTATCGCGCAAATGCTGACGGAGCATGGCTTGCCGGCACAACTGGACGCCAAGCGGCCTTTTGACCATGGCGCCTGGGTGCCGTTGTCGTTGATGTACCCGGCAGCGGATATTCCGGTGGTGCAGGTTTCCCTGCCCAGCCAGCTCGGTCCGGTCGCCCAGACCGAGGTTGGGCGTGCGCTGGCGGCTTTGCGCAGTGAAGGGATCCTGATCATTGGCTCAGGCAGCATCACCCACAATCTGCGCGAGCTGGACTGGCACGCAGGGCCTGAGAGCGTTGAGCCCTGGGCCAAGGCCTTCCGTGACTGGATGATCGACAAGCTGGCTGCTGATGATGAGACGGCGCTGCACGACTACCGCAAGCAGGCGCCCTTTGCTGCCAAAAGCCATCCCAGCGATGAGCACCTGCTGCCGCTGTACTTTGCCCGTGGCGCAGGGGGGGCTTTCAGCATTGCCCACCAGGGCTGGACGATGGGCGCGTTGGGGATGGATATCTATAAATTCGGTTAAACCCGAGCCCGTAGTCGCTGCCGAGGAACGAAGG
>Ga0302347_1000939_pt1 | contig 39283 bp, 48 predicted proteins | sample PhyWR1_FD_202178 | JGI IMG/M metagenome (GOLD analysis project Ga0302347, IMG submission 202178) | Leaf surface microbial communities from wheat plants in UC Gill Tract Community Farm, Albany, California, United States - DLSL W.R1 (v2)... | ecosystem: Host-associated > Plants > Phyllosphere >... | reverse complement strand
TATCACCTTTCGGCATTAAACTGTTATAGACTGGCATATAACCAAAAGGCTCTAAAATAAAAGCTTTAATAGGTATTGGGAAACTGGTTTGTGTATCAGACATCCTAACCTGTGGCATAAATACCGGATAAGTACCATCAGACACCTTTATCAGTGGTTGGTAGTCATAAATTAATAGATCATCTTGCATAAATTTCCTCAAATGTAAATTCTATTTGATAGCCTTGGTTTACCAAGGCTATCTTTATAATGGATTAATATCCACCAGGTTTTAGTCCAGTTAATCCTGAACCATCCCAAAGTAGTGTCACAACAGTTTTATTTGTACTGTAGGTCGGAGCGGTGCTGTCTGTCCAATTGATCGTATTAGTCCAAGACACTGTACCACCATTACCTGCAAAAATAATTACAATCGGAATTGCTCTACCAGCAGGTAGGTTACTCAGGGTGAGAGTTCTTGTCGCAGATAAATCAACTGTGAACACCTGAGAGATGTTTACATCCAATGTTGTGGTTGTTGCTGTCACATTTAAATCATATCGATCAAAACGTTTCCATGCATTTGCTGATCTGACATAATATGCTCCAGCCGTAGTCGGTGCTTCAGGAACTACAGGAGTCCATGCTGCATTACCTCTACCGTATACTGTAGTCTGGTTTACAGGGGCATCAGCGATACCTGCTGCAAACGTAACCCATGTACCGTTAGAACGAGCATATAGGTTTGTGTTACCTGTTGGTGCTTCTGTCACAACATTGCTTGGTAAAGCCAGTACAGCCCAACCAGAGTTCTTACGAACATATTGTTGACCATCTGTAGGTGCTTCTCCAACTGGTGGAGTTGGGAAAGAAATTGCTGTCCATGCACCATTAGTTCTGGCATACTGTGAACCATCTGTTGGTGCTTCCTGAATAGGATCTGCCACCCAACCTTGGTTCTGACGAACATAATAAACACCATCTGCTGGGGCATCATAAACATTACCACCACCCATTGTTCCCATGTAAGCCCAATTAGTGCTGCTTGTCTTCTGGTAATAACGGTTTGTAGTTGAGTCAATGTAGTAATCACCAACACGCCCTGCTGACACACTTGGGAAACCAGCTAAGACAATCCAGAGACTTCCTTGCTCACCTTTCGCTCCGGTTAAACCAGTTGCACCAGTCTGACCTGTAGGGCCTACTGGACCCTGAAGCCCTTGTGGACCACGGATTGGACCTACGTTTTGATATGCAGATCCAGTCCACACATAGAAGTCATTACCGATTAAGTAACCTTCTCCTGTGTTTCCTGTTGATGGTAGGTCTGCTGTAGACGCAAGAGAACCAAGGATAGAAATACCTGGACCAATATCACCTTGGATTCCTTGTGGTCCTGTAGGACCTTGAGGACCAATTAAACTGATAAGGTAGTCTTGTACAGTTCCACTGTTACCTGCTGCAAGCCAAACTTCATATGCACTATCACCATCTAAACCTGGAACACCTTGTGGACCCGGATCACCTTTTAAACCTGGTGTACCGGCTGGGCCGAGGTTTGTTCCCATATCAATCCAACTTGACCCATCCCAAATGAATGTGTTACCATTGACGTAATACATATCAGCAAGGGCATTGCCTGTTGTTGGAAGATCACCGATTGATGAAACAGTCCCTTTAGGTACAACAGAGTGACCAACAGGTCCTTGAATACCTTGAGGTCCTGTACTTCCATCCTTACCTGCCGGACCCGTAGGACCCGCTGGGCCTTGAGGACCTTGAGGTCCAGTAAGAGGTCCAACATTTGTGAAGCTTGTTCCACCTGTCAACCAAACATAAAGTTCTTTGTTGACAAGATAAGCATCTCCAGCTACACCTGTGGTAGGTAGTTCACTTGGATCGGTATAAGTGTTGATGATCTTAAGTCCAGCACCATCTTGGCCCGGAATACCTTGAGGTCCTGTAGGACCACTTGGACCATCACGGCCTGTTGGCCCCGCTGGCCCGGTTAAACCATCTTTTCCTGCTGGCCCGACAGGACCGGTAGGTCCGGTTGGTCCCTGTGGTCCAACGATTTTACCTAAGTTTACCCATGATACACCATCAGAAACATAAAGTGAACCATCAATACTGTAAGCATTGCTGATGTTACCAGCTGTAGCTGCTGGAAGTTCTGTTGTAGAACCTACGCTACCTTGGTAAATGAATCCATTTGCGTTATTACCGGGATTACCTTTAGCTCCTTGAGGCCCTGGTACACCTTGCGGTCCAATCAGAGAATTTAAGAACTGTTGTTCTGTCCCAGTGTTACCTTGTGATAACCAAACCTGATAAGCAGACTTACCTGCCGGTCCGACTTGTCCTACAGGTGACCACTGTACTGAATCCCAAACCCACATTTGTTCACCGATGATATAAGCATCACCAGGTTTATTTCCTGTTAGTGGTAGGTCAGATGTTGAGCCAAATGAACCTTTAATAACTAAACCAGAACCTGTAGTACCTTTTAATGAATCAAGCCATTCTTGTTCTGTACCTACAAATCCATTATCAACTGCAACCTGATAGGCAGATTTACCACCAGGGTTTTGTTCTAAGTTAACTACTCGTACTGTCAGTGCGTCTGAGTCGGATTTTAATTCATCCAGATAGTTAGCATTTCCCCTGTTAACCCAACCAGAAGCAGACACTCCTCCACTACTTGCTGGAGTTGAATTTGCTGCCACAGTTTTAGGTAGGGTTCCCATCCACTGATAATACTTCCCGTCACCACCTGCATTTACAGTCCACAAAAGAACTTCTTTTCGTGATGTTAAAGTGAAGCCAGCAGCAAAAGATCTTCTTTTTCTGTAAAATGCTTCTTCTGTATCAGAAATAGCACTGTTTGGCCTTGTCAATTTTATATCTGCCATTATTACCTCAAACTAATATCAAAGAAAATTCTTTGTATTCTAAAAAATAAGGGGCTATAATAGCCCCTGTATAAAACCTTATGCAGGTCTCCATGTGCTGTTGGCTGGATCTGAAGCTAAGAACCATTTAGAACCATTCGAGAACAGTAACTGCATTGGTTGTGCTAATGTTGAATCACGTACCAGAACCAGACCATATACGTTGGTAGATGGAGATGGTAGAGCCGCTGCTGCGTAAACCGGAATCCTTAAGGACTGGTTAGTTTCTTGGATTGGGATCTGATGATCTTCTCCATAGATACTTGCTGTTAACCATCTTGCGCCTGCAACTGTTGTGCGTTGTGCATTCAGAAGCAGTTTGCTATTATCAAGATCCATACCAATACCAGCACCATCATAGTTACCAGCATTAATAGCCCAACGACTTACAGCTTTTTGGTTATTAACCACAGCATCCATTTCAGTGTCTGTGAGACTTTCGTTATAATTAACAACGTAGAATGGGTTCCCAGTCTTACGACGAGGATCACCATTAGACTCAATGAACATAGAAGTGCTTCTTGCATACGCTGCAATCTTCACATAAACGTGGATTGTCTGCCAAGAGTGAACATAACGAACCTCTTTAATTGGACAGTTACCTTCACCGTACCAGTGAACCTGACCACCTTGGCTGTTAGCAACATCAGGGAATTTAAGTTCCCAGAATACATGAGCTTTACCACCACCAAAACCACCGGCAGTTGGACGATCTAATGTTGCACCTGTTGAGTTCCAACCTGATGAACCTAAGAAGGTCATTTTACATGTTCTACCTAATTCTTGTTGTGTGATTCTTGCAACGTGGAACCAAGTATCTTTGTTGGTTGAGTTCAGGATTGGTGTATCGGAGAACTGGAACTGATTTGAAACACCACACTCAAAACTTGATCCTGTCAGATCAATGTTTACACCACCGTTATCATATGCGTTTGTTACCCAAGTAGGTATTTTACCATCATCATCCATGTCAGGTGTATAACCTGAAATTGTACTATCCCAACCTGCACCCTGTGTATAACGACAACCTGTTTGAATAATCTTAGCGTACTTCGTTGCTGCTGGATATACAGCATTCTCCTGAGTAACGCGAGTCATGATCCAACCACCCTGAGAAATATCAAATGGATATTCACAGTGGTCAAACCAACCGTTTGTCATCAGTGCTTGACCTGTTCTGATTAAGCTTACTGCATACTCACCGGTATGGCTACCGAAGTTGAAGTTTGAAATTTCAATCGCTGTTAAGTGGTCCCATGAACCTGGGTTTTCGTTAGACCATGTACCCCAGATAAATGCTGCTTTACCACGGTAAGAATAAACTTGATCGAATTTGGTATCCAGTGTATCTTTGAACTGGAATACACGTCCACCAACATCATGTGCAACGAAAGATTTAACACGAATGTAAGAACCACGTGTAACTGTGTTAACCATAAATGGCTGAACAGTATCTTTACCATTGAAACGGATGTTAGAAACTTCCTGACGACGAGATTTAAACTGGAACATTGGTGTTGTTGTCGTTTTATTCACTGGGACAATACTCACAGCAGGAATAACACCAAAGGACATCTCAGGTCCTCTTAGTTTAAATGCTGGTATCTCAGTTGTTCCTAGATCCATACTACCTAAAGCAATTTTACCTGCTGGAAGGATGATACCCGGACCATAAGAGACATCAATACTTCTTGACCAGTTGTGCATACGTAACAATGCTGGCATATCATCTGTCACACCATCCATTGTAGCACCGAAATGAGTTACGTTTAGGTCTGCAATCTCATTTTGTGATCTTTTCCAACCACCTGCACTGTTTACACGGAAGAATGTACCACCATCATCTGGGGTCACAGAGTCAGCCATGTAATAGAATTTACCACCACCTAATGTGCTGTTGGTGTAGTAGCCTTTAACATCAACCTTCTGGTTAGTTCTGTTTGGCAGAAGTGTACGTAGAGCGGCACAACTTCCAAGTTCACCGATCAAGCTTGAACCAATGTTAGAAGAAAGGACAGTTGCTTGAACATAATCACTTGTAGCAGCTTCCACTTTACCTAAATAGGCAAACAGTGAGTTAGCTTTACCAGAGTCAGGATCTGTTCCCAGAGGCTCTTTCAGGACAATCTTGCTGTCTTGAATAGTATATGCGACACCCGGGATCTGTACAACACCATTGATAGTTACAATAGCACTGTCAAAAACGTATGGAGGGGCAATTACTGTTTCATCGCCTGTTGCTGTTTCAAACAACCAAGGGTATACTTCAGATGGTACTTGCTGTTTTTGCATTGCATACAGCACCCAGTTATTGTCACCAACTGGTGTTGAACCCATTGGAATTGGTGTTCCTGATGTAGCTTTTGGTGCATAGTAATAAGCACTCAGTACACCATTAGAGAAGAAACGAAGTTGGTTAAATACTGTTTCGTTCTGTCCACTTTTCCAATCAATTGGGCTTTTAAAATAAAAGTTATCTACCAGAGCTTTTCTGACAGAAGGAATTGGGCCATTTAAAGTCTCAATTTCGGTAGTTGCATCACTGTTAACAATACCGCCAAGCTGGTTGCTTGAGAAGATAGCCAAGTCTACCGCTTGTTCAAAAGATGTAGCGGGGTAGGCTGGATAGTTTGCCATTTAATCTCCTTGATTTAACGCACGAATGCGTAAACATAATTAGCTAAAATAAATACCTGCCAATAAGTTCCTTTAAGAGACTTATCACCTTTTTTGTAAAGCAGATATGTTAAGAATATTTCATTGCTGTATTTGCCAACATCCTTGCAGAAAAAGAAAAGGATGTTAGATAAAAAATCGTTTCTGGTGATCCAATGATCTAAAGTGAAAAGGAACAATGGACACAGTAGAGTTGGTATGTAACAAAAGATAAAGACATTCTTTATTACCCAGTCTCTTACAAACTGCAACGCCACGAAAAGAAGTGTGATTTCAAAAAGTGTTATTAGTATCAGGTACTCGTAGACTGACCAACCGAAGTAGGAATACAGAATAGAGTCTGCTATGAAATCAACAGTAAGAAAGGCACAGAGGACTTTTACATCCCTGCACCTTATAAGATATATTGAGAAAAGATATATCACTAGGTATTGTTCTAACGCTAACAATATACCTCCTCTTATTCTACACCATTTTTATAATAGTATCAACGTTTATCGACAAGTTTTGACAACATATCTTTCAGAGGATCTATCTTCAGGTCCATTGTTTTTTCAAGCCTACGCTCTAAAACATCGTTTCCTTTCTCCATACTTACTAATAAATCACCAAACAATTTCTGTAGTTGCTCCTGTGTAACAAAGGTTGCTTCCATCTTAATTAGTTTTCGATCTAATAGTTCGTTATCCCCTTGTAATTTAGCAATAGCTTCGTCTTGTTTTTTAAGCTTGTCCCTGAAAATGGCCCATAAAAGGCCAATGACAGGAAAGACTGCAACTTTAACTAGATCCCAAATAATAGCCCATGATATCATGAAGCCTCCATATTATGTTGTAGGAAGGTCGGGCCAAACCACTCCTGTAGGATATGTGTCTTGCAGGGAGACCCTGTTCAACATCACTACATATTTCTGGAGAGATTTTAATCTGACCTGCTCTTCCTCTGTTGCCATATCTAAATCAACAGCAAACTGAAGTGGGTTTATTGTTGTCAAGATTTGTTCCATAAGGGAAGCTTTTTTCTTATCAACCTGAACTTTTACTTCTTCAACACTGTACTCTCTTGCCTTAACTTTACCAGTCTTTTCATCATAAATGAATGTCATATTATTGGTAAAATCTTTAGGTAAAAATTTAGAGTCAGCAACTGAATATCCATCTGGAATCATAGGTAGTGATCCAGCAACTTTACTATAAGCTACAATCACACCATCCTTGTTTATGATCATCTTAAAACTATCCTCTGGGAATTTGTTAAGACAATCATACCAATCATTACCATCCTCATCACGTGAGAAAAGTACACCTAACTCAACAAGAGCTTTAGTTGATTCCGTATCTGGTACGTAAGTTTTGAAATTTTTAAAAATCATTATAGACTCCCTATGTTGTACCAGTTTCCATTAATGGCATATTGTAAATATTTATACCAGACCCCATCCACATCTTCAATCCATTGTCTTCCGGTTGAGTAGTCTGCTAGTGAGGTTAAGTAAGCTCCACCAGGAACAACTGCTCTCCTACCATTTGAGTAAGGTATGTATGAAGAACTGTCCATTGCGATTTCAGATGATTGTCTGATACCTTGAATGAAGGTGGAAGCTGCGGCATTTTTGTAGTTTTGTAAATCACCATTAACGTTATTAATACTTCCTGCAAGCGAGTTAACGTTTTGAGAGAAGTGGTCATAACGAACTAATGAGTTAGGTTGACCTTCCTGCCCTGTCAAGGATCTTGGATTTGTCATCTGGATTACACCAGGTAACATCTGGAAGGTTGATTTAATATCCGTTCCATTATTACCTACATAATAAATCTGGAATAGATCTGCACCTTGTGCATAGTTAAGACCAACGGCATTATTGTTGTCATTAGATCTTCTAAACCAAAGGTCTGCATTCGCACCATCAGTTAATACAGTAATATCTCTACGGAAATCAGCTGCACCATTAGCATCTCTTTTAACAATCTTACCAGCTGTCGGTAGGTTAGTTGCATCACTGATATTATCACCAAGGTGGTTGTGACTGTTATCAAGAACTTGAATATTTCCTGTACCTTGGTTAGATCCATTCCAATTTATCGTACCAGACAAATCACCTTGTAAAGCAATGCTGGTCCCATTTTTTGGAAGATATGTGTTAGGAATTGTAGGAATAAATTCTTCATTGAAGTATCTAATCCACAAACCCCAGTTGTTAAATGTCCAGTTAATTTCCTCAGCTGTTGGAATCTGACCCTTATCCCAACCAGTCCTACGGATGATTTCTCTTGGGCGAACTTTATTTATTTTACCTGTACCGGGAAGATTTACATCATCCGAAGCCCAATCAGGGTAGTAGGTAGGCTTAGCCAATTTTAACTCCTTATTCGATCTGTATTAATAGTGAAGCCATATGACCTATTTTATCACCACCAGAATCATTATCAAAAATAGATCCAAATCCACCAAATTGTTTTGGATCTTCTTCGTCGTAAACAGATTTAAATCCAAGAGGTAAACCTGATTTACTTCCTAATCTGTAACTAGTCAGAATTGGGAATATTTTAAGTAGTTCGTCTATAGCATACTCTGCATCAAGACAACCATTGTAAAAGAACAGGTCAAAAGATTTATCTCTTCCAATATAAGTGTTTATACTGTCTTCATCTGTACCTGTGAATCTTGAAAGTAGATCAATAATCTGAGAGCGTGTACCAGAAGTCTGTGTTCTGTAAGAGCGGATCTTCAAAACAATTCTGTAGTCTTCATCTGAAGCACTATTTCTTGGTACACCTAACTCCTCTCCAATATTATCTAAGTAACTCCCTGTGGCAGTGTTGATAAGCCTTAACTTACCAACACCGATCACTGCATCATCTAAGGTCTGTTTCATCTGTGCGACAAGTGTCAGAACTTTAATTAGATTTGGGGAGTTTTTAAATTGTTGAAGAAGAAGATCAAAAGAATCATTGACTACACTTTCACGATATTGAATGTGATCAACATCAGTAGCCATCTTGTCTCCTTAAACCTGTTGTGAGAAGGTAATATTATCAGGGGAAATAACTGGTATACCTGCAAATCCAGATGTGATATCATTTGAACTATAAGCACTATCAGGGTCAGTAACGAGTTTTGTTTCCACTTTTAAAGATATGAGACGCCCATAAGGGACAGAGTTAAAGATAACACCTTGCAATTGAGCATTGAATACTGTAGATCCAATATTAAATGAAGCAGCCAATACTTGGAAGTTAGCTCTGATCGCTGCAATCTCATCATCTGTGAGCGCCTGATCATTTACAGTACGGTATGTTATTCTCACACTATATTCTGTTTGCTCTGCTGGAGTATAACGAATAATCTCAGTAGATCCGTCTGCTATTGTTATTGTATAACTAACTGTACCAGAAGTCAAAGTATTTATTGGCTTTTTGGCATATAGCGTCTCAGCAATAGCTTGTGTTTCACCACCAAGCACCACAGTGTTAAATGTAAATGATGGGGCAGCAGCTGTATCTTTTGATGTTGGGTTGTCATAAATTCTGACACGTTGTACACCTTCAAGATCGGAGATAGCTTTATAGATAGCTGGACGTGTTGCTGCGTTTGCCTCGTCCACTGTATCATTGAATCTGACTCTGTACTCTGCATCTGTCTCAACTTCTCTACCAGCATAAAATTCAGTGAAGTTACCTACTGAAATATAACCTGCTGGAGGTGTTGGTGTCATGCCCGTTATTTCACCCACATAAGTTGGGTTAACACCAGTAACTGTTGCAACAACTGGAACTAAACTCCACTTTGTACCTAAAGAAACGTTAGCATAGAATCTTGTTGCTGTGCTTAATCCAATAGGTTTATCTTTATCTGTTTGAAGGAATCCAACATAAAGAACATCACCACTAACGAAAACTTTACCTGTCTCTTTACTGTCAATTGCATTTGCAATGAAAGTTGCCAGGGTTTGAAGTGCATTTGCAGATGAAGTTTGAATTATTGTTGTCTTTGCAGCACCACTTTTTACATCATTAATTGTGAAAGTAACTGTTGATCCAGCTGCTGTCAGTTCTGAGCTACTCAGTTTAAAAGCTGCAACCCTTTCACGTAAAGGTGTTTCAGTTGACACTTTATAGTTCTGCCCGTTTGAAGCAGAAAAATACACTGTGTTATTTATAGTATATGTCCATGATGCATTCTTGTCTGTTTGAATAAAAGCAAAGCCACTACTTGGTGATGCACTTTTACGGAAGATACCACGACGAGATAAAATCTCATCTAAGTAAATACCTTCTGCACCATCGTATGTCTGACTGTTGTAAACAGCTTGAAGTGCTTCCCATAATAGCATATCCTGATAAGCAAAGATACTAAGCAGTTGTCCAGTGACTGATGAGTTACCTACGTTCAGTTCTGTGCCAAATGTAGTCCTTGCTTTATCATAGTAAAGGTTTCTCCAGTCCTCATATGAAGGGATCTGCAAACCATATTCTGTTAGTCCAAAATCACTCACTAGATTTTTTCTCCTCTTTTTCTTCTTCTTTCACTGCAATTCCCCAACGAAGTGTGATAAGCTTACTCACTAAGTTTGGAGCAACTACAACCGTTGCATATATCCATGCATACCATTCAGGTATAGAAGTAATGAAACCCATTCTTAAGAACACGGCAGTCATTGATGCCATCCCAATATTGCTCCACAATCTTGTGTGTGAAACTTTTACATCCACTCCCTCTGGAGTTATTAAATCTTTAAAGAAGCTCATTAAACTCTCCAGTTATTTCCACTTATTAACCCAAGTGGCATATGTATTGACAGGAAGTCCATCAATGTTAATAAATTTGAATAGGCGATTTGCAGAGAATTCAAGATCCGTAATTCCACACTCAACACGTGAATTTTGATCACCTGAATCTGGGTAGTCCCACTCTGTAGAAGGTTGATTTAAAATTGCCACATTAACGGGGCCATTCGCTGTCACTAAATCTGCATCAAAGGAATATACTCTCTGATATCTGTCCCAAGCTGATCTAAAATCAGTAACTGCTTCAACTCCATCTTCAGCCCTTATCTCAGAAACAAGTAGAACATCTACTTCCTCTTTTCTTCGAGATTGGCTGATTATTTGTTGTAAGTATGGAATACCAAAACTTTGGTCAATAAACCACTCATTTTGAAATGTTCTAAGTCTGATACCCAGTCTTTGTCTGACTTCTTCGGGTTGAGTTGTAGTGAATTGAAATTCACTGTTTGTAATAATCAAATCATTAGATAATTGATCAATTAATAAATCAAAAGCCATTTTACCCTTACCTTACTGGAGGTCCAGAATTACTGTTACCAGATTGAACACCAGAGTGAACATGTTTAATAAATTCTTGGAAGAATTGATTTAAGTTGACACCTTGTGCAGTAATGATATTTCCATCAGGTGTAACTGTAAGTTCATTTATCTTAACGTTACCGTCAGGTTGCTGAACTATTTTAGATGCACCATTATCTAAAGTCATAGTTCCATCAGGTTTGAGTGTTACTTTTGACTTATCGTTTTCTAGCAAAACATCTTCGTTTGAAATTGGCTTTGCATTTCCGGCTACAGATATGCATGGTATAATGCCGATTGGGAATAATCCAAGATAGTGTGTTTGCACAGGACTCACAGCTTCTGTTCCTGTACCGGCTAAAACGTTTGTTGGGTCTCGTTCAGAGAAAAGAACTAGCACCGTATCACCAGACTTTACAGGAAAAGTAATCCTAGCCAATCCCCCACTCATAATGACCAATGGCACATTACTTAATTCAGGGTAAGGAAGAGTTTTATTTATACCTATCTGTGTTTTAACAAGTGGAAGAACACTAGCCCTTCCTGCACCATAATCTACTGAGGTTATTTTTGCAGGAAGGATTGTGTGGACATCTGCTAAACTATTTTGAATAAGGGTCCCAAGACTTGTTGTAAATCTATCTGGGTTCATATAACACCTTATTTAGTTATTGTAGCGTCTATTTTCACAGCCTCTACTCGGGTTGTCCAATCACTCTCTTCGAAACTTCCTGAGTGAGTAACCTTAGTAACTTTTAAGGCACCTTCATAACTACGGCCCTTTACATAGACTGTTGACTCTGGTAGGATAGATCCATCCAATTGACAAGTAAATCCAACACCATCGCTCGGAGTTTTATTCTTCTTGTTCTTTTTGTTACCTTGACTCAAAGGCTCAGGATCTTTTTTCAGACCTGTCTCGTAAGAGAGATAAGCTGATTGCTGGGGAAGGCGTTTGTCGCGGGGAGTTACATAAGTTGCTCCATCCTGGATGGAGAAATTATGGTTAATACTATCAGTGAGTTTCCCTATCTGAGAAGCAGTACTTCCAACAAAACTTACAGGTGCATTAAATGTTTTTAACTCTGTGTCAATCTCTATGCTACCTACAGTAGTGCCAAGGTCTGCTGATAAATCTCTGATGACGTTCTTCACTGGTGTTCCGGCAGGGTAGCTGCGTGAAGACATTGCCTCACCAACATTGATTCCACCATCTGTACACCTTAACTTTGTCTCTCTGGTCCCTCTATCCCAAGTATCAGCTATCTTTGCCACTGTACCCTTGAAAATTGTCTTAATCTCACCAACATAACCTGCTTCCAAAATTATTGCCAGAGTGTGGTTGATATTGTTGTTGATATAGTTTACAAGGTCATCGTCCAAGTTGAAAATTGTGATCTCAGCTTTGTTTGGATCTTTTGTATTATCTTTAGTTATTGTAAAGGAAATTTGATGAGTTGTCAATTCATAGGCATTCTTTTTGTCTTTTGCCGTTTGAATGTTCTTATCTAGGTCAATAGGTGTTGTGAAAGTCGAAGACTCATTAGTCAACTTAGATACGTTAACAGGAGTACCAAAACGAAGCTTGTACTCATGATTAAATCTATAAACTTCACCAGATGGTGTTGTAATCATTTTTATCCTCCAATATAATCTTCAGTTCCTGAATCTATATAAAGAAGACGATATCTTTTATCAACTCCGATATGATCAAAGTCCGGTCTACCCCATAGATTAACAGCATCTATCACATATAATTCACCAGGTGGTATCCCCGGTAAATGGTAATAAGGCTTCAAAAGATTGAAGCCATTTGTTAGTTTAAAACTTGCAGAAGGATCTTGACCAGTCGCACCTAAGTATGCTTGCCAAGATTCATCTCTGTTAACCCATCTTAACCTTAAGTCATAACTCTCATCTTCTAACGTCACACGGTAAGTAACGTCAACATCTTCCCCACATTTTAAATACCAGTATGCCATTTGAATTCCTTATTGTTTTGACAGGTTAACTTTCTTAGCTTCTTCAATATTTAATCGGTGATTTTGAATAGATGTTGCAGATTGCTTAGCAGCACCACCACCATTTTTATTTGAAGCTACAGTCTTTTTGGTTGACTTTTTAACATTGAGTGTTACACTCTTAGCATATGCAAAACGAACCTGTTCAAATTCAATAGAAAATGCAACTGCCATTTGACCTGTCTGGTCAAAGTCGACTTTTGTGATAACCACATTATCTATCTTCTGGTACTCAGAGAAAAATGTGAAGGTTTTTTTAGCTTCATATAAGGCTTTAAGTGCATCAATAGAAGAAATTATCCTGTAGTGATTAGTCCCTTGCTGACCAAAAAGTTCATTCTTATGTCCTTCCACTGGTGTATCGCTTATGATACCCTCAAGGGTGTAAGTGTTGTTTCTTATTGAAACGTGGTCTGATATTTCAGATCCAGAACTTACAGGGTATTTACTTACATCTCCACTCCAAGAAGTTTTCAATGATGTTGTAACATCAAGAGAAATTAATATCTGGGTATCTCTTGCAAGTATTTCCCCTTCCTTGTTTGTTTCCAGTTTATCATCATAGGAAAATGGATAGCTTCTGGACCCTAGGAATAGATAAGTCACTTTATCGTCTGTCGGGTCCTTGATAAGAGGGTTTGGATCATAAATTTGTGCCATTTTTACCTCTTAGTTATTAAATGTCATGTTGTTAATATCAAAAGTTAGGTCATCCATACCATTGTTGAATACGTCCAGAGCATGAGCACTGAATGCTCTTTCCAGTTCTCCAGCATTAGGGTCAATCTGAATCGTCAGACTTAACTGAGTTGCTGATTTACCCATGTTCGAAGATTGAGTGTATGGGTTAAATAAACTATTGTTGGAGTTAAAAAGAGACATTGGACCGGAGTTTACTGGAACTGAATTTGGACCATTTATCACAGAATCAATGAAGTTGTCAAGACCACCAAAAATAGATCTATAACCTTTTACACCTGAACCAACCCAACTGTCTTCATAATAACTACCACCCTCACTAAGTTGTTCATGCTTACCACCAGGTAACCATTGAAGTAACTTAATAAAACGCCCTGATGTTTCACCAACAAATTGCCCTAGTTCCCTTACGATAGGTGTTAATCCTGCCATTTCCTCACCAAGGTTGCCTGAGTTAATCCCAGCTTGTTTCAACCCTTCGACAAAGCTTGCAGAGAATTTACCTTCAAACACACTTGTAGTTGCTTGATATTCAGCTGAGAGAGCTGACAGTTGTTTCAAGTTTTCTTTTTCTTGATCAGTATATAATCTCCCAGTATTTGCAAGATCCCATAATGCTTTATCAACATTTTTACCATTCTCACCAATTGATTTAGTGATGTATGAGTAGTCGTTAATAGATTCTGAAAGTGCAGTGAATTCTGCATCAGTTAATTTTGCAGTCTTCTTCAGGTTATTAAGAATGAGAGCCATCTCAAGAGGACCTTTAGCACTTCTCAGTGTGTCAATAGATTCTTGTTTGCCATACCCACCCCTTTCAGTCATGATTTTAACCCAGTCACCCAGTTCTCCACCACCACCAAATGTTGATTCACCAGTCTTCTTATTGGTTGTCCATTTACCTAAAGAAAGCTGACCAACTTTATCCTGAATGTCTTTTGAGATATCAGAGATTTTTTCGTAACTCAGGTTAAAACCTGTCTCACGTAATGCCGCAAGCTGGAGTGCCTGTACCTCTTCCGAGCTAATACCCATAGTACCAACACGTTGTAGGCCTCTTGATTGCTCTACACCGCTTCCTAGAGCGTTTCTGGCTGCATTCGCACCCATATAACCGACACCGGCTGCACCAAGAACTCCAAGACCTGCTACTTTACCACCGATACCAAGACCGCCGTTACCACCTTTACGTAGATCTTTGAATCTTTGTCCAAGAGTTCTGGCTTCCGCTGACTGGTCACGCATGGTTCTTAAAAGCATACGTGATTGTTGTCTGTATTCGGCAAGTTCAATAGCACCTTCACGATAACGTTTATTCAGGGCTTCCATTTTATTGGATGCATCTTGCGCTGCTCTTCCTGTCAGATTGAGTCTGCTAGCATCAAATGCCATCTGGTTAGCTACTCTACCACCTGCACGATCTCTTTTCTCTTGTTTATCTCTCGCTTTAAGAATTCTTTCACGTTGTGCATCAATAATTCTTTGTTGCGCCAACATTTCTCTGTTTCTTGTTTCAGCCTTAGCTTTCTCTTGACGTTTGAAATCTTCCTCGAATGCTTTTGCAGAAGCAGCTGCTGATCCTGCACCAGGACGGCCTGCTTTAGATTGACCTGTACGTTTAGCATAATCATCTTGAGCTTTCTGAACACGTTGTGCGGCTTCTTTCTCAGCTCTTACTCTTTCTTTAGCTAAACGACGAACTTCATCACGTACTTCTTTCACCTTTCTTCTTGCATCAGCGTTTGCAGATGATCTTACACCAGAACCACCTGAAGCTTTACCACCAGGACCTGTCCCAGCTGTAGTTCTTAAACGGTTCATTAATGCTTGAAGATCTTTCATTTCCTTGCGAACACGTTTTAAACTTGCACGGTCTGTCTGATACGTGACTTTGTTAATAAGCGTTGCAGCATCAATCTTAGTTCCTGCCATAGGACTCTCCTTAAGTTAAAAGCCTCACACTGGAGGCTTTGTTTTATTAGCTCTTGCTATCTCTTCAGATTTCATTGCTGAGTCCACCCTATATATTGACTCAACATAATCTTTTAGACTTAAACCTTCAAACAAGTCTAGAAAATAATTTATATCGTACTCATCTAAAGAAGAGCGTGTCTCACTTGTCTCTTTAACAATTTTGAGATACATTTTGCCAACCCAATCAATCCCCGTAGTAGAATAGGCCGTATCAATAGCTCTCTTAAGGCTGGGGTTTAATCCTGGTTGTTTAGTCTGACTACTGGCATTATCGAGGTTATAAGGTCTTTGAAACCGATCTCGAAAAAAGGGCCATAGTTCACCTCAAGAACTTTCGCTAGCACTTGAATTACTACTTCTGTTTTGCCTAAGAATGTTGCATCGAAAGTCTGAGTTACAGGTTGGTTATTGTAATACACATCATCTAACATTGTACCCAAAAATAACAGAAGGTCATTTTCTTCCATTGTGTTAAATAACTGGATTAAAGCTGCTGGAATTGCATCTTCAAATCCTTCGTCTCCCGGGCGAACACTACCCAACATGGAAAACGGAACATAAAAATATTTACCCACAATAGAGATCCTAGAAAAGACTTTAGTAGGACTCCAGTGAATAATACGGAATTTCATTTCCTCGCCTCTGGCAGTCTTCGCTGTCAACAGAGTCTCAGGTTTTGCAATAGCTTTCATTGCTGTCATTGGATTTTGATCTTGCATGTGTTCTCCTCTTAATTTAAACTATGTCAGGAATAGCGCCTCCTTGCGCTATCACAGAATATTAAATAACTGTTAAACCTTTGATGCCGTTTAGAGCACCAAGTGCTGTACTCACACCAAGTCCACGTGTGATAGTAGCATCTTTAAGTCCGATTACCCAATCAACTGTACCGATTTCGTTACCAATTGCCATGTCAGGTTGGCCTTGAATCCAACCAATAGTCTGGATACTGAAACCTTTCGGATCAGATAGGTAGACAGGGAATGCAACAACACGTGTAAGATACATCTGTTCATGCCATGAACAAAGAACTTCATTTGCGTCAGAAGTACTTTGAAGGGAAAGAGTTAGTGTACCAAGTTTGTTGCGTTGTAAAGCTAAGGAAACATCACCATCAGTACCTGAGTAAGGTGTGATAATATCTCCAGTTTTGGCTACTGTGATTTTAGTATCATCAGCATAACCATAAGGCTCCCAGCCACCCAGAAGTAAAATAACTTCACTAGGGTCAAAAGCTGTTAGGCCTGTTAACATTTTGTCCATATTGGCTCCTTTATACAATAAAAAGGGGGCCTAGCCCCCTAACTCAATTAACGGTCAACTAGGACGTTAACTTTTACTTTCACGTAATGGATGAATCCAGCGTAAACGTATTCAACAACAACCCCGTTAAGGATACGTTGAGTGATGTCATCAATGCTGATATCTGCACGATCTGGTACAAAGATTGTTGGGCGTAAATCTTCTTTCAGACCAGATTCATCTGAGACGTTAATCTCATTTGCGATTGATCCATTCAGGATACCAATGTTAATTGGGTTATCGAAGATAGCCTGTTTAATCTGTGCAAGGCCTTTAGATGTGAATCTAACCCCATCCAGTAAATCAGATTGACGTTTTAACAGTCCGAACAGACTTTCAGCAACACGTGCTTTAACCCATAGAGCGTGGTGGATTGTGTCACAGAAGTTACCACTTACCATACGTCCGTCACGGTAGAAGTTAACTCCGTATTCACGACGATAAATGTTACCATTCTGAGAAACAATGTTAGTCTCTTGAGTTGGAGTCAGTTGCTGTGGTGGTACACCAATCAAAGTCTTGCCATGGAGTGTACTTGTACCAGGTTGAACCGCTGCCATCGCACCAATGATCCCTGCTTCTGGGAAAGTGCTGTCTGCATCAGAACGCCACATAGCAAAGCCAGTGTTGTTATAACCCAGAGATGTAAGTTGCTCCAGAATGTTACCATCAGCAGCATTAACTACATCCACATCTTGTGAACTTGTCCAGTACAGTTTATCATGCTCTTGAGCATATCCTGCAAGGTCAAGAACATCTTGTTCAATGTGGCTGTCAGAAACCATCCAGAACCAAGTGCTGTTCTGAAGAGCAACACGTGAAAGATCTTCTAGGATGTTGTCAACATTAGTGTGTGAGATTGTAGCATTGTTTCCAACACCAACTTCTACATAACTACCTGCAACAGGAGTTAACACTAATTGGCTGTTTGATCCAGCTGTAGCGGTAATACGAGCACCCCAGACTGCATCACCTGCAATCAGAGCAGTTAGACCAGCTGCAATTTCAGCAGCGGTTGCTGAAGCATCAGAGGTGTAGCTGAAGGTCTTGTTTACAGGACCACGTTTCAGTGATACAGTGTACAGAGTGTTGCTTGCTGGAGTGAAGGATACGTTAAACGCAGAAACTTCTCTCTTACCAACAATAACTTGCCCTGGTTTACCGACACCCTGGAACATCAGGCTTGCCATTTTATATGCAGAACTGTTTGTGGTAAAACCCGCTTGTAGCATTGCATCTGGAGATGTGAAAACATCAACAGTGTTGCCAGTAGCATTGTGAGATGCTAAGATAAGCGGGATATCGAAACGAGCAGTCTCAATAACTGCTGTTCCATAGGCCAGTGTGACCTCAATAACTTTATCAATTAAAGTTGCCATGTCTTATATGGTCTCCTTTAGGCATGTCATGTTGTTTTTAATTCAACGTTAAATGTTTGAGAAACTGCGGTTCTGAGGCCACGTTTTAATTTCTCTTGGACTTCCGGTGATCCTTCAAAGGGACCATTATAGAAATTGTAAATCTTATCAAAACCAATATCAGCTTCTACGGTCTCATCACTTCCGGCTGGAAGGTTAGTGAAGATAGAACCTGTGATTGTTTCAATAGGAGTTGTTTTAACTATATCTAGTGAGCGGATTCTCACATTGAACACAGCTGTAACTCTTGCTCTCTTTTCTGTCTCTGCACCATCAAAAACTGTATTAGCTGGTGTAGCATTTCCAACAGAAAGAAATCCAATACCTTTAGAATAAAGTCTAAATAGTCTTTCTTCTTTATAGCCACGAAGAGCTTGTATTAGGTAGGCCAGTGCAGCCATAGGTCTGCCGGAACGGGCAAAGAATTCAACTGTGATTCTTAAATCGAGGACAGCTTCAAATCTGTCGTCTGAAATTTTTGTGGTGTCAGACCACCCACCAGAATCTCGGTAATCAATAATACCGATCCCAATAGATGGTTCTATTTGAGCAGGCCAAGGTTGATCCATCAAGAATACATTCAAGCCAGTTACATCATTAACAAACAAACCCAGCTGCTCAAGAATAAAATCTTCAGCTTGGGCCATCTTATCATAAGAAAAATGATTACCCATAATTACCTCCTGTAATATTTTCCTCATCCCTTGAATTGTTTGTGTCTTCTCTTATTGCCACACAGTGGTGGTGTATTAAGAAGGATGTTCTGGTCCAATCCTTGAAGTTATAAACAGAGTACCATTCACCTTCAATTTCAATTTGGTCAGGAAGTTGATTAGTGTTTTGCTCTAATCCCCTGATTTCAGTTTCAGTCCAGAACTGATAAACTGCTCTTGCTCTGTAACCATCTGGTAAAGCTTGTAGTGTTCTACCATCAATAGGTTGTACACTTGTATATTTAATATCAAACAGTTCATATTCAACATGAGAACCTTGGTTTTGAAAAATAGTTCCTTCGCCTTTAACGTAAGTTCTATGTCTACCAAGGTATGTCAGTGGTTCAATTAAGGTCATTTGAGATAAAAGTGACATAGAGTCTCCTTACACTTTATTTTAGCACGGAGTAACTTATAAATCAAGATTTTTCATTGATCTTCCACTCAGCACTATTAAGGAGTTCATTTGTTTCCACAAGTATTGTGGAAGAACCTTTTTTAGCTACTGTTGATGGTGCCAGAGGTGTGAATCGTTGACTCATGATGCTACGTTGAATTGTTCTAACTCCCATTCTACCAACAGGAGTAAATGAAACCTTTGCAGATTTTCTTTTGAATAAGAAATCAACTGCTGCCTTTCTCATAATCCTTATATCACGATCATTTAAAAGGTACGCACTATAAAATACGAAAGGACGGGCAGGTATGTTTCGCTTGATACTGCCATACTCTTGTATGAGAGCCAAACTACCCATTGGTAAACCGGATGCTTTGTGAACCTTGTCATCGTAATATCCATATTCTACCTCAACTTGTTCTAGTCTAAATTCTCTTTCTTGTAATCTATCGTAGAAACTATCATCCAATTTTGAGACAACTCTTGCTGAAGACATTATCTACCTCTTCTGGACCAAGGGTTGAAGGGATCAAATGGGTTTACTGGTTTTCGGTTTCTATCAATACCAAAACAACCTAATCCATTAACAGAGTTCCTATCACTATTTACTCTATCAATTTCTCTCCTATCGACACCGCCGATAATAACAGTCTTACCAACTTTAGAAGGTTGGCCTGGGAGAGTTAAGTCTCCATTTAAATATCCGTTTAAGATATTCTGCCATCTACTGACGTATTCACCTGTAGATTCAACAGAGACTTGTACTTGCCCAACTTTTTCAGTTCTTTTATAACCTGACTTACTTGTTGGTGCATCTGGGTCTGTGTAGATAAGGTAGTATAAGCAATCTATAGTAGCATTATAAAGAACCACACCCTCTTGAATTGGATCTGGGTAAATCGCTAACCATTTATCTATATTAGCTGCAATGACAGCATCTGGTAATAGTACAGGTGAGGGGTTAAAACAATAGATACGAACTTTATCAATTTGCTCTTGAGTTGCCATTTAAGCTCCTTATTACGAAGCCAGAAGTGCTGCTAAAAGATCTTCTTTCTTCATTGCATTGCTTACGTCTAAACCTTTGTCTTTAGCCATCGCTAAAAGTTCAGCTTTAGTTTTTTCCTGTAGCCCTTCTTTTTCTTCAGGTTTTGCTCTTTCAAGATAACCTTCTTCGAATGTCAGAATGTAACCATTGTTAAATTCAAGGCAAGAGTTAGGAATAACACGAATACCATACACATCATGGATTTGCTGGCAAAGGTGGACAAAGGTAATACCACTGATGATACCACGACTTTTGCTAAACATTGCATAGTTTGGTACAGCTTTGGTAGGATCTGAATCAGCCCCTAAAAGATCAATGAAGTGAAGCAGCTGATTAAAATTTTCAAAATAACGCTGGTTTTGTTTTAGTTGATACATTATAATGTCTCCATAATAAAAAAAGGGAGATAGCCAAAAGACTATCTCCCTTATAAACTTGAGTTAAAAACTATTAGGCGTTAGCGCCTTCGATAGTAGATTTAACAACCAGTTCTGGACGAGTGTTCACTGCCAGCAGAGAGAACTCTGTTTCAATGTGTGCAGTACGGTGATCTTGCAGCATGTACATGTAGAACTCTTGTGCAGTTGTGTTTGCAGCTTCTACGCTGTCAGCAGGTGCATAGAACGCCTGGAACATGTTGGCAATACCGGTTGGCACAAAGTAAGCTTCATCAGCTGGAACTGTACCTGATTTATCTTCGATGTAAAGAACACCGTTGAAGTACCAAGAACGTGAATCGGCGTTACCACCAATACGATCACGAAGTGGGTTAGCACCAGCGATACCCTGGTAAGCAGCACGAGTCCAGTTGTTGCTGATCATTGACTGGAAGTAACGGCGTCCACAAATTGCAACAACGTCAGTAAAGTTAGTACCAGTACCTTTGTTGTCGATGATGTGTCCACGGATACGCTGTTCTACAACGTCGATTGGGTTGTCAGTTGTAGACGTGAAGTCGATTGGAACTTCAGTCTGAGTCTGGCCCCAAACTTGGTAGTAGTCATAATGCTCATCCAGGTTGGTAGCAGTGATACCAGCGTAGCTACGGCCCATTACGGCTTCAGTAAAGATACGCTCTTTGGTAGTTGCTTCAGCTTCACGGATCTGGCGAAGTTTGGTCTGAACAGCAGTCTGAACAGTCAGAGGTGCATCAGTACCCAGCTCCAGAAGAGAGGTGAAGTTCTGGATATCAACAGCTTTAATGTTGGCATCAACAGGGAAGAAAGGAACGATCAGAGCTTTTTCACTCGGACGGTTTCCACCGATCCAGTTACGCTCACCTTGACGCTGACGCGCCTCGATCAGTACTTGCTGATCAACCTGACGCTGAACGCGAACAGTTGTAGATGTATCGTAGTTAACGTCGAACAGGTTCAGACTTTCGATAACACCTTCACGACGAGTCGTGATGTCAATCAGTGGAGACAGATCGTAAAATTGATTGTCTAAATAACGTGCCATTTAATATCCCTCTAAATTAAGTTGTAGGAACAAAAGGTTTAAGGACTTTATCAGTCAGCTTAAGGCCTTTGGTATCAAGTGCTGCTACTCCAGCGTCGTCGATAGCATTACCATTAGAGTAGAACACTTTATCGCGGTCGAGGGTTACATCACGTTTTGCAACTACTGCTTTGAAACTCTGTCCCACTGGGATGTTTTCAAAACCGAAAGCTGCTTCGTCAGTCCATACAAAGACTGTATCAGCAGTACCAGCAGCAGCTGATTCAACACCTGCGGCAGTTAGAACAGAACCCAGTTGAAGGGTTGCGGTTTTTGTAAGAGTTACTTCACGGAACGCATGTCCGATGTCGCTACCCATAACATAACCAAGAACTACATCAGAGAATTTGTACTGATAAGTCCATGTAGGTGTAAAAGCTTGTTTTGGCATTTTATGCTCCTGTTAGATTATTTTTTAGCCCAGCTTGCAGCGATGTCGGAAACTTTGCTGATAGCATCTTTTGCGCCAGTTTTGACCTCTACGCCTTTTTCTTCAGCGAACTCGGCTTTAACTTTTTCAATCTCACTGTATGCTTTATTAAGAGCATCTACGAATACGAAAGAGTGCTCTGGGTCAGCTACAAGAGCTTTAACAAGAACTTCTACTTTTTCATCTTCAATGAAACCAAAACCTTTCACCAGGTCAGTATAAGTTTTTTCAACACGTTCTGCTTCTGCTTTTTCAACAGCTACCAGACGCGCTTCAGCTTCAGTAAGAGATTTTTTAAGATCTTCTTTCTCAGCTTTTTCAGCTTGGATAGCTTCATCTACCATAGATTTAAATAGTGATTTAGCTTCTTCGCTTTTTAGAATTTCATTAATATCCAATTGAGGTCCCTCATTTGTTTTTATGATTACTTCAGAGGCACGTTTCCCCTCTGATTCGATTTCCTCTGATTTAATCACAGAGTTGTTTTCTGACTGAGCAGCTTGTTTATTCAGGAGTTCAGATATTTTAGCTTTAACATCAGCGCGAGCTTCAGATTTAACTAAAAGAGCAAGAACTTCTACTTCAACAGATTCACGCACAGTGTCCGAAATTAGAACATCACCATCTGTCTCAACATAATTTGAAAGAGAAACTACAGGGTTTGCTACGTCAGCTAAGGTTACCGAAGTACCATTAATTGAATAACCAACAGAGTACATTCCTTCTTCTGTTAAGAAGATTGCAATATTTTCATTAAAGTCAATAAGCCAAGTTAGATCCCACCAATCGACAAACTTTTTGTCTTCAATGGCATTTTGCAGTAAACGGAAAGTATCATTAGTAAAGAGTGCTTTCTCAAGCTCAAGTGTATTAACACCAATCTCTTTTAACTTATTAATCATTTCTTTATTTACTTCGAGGTTTTCAGCTTTGAATAGAAGTGGTTTATTATAACCTGAAGCAGCTCCACCTTGAAAGTCAAAGGTGAGGGCAATATGCGCCCCTAAGCTATCTTCAGATTCTTCGAAGTCGAATGTCACGTCTTCGAGATATGCAGATGGTTTAGACATTAATCCTCCAAGGGAACTCGTCTTCCACGCGCTCCAATAGAAATTCCTTTAAATACTCCATCTTTTCTTTTTTGCCAAAGTTCAGGATCGTGGAATTTCAATTTAACGAGTGGTAAGCCTTCTTGTACAAACTCGTCACCAATCATGCAATCGCATTCGTTAACCCAAGCTTTAGTTGGAGAGAACTGATCAGTATTGACGGCGTGTCCGAAGTTACCTTTAATTTTGTGGATGTTGGTATTGAAGTTATCTACCATTTTACGAATCTCACCTTCCGTCATTGCTTCTCCATGAGCATCAGCTTCTAATGGGGCACAATAAAGGACTTCGATACTTTCCATTTTTTCATCTTCGAATTTCTTAATGACTGGAACAGCAAGCTCTATTGCTGTAGTATCTGATTCAACTTCAGGTGAGGAGTCGAGAAATTTCTTAAATAACTCAACCAGGTTAGCTTTGTTCAACAAAGTCATCTCCAATTAAATTAAGTTATTTCCTATTACTCATTGTATAGGAAGTTATTTGTAAAGTCAACAGTTTTTAATAAATTAATTAAATATTTTTATTAAGCTGCATTTTCTGTGTTAAGAGAGGATGTATCTGTTGTTGCTGCCGAGGTAGAAGTGCCATTGCCATTAGTACCTTGAGCTAAGCCATCACCAGAACGTGAACTAGCTGCTGGCATAAACTTAGCCATGAATGCTTCCAGTTTTGTATCGTCTGTAAGAACCTCGTCAGGAATCTGATATTTAACTCCACACATGGTTAAGAACTCATTCATAACTTCTGGTGTCAGTGGGATTGCACCTACTGCAACAATACGCTGGATCATTTTAGAGTTAGCTTCAATATCAGGATCACCAACATCACCAGGTACAAATACAGGCATATCTTCATCAGATAAATAAATGCCATTCAAAGCCAGTAATTGTGGGATGAAGTCTTTGTTGATAACATCTGCACAACCCTTCACATCGTGTTCTACGAAGTGTGAGTGTAATGTTTGCTTATTATCACTCAGGTTATATGAACCACCGTCACCTGTTCCCATAATAAGGAATCCGGCACCAAATCCATCATAAATATCTTTCTTACGTTCATTCTTTAGTGCTAAAGTGTCAAACTGTTTACCTGACCCTTCAATACCAAGGAATTTAATTCCATATTGCTTTACACCGTTACCTGACTCCTGAACATCAGAAGGGATGATCATAAAACTCTGTTCACCAGCATGGAGGTTAGCCATCTGACTTTTAAGAGCTTCAATGCTCATTGCTTCATCACTATTAGGATCATCATTTGCACGATTTAGAATCTCAGCTGGCACTTCAAGAACAGGCATACCACCCATGTCTTTTGCTACACCAACGATTTCATATTCGGCAATAAGTGTTTTTTCTCTCCAAGGTCTGTGAAGACTTGCGAGAGGAGATTTACCCATTGGGTTTGTATCAGTTATCTGCTCACCAAATAATAAATATTTATTACGTGGGATGTAGATTTCTCCAACTAAAGGAACAACACTACCACCACTGAAAGAACTTGCATTTGGGATGTTTTGATAAACACCTAAAACATCTCTTCCATCTTCAGAATATTTAAAAGGTCTGTTCTTTCTTAGAGTGGTCTGTGGACGTGAAGCTAATTTCTTAACTTTATATCTACCAATGTATTCACCTTCAGTGATTTTGGTATAAACTTTTTCCAGAACCGAGAAACCATGAACTTTATAAGTAAGGGCTTCACGGATTGCTTGCTTTAATGTCTGCCCTTCCATATTCTTAAGGCACCACTTAACAAACTTGGCAGCTTCTTCTGACTTAGCACTTCCTTTATTAAAGGTTACATCGAAGTCATCAAAAGCACGTTCTACGAATAAACTGTTTGCCCTTAAAGCTGTAGCCACATCTTGGTCTAAAGACATTTCTTCAAAAGTGTCAATACAACGAGGCCATGTGGTCTCATAGTCTTTTATGAAGTTTGCATAGATATTGATTGTGTGCAGAGCTGTTGTTCCAATCTCCCCAAGTTTCAGGCGAGATGTTACTTGATCTGTGTTGCCAGCTTTGCTAACATCTCCTTGCTGAGATTTCTTAGAAATATTGTCCCAATAAGGAGAGTTCTTGGTATATTTTCTTTTAGCCAAGATTCTTCCCTCTTTTGTAGTATAAAAATAAGGAACTGTAATAGTTCCCCCATAAGCTTTATTTTACATGAAAACAGTAGACATGTCAATGAAAGTTACTTTATCTTTTACGTCTACTTTTAATTGTTGGTGCAACAACTGAAGGAATCTTAACTGCTGTGAATAAAGTTTCTTTGCAGAGCGCGTTATAAGCGGAAGCTGCGGAGTCAGCCCAGTCATCTTTACGGTTTGCTGTAGAGCGTTCACCATTGAAAGATTCTAATTCTTTATAGAAAGCTTCTAAAGTTGCTTTGTTAGGAAAACTCTCTTCCACAATATATACTGAACCGTTCTGACAAGCGGAACTGAAAGGCATAAAGCGGATCATTTTCTTCTGGTTAGATGGGGTTGGGTCTGGTTTAACTTTGAAACCTAATTGGTTTAGCTTTTTAGCTGCTTCTGTGTATTCCACAACACCCGCTGCCGGGTCTTTAGGTAATATTACAGTACAATGAATATCATCTATAGTTGCCTGAGCCAGAATTAAACTATCCCTATCTCCAGGTCTTTTACGGAACCTGCCATAAACCATAGTCTTTTCATCAAGTGTTTGATCGTCGTAATCACCAAAGATATACATATTCCCCTCACGATCTTTAGCCATCTTAACAGATGCTGTAAAATCGGGGTGTCTGTTTGTGTCTGAAGGTTCGCTATACGCTTTGTCCCACGCCCTAACGAATTTAAACTTGGTCCTGAAGTCACTAGGTAACTCTGAGAGTTTCTTCTTGTGTAGCCAGTTACGGTCCCATACGTTGGCACCTTCTGGACGCACTAACCAGTTACCATCTAATAGTCTTGCTCTCTGAATTTTAGTCTGAGCTTTCAAGTTAGATAAGTATTTTGGGTTGGCACGGATTAGTTCAGGGTTATCAAAAATGTTACCATTGATGAAACAGAAAGTCATAGGTGGAACATAAACACGCTCACCAGTATTGTCATTATCAACATAGCAAAGGTCTGGATATTCAAGTGCAAGTTCTTCTGCTGTATCAGCAAAGACTGGTTTATCTTCTACGATAACAAAATATCGGATCTGACCACAACGGTCTTCACGTGGATAACCTTCTTCATCTAAATACCATTCAACCCAAGATAAAACCCAAGAGTCAGGATCTGGGTTAGTTGAAGCCATACAGAATGAGTCTGTCTCAGAAGCAGAACGCAAACGTCCTAATAGATAAAGGAACTGTGTTTGAGTGAAGTGTGTTAACTCATCAAAAGCAACCATTGAGTACTGAAGACCCTGATGGTTACCTTCAGCATCACCTTCATTCTCTAAGTGGGTAAATTTAAGTGTGCCACCCTTTGTTTGTTCAAAAATAACTTCCATATCTTTTTCACGGATTCTTGGACGTAATTGTGAATAAAGTTTTTTAGCTTCTGTAAATAATCCACCCGCACCTCTTAATGGTGGTGATGTTCTACGGAAGAGAACACCTTCAAAATTTGGATCGTGAGCTGCATATTTTAAAGCTTTCAAAAGAATTAAACGAGACTTACCTGAACCAGCAGCACCACCGTAAATCATTACGTCAGCTTTTGTATCCAGGGCCATTTTCTGTTTTCCTTCTTGAGCTTTAAAAACAATCTCTTGTTGTTTCTTAATAGCCAAGCGGCCTCCTTATTAGTTAATCTAATGTTAGTATACCCCCTTAACATAACTTTTGTCAAGAGTCAATAGATTTATCTAAATTTAGGCAATAAAAAACCACCCGAAGGTGGTTGATTATTTTTGCAGGTCTCACTCTTATACCGGGCTTAAATTGCATACCATCCCGATAGAGTCCCTGTATGCTGCACTGCAAATTGTGTGGGACTGTGGATTCTAACCACGTCTTAGATACCCTGTACCTACGTTCTCCATTGAACTATGTCCCAACTTGGCACACCCTGGAGGAATCGAACCTCTCAGCTCCGTCCCACTTTTACATGCTAACGGCTTAGAAGACCGTTGTGGGAACAGGGTGCATTAATATTCTTTTGTTTGTAGCTTGCCTTCACGTCTTGCCTTCTTTCTTTTGGCTCTGTCAACAAGCTTTCTACAATTCCATTGTCTGTGAGTATAACTTGGGTGAAAACAACAACCCCAGCCACAGACAGAATTATCTTTCTCTGTATATCCGTAAGGTTTCATTGTTCTAAACCTTCTTTCACATAAACATTCAACATATGTTTTTTAACACGTCTTGCATGACGATGTTCTTTTTTAATGCCTTTAGCTCTGGCTTTTTTAGAGCGTCGATTCCTGTAAGTATCACCAGGGTAATCATCATGTCCAGGGCAGCAATAACCCGGATAATACACATCTGTAATTTCACGTTTCATTGTTGCCTCCTGTAGAATGGATGGGACAGTGACGGATATCCCTTTGAACTGACTAGGCTCTACGTCCGGCTGGTAGTATTTCAACCTTCATCAGGCGTTGCCGTTCCAACGTGATCCTGACATATCTACTCCCCGTCAAGGTTTCGAAACTCTGGAGGAAGATACGAGACTCGAACTCGTACACCACTTTCGCAGCTACTGGGTGTTTAGCAAACACCTCCCTTACCATTAGGGTTAATCTTCCAATTTGGACCTCCGCATGGGATTTGAACCCACAGTGTAGCTTTCGCTATTTGGATTTGCAATCCAACGCCTTCAACCAATTCAGCCAACGGAGAATAAAATTCTTATGTCTGACACTCTCTAAGAGTGGTCAACCCCTTCTTCGAAGCATCTACATTTGATTTCCAATTGTGTTAGTACTTTCACCTGTAGTTGACCTATCTTCTAAGACAAAAGAGAATGCCAGCATAAAAATTCTTGATAGTGTCCGTATCGTGGACTAACGTTTCACTTCGCAGGTGAAATTCTTCTTTTAGCAGAAGATGGTGTGACTAGCGAGGTTCGAACTCGCATCATCAGATTCACAATCTGGAACGTTAGCCATTTACGCTCATAGTCACCATTGAAAGCATATAAAGGGCAGGATTTGAACCTGCAAGCTTGGCTATCGCCTGGTTCGGGGATGTGTCACAGCTTGCCAAACACTGTAACCCTACCCTAGTCAAGCGGCGTCTACCGATTTCGCCACCTTTATAATTTTGGTACACCACCTCGGATTCGAACCGAGAACCGTAAGATTTTAAGTCTTTTGCCTCTACCAATTGGACCAGTGGTGCATTAATTCTTACTCTTTATCTTTACCCTTACGATCTTTACGGGTTTTTCCTGTACGGATTCGGTGGGAAACTTTCACCACTTTACCGTTGATCGTCATGTCCTTTGGTTTGGATTCAGTCTGGGTAGACTTTGACTCAAACTGGAAAGGTTGAATGATTGCGTCAATTGCCGAAATTTTCTTAGCCATTATTTATATCTCCTCTTTATATTAATCGTCTGACAGTAAATCGAATAAACCGCCAGTAACATAACCCACTGCAACAGAAGTAATGATGTCCTTTTGAAGATCTGAACTGACCCCTGTCATATCTTCAACAGTTTCAGTCATTGGGCTTACAATATCGTCAGCTAAATCTAAAACACTTGAAAAGATATCACCAAACATAATTATCTCCTATTTAATATTAGTGGTGACCCTTGCTGGAGTCTAACCAGCCTTGACATCTCTTATGAGGAGAGCACTTTCACACGACAGTACAAAGGGCCTTGTTTCTATTCACTTACTTTAACAGAATTCACTACTTCGTGTCAACAACTTTCTTTCTGTTTTCTTTTAATTTTTCAAGAGCTTCTTGAACTGTCATACCACGACCTTCACGAATTTCCTGTTGAGACATTTTACACAATTCGAAGATAGCGTCAAGCTGTTTATTACAAAATTTTTCTTTCATCACATCCTCTTATTGAAAAAGGACACCAAGTTGCCCTGATGTCCTTAAGGTAATACAAACAGATTTTTAAGTCAACACTTATTTACGATAAGAAGTTGCTTGATTGTCTAAACGTTGATTAGCACGTGCTGCTTCAGCTTGGGCTTCATCAGTGTCTTTACGTAGAGCAACAACATCTTTCTGAAGAGCATCAACTTTCTGACCAACTACCTGAACTTGTGACTGGACTTCATCTACTGATGAATGTTTGTTTGAACAACCAGACAGGATCATTGCACTTGCCAGAACGACACCGAGGATTACTTTTTTAAACATTTAAATCTCCTTTTCAATTTGATTAAGTGTATGTAACTAAGTTAGTTTAACACAACTTTGTTGTTGTGAGGTTAGGAAAAATCTTATTATTTTAAGCCTTTGAGACAACTAGAACGCTAACAGCTACAGATGGAACAGGAACAGTTGCTGCTAAGAGAACTTCAATTCCCAAGAGAGTTACAGAGTTTCTTTGTTGGACAGAGACAGTACAACCTGTGTTAGTTATATTACTAACTGTCACAACCATAGCTGGTGTGGCATTTACAATAAAAGGGTTTACATGTGGTGGTGTTGTATACGTGTTTGCAAATGTCACTTGGTAAACACCAGAAGTGTTTGTAGTACCTTGTAGAGTTTCAACTTTTCTATAATTAGCTGAAGCAAGGTAAGCTTGAACTCTTGCATCTGTATAATATAAGTTTGAAGACTCTGTTATCTGTGATGTGTTTGACGGAATGCTTGGCTTTCCAGTTATAGAACTGTAAGGTATACTTGCACCCGTTGAAATCTTACCATCTAAGCTTGTCTGCAATCCAGTGATTTCAGAGATAGTGTGGTTATGAGCTGTGGCTGCTGCACCAATATCTGTTGGTGACAGAATTACAGATCCTGTTTTTCCGTTTACTGATTTAACAGGGTAATCAACAGATGGTATAGTTGGTTTATTTGTTAGGTCTAAATAACTGCCACTGAATAAAGAAGGTTTGTTTTTCAGATCTACATAATTACCACTTGTAGCAACAGAAGCTAGGTCTGGTTTACCTGTAAGTGAATTCCATGTGCCATCAAATAAACTTGGTCTGTTTGTTAAACTGTTATAGTTACCATCAAACAAAGCTGGTTTATCTTTTAGATCACTGTAGAGACCGCTAAATAATTCTGGTTTTCCAGTTAGGTCTGCATATGCACCGCTGAAGAGTGTAGGTTTATCTTCTAGATCAGAGTATGATCCAGTCATAGCAATTTGAGAAAAATCAGGTGTATCTTTTAAGTCAGAAAAATTGCCAGAGAAAAGTTTGGGTTTATTCAGGATATTAGCCATTCCTGAAGTTGCCAACCAGTCTGATTGAACTTGTGGTTCTGGGATCTCTGGCATACCTTCTATCTGTGAGACTGATATCATTGAACCCAGGTCCATCTTCTTGGACATCTCATCAGCTAGACCTCCAATATCCTCCATTGAAAGTTCAACCTCACCAGATTGCCCGTTAACACTTTCAACCGGATAACTTACTTCTGGTATCTCTGGTTTATTTAGGATTTGTGCAGGACCTGATGTTGCGTTCCAATCTGCATTTACTTGTGAAACAGTCTCAGTTTGACCAATTTGGATATGTCCTACCTGACCATTAACTGACAGAACTGCATTCTCTATTGCAGAGTTAGGTAATTTATTTGGTGACTTTAATGACTGTAAAGCTTCTACAACTTTATCAGGTCTTATTTTATTTGCTAAAACTACTGGTTTAATAGACATGTCAACCCCTTATTCATAAACCTGGATACAAACAGCGCCAGCACCTATGATCCAAACCTTTGTTAGATTATGACCGTCAACTACACATGTCTCATTTGACATAAGTAAGAAACCATCAACAGAGTTTGGTAGTGGTTGTGTATTCTTGACCTGTACATACAAGCCTGTAGATGTTTTATTCTGGATTAGGAGGCCGGTGCCTCTTGTTATACCGGTGACAGCGTAAACATCTGTGTATGCTGTTCTTGTAATTCGGATATCTGGTATCGTATCTGCCATAATAAAAAACCCTTTTAATCAAAAATAGAATCAGGAGACTTTCTCCTTAAAGTATTTTATCATAAAAGGGATTCAAGATCTAGATATTTATAAGTTTTTCTTAAGTTTTATTTAGCTCTGTTGACAATCTCAAGTGTCTTTCCTTGTTCGTTCACTAAATAAGCTGATTCATTTGGATAAACATAGATGTCATAACCTTCAGCAATAACTTTAGCTACTGGTACACCTTGGGTTGAAGATGTGAGATAATGTAGGATCTCTGGTTTTGGTCCAATCTTATGATAAACCTTTTCTTCCGTCACAATACTGCCATTATCTTCATAGTTTACAGCCCTAACGATCTTTAATGTGTACATTATTAGCTCCTTATTTAATTACGCCTTTGGCGACCAATCTATTATAATATTTTGTCCACTCTCTGCGAATGTCCCTGTCTTTCTGCCACAACTCTTTATTGTTTTTAGTTGCTATATCCAGAATTTCGCTGTTACTTGCACCATTCTTGATTTGTGCATCTGTAGGTGAGTATGGCTTTTCAGGTTCTTCTAGCCACTCAGGATCTGCTTTTTCAACTTTAATATTTGAAACAACAGCACACTCAGTTGGGTAAACTGTCTTTGTAGATCCGCACCCACTCAGAACCAACACAACGCTTAGCGCCATCAGAAGTTTTAGCATATTCTCTTACCTCGTTTTTAATTGCATCTGCTTGTCTTTGATTTTCTAATCTTAGTTTTAGATAATCTGCTTTCTGAAGAATGATTTCTGCATTAAGGTCTTGCATCTTGGCATTGGCAAGGTCTAATTGCCTGTCGTATTCTTCCTTAAGTTTCTTTTGAACTAATTCAGATTCATTCTTTTGATATGCAACACCATCTTGATAACGGTTATTGCCATAGATGTGTAAACTTAAAAGTAAAACTGATACAAAAACAATTACGAGCAACAGATATCTGATAACCTTGTTGTTCCATAAACCTTTAATTGAAGCTAGTAATAAAGCTATGTTCACGTGCCCTCTCATATTCTTTTAAAGAAATTTCAAGGCAACGATCAATAAAGCCGGATTTTATCTCCGGCTCATCGTCACCAACATCTTCTCCTTCAAGTGAGATTTCTCCTTCTTCAAGCTCCTTCTCTAATTCACGCTTCAGTGTCTGACGGTCAAAGTCATTCTTCTCATCTTTGTGCCATCCACCTCGGTTGTAATCATATTTACTAACAGGATTTCTCACTTTCTTCTCCTTATAAGTTAACTATTTGTCCATTCTGTAGGATGGTTGTTTTACCATCAGGAAATACTTTGCTAACTGTACCCGGCGAGTTTTCTGTGCCTGGACAAGTTGTTGTAGCAGAGATTAGCTCACCAGTTTTAGGGTTGTTTAAGATCACTGTGGAACAGCGTGGACCTTGTTCAACCTTAACTTGAGCAACACCTGCAACTTCAGAGTATGCAAAACTTGAAAACAGTAAAACTAAACCAACTAATAACTTTTTCATATTTTTCCTTATAATTTGCTTTCGGGTATTTTACTTGTTTACGTGTATTAAGTCAAGATTTAAAAACAAAAAACCCCTGACATTTCTGGCAGGGGTTAGGTATTCAGTCAAGTTATTCAATTTTGAGACGTAGGCCAGCAGGCTTTCCATCATCTTCGTCAGGTGTATCCTCACCTTCTTCTTCCTTCTCATACATTTCAAGACTTTCTTCAACATAATCTTTGATTGTCTTTGCCGCTGATAAACGGTTTGTAGGGGAGGCTTTCTCATCATTCATGATTGTTACTAACAATTGAATTGCTTTTGGATACGCTTCTACCAGTTCTTCTTGACCTTTTACAACATTCATTTGTAGATCATGTAGAAGTTTACCCATACGATCAGGTCTTCCTCTACCTCTTTTTTTAATTCCAGCCATAATAGCTCCGTTAGTTAGATAAAAATAAAGCGGCACTCAACAAAGAGGCCGCTGTATAGAATGCACATTAAGACTTTCTGCAAGAGGAGGGACAGATTGTCGGCTTGCTAGAAGCTGTGCTATTCCAGATTAACGGCTCTGGTTATGCTCGTTTGTTTGGCGAAGGTGCTCAGAATCGAACTGAGGATAGCAAGGTTTTGGAGGCCCGCCCCTGACCATCAGGACACCGACATTTTTGCTAGTGAAGAGTGGAATTTAACCACTGACCTCCTCAACGTAAGTTGGGCGCTCTGCACACTGAGCTACTTCACTATATGCATGGTTGCGGCTATGGGTATCGCACCCATCTTATCTACCTTATGAGAGTAGGAAGAACTCTATGCCTCCCAACCGCATTTATTCTTGCCGTCCCAAGCCGAACGGCGACTTCTGTGTTATAAGCTTGGAGTTTAAGATTTGGTGCTTCAGGTGAGACTCGAACTCACAATCCTCTAGGGCGCTGGCTTCTAAGACCAGAGTGTATCTCCATTTCCACCACTGAAGCTTTTGTTTGGTGACGGCTGAGGAATTGAACCCCACCTTCTGCCAGAAGCAGGCTCACTCAGAGCTGATCGGGAATCGAACCCTTCCACTACCTGTGACCGTCATAATTTGGTGGAGACGAAGAGAATTGAACTCTTTACAGGAAAGGTGCAAACCTCCCTCGCTACCTTAGTACATGCGCCCCCAAATTAATTCAAGAAGAAATTGCCACTTCAAGAATTTTATCACAATAAGCAGCATAGGCAATATACTTATTGATTGATGCTCCGAGTTGAGTGAGTAAACCCCCCAATGCAACCGAAGACTTCACCCTATCGTTGTACACCGAATCAGGCTTTAATTTTGGTGCAGATGCAAGGATTCGAACCTCGAACAAACACCTTCGTAGAGTGTTGCCTGTCCATCAGGACACCTGCATAATTGGTGGAGGTCATGAGCCTTTCTGCTCACCTGTTATTGTGGGGATTAAATCCCACCTCCATTGTTGGTCCAAACTGTTGGTAACGATCCAACCTCTCTACCTTTTCAGAGTAGCACTAATCCATCTCAGTTAAGTTTGGATAATTCACTGTCGATTGGTTAACTAAATCTCCAACTCCCCACAATGAATTTTATTTGGTCTCCCAGGGAGGATTTGAACCTCCGACCCATCACTTCCAAAGCGATCACGCTACCAGACTGCGCTACTGAGAGATAGTTTTGCTTTTTACAGAAGCATCGGGAAAACTGACCAGCTGGCAAGCTGAATTAGTATGAGATGTGTCCTGCACGTTGCTGGCCTATCGCAGAAATTCATCCAGCCGCTTCTACGTCACATCTCAATTTGGCAGAGGATATCCGATTCGAACGGATGATCATGGATTCAAAGTCCACTGCATTAGGCCAAGCTATGCTAATCCTCAATTGTTTGGAGCGTTCTACGAGACTCGAACTCGTGATATCGACTTGGAAGGACGAGGTGTTACCACTACACCAAGAACGCATAAAAGGATTTAGGTATTTAACGTCAGGATTTCCTTTAACCTCGACATAATGATCAAGCACTATGGTAGCTGTCACCTTTATCTCTCCGGGACTCGAACCCGGACACAACTGACGATTCATCTGAGTTGCCGCTTATTCGTGGTGTCTACCATTCCACCAAGAGATAATTTGTGGCGGTGAAGGCAGGAATCGAACCTGCGGCACGTCCGTGAAAGGGAAGAGTAATTGCTGTAAAAACTTCTGTAAGAAGCTTATTTTACGCATGTTGCCACTACACCACTTCACCGCAATTTGGTTGTCTCAACTGGACTTGAACCAGTGACCTCTCGGTTATCAGCCGAGTGCTACCACCATCTGAGCTATGAGACAATTGTACTTTAAAATTTGGTGCCCCACACAGGACTTGAACCTGCAACCGACTGATTACAAAACAGTAGCACTACCAATTGTGCTAATGAGGCATTTAATTTGGCTGGGGAGGTGGGATTCGAACCCACGTTGTCTTTCGACATGGATTAACAGTCCACCGCTAAACCACTCAGCTACACCCCAATAATTCTTATTCAAATAATCACCTTACAAGACCCCTTTAATATTCTTGCTCTTTTACCTAATGCATTAGGTTTGGATCTGACAGTTTAATTGTCAAAATGATTATGTGAATAAAAATTGGTTGATCGGGTGAGGTTCGAACTCACGTCTCAATGCTTAAAAGGCACTTGCCTAACCACTTGGCTACCGATCAATTAAAACATTAAAAACTGACTGAAGTAAAAGGGGATTAAGGATTGCCCCTCTTTCCTTGCCCGAAGGCTGTTTCACCAATTGAAGTTTGTATGTTGGTTGCTGCACTACTTCATTGTCAGTTCTTAAATTTTCGCTAATACAGTTTTACCTGTACGCTCACACAGTCGGAGATCCTGTCTCCATTTTATTTGGCGGGAATGACGAGAATCGAACTCGCGTAGGCTCCATAGACAGTGGAGTACATTACCAGTCTGCCACATTCCCTTAACTTTCACTACTCTAACACAAGTGGATGATTGAGTCAACACATTTGTGTAATTATTTGGCGGAAGACTGAGGAGTTGAACCCCTGCCCTTTCGGACCCCTCCGGGTTCAAACCGGATTGCCAACCACTTAGCGGAGCCTTCCATTAACTTTTAGTTAAACATCCCAGTTTTCTTCACTTGAAATCAGATCTGGACGTTCATCAAAGAAATCTACATCTTCAGCTTGAAACATATACATCTCCTTTATTTGGTATCCCCACCGAGACTCGAACTCGGCCCTCCAGATTGAAAGTCTGGCGATCTAACCAACTAATGCATATGGGGATAAATAAGTCTCCTCTGTAAGACGCCTCAGTGTGCGATTGACAGTTAATCTGGTCTACACCCAGAAAGGAGGATTTTGGTGCGGAGTGATGGATTTGAACCACCGTGCCTTTCGGATCAGATTTACAGTCTGCTGCATTCAACCGCTCTGCCAACCCCGCGTTGTACTTTAAACTCTTGGTCCACGTCCACGAATCAAATCAATTAAGAAGATTACGATTGCGACAATGAACACGATCTTAGCTGCAAATGCTGCGGTTCCTGCTAAAACTCCGAAACCTAAAGCTGCTGCCAGTAAAGCAATGATTAAGAAAATCAAGCCCCATCCTAACATAACATATCTCCTGTGTCAATGGGTTTTATAAAATACTTCAGTGTATTCAGAAGGTCTGTTTTTTAGTGTTCTCCCATTAAACTATCAAGTCAAAATGACCTGAGCCGGACTCGAACCGACACCACTCCTTTAGCAGAGGAATTTTAGTGTTGCTGAAAAACCTTCTCGAATTTGGTTTGGCAGAAGACTTTTGGTTTTCTTTTTCATGGAAAGATTTTAAGTTGCTGAATCTCTTCTTGCCAATTTTAAAACTTATTTTTGAAAACCACAGAAGGATTTTTGGTTTCTATTCGCAGAAGAAGTTGATTGCTGTATACCTTCTTTGCGGTCTTCAAGAATAAGTCTTTGTTTTGTAACTCATGTACTTACTTTAACATAAGGGGCCACGTCGTGTCAACCCCTATTTCAATTTAAACCTTAGAAATCGTATCGTGGTACGTTAACTAATGCTTGGACTACATTAACAGGATTCAACTCGCCTGTCAAGACACCTTTCATAACAGATGGTGAAAAACCTGATACAAGTGCCACACCTTGGTCTGTTACTTGAACTGGTGAGTTACCACGTTGCTGAGAACAAACATTCCAGAAGACGATCTGAGGCATTTTATAACCTGCCACTTCATACATCTGTCGAATTGCTTCAAAGTTTGTTTGTGGCTGTGGACTCCAACCATACTGACCAACAGCTGCATTAAACTCCATGTCAGATACAACAAGAATCTTCGTTGGCATTTCTTCCTCTGGTAAGTTATGACGCTTAGCCAAAGACAGGATCAACTCAAAAGTTGCCTGGAGGTTAGTGCTACCACCCCAAGGTGCCCTCATTGTGTGCTGAACTTTTTGCTTCAGAGTCATTGAGTCAGACACTTCAATAAAGTGTGGGTTGCTCTCAAAGGTGATCATCTTATTATGGAAGACACCTTGTGCTCGTTCTGCAATGTAAAGACCTAATGAAACTGCAACATCCATTGCTGTTGTTCCACCTGAAACACCTGTACCCATAGAACCTGAAACATCAACAACCGGAATCAGACGCTCTGTAGTACCATTCAGATAATCAGGTAATGCTTTCCACTGTGCATTAGAGACTACTTCATCACCATGACGCACTGATTTAACAATATCATATGGATAAACTGCACCGGCATTAACTTTAGCAGAACCATCATCTTTAATCAAGGCTTCTTTATAAGCAGTGTAACGATCACTATCTACACGATTAAACAAACGCTGATAACGGGAAGCTGCCAGAGAAGGAAGTTTACTATAATCAATCTCTGCATACTCTTTACGAGAGAGCTTTTGCTCTACTGTATCAGAAAGAGTTGAAAGAAGTTTATTGTATTCCTGATAACTCAGACGCATTGCTTTAGCAAGAACTTTAGCATACACCTTGTTAATCTCTGTTGCATTACCACGCATACGTGGCATCCACTTAGCCACCAGTGCAGCTTTAGTTTTATCAGTCAGACCTTGGATAATGAAATCCACAGCTTCTTTCTGAATTGGTGTGCCGATTGCAAAAAGCACATCATCCCAACGACCCAGCTCTGGGATCTTAACCAGAATACGTTTTGCCAGTTCTGGATTCTGCATTGCAATATTTCGGAAAGTCATACGGAAAATATTACGTTCACCCATACCACCACGAACATCACGTGCATAAAGAAGAATACGAACAGCCATTTCAGAATCTTCATCATAACCTTTCCAAAACATCTCTTCTGAGATCACAGTCGGATTTGTACGGCTTGCACCGATTTTGAAAAATAAATCCACATTATGGTTTAGTGAAGACTGGTGAGTAACGGCACCGTTCAGCGTAACTTGTGATTTAGTTTTGCTTGCATCAAACAGTTTTGACATTGTATTCTCCTTGTTTAAGTTTTCTTGTTGGGCGCATCTTAGCAAAAGTGCATAGTTGCTGTCAACAGTTAATCGAAATTATTTTCGTATCCTCCAGAGCAACCAATGAAGAGGTCACTAACAGCTTGATGTTCATAGTCTCTACCTGAGTCTGAAGTATCAAAAGCTGAAGAGGCACATTTTGAGCAGTAAGGTGATTCTTGTATTCCATTCTTCACATTAAAAGAATTATGGTTCAACATTGCATCACAGGCTCGACATCTAAAGTAAAAATTGTACTTGGGTTTTAGCGGAGAGTCAATGCTCTCCACAATATTTGTATTATCATTCATAAGGTTTCCGTAAAAAGGTTAAATTTATATTCCTCTTTATCATAAACCAAATAAACGTTCGTGTCAATCTACCCTATTTAGATAAACATGTCAAATAAAAGATCACAGTGTTCTCTTATTTTTTATGCTTTCTTTGAACTCCTCACCTGCCTCTAAAGAAACAGGAGCGAAATAGAAAACTAAAAGGTCTCTTATCTCGCCCCAACTCATCAAATGTGTTTCTTCAGTTCAACAGAAACGTTATCACGAATTTGCTCAAGGGTCTGGAAACGTTCCAGCTTACCATCACGGAATGCAACAGCTAATTCGTTCTCCGGTGCAGAGATATCTTCGAAAGACAGACCATCAACCAAACGGTAATCACCATCGGAATCTTTCACCACAGA